>Ga0308163_10000073_pt1 | contig 307892 bp, 266 predicted proteins | sample PhyTR1_FD_201037 | JGI IMG/M metagenome (GOLD analysis project Ga0308163, IMG submission 201037) | Phyllosphere microbial communities from UC Gill Tract Community Farm, Albany, California, United States - DLSLT.R1 | ecosystem: Host-associated > Plants > Phyllosphere > Unclassified | place...
CCCAATTTTGCGTGGGTGGTCGCGATCTTCATCGCCATTGCCGGCTTGCTTGCGATCCCGTCGCTGCCGGTGGCGCAGTTCCCCACCGTGGCGCCGCCGCAGATATCCATCAACGCGACCTATCCCGGTGCCTCGGCGTCCATCGTCATCGACTCGGTGATCAGTGTCATCGAAGAGGAACTGAACGGCGCCAAGGGCCTGCTTTACTACGAGTCGTCCGCCAGCTCCACCGGCGTGGGCGAGATCACGGTCACCTTCCAGCCCGGCACGGATTCGGACCTGGCGCAGGTGGACGTGCAGAACCGGCTTAAAAAAGCCGAAGCCCGCCTGCCGGCCGCCGTCACGCAGCAAGGCGTGCAGGTTGAGCAGGCTAGCTCCGGCTTCCTGTTGATCTACGCGCTGACCTACAAGGGCGACGCGAGCAACAAGGACGTGGTGGGCCTGGCCGACTACGCCGCACGCAACGTCAACAACGAAATCCGTCGGGTGGCCGGCGTGGGCAAGCTGCAATTCTTTGCCGCAGAAGCCGCCATGCGCGTATGGGTCGATCCGCAGAAGCTGGTCGGGTTCGGCTTGTCGATCGCTGACGTGAACGCAGCGATCGCCGCCCAGAACGTGCAGGTGCCCGCAGGCAGCTTCGGCAGCCGTCCCGGCAATGCCGAGCAGGAACTGACCGCCACCATCGCCGTGAAGGGCACGCTGGATACGCCCGAAGAATTCGGCCGCATCGTGCTGCGCGCAGACCCAAGCGGTGCGCGCGTCACGCTTGCCGACGTCGCCCGCATGGAAATCGGCCGTCAAGGCTACGGGTTCGAGACCCGTACCGACGGCAAGAAGAGCGTGGCTGCCGCCGTGCAACTGAGCCCTGGCGCCAATGCCTTGCAAACGGCCAAGGGTGTCAAGGCACGCCTGGAAGAACTGTCGAAGACCTTCCCGGCCGACATCGAATTCTCGGTGCCCTACGACACCTCGCGCTTCGTCGACGTGGCCATCAAGAAGGTGTTGATGACGCTGGGTGAAGCGGTGTTGTTGGTGTTCCTGGTGATGTTCCTGTTCCTGCAGAATTTCCGCTACACGCTAGTGCCCACTATCGTGGTGCCGGTGTGTCTGCTGGGCACCCTGGGCGTGATGTATGCGCTGGGCTTCTCGGTCAACATGATGACCATGTTCGGCATGGTGCTGGCCATCGGCATTCTGGTCGACGATGCCATCGTGGTGGTGGAAAACGTCGAACGCATCATGGTCGAGGAAGGGCTGTCGCCGCGTGACGCCACCGTCAAGGCCATGCAGCAGGTGTCAGGCGCCATCGTCGGCATCACGCTGGTGCTGGCGGCCGTGTTCTTCCCGCTCGCGTTCATGAGCGGCTCGGTGGGCGTGATCTACAAGCAGTTCTCGCTGTCGCTGGCGGTATCGATCCTGTTCTCGGGTTTCCTGGCGCTGACGCTGACGCCCGCGCTGTGCGCCACCTTGTTGAAGCCAGTGCCCAAGGGTCACCACGAAGAAAAGAAGGGCTTCTTCGGCTGGTTCAACCGCAGCTTCGGAAAGCTGACCTCACGATTCGAGGCGCTGAACTCGCGCATGCTGCGCCGTTCCGGTCGCTACATGGTGATCTACCTGGGCCTGGTGGTGTTGCTTGCCTTCTTCTATGTGCGCCTGCCGGAATCCTTCGTGCCGGTGGAAGACCAGGGCTACTACATCGTCGACGTGCAGTTGCCGCCGGGCGCCACCTACGCGCGCACCGACAAGCTCATGAAGACGCTCGAGGATTACATGCTGTCGCGCGAAGCCACGGAATCGGCAGTCGCTATCCTGGGCTTCAGCTTCTCGGGCAGCGGCGAGAACGCTGGCCTGGCCTTCCCGACCTTGAAGGATTGGTCGGTGCGCGGCAAGGGCCAGTCGGCCGCCGATGAGGTTGCTGCCTTCAATGCCCACTTCGCCGGCCTGACCGACGCAACCGTGATGGCGGTCAATGCGCCGCCGATCGAAGGGCTGGGCAATTCCGGTGGTTTCTCGCTGCGCCTGCAGGATCGCGCCGGCCTGGGTCGGGAAGCCCTGGTAGCTGCACGGAATTCACTGCTGCAGCAGGCCAATAGTTCGCCCGTGATTCTGTACGCAATGATGGAAGGCTTGCAGGAAGCACCGCAATTGCGCCTGGACATCGACCGGGACAAGGCGCGGGCGCTGGGGGTGGGTTTCGACACCATCAACAATGCCCTGGCCACTGCCTATGGCTCTGCCACCGTCAATGACTTCGCCAACGCCGGTCGCCTGCAGCGCGTGGTGGTGCAGGCCGATGTGTCCGAGCGCATGACGCCGGACCGCGTCCTGAAGCTGCACGTGCCCAACGCGGCGGGTGAACAGGTGCCGCTGAGCGCGTTTGCGACCACGTCCTGGGAGACCGGACCGGTGCAGATATCTCGCTACAACGGCTACCCGGCTTTCAAGATATCTGGCGACACCAAGCCTGGCTTCAGCAGTGGCGAGGCCATGGCTGAACTCGAGCGCATCGTCGCCACCTTGCCGCCTGGCATCGGTTATGAATGGACGGGCCTGTCCTTCCAGGAACGTGTCGCGGGCTCGCAGGCAAGTTTCCTGTTCGCCCTGGCGATCGTGGTGGTGTTCCTGCTGCTGGTCGCCTTGTACGAAAGCTGGAGCATTCCGGCGGCCGTGATGCTGATCGTGCCGATCGGTGCACTGGGCTCGGTGCTGGCCGTGTCGATACTGGGCATGTCCAACGACGTGTACTTCAAGGTCGGGCTGATCACCATCATCGGTCTGGCGGCGAAGAACGCCATCCTGATCGTCGAGTTTGCCAAGGAACGGTACGCCCAGGGCAGCACCCTGGTCGAGGCCGCATTGGAAGCGACCCGCCTGCGCTTCCGCCCGATCGTGATGACCTCGCTCGCCTTCATCCTGGGGGTGGTCCCGTTGGCGATTGCGACCGGTGCAGGCGCTGCCAGCCAGCGCGCCATTGGTACCGGCGTGATCGGCGGCATGCTGACCGCGACCCTGCTGGGCGTGATCTTCGTGCCGATCTTCTTCGTGTGGGTGCTGTCGCTGTTCTCGCGCAAATCGCGTGCAGGTGACGATACGGCCACCCGCCCCACCACGCCGCAAACCCCTGCCGGGGAGCAACATTGATGAACACCATGTCGACTTCTTTGCAGCGTTGTGCACTGGCAGTGAGCCTGCTGCTGGCAGGCTGCTCGCTGACCCCGACACTTGATCGTCCCGAGGCGCCGATCCCCGCGCAATGGCCCGCCGTGCCTGGCGCGGCCGGGCAGACCGACACCGCGCCCACCGTTGCCACGCTGGCCTGGCAGGACTTCGTCGTCGATGCGCGCTTGCGCGCCTTGATCGACTTGTCCTTGCGCAATAACCGCGACCTTCGCCAGGCATGGCTCAGCGTCGAGGCCGCGCGCGCGCAATACGGTATCCAACGTGCCGACCGCTTGCCTGGCATCGACGCGCAGGCGGGCGCCACCCGCCAACGTGTGCCGGCCGACCAGAGCGCAAGCAGGCAGGCCAGTACGCAAAGCAGCTACCAGGCAAACCTGGGCCTGGCTGCGTTCGAGATCGATGTGTTCGGACGCGTGCGCGCCTTGTCCGACGCGGCGCTGGAGGAATATCTGTCGACCGAGGCCGCCACGCAAAGCACGCACATCACCTTGGTGTCCGAGGTGATTCAGGCCTACCTGACGCGCGATGGCGCGCAGCGACGCTACCGGCTGACCGAGCAGACGCTGGCCTCGCGCGAGTCATCGCTGAACTTGATTTCGCGCCGTCGCCAGGCGGGCACGGCGACTGCCCTGGACCAGCAGGAAGCCCAGGGCCTGACCGAGCAGGCGCGCGTGGCGCTTGCCCGCACCGAGCGTGAAATCCGCCAGAGCACCTATGCGCTTGGCCTGCTGGTAGGCGTAAGCGACATCGATGCACAGCTGGCATCCTACCCGGCAAGCGAGTTGCTGCTGGTGCAGGACATTGCTGCCGGTGCGCCGTCCGATCTGCTTGCGCAGCGCCCGGACATCCGCGCTGCCGAGCATCAGCTGCGGGCGCGCAACGCCAGCATCGGCGCCGCGCGAGCCGCGTTCTTCCCGCGCATTTCGCTCACCGGCCTGTTCGGCACCTCCAGCAGTCAGTTGTCGAATCTGTTCGGCTCCGGCCAGCTGGCATGGTCCTTCATGCCGCAGGTCTCGCTGCCCATCTTCGACGGCGGGCGCAATCAGGCCAGCCTGGACCTGGCCACGGTGCGCAAGGACAGTGCAGTAGCGGGTTACGAGAAAGCCGTGCAGACCGCCTTCCGGGAAGTGGCCGATGCGCTGGCCGCCACCGACACCTTGCGCCGCGAAGAAATCTCGCAGCGTGCATTGGTGGCCAGCAGCACGGAGACGCTGCGCCTGTCGCAGGCGCGCTATCGCGCCGGCGTCGACGACAACCTGCGCTATCTGGACGCCCAGCGCAGCGATTTCGTCAATCAGACCAGCCTGATCGACATCGGCACGCAGCGGCAGATGGCGCTTGCCAGCCTGTTCCGCGCCTTGGGAGGAGGGTGGCAGGCAGCGCCGGTGCAGCCCGTGGCCTTGCGCTGAGTTGCCTCATCGCTATGGATGGGCCATTTGGTAGAATCTCATCCTGCCTGGGTTTGCCAACCCGACCCGGCAGGAAGAGCCCGCAACCACCGCACGGGCTCGGATAGCAGGATGCGCGAGCAATCGCGCATGGCAGTCGTCAGCGTGGGCGAAAACCTTATGCTTCTGGGAATGTCTGACGATGAGTGGCCGAACGTTCGACGATGACATCGCTGCCGTTGCGCGCATCGATTCCGTAGAGAAAATTCTTCAGGTTGTCTGCAATACCACCGGCATGGGATTCGCTGCGGTTGCGCGTGTCACGGCCGATCGCTGGGTGGTCTGCGCCGTGCGCGACCAGATCGAATTCGGCCTGTGGCCGGGCAGCGAACTGAAGATCGAAACGACCATCTGCAACGAAATCCGGGGCAGCCGCCAGGCGGTGGTGATCGACCACGTCGCCGAAGACCCGGTCTTTCGCGAACACCACACCCCGGCCATGTATGGCTTCCAAAGCTATATCTCGATGCCGATCTTTCTCCGAGACGGCGAATTCTTCGGCACCTTGTGTGCGATCGACCCCAAGCCGATGGCCTTGCGCTCGTCGGCCACCGTCGAGATGTTCGAAATCTTCGCCCAGCTGATCGGCTTTCAGCTAGATGCCCAGGAGCGCCTGGCCAACAGCGAGGCGGCCCTGCTGGACGCCCGCCAGAGCGCCGTGCTGCGTGAGCAGTTCATTGCGGTGCTGGGCCACGATCTGCGCAACCCGCTGGGCTCGATCAATGCCGGTGCCGAGGTCTTGCGGCGCAGTGTGCTCGACACCCGGGCCACGGCCATGGTCACCCTGATCCAGAAAAGCGTGGGCCGCATGGCGGTGCTGATCGACAACGTGCTGGACTTTGCACGCGGCCGCCTGGGCGGTGGCCTGACGCTGGAGCGCAATACCGAAAAGCCGCTCAAGGCCGAACTTGAACAAGTGGTTGCCGAGCTGCAGTCGATCTGGCCCGACGTCATGATCACTGCCGATCTGTCGATCATGACTTTGGTCGACTGTGATCGCGGCCGCGTTGGGCAGCTCTTGTCCAACTTGCTGGCCAATGCGATTTCCCACGGCGCGCCGGGACAGCCGGTGCGGGTCGAGGCCAGCGACAGCGGCGGTTTCTTTACCTTGTCGGTCATCAATCAGGGCGAACCGATCCCGGCCAAGACGCTGGACAGCTTGTTCCTGCCTTTCTTCCGGGCTTCGTCCGGTCCCAGCCAGCAGGGCCTGGGCCTTGGTTTGTATATCGCGACCGAGATCGCACGTGCGCACGAGGGCACGCTCGACGTGATATCCAACGAGAGAGAAACGCGTTTCACCTTCCGCATGCCCTTGCGCGAAATCAGGGCGTTGCCCGCGCTCCGCTGAGCTCAGCCACAGACCCCGGCCGAAGGGGGGCGATGCAACACATCGCCATATGCCGGACAATAGGCCTTGATGTCCGGCATTCTGACCGGACCGGTCCTGGGTCCCGCTTGCTCATGAAAAAGAACGTTGTCGTCTACAGCCTGATTCCTGAATCCCTGCGCGCCGAACTGGCCGAGCAGTTCAACCTGACGGTCGTCACCCAGCCCAATGGCGACGGCCGTGCTGCCTTGATCGAGGCCTTGCGCGACGCGCATGGCACGATTGGCGTCGGCGTGAAATTCGATGAAGCCCTGCTGGCGCATGCGCCCAAGCTGGAAGTGGTGGCCGCCGGGTCTGCCGGCGTCGATTCCTATGATGTGGATGCGCTGACCCGCCACGGTGTCATGCTGACCAACGTGCCCTCGGCGGTGACCGAAAGCACGGCCGATGTGGCGCTGACGCTGATGCTGTGTACCGCACGTCGCGCGATCGAGATGTCGACCCTGATCCGCGAGGGCAAGTGGGAAAAGAGCATCACGCCGGCGCAGTTTGGCGTTGACGTCCACGGCAAGCGTCTGGGCATCGTCGGCCTGGGCCGTATCGGCACGGCGGTGGCCAAGCGTGGTCACCATGGCTTCGGCATGCAGGTGCTCTACAACGCCAACAGCCGCAAGCCCGAGCAGGAAGCGTCGATGGGTGCGCAGTACCGCGACTTGCCGGCGCTGCTGGCCGAGTCCGACTTCGTGGTATTGACGGTGCCGCTCAGCGACGCCACCAAGGGGCTGATCGGCAAGGCGGAACTCGCCATGATGAAACCCACCGGCATCCTGATCAACATTGCGCGCGGCCCGGTGGTCGACGAGACCGCGCTGATCGAGGCACTTCAGGCACGCCGCATCGGTGGCGCCGGTCTGGACGTGTTCGAGCACGAGCCGCTGCCTGGCACCTCGCCCCTGGCCAGCCTGTCCAATGTGGTCGCCTTGCCGCACATCGGCTCGGCCACGCAGGAGACCCGTGACCGCATGGCACGCGATGCGGCCAGCAACTTGATCGAAGGCCTGGCGGGACGTCGCCCCACCGATCTGGTCAACCCGGAAGCGCTGGACGCGGCGTAAGCCGCCACGCTGTCCATCCCATTTGCAAGGAGAGAACGCATGCTCGCAGTAGAAATCTCGCGGCCCGGTGGACCGGAAGTGCTGGTCCCGGCTGAACGTCCGATGCCGGTTCCGGGTCCCGGCCAGGTCTTGATCAAGGTGGCCGCAGCCGGCATCAACCGGCCGGACCTGTTGCAGCGCGGCGGCAAATACCCGCCGCCGCCGGGCGCCTCCGATCTGCCCGGCCTGGAAGTCGCCGGTGAGATCGTTGCTGGCGACGCGGCGCTGGCCGGCTTTGCGATCGGCGACAAGGTATGCGCGCTGACGCCAGGCGGCGGCTATGCCGAATACTGTCTGACCCACGCCCGCCATTGCCTGCCGATTCCGGAAGGCCTGAGCATGGAAGAAGCGGCCAGCCTGCCCGAGACCTTCTTCACGGTGTGGATCAACGTGTTTGATCGCGCCAGGCTTGCACCAGGCGAATCCCTGCTGGTGCACGGCGGCGCAAGCGGCATCGGCACCACCGCGATCCAGCTGGCGCGCGCCTTCGGTCACACGGTGTATGCCACCGTGGGCAGCGACGACCGTGTCACCGCCGTCGAGAAGCTGGGCGCCGCGCGTGGCATCAACTACCGCACGCAGGACTTCGCCCAGGAAGTGCGGCAGCTGACTGACTGTCGTGGCGTGGATGTCATTCTGGACATGGTCGGCGGCAGCTACATTCCGCGCGATATCGAATGCCTGGCCGACGACGGCCGGATTGCGATCATCGCCTTGCAGGGCGGCACCAAGGCCGAGATCGACCTGACGCACTTGTTGCGTCGTCGGATTTCGATCAGCGGATCGGCACTGCGTCCGCGCAGCGATGCCTACAAGGGACAGATTGCCAGCGCCTTGCGTGAACGCGTCTGGCCGCTGTTTGCCGAGGGCAAGCTGCGCCCGCTGGTGCATGCGAGCTTCCCGCTTGGCCAGGCTGGCGATGCGCACCGTTTGATGGAAAGCGGCGCGCACGTGGGCAAGATCGTGCTGACCGTATAAGGCGAAAGGCGAGGGTCCCGCTCTGCAAATGCGCGGGTTCCGCCCCGCGCCGGGGCGGACAGCACCCTCCGCAAGGTGCAATAAGCAACGTTCCGGCCCGACATTCGCCATGCCCGGGCCGGGCAAATCGGTTTCCGCCGCAAAAGCCGATACAATGCCCGTTTGTCTGCGGCGGCTTTGTCTTGCCCGCTGCACGACTAACGCGATCCGGGTGATCCAGGAAAACGGCGCCGCCATGGTGTTCAAGGCGGCGTTTTGTACAGCAGTAGTACAGACAGCATCCCCGCATCGCGTCCCACCATGCATATCAGGCACAGGCCTTTTTACTCCAGCCCATGAGCGTCTCTACCGCATCGAATAGTTCTGGAAGCACCGGCAGCGCCAGCAAGCGCATCCGCAAGCTCGTCCTCGGCAACTGGAAGCTGCACGGCACCTTGGCCGCCAATGGCGCACTGCTGTCGGCAGTTCGCGAAGGCGTCGCCAACTCGGCCATCTCGGCGTCTTGCGACGTCGGCGTCTGCGTGCCTTTCCCTTACCTGGCGCAGGCAGAATCGGCGCTGACCGGCTCGGACCTGGCCTGGGGCGCACAAGATGTCAGCGCCCACGCCAGCGGCGCCTACACCGGTGAAGTGTCGGCCACGATGCTGCGCGACTTCGGCAGCCGCTACGTGCTGGTCGGCCACTCCGAGCGCCGCATGTACCACGCCGAGTCGGACCAGTTGGTTGCCGACAAGGCGAAGATTGCCCTCGACGCCGGCCTGATCCCGGTGGTGTGCATCGGTGAATCGCTCGCCGAGCGCGAAGCCGACCAGACGCTGGCCATCGTCGAACGCCAACTGGCGCCGGTGCTGGCCTTGGGCGGCGAGGTGGTTCGCCGCCTGGTCATCGCCTATGAGCCCGTCTGGGCCATCGGCACCGGCAAGACTGCCAGCCCCGAACAAGCCCAGGACGTGCATGCGGCCATCCGCAAGCTGCTGGGCGAAGACGGCGCCACCGTGCGCCTCTTGTACGGCGGCAGCGTCAAGGGCGCCAATGCGGCCAGCCTGTTCGCCATGGCCGACATCGACGGCGGCCTGATCGGTGGCGCGGCGCTCAATGCCGAAGAATTTTTGCGTATCGCGGAAGCGGGCGCTTCAACCCGGAGTTTCTGATGTCTATGCTGTTTACGGTCCTGCTCGTTGTGCAGGTGATTTCCGCGTTGTCCATCATCGTGCTGGTCCTGCTTCAGCAGGGCAAGGGTGCCGACATGGGCTCCGCCTTCGGTGGTGGTTCGGCCGGTAGCCTGTTCGGCGCCACCGGTGCGGCCAACTTCCTGTCGCGCAGCACCAAGTGGGCCGCGGTGGTCTTCTTCGTCACGACTGCATCGCTGGCTTATGTCGGTACGCGTCCGCTTGCAGCTGCTGCACCTGGTGGCGGTGGCGTGATGGAAAACGTGCCGGCTGACCGTTCTGTTCCGACCGTGCCGGGCCAACCCGCCACGCCGGCAGCACGTCCGGGTGCCGCGTCCGATGTGCCGTCCGTTCCGCCTGCGCCTGCTGGTGCAGCAGCCGTGCCGACGACCCCGGCCCCGGCGCAAAATTCCGGTACCGCCCCCGCAACGCCTGCAAAATAACTGATATACTTTCTTTCTTGGTTGCACCGCCGTCGTGGTGAAATTGGTAGACACGCTATCTTGAGGGGGTAGTGGCGAAAGCTGTGCGAGTTCGAGTCTCGCCGACGGCACCAAGAAGCTAGTAAAAACAGTACGAGCAGTAAGCGCAAAAGCCCGTTTGAACATCAAGTTCTGCGGGCTTTTTTGTTTATGCGCGGGTTTGTTTATCTGTGCGTGTCTGCTGATTGGCGCATCCGATCCAGCAAGTTCGATCCAGCGCATTCAAACCAGCGCATTCAATCCAGGAAGTTCGATCTCGCGCATTCGTTCTGCGGTATTAATCGCCGTCCGCAAATACGCGTGCGGCTGATTATCTCGACGCCTTCAAGACACCGGCAGCGTCTGTTCTTCCACCGGTACTTCCACCGCATATCCCGCCGCCGACCAAGCCTGCATGCCGCCCGTCAACGGACGCACGCGCCGGTAACCCTTGCGCATCAGCTGCCTCGCCAGCCGCGCAGCGGTCACCTCGTTCGGGCAGTCGCAATACAGAATCACATCGGTATCCGCATCGATGTCCAGGTCCAGCCGTGAAATGTCCAGGTCCGGTACCGGCAGCGAGCCGGGAATGCGGCCGGCGGCTTGTGAGTCGGTGGGGCGCACGTCCAGAATCACCAGCGACCTGCCTTGGTCGCGCAAGGTGCCGAGTTCATGTGCCGAGATCCGTGACATGCGCAGCGTGCGGATCAGCGCATGGCGTTGCCACCACTTGAACAACACGAACAAGGCAAGTGCCGCGGCCAGAAGCAAGGCGCCCCAGGTGCCCAGCGCCTGGATGGTGGCCAGCACATCGTCGATGGCTGTGGCGAACACGGTGCCCAGCATCAGCGCCACACCGGTCCAGATGGCAGCGCCCGCCGCATCGAAGCTCAGGAACTGCAGGCGCGGCGTGCCGACCGTGCCTGCCAAGGTGCTGGCAAGCGATGCAAAACCGGGAATGAACTTGGCGATCAGCAACGAGGGCGCGCCCCAGCGCGAGTAGATGTTGGCTGTCTGGCGCATGCAGGTGTCCGGTGACAGGGACAGCTTGCACAGCGCGGACATCACGCGTTTGCCGTAGCGCCGGCCTGCTGTGAACCAGACGAAGTCGGCCACCAGTGCTGCCGCCACCGCCGTGGCCAGCACGGCCACAATCGAGTATTGCCCTCGACTGGCCAGCGCGCCCACGATGATCAGGGTCGGGTAGGCCGGCACGGGTGCGCCCAGCTGCGTGACCAGTACGTTGGCAAATACCAGGTACAGGCCGTAGGTTTCGATCAGGTGAAACAGCGCTTGCATGGGGCAACCGATTAAAGGGAAGAGGCGAAGGCGGGCGACGCGGCTGTCGGTGACAGACAAGGTAACGCAGACCGCGGTGCATGCCGTGACGTAAAGGGTGTGGCATAGACCTGCCACAGACCCTGACGCAAACGACAGCGCGGGGCGGCACGTCTATTGTGCCGCCCCGCGCGTCTTCACGCCGCTTCCCGTCGATCAGGGCAGATCGAAGAACAGCACTTCGGCCTGCTTACCGCCTTCGAACGTCAGCTCGGTCTCGTCGACGATCTTCACGCCGTCGCCTGCCGCCAGGGCCACACCGTTGAAGGTGAGGCTGCCACGTGCAACATGCAAGTAGGCACGGCGACCCGGTGCCAAGGTTTTCACGATGCGTTCCTCACCGTCGAGCAGGCCGGCGAAGATTTCCGTGTCCTGGACAATGGTCAGCGATCCGTCACGTCCGTCTTGCGAGGCGATCAGGCGCAGCTGGCCGCGCTTTTCTTCCGGGCTGAAAAACTTCTCTTGGTAGTTGGGTTTGATCCCCGTGAACTTCGGCATGATCCAGATTTGCAGGAAGTGCGACGAATCGGTCTTCGATCCGTTGAACTCGCTGTGGCTGACACCACGTCCGGCGCTCATCAACTGCACGTCGCCGGGATGGATCACCGAGCCGCTGCCCATCGAATCCTTGTGGGCCAACGCGCCTTCCAGCACGTAGGACAGGATTTCCATGTCGCGGTGGCTGTGGGTGTCGAAACCGGCACCGGCCGCAACCGTGTCGTCATTGATCACGCGCAGGGCGCTGAAGCCCATATGGCGCGGATCGTGATAACCGGCGAACGAGAAGGTGTGGTGGCTATTGAGCCAACCGTGGTTGGCGTGGCCGCGGTCGGCTGCTTGGCGAACTTCGATCATGATTGACTCCTGGTGTGTCGAACGGTGCCGCGACCCTTGTCGCCGGCTTCGTTCTGGTTATGTGTCGAGCTGATGGAGTGCATTATGGGTTTGAATAAACAAATAGATAAGCGCAAAATTCGGCTCGAAACGATCGAATAATTAGATGTATGGAGGTGTCATGCGCGTCCCCAAGACCACACTCGAGCAGTGGCGCGTGCTGCAGGCCATCGTTGATCACGGCGGTTACGTACAGGCGGCCGAGGCGCTGCACCGCAGCCAATCCTCGATCAGCTATGCGGTGTCCCGCCTGCAGGAACAGCTTGGTGTGGATTTGCTCGTCATCGAGGGGCGAAAGGCGCAACTGACCGCACACGGGCGCGCCTTGCTCAACGCGTCGGGGGAATTGCTGGCGGATGCCCACCGCCTGGAAAGCCTGGCGGCCAGCCTGATGCAGGGCTGGGAGCCCGAAATCCGCTTTGTGGTGGACGTGGTGTTCCCAAGCGCCTTGCTGTTGCAGGTGCTGTCGGCCTTCATGCGCATCGCGCCGCAGACGCGCATTCAATTGAAGGAGGTGGTCTTGTCGGGGGCCGAAGAAGCGCTGCAGGCGGAAGAGGCCGATGTCGTGATCGGCACACGTGTGCCGTCCACGCATCTGGGCGATCATTTGCTCAACGTGCAATTCATGGCGGTCGCCCATCCCGAGCATGCCTTGCATCGCCTTGGCCGTGCGCTGGATTCGGAAGACTTGCGGCGGGAACTGCAGGTGGTGCTGCGGGATTCCGGCACCCTCAAACCGCGTGATGAGGGCTGGCTGGGTGCGACCCAGCGTTGGACGGTCACCAGCCTGCAGACGTCGGTGGCGATGGTAGGCGCAGGCTTGGGATTCGCGTGGTTGCCCCAGCACTTGATCGCCGATCAACTGGCTGCCGGGACCTTGCTGCCGTTGCCGCTCGCCGAAGGGGGCACGCGGCAGGTCGCGCTGTATCTGCTTTATGGCAAACCCGGGCAGCCGGGCAGGGGGGCCAAGGAGCTCGCCGATGTGATCCAGCAAGTGGTCTCACGCCGGGAAGCGCCGCCCGCTTAACCTGGGCGGCGCATCGCCAGTCTCAAGCTTGCCGGCTCGGCAGGTCCGTTGCCACAGGTTGCGGTGGGCCGCCAGCTGCGGGCGAGTGCGAACCGTGGCGGTTGGCGTACACCCAGGTGAATTCCGCACCCAGCAGGAAGACCTGCGCCGCGTAATACACCCAGACCAGCAGCACCACGATCGATCCCGCTGCAGCGAATGGCGATGCGACCGCACTCTTGCCGATGTACAGGCTGATCAGAATCTTGCCCACCTGGAACAGCACGGCAGTGACCAGACCGCCGATGATCACGTCACGCCACGCGATTTCCACCTGCGGCATGTAGCGGTAAATCATCGCAAACAACACGGCTGTGAAGCCGATCGACAAGACAATGTTGATTAGCTGCAGCAGCAGTTCCCAGCCGGGCAACAGTCCACCCACCCATCCGCCAAATGCCGACAGGGCGGCGCTGGTGATCAAGGACACCATCAGCAGGAAGGCAAGCCCCAGCACCAGGCCGAAGGACAGCAAGCGCGACCGCAAGGTGGCCCAGATGCCCGACTTTTTCTGCTGTGCCGGCACCTTCCAGATGCGGTCCAGCGCACTCTGCAATTCGGCGAACACGGTGGTCGCACCGATCACCAGGATCACTACGCTGATGACGGTCGAGATGATGCCCTCGGTGGGTTTGTCGGCACTGGCCAGCAGGCTTTGTATGCCGGCGGCACCTTCCTTGCCCAGCAGCCCGGCCAGCTGACCGAAAATCTCGCCGCGCACGGCGTCCTGGCCCCAGATCAGGCCGGCCACGGCAATCACGATGATCAGCAAGGGGGCGATCGAAAACACGGTGTAGTAGGCAATCGCGGCACCCATGCTCGGCGCATAGTCGTCGAGCCAGGCGTTGACGGATTGTTTGCTCAGGTCGACGAAGCGGCTCAGGCGGTTTGGCACGGCATGTCCATTACTTTATTGGTGGCGTGGGCTACCCACGAACGAACGGTGAGTTAACCGAGGTCAGGGACGCCCGCTAGCAGGTTACGTGCCCAGCATCCGCATCAGTTGCAGCGCATTCGGCACCGCATGCCCTTGCGCCGTGTTGTCGAAGATGCACCACACCCGCTTTCCCTGCTGACGATAAGCCGCAATTGTCGAGGCGACCTCCGCCAGCTTTTCGTCCTCGTAGGCTGAGTAGTACACCTTCGGTGATCCATGTAGCCGAAGATAGGCAAGGTCGGCATCGCCTTGCGGGCGTGCCTGGCGGATGGGACGCGGGTCGGCCTCCACACTTGCTACGCCATGCTCGCTGAGCAGTGCCGCGGCCTCATCGGAAAACCAGCTTGCATGGCGCGCCTCACAGGCAAGCGCGCTGGGCGTGCCGCTGCGCAGCAGTGCGAAGAAGTCTTGTGCGGCAGTCGCGTCGAAGGCCAGGCTCGGCGGAAGCTGGACCAACAAACATCCCAGTTTTTTGCCCAGCTCGCCGACCTCTGCCAGGAAAGTGGCGAGCAACACGTCGACGTCTTTCAGCTTTTGTTCGTGGGTGATGGTACGTGGCAGCTTGGCGGAGAAGCGGAAGTCGTCGGGCACGCTGTCGCGCCATCGCGCATAGGTCGCGGGCCGGTGCGGCCGGTAGAAGGACGAGTTGATTTCCACGGCCGGGAGCACCTTGGCATAGCGTTCCAGGTGACTGCCGTCGCCCGGGAATTCCGCAGCCACTGCCGATGACAGGCTCCAGCCCGCGCACCCCAACAGTACCTGTGCGTCGGACAAGGGATTGGCATCGTGAGCAGGTGAGGAAGGTTTGCGTCTGGAAGCAGGCATGGGCATCGGTCGATCAAGGTCGAGAGCCTTACCCCAGCAGACCTCATTCCCGGATCAGCCGATGATGCAGCCGTTTCCACTGCGTCACTTCCCGCACGCATTCGCGAACCATCGCGGAACCCGATGAAGCCCATGCAGCAAGGTTTTACAGCCGGGTGGCAGAGGTGATCGTTGGTAACGCGTCAAGCCGCAGCGCGGGCTTTCGTTCTACCATCCGCTCGTTCCTGACCCTGCTCCGCGGCTGGTCCGCCGGCGCATTCCGGGGGCGATCTGCGGCGCTTTTATTGTGTCCCGCGCATGAGCACTCCTACTCCGCCTGTTTGCCGTACCGTCACCGAGTTGACCGGTACTGAAGCGCTCTTCATCGTGCTGAACGCCGGTTCCGGCCGCGATGACGCCAAGGGCACGCGCGACACCATCGCACGCCTGCTGACCGAGGCCGGCCGTCGTTTCGAAATCGACCTGGTCGAAGATCCTCACCACTTGCCTGAAGCTGCACGCCGGGCAACCGACCGCGCGGTGCGCGAGCGTGGGGTGGTGGTCGCAGCGGGTGGCGACGGCACGCTGAACGCAGTCACCCAGGCGGTGCTCGGCCGGGGCGTCGCGTTTGCGATCCTGCCGCAGGGCACCTTCAATTATTTCGGCCGTACCTTCGGCATTCCGAGCGACACCGAACGTGCCGTGCGCGCCATGCTCGATGCGCGAGTCGAACCGGTTCAGATCGGGATGGTCAACGAACACGCCTTCCTGGTGAACGCCAGCATGGGCTTGTACCCGACCCTGCTCGAAGACCGCGAAGCCTACAAGAAGCGCTATGGTCGCAGCCGCATGGTGGCCTTGTGGTCGGGCCTGGTGACGCTGATGCGTCGTCCGCCGCAGTGGGACCTGGACCTGGATTTGCAGGGCAAGCGCGAAGTGTTGCGCACGCCGACACTCGTGGTCGGCAACAACGCCTTGCAACTGGAGCAGATCGGCATCGAGCATGTGGACAAGCTGGAACGCGGCCAACTGGTGGCCATGAGCGTGCGGCCGGTCAGCACGCTGATGCTGTATTGGCTGTTGCTGCTTGGCGCGTTCAGCCGTCTGGGCAAGGCCGAGGACATGATCAGCTTCGGCTTCAATCGCCTGGAAGTGAAGCCGCACGGGCGTCGTCGCCACATCAAGGTGGCCATGGACGGCGAGATCGTGCGCATGTCCACGCCGCTGGTGTTCAAAGTGTCGGAAAACCCTTTGCCTTTGCTGGTGCCACGCAACGTCGATCCGGCGGACCGTGCCTGAATGCCCATGACGGCAATCCTGCACATCTCCGACCCGCACTTCGGTACCGAGCGGCCCGGCGTGCTCGAGGCGCTGAATACCTTCATCGTCGACAGCCGCCCCGAGCTGGTCATTCTCAGCGGCGACGTGACCCAGCGTGCGCGGGCCTTGCAGTTCGAAGCGGCGCGTCGCTTCATTGCGCAGTTGCCAGCGCCGGCCCTGGTCATCCCGGGTAATCACGATATCCCCCTGTACAACGTGTTGATGCGCTGGTTGCGGCCGTATGGCGCCTACCGCAAGGCAATGGGGCCGGACCTGGAGCCGATCTACGAGTCGGACCGCATCCTGGCTATCGGCATCAACACTACCCGGCCGGCTCGCCACAAGGACGGTGAGGTATCCGAGGAGCAGATCGATCGGGTAGCAAAGCGCCTGGCCGGTGCAAAAGCTGGCCAGTTGCGGCTGGTGGTGCTGCACCACCCGGTGCGGGCCAAGGTCGAAAGCGATCTGTCCAACCTGCTTCACGGCCGTGAAGCGGCCATGTCGGCATGGGTCGACGCCGGCGCAGATCTGCTGCTGGCCGGGCACATTCACCTGCCTTACGTGATGCCGCTGGCGCGTCGGGATTCGCGCGTCGCCTGGGCCGTGCAAGCCGGCACCGCACTGTCCGACCGGGTACGTGGCGACGTGTCGAATTCCGTCAATCTGATCCGCCATGACCCGGATGATCTGACCCAGCCCTGTCTGGTCGAACGCTGGGATCACGATGACGCGCGAGGCGTGTTCTGCATGATCCAGCGCCATGAACTGTTGCTTGATAGGCGTGCGGCGAGCTGATGAGCGATATGAACGGACAATGGGCGGCATGGGTCACGGACCACTTGCTGGCGACCCTCGTGATGCTCGTGATCGGCGTCTGCGCTGCAGCACTGTCTTTGTGGGCCTTCATCCAGCAGGGCGGCACGCCGGAGGCCAGGCAGCGCCGTCGCCGCAATGTCTTCATTGCAGTGCTGAGTGCCCAGGCCGTCATGGTGGTGCTGATCGCGCTGAACGTGGGGCAGGACGGCTCGCTCACGCGTACCGACAAGCTTCTTGCGGGTGCACTGGCTGCACACGCCGACCCCGCCATCTTGCAGGTGATGGCCTGGGTGACCCGGCTTGGCGATCGCGATGGATTGCTGGTCCTGGGTTGCGCGGTGCTGGTGGTCTTGCTGTGGCGCCGCCGTCTTTGGCTGGCCGCCGAATGGGCGCTGGCCACCGGCGGCTCGGGTTTGATGATTGTCTTCCTCAAGAACCAGTTTGCCCGTGTCCGGCCGGAACATATCCACGGTTTCGAGACTGCGCATGGCTGGAGCTTCCCCAGCGGCCATGCCGCCGGGTCGACGGCGGTTTACGGCATGCTGTGTTATCTGGCCATGCGCCGCGCGCCGCCGCGCTGGCGGCCCTTCATCCTGATGGCGGGTGTCATGCTGGTCATCACCATCGGCCTGAGCCGCGTGGTGCTGCAAGTGCACTTCCTCAGCGATGTGCTGGCCGGATTTGCGTGCGCGTCCTTGTGGCTGGCGGCGTGTGTGGCGGCCAGCGCCGCACTTCGCGGAAAGATCGCGCCACCTTGAACGCTGATTAACGCGCCGCGGGTACCTCGAACACCGCCGAGGGCGCGACCACCACGATGCGGCGTCCAGCTGCCCCAGTTACCTCGTGATGCCCGGTGAACTCGCCGAAGGCGGGCAGGGTGCCGACTTCGGGATCGAAACTGAAGCAAGGCAGGCGCAGACGGTCGCGGCCCCGGCCGCGCAACACGAACGCCGGGTGCACGTGTCCGGCCAGGACGTAATGTCCGGGCCGGCGCTGTGGCACGTGGCACAGCGCAAACGGCCCGTCGATCAAGGGTTCGTCGACGATGTCGATGTCCAGTGATGCGGGCGGATCCCCCGCCCGGTCGTCGTGATTGCCGCGCACCAGCACACAGCGTCGCCCGGCATGGCGCGCCCGCCACCGATGCAAGGCGTCCAGCAGCTCTGGTGAATGCGCGTGGGGTCCGTGCAGGAAGTCACCCAGAATCACCAGGCGCTCTGCGTCCCAATGCGCCAACAAAGCGTCGAGCCGATCCAGGTTGCCCTGCGTCGTGCCGCTTGGCACGGGCTGGCCCAAGGCTCGGAACGTGGCTGCCTTGCCGAAGTGGGTGTCCGCCACCAGCAGCATGCGGCGGGCTGGCCACCAGATGGCGCGGTCGGATGCCAATTGCAAAGTCTCGCCCGCACACGTGAAGGGCAGTGAAGCAATCGCAGGCAAGGGCGGGGCAAGACGGGGCGGGGCGATGGTGGACAGGGTGGCGGCAGGCAATGAGGTGAGTCGGTCAGCGGGATCAGGTCGGTGGGGGGGATGAGGTCAGTGGGGATGAGGTCAGTGGGGGATGAGGTCAGTCGGATTTCGACCCCTTGCTGGCGGAACGGTTCCGTCGGCAAGAGTCAATGCAAGGCAGATGACGCATGGGGGATCTGCCGTGTCTGATGACGCACTCCGCATAGCAAGCGAGCACCCCGCGCCAATCATTCCCTTGGCTTGACCCGCGACAGCAAAGGCAATGGCCGCGACACCTTCTTCGGGCGTCGTGCGCGGCGCTGGGGCACGTCGACGCCAAAGGCAGTCTGTTCCTGCACCTGCTCGTTCGATGTCGTGGCGTCTCCGCCCGCCGCGCGTTCCAGGTCCTGCACCATCCTGGCAATCCGATCGGCCAGTTTCTCGGTGCTGAGCCGCTCACGAAAGCGTTCCACCAGCAAGGGGAAGGCAAAGGGCGAAGGGCGCTTCAAGCTCATCAACTGCAAGGGCAAGGCCTGCAAGCGCGACAGTGTTTCTTCCAGCCGTGCCAGATCCAGCTCCTGTCGCAGGACTTCCGCGTCTGCCTGAGCCAACAGCAGATTGTCGGGATCATATTTGCGAAACACATCGAAGAACAGGCCTGACGATGCCTGCAACTGGCGCGTGCTTTTCGGTGCGCCGGGAAAGCCCTGGAAAATCAGGCCGGACACCCGTGCAATCTCGCGAAAGCGGCGCTGCGCCAGTTCGCTGGCATTCAGGCTGGCCACCACGTCCTGCATCAAGGTGTCTGTGGCGAACAGGTCTGCACCGAACAGGCTTGCCCAGTCGAGCGGCTCGGCAGCCAGCAATTCCAGCCCGTAGTCGTTGACCGCCATCGAGAAACTGGCGGGTTGCAGCTTGCCTGCGCGCCACGCCAGCAAGCTGGCCAGCCCCAGGTGCACATGGCGACCGGCGAATGGGTACAGAAACAGGTGCGTGCCCTCGCGCGAGCGCCAGGTCTCGGCCAGCAGCTTGTCGCTGACCGGCAATGCCGACCAATCGGCCTGGATCGCCAGCAAGGGCGCTACCGCCTTCATTTCGGGGCTGTCGAAACGGCCTGCAGCCGCCTCGTCCAGCTGTTCGACCAAGGCACGCGCAAGCTCGGACGACAGCGGCATCTTGCTGCCGTTCCAGCGCGGTGTGACGCCCTTGCCGCTGGTGCCGGGTTTCACATAGGCCGTCATTTCGTGGGTGCGCACCAGTTCCAGCAAGCGACCGGCGAACAGAAAGGCGTCGCCAGGATTGAGCCGCGCGACGAAGCCTTCTTCGATGCTGCCCAAGTCGCCGCCGCGTCCGCCTTTGCCCCAGAACTTCACCCGCATGGTGGCGTCGCTGACGATGGTGCCAATGCTCATGCGATGGCGCCGCGCCAGGCGTGCGTCGGGCACCCGCCAGACGCCGTGCTCGTCCACCGCCACGCGTCGATAGTCGGGGTAGGCCGCCAACGATGCGCCGCCACGGGTGACGAAGTCCAGCGCCCATTGCCACTCGGCATCCGTCAAGTGGCGATAGGAATGGGTTTCGCGGACTTCACCGAGCAGATCATCGGGCAGGAAGCCCCCGCCCAGGGCGATGGTGACCAGGTGCTGCACCAGCACGTCCAGCGGTTTTTCCGGCGGGCGGCGTGATTCGATCTTGCCGGCCCGTGCAGCGGCGCGGGCTGCTGCCGCTTCCACCAGTTCCAGGCTGTGGGTCGGCACCAGCGTCACGCGGGAAGGGCGCCCCGGCGCATGCCCCGATCGCCCGGCACGTTGCAGCAGGCGCGCAATGCCCTTGGGCGAACCGATCTGCAAGACCCGGTCGACCGGTAAGAAATCCACGCCCAGGTCCAGGCTTGACGTGGACACGACCGCGCGCAGCAAGCCGTTCTTCAGACCAAGCTCCACCCAATCGCGGGTTTCCCGGGCAAGCGAGCCGTGGTGCAGCGCAATGTCGCCCGCCCAATCGGGGCGTGCGGCAAGCAGCGCCTGGTACCATCGCTCGGCCTGCGATCGGGTGTTGATGAACACCAGGGTCGACCGATTCTTTTCCAGTTCGGCAATCACTGCGGGCAACATCGCCAGTCCCAGATGTCCCGCCCAGGGGAAGCGTTCGATCCGTGGTGGCAACAAGGTGTCGATCAGCATGCGTTTGGGTGTCTTGCCCTGGATCAATACACCGTCAGCGGCGTCGACCGGACCAAGCAGCGCATCCATGGCCTCGGGCAGGTTGCCCAAGGTGGCCGACAGCCCCCAGACTGCCAGCCCTGGCGCGCTGCGGCGCAACCTGGCCAGGGCGAGTTGCACCTGCACCCCGCGCTTGGTGCCCAGCAACTCATGCCATTCGTCGGCGACCACCAATTTCAGGCTTGCAAAGGCGGCCCCTGCGTCCCCATGTGCAAGCAACAGGCTAAGGCTCTCGGGGGTGGTGACCAACACCGTGGGAAGCCGCCGTCCCTGCGCTGCCCGCTCGTTGGCAGGCGTATCTCCAGTACGGACGCCTGCCGTCCATGGCACTTCAAGTGAGTCCAGGGCGGTTTTCAGTGATCTGAGGGTGTCGGCGCCCAATGCCCGCATCGGCGTCAGCCAGACGACAGTCAGCGGCGGGGCTTTGGGTCTTTCTACAACATCGTCTGCAAACGCCGCCAAGGCGCCCAACCACAGTGCATAGGTTTTTCCCGCGCCGGTGGTGGCATGCACCAAACCACTGCGACCCCGCTTGAGCGCAAGCCAGGCTTGGCGTTGGAAGGGAAAGGCCTGCCAGCCCTGCTGGGCGAACCAATTATCAATACGTTTTGCCACTGGCAGGGGCGTGTCGTTTTTTGTAACTGCCACGAACTTTTTTTTGCGCTGCGGCGCACTATTTCGGGGCGTTGGCATAGCTTGAGTTCATGCCTTTCGGTAAGATGTCTTATATAAGATTAGCAAGGCCCGTACCAGGAAAAACGGCTCGCGCTTCCGTCAGCTTCTCGACAGGCTACGGGTAAGTGCGGACTGTTCAAGTGCGTTACACTCATCAAGTTTGCTGTCTAGTAGGTAGCACGTCGTGAATCTCGCGAATTACTTCCCCGTTTTACTCTTCATCATCGTGGCGAGCGTGCTCGGTTTCGTGCTGATGTTGGCCGGATCTCTGATCGGTCCCAACAAGCCTGACGCCGAGAAACTGTCTCCGTACGAGTGTGGCTTCGAAGCCTTCGAAGACGCGCGCATGCGCTTCGACGTCCGGTATTACCTCGTCGCCATCCTGTTTATCCTGTTCGACCTCGAAATCGCATTCCTCTTCCCGTGGGCAATGGCCAATGGCCAGGTTGGCCTGCTCGGCTTCGGCACGATGCTGGTGTTCCTCTTCATCCTGCTGATCGGCTTCGCCTACGAGTGGAAAAAAGGCGCGTTGAGCTGGGAATGATCCCGCGCGTCGGTTCAAAGTAAAGGTACTGCCATGGCTATCGAAGGCATTCTGAACGAAGGCTTCATCACGACAACCGCCGACAAGGTCATCAACTGGGCCCGGACCGGTTCGTTGTGGCCGATGACGTTCGGGCTGGCCTGTTGTGCGGTCGAGATGATGCATGCCGGTGCGGCACGCTACGATCTCGACCGTTTCGGCATCATTTTCCGCCCCAGCCCGCGCCAGGCCGACGTGATGATCGTCGCCGGCACCTTGTGCAACAAGATGGGCCCGGCACTGCGCAAGGTCTATGACCAGATGCCCGAGCCGCGCTGGGTAGTCTCGATGGGCTCCTGCGCCAACGGTGGTGGTTATTACCACTACTCGTACTCGGTGGTCCGAGGCTGCGACCGCATCGTCCCGGTAGATATCTACGTACCGGGTTGCCCGCCCACCGCCGAGGCGCTGGTGTATGGCTTGTTGCAGTTGCAGAACAAGATCCGCCGCACCAATACCATCGCCCGCTAAGCACCGGCATTGAGCATTAAGCACCAAGCACCACGCCCGCTACCCGCGCGCATCTCCACGCTTCATTGCAGGAAGCCCGCATGACCCAGCTTGTGACCCTTCAGCAGAACCTGCGCAGTGCACTTGGCGAGGATATCCGCCTGAAGGACAACCTTGGCGAAGTGACCATCGAGGTCACCGCCGCCGACTACCTGTCCGTGATCACTGCCTTGCGCGATCACCCGACATTGCGCTTCGAGTCCTGTATCGACCTCTGTGGTGTCGACTATTCGACCTACGGAGACGGCAGCTACGAAGGCCCGCGTTTCGCTGTGGTGCTGCATTTGTTGTCGCAGACCCATAACTGGCGCTTGCGCGTCCGTGCGTTCACCGCAGACGACGACCTGCCGGTCATCGCCTCGGCGCTGGACGTCTGGCCCGGCGTCAACTGGTACGAGCGCGAAGCGTTCGACTTCTACGGCATCGTGTTCGAAGGCCACCCCGATCTGCGTCGCATCCTGACGGACTATGGCTTCATCGGCCATCCCTTCCGCAAGGACTTCCCGCTGACCGGCAACGTCGAAATGCGTTACGACCCCGAGCAAAAGCGAGTGATCTATCAACCCGTAACGATCGAGCCGCGTGAGATCACGCCGCGCGTGATTCGTGAAGAAAGCTACGGGAACGGACGCTGATATGGCTGAAATCAAGAACTACACCCTGAACTTCGGGCCCCAGCATCCGGCCGCACACGGTGTGCTGCGCCTGGTGCTCGAGCTCGACGGCGAAGTGATCCAGCGTGCCGACCCGCACATTGGCCTGCTGCACCGCGCCACTGAAAAGCTCGCCGAACACAAGACCTTCCTGCAGGCATTGCCCTACATGGATCGTCTGGACTACGTGTCGATGATGTGCAACGAGCACGCCTACGTCATGGCCATCGAAAAGCTGATGGGCATCGAAGTGCCGCTGCGTGCGCAGTACATCCGCGTGATGTTCGACGAGATCACCCGCATCCTGAATCACCTGATGTCGCTGGGCTCGCACGCCCTCGACGTGGGTGCGATGGCGGTGTTCCTGTATACCTTCCGCGAACGCGAAGACCTGATGGACTGCTACGAAGCGGTCTCGGGCGCCCGCATGCACGCGGCCTACTACCGTCCGGGCGGCGTGTATCGCGACCTGCCGGACGCGATGCCGAAGTTCCGCGACAGCAAGTACCGCAGCGCCAAGGAAACCAAGTTCCTGAACGAGCAGCGCTCGGGCTCGATGCTGGATTTCATCGAAGACTTCACGAACCGCTTCCCGGCGTGTGTCGACGAATACGAAACCCTGCTGACCGACAACCGGATCTGGAAGCAGCGTCTGGTCGACATCGGCATCGTGACGCCGGATCGCGCCAAGGCACTGGGCTTCACCGGCCCGATGCTGCGCGGTTCGGGCATCGCCTGGGACTTGCGCAAGACGCAGCCCTACGAAGTCTATGACCTGATGAAGTTCGAGATCCCGGTCGGCAAGAACGGCGACTGCTACGATCGTTATCTGGTACGTGTTGAAGAACTGCGCCAGAGCAACAACATCATCAAGCAGTGCGTCGAGTGGTTGCGCAACAACCCCGGCCCGGTGATGACCTCGAACCACAAGGTCGCTCCGCCTTCCCGTGCCGGCATGAAGTCCAGCATGGAAGAGCTGATCCATCACTTCAAGCTGTTCACCGAAGGTTTCCACGTACCGGCAGGCGAAGCCTATTCGGCAGTGGAGCATCCCAAGGGCGAATTCGGCATCTACATGATTTCCGATGGCGCGAACAAGCCTTACCGCTTGAAGATTCGTGCGCCGGGCTTCGCGCATTTGCAGGCGCTCGACGAGATGGCGCGCGGTCACATGATCGCCGACGCAGTGACCATTATCGGTACGCAAGACATCGTGTTCGGCGAAATCGACCGCTGACACGACCATCGGATTTCGACACCATGCAGCTTTCCCCCCTGGCTTATAAGAAGATCGATCGCGAACTGGCCAAGTTCCCGGCTGATCAGAAACAGTCCGCCACCATGGCCGCGCTGGCCATCGCGCAAGACGAGACGGGCTGGTTGTCGCCCGACGTGTTGGCTGCTGTCGCCGACTATCTGGGCATGCCGCCGATCGCGGTCCAGGAAGTCGCGACCTTCTACAACATGTTCGACACCAAACCGGTCGGCCGTCACAAGATCTCGGTGTGCACCAATCTGCCCTGTGCGTTGCGCGACGGTGAGAAAGCCGCCCACCACCTGAAGCAGAAGCTCGGTATCGACTTCCGCGAAACCACCGCAGACGGCCAGTTCACCCTGGTCGAAGGCGAGTGCATGGGCGCGTGCGGCGATGCACCGGTGCTGTTGGTCAACAACAAGCGCATGATGATCCAGATGTCCGACGTGCGCCTCGATGCGATGCTGGACGAACTGCGTTCGGGCGGCGTCGCCCCCGGAGATGTGAAATGAATGATTCCAATCTGCCGATCACCACGGCCTTCCATCAGCGGCACATTTCGCCGCAGATCATGGAAGGGCTGGACGGCCAGAACTGGCGCCTGAAGGAATACGTGGCGCGCGGCGGCTATGAAGCCCTGCGCAAGATCCTGACCACCGGCATGACGCCGGAACAGGTGATTGCCGAGGTCAAGGCCTCGGGCCTGCGTGGCCGTGGCGGCGCCGGCTTCCCGACGGGCCTGAAGTGGAGCTTCATGCCGCGTTCGTTCCCGGGCCAGAAGTACCTCGTCTGCAATTCGGACGAAGGCGAGCCGGGCACGTACAAGGACCGCGACATTCTTCGCTACAACCCGCATATCGTCATCGAAGGCATGGCAATCGCCGCCTTCGCGATGGGTATTCCGGTTGGCTACAACTACATCCACGGCGAAATCTTCGAAGTGTACGAACGCTTCGAAGAGGCGCTGGACGAAGCACGTGCAGCAGGCTTCCTGGGTGACGACATCATGGGCTCGGGCATCAACTTCCAGTTGCATGCCTTCCATGGCTACGGCGCCTACATCTGCGGCGAAGAAACCGCGCTGCTCGAATCGCTGGAAGGCAAGAAAGGCCAGCCGCGCTTCAAGCCGCCGTTCCCCGCCAGCTTCGGTCTGTACGGCAAGCCCACGACCATCAACAACACCGAAACCTTTGCGGCGGTCCCCTGGATCATCCGCAACGGCGGCGAAGCCTTCCTCGCGGTCGGCAAGCCGAACAACGGCGGCACCAAGCTGTTCTCGGTGTCGGGTGACGTGGAACGCCCGGGCAACTTCGAAGTGCCGCTGGGTACCCCGTTCTCGACGCTGCTGGAACTCGCAGGTGGCGTGCGCGGCGGTCGCAAGTTGAAGGCGGTGATTCCCGGTGGCTCGAGCGCACCGGTCATCCCCGGCGACATCATGATGGACACCACCATGGACTACGACGCGATCGCCAAGGCGGGATCGATGCTCGGTTCGGGCGCCGTCATCGTGATGGACGAGACGCGCTGCATGGTCAAGTCCCTGCAACGCCTGTCGTACTTCTACTTCGAGGAAAGCTGCGGTCAATGCACGCCTTGCCGCGAAGGCACGGGTTGGCTGTATCGCATGGTCGATCGCATCGAGAAAGGCAAAGGCCGTCCGGAAGACCTGGACATGCTCGATACGGTCGCCGGCAACATCATGGGCCGCACGATCTGTGCGCTCGGCGATGCTGCGGCGATGCCGGTACGTGGCTTCCTGAAGCACTACCGCGACGAGTTTGCGTACCACATCGAACACAAGCACTGCCTGGTTCCCACCTACCTGTAAACCAGGCCGCGCGGAACGCACGCATACCGAATCAATGACTGGTCCCTGACGGGGCCCACGGATATACGATGGTTGAGATAACGATCGACGGCAAGACGGTGGAGGTCCCTGAGGGCAGCATGGTCATGCATGCCGCCCAGAAGGTTGGCCTTTACGTGCCGCACTTCTGCTATCACAAGAAGTTGTCGATCGCGGCCAATTGCCGCATGTGTCTGGTCGACGTCGAGAAAGCCCCCAAGCCGCTGCCCGCCTGTGCGACGCCGGTGAGCAAGGGCATGATCGTGCACACCCAGTCGGAAAAAGCCATCAAGGCCCAGAAGGGCGTGATGGAATTCCTGCTGATCAATCACCCGCTGGACTGCCCGATCTGCGATCAGGGCGGCGAGTGCCAATTGCAGGATCTGGCCGTCGGTTACGGTGGTTCCTCGTCGCGCTATCAGGAAGAAAAGCGCGTCGTGTTCCACAAGAACCTCGGCCCGCTGGTGTCCGCGCAGGAAATGGCGCGCTGCATCCACTGCACCCGTTGCGTACGCTTCGGCCAGGAAGTGGCCGGCGTGATGGAACTCGGCATGATCGGCCGCGGCGAGCACTCGGAAATCACGTCCTTCGTCGGCCACGCCGTCGAATCCGAGCTGTCCGGCAACATGATCGACGTGTGCCCGGTGGGCGCACTGACCTCCAAGCCGTTCCGCTACAGCGCACGTACCTGGGAACTGGCACGTCGTCGTTCGGTCAGCCCGCACGACAGCAACGGCGCCAACCTGGTCGTCCAGGTCAAGAATGACCGTGTGATGCGCGTGGTGCCGTTCGAAAACGAAGCCGTCAACGAATGCTGGATCAGCGATCGCGACCGCTTCTCGTACGAAGGCCTGAACAGCGCCGACCGTCTGACCGCCCCGATGGTGCGCGGCAAGGACGGCCAATGGCGCGAAGTGGAATGGACCGAAGCACTCGATGCCGTGATCGAAGGCCTGGATGGCGTACGCCAGTCCTATGGCGTGAAGCAGATCGGCGCCTTGTCCTCGGCCTACGCCACCACCGAAGAATTCGCACTGCTGGCTCGTCTGGCGCGCGGTATCGGTACGCAGAACGTCGACTTCCGCCTGCGCCAGACCGATGCCAATTTCGACACAGCCCGCAGCGGCACGCCGTGGTTGGGCATGCCGATCGCCGAACTGGGCGCGCTGGATCGCGTGCTGATCGTCGGTTCCTTCCTGCGCAAGGATCATCCGCTGTTCGCACAGCGTCTGCGTCAAGCCGCCAAGCGCGGCACGCAGATCCTGCTGATCGACGTGGCCGGTGATGATCCGCTGCTGCCGGTGGCTGCCCGCCTGACCGTGACCCCCAGCGAATTGCCCCGTGCACTCGCCGAAGTCACCGTCGCGCTGGCACGCGCGGCCGGCACGGAAGTGCCTGCTGCCTACGCCGGTGTCGAACCGGGCGAAACCGCACAAGTCATCGCTGCATCGTTTGCCGGCGGCAAGAATGCTGCGGTGCTGCTGGGCAACCTGGCTGTCAATCATCCGCAAGCGTCCGTCATCGCCGCCAATGCCCAAGGCATTGCCGACGCAACCGATGCACGTCTGGGCTTCCTGACCGAAGGTGGCAACACTGTCGGTGGTTACCTGGCCGACGCCGTGCCGCACAACGGTGGCCTGACTGCCGCACAGATGCTGGCCCAGCCGCTGAAGGCCTACATCGTCCTGCACGCCGAGCCGACGCTGGACGCCGACGACGGCGCAGCCGCCGCCCGTGCGCTGGCCGGTGCCGAGTTCAACGTGGCGCTGACCCCCTTCAAGTCGGCCGCGCAAGACTGGGCCCACGTGATGTTGCCGGTGTCGCCGTTCACGGAAACCTCGGGCACCTACGTCAATGCCGAAGGTCGTGCACAAAGCTTCAAGGGCACGGTTCGTCCGCTGGGCCAGACCCGTCCGGCCTGGAAGGTGTTGCGTGTGCTGGGCAATGGCCTGCACCTGGACAACTTCGAGGACGAGACCTCGGAATCGGTGCGCGACAGCGTGCTGAGCGAAGCGGTCACGACCCGTCTGTCCAACCGCATCCAGGCCGTCGCCGGTCTGGGCCAGGCGGCAAGCACCGGTCTGGAACGCGTCACCGATGTGCCGATCTACTTCAGCGACGCCATCGCACGTCGTGCCGACGGCCTCCAAGCTGCCCCGGCATCGGCGGCACCCAAGGTTCGTGTCAACGCGCAGACCCTGCAGACGCTGGGCCTGGAAGCCGGTCAGACGGTGCGCGTGCGCAGCGCTGCCGGCAGCGCCGATCTGGCCTTGCAACTGGACGAGCGCCTGCCGAATCGCGCAGTGCGCATCTCGGCATCGCATGCCAGCACCGTCGCCCTCGGTGGCGCCTTCGTCGAACTGAACGTGGAGCGAATCTAAGATGTCGTGGCTCGACGTAGTTAATTCGCATGGCGAGGCGCTGTTGGGCGCCGGCCTGTGGCTGTTCGTGTGGACGGTGGTCAAGATCCTTGTGATCGCGGTCCCGATCATCCTGTGTGTTGCGTACCTGACCTACTGGGAACGCAAGATGATCGGCTGGATGCACGTCCGTACCGGCCCGAACCGGGTGGGTTACAAGGGCTTGCTGCAGCCCTTCGCCGACGTGTTCAAGCTGCTGACCAAGGAAGTCATCACCCCGACCAACGCCAACAAGGTGCTGTACATCGTGGCGCCGGTCGTGGTGCTGATGCCGGCGCTGGCTGCATGGGCCGTTGTGCCCTTCGGTCCCGAAGTGGTGCTGGCAGATGTGAATGCCGGTCTGCTGTATGTGATGGCCATCACCTCGCTGGGCGTCTACGGCGTGATCATCGCCGGCTGGGCGTCCAACTCGAAGTACGCCTTCCTGGGCGCCATGCGCGCCTCGGCACAGATGGTGTCCTACGAGCTGGCGATCGGTTTTGTGCTGGTGTCGGTGCTGCTGGTGTCGGGCAGCCTGAACATGAGCGACATCGTGACCAAGCAGGCTACCGGCATGTTTGCCGACATGGGCCTGACTTTCCTCTCGTGGAACTGGTTGCCGCTGTTGCCGCTGTTCGTGATCTATGTGATCTCGGCCGTTGCCGAAACCAACCGCCACCCCTTCGACGTGGTGGAAGGCGAATCGGAAATCGTGGCCGGCCACATGGTCGAATACTCGGGTATGGCCTTCGCGCTGTTCTTCCTGGGCGAATACGCCAACATGATCCTGCTGTCGTGCATGGCCTCGGTCATGTTCCTGGGCGGCTGGACCTCTCCGATCGACATCGTGCCGCTGACCTGGATCCCGGGCTGGATTTGGCTGGCGCTCAAGACCTTCTTCGTGGTGTCGCTGTTCGTATGGTTCCGCGCGTCCTTCCCGCGTTACCGCTATGACCAGATCATGCGTCTGGGCTGGAAGATCTTCATTCCGCTCACGCTGGTGTGGTTCCTGGTGGTGGCGATCTGGATGCAGACGCCGTGGAACATCTGGAAGTAAGGCGCGACGCCCCATGAACGCAAAGATCAGGCAGGACAGATAATGCAAGCAATCAGAGAATTCTTCGGCAGCCTCATGCTGACCGAACTGCTCAAGGGCATGAAGCTCACGGGCAAGTACTTTTTTGCACGCAAGATCACGATCCAGTACCCGGAAGAGAAGACGCCGATGTCGCCGCGCTTCCGTGGACTGCACGCCTTGCGCCGCTACTCGAACGGCGAAGAGCGCTGCATCGCATGCAAGTTGTGCGAAGCAGTGTGCCCGGCGCTGGCCATCACGATCGAATCCGAAGTGCGTGAAGACGGCAGCCGCCGTACCAACCGCTACGACATCGACCTGACCAAGTGCATCTTCTGCGGCTTCTGCGAAGAAAGCTGCCCGGTCGATTCGATCGTCGAGACGCACATCCACGAATACCACGGCGAAAAGCGTGGCGACCTGTACTTCACCAAGCCCATGCTGCTGGCCATCGGTGACAAGTACGAGCCCGAGATTGCCCAGAACCGCGCCCAGGACGCCCGCTACCGGTGAGCACCCTGCATATCGATCTGCCGGCCGCCTGCGAGCTCGGTCTCTGTATTTCGCGCGGCGCCGTCGCGCGACATCTGAAAGCCACACCATGACTGCCATTCTCTTCTACGTCTTCGCCGCGATCCTGATCGTGGCGTCCTTGCGGGTCATCACCGCACGCAGCCCGGTGACGGCGGCCATGCACTTGGTGCTGGCCTTCTTCACCGCCGCCATGATCTGGATTTTGCTGAAGGCCGAGTTCCTGGGCATTTTGCTGGTCCTGGTCTACGTCGGTGCGGTCATGGTGCTCTTCCTGTTCGTCGTGATGATGCTGGACATCAACACCGACAAGCTGCGCGAAGGCTTCCGTTCGTATCTGCCGCTTGGCCTGACGGTCGGTGTGGTGATGGTCGCCGAGATGTCCTTCGTGCTGGGCCGCGCCTACTGGCAGACCGATGTCGGTCCGGCAGTCGTGCCTGAGAACTTCAACAACACCCGCGAGATCGGGATCGCGATGTACACCCAGTACATCTACGCGGTCGAGATCGCCGCCGTGTTGTTGCTCGTCGGCATGATCGCCGCGATTGCGCTGACGCTGCGTCATCGCGTCGACTTGAAGCGCAACAATCCGGGTCAGCAGATTCGTGCCCGCCGCGAAGACCGCGTCCGCCTGGTCGACGTGGCCTCGTCGCCCCGTGTCAGCAACGTGTCCGTCCCGCCCGAGGCGCCGGCCCCCACCGATTCCACCGGAGGCAAAGCATGACTCTGACCCTGGGCCATTTCCTGGTGTTGGGCGCGATTCTTTTCGCGATCAGCATCGTTGGCATCTTCCTCAATCGCAAAAACATCATCGTGTTGTTGATGGCGATCGAACTGATGCTGCTTGCCGTGAATATGAATTTCGTCGCTTTTTCAAGCTGGTTGGGCGATCTGAGCGGACAGGTTTTCGTGTTTTTCATCCTGACCGTCGCGGCTGCCGAGTCGGCAATCGGTCTGGCCATCCTGGTCGTGTTGTTCCGTAACTTGAACACCATCAACGTGGACGAACTCGACCGCCTGAAGGGCTGAGGCTCGGTCGCTGCAACGAGAAATCAAGAACATGTCGAGCGTACCGAAGCTCTATCTAATCATCATCGCCTTTGCCCCCTTGATCGGGGCGGCCCTCGCCGGATTGTTCGGCACGGGCTTCATGGGCCGCTGGATCAGTCGATCCGGCGCACACACCGTCACCATTGCCGGTGTGTTGATATCCGTCATTGGCTCGTGTGTCGTCCTGACACAGGTGCTCAATGGCGCGCCCGTCTTCAACGAGACGCTTTACACCTGGAGCATGGTCGGCAACATCAAGCTTGAAATAGGCTTCATGGTCGACAGCCTCACGGCGATGATGATGGTCGTCGTGACCTCCGTCTCGCTGATGGTGCACATCTATACGATCGGCTACATGAAGGACGATCCGGGCTATCAGCGATTCTTCGCGTATATCTCGCTCTTCACCTTCTCGATGCTGATGCTGGTCATGTCGAACAACATGCTCCAGTTGTTCTTCGGCTGGGAAGCCGTGGGCCTGGTGTCCTACCTGCTGATCGGTTTCTGGTACACCCGTCCGACCGCCATCTTCGCGAACATGAAGGCCTTCCTGGTGAACCGGGTCGGTGACTTCGGCTTCGTGCTGGGCATCGGCCTGTTGTTCGCCTACACCGGTTCGATGAACTACACGGAAGTGTTCAGCCAGTCGGCCGTGCTTGCGACCAAGGTGTTCCCGGGTACCGACTGGATGTTGCTGACGGTGGCTTGTATCTGCCTGTTCATCGGTGCGATGGGCAAGTCGGCGCAATTCCCGCTGCACGTGTGGCTGCCTGACTCGATGGAAGGCCCGACCCCGATTTCGGCGCTGATCCACGCGGCAACCATGGTGACCGCAGGCATCTTCATGGTGGCGCGTTTCTCGCCGCTGTTCGAGCTGTCGACCACCGCACTGTCGTTCATCATGGTGATCGGTTCGATCACGGCGCTGTTCATGGGCTTCCTGGGCATCATCCAGAACGACATCAAGCGTGTGGTTGCCTATTCCACGCTGTCGCAGCTGGGCTACATGACGGTTGCGCTGGGCGCGTCGGCGTACTCGGTGGCCATCTTCCACCTGATGACCCACGCGTTCTTCAAGGCGCTGCTGTTCCTGGCCGCCGGTTCGGTCATCGTCGGCATGCATCACCAGCAGGACATCCGCTTCATGGGCGGCCTGCGCAAGTACATGCCGATCACCTGGATCACGTCGCTGCTGGGCTCGCTGGCCCTGATCGGCACGCCGTTCTTCGCCGGTTTCTACTCGAAGGAAAACATCATCGAGGCGGCGCACTTTGCCAATGTCCCGGGTGCTTCCTTCGGTTACTGGTCGACGCTCATCGGTGTGTTCGTCACGGCCTTCTACTCGTTCCGCATGTTCTTCCTGGTGTTCCACGGGAAAGAGCGTTTCGACACCAGCGACCACGGCCACGGCCATGATGCGCACGGTCATGACGATCATGCCCACGACGCACACGCCAAGGACGATCACGCACACGACGACCATGGCCACCACGGCGGCAAGCCGCACGAGTCTCCGGCCGTCATCACGCTGCCGCTGATCCTGCTGGCGATTCCGTCGGTGATCATTGGTGCGATCGCGATCGGCCCGATGCTGTTCGGTGACTTCTTCAAGGGCGTGATTTTCGTGTCGCCCGAGCATCCGGCCATGGCCGAGCTTGCAGAAGAGTTCCATGGCTGGGCGGCCTACGGCCTTCACGCCTTCACGACCTTGCCGTTCTGGCTGGCGGTCGCGGGTGTGGTCTCGGCCTGGTACTTCTACCTGATCAATCCGGCGATTCCGACCGCGATCAAGGCGAACTGCGGCTGGCTTTACCGCCTGCTGGAAGAGAAGTACTACCTCGACCGCATCAACCAGGCCGTGTTCGCCGGTGGCGCACGCTGGCTGGGAACGGGCTTCTGGAAGGCGGGTGACCGCTTCCTGATCGATGGCCTGGTGGTCAATGGCAGTGCGAAGGTGGTCGGCTGGTTCGCAGCAGTATCGCGTCACCTGCAGTCCGGCTACATCTACCACTACGCCTTCGCAATGATTATCGGCATGATGGCTTTCGTAACGATCTTCGTGTTGTTGAACAAGTGATGGCAAGCGACATGGCAAATTCTTCCTTCCTGCTGACGCTTGCAATCTTCGTCCCGATCGCCTTCGGTGCCTTGCTGCTGGCGATCGGTAACGAGCGCAACGCGTCCACCATGCGCTGGATTGCGCTGGTCGGCGCGGTTGTGAGCTTCCTGATCACGATCCCGCTGTACACCGGCTTCAACGCCGCTACCGCTCAACTGCAATTCGTCGAACTCCACGCGTGGATCCCGAGCTTCAAGGTGTTCTATCACCTGGGCGTCGACGGCATCTCGCTGTGGTTCGTGCTGCTGACCGCTTTCATCACCATCATCGTGGTGGGTGCAGGCTGGGAAGTGATCACCGATCGTCCGCATCAGTACATGGCGGCCTTCCTGATCCTGTCCGGGCTGATGATCGGCGTGTTCTCGGCGGCTGACGGCCTGCTGTTCTACGTGTTCTTCGAAGCCACCCTGATCCCGATGTACATCATCATCGGCGTGTGGGGCGGCCCGAACCGGGTGTATGCGGCGTTCAAGTTCTTCCTGTACACGCTGCTGGGCTCGCTGCTGACCCTGGTCGCGCTGATCTACCTGTGGCATGTCTCGGGCGGTTCCTTCGCCATTGCCGACTGGCATCAGGTCAAGCTGTCGTCGACCGCACAGACCCTGATCTTCGTTGCCTTCCTGATGGCGTTTGCCGTCAAGGTGCCGATGTGGCCGGTGCACACCTGGTTGCCTGACGCCCACGTGGAAGCGCCTACGGGTGGTTCGGTGGTGCTGGCAGCAATCATGTTGAAGCTGGGTGCCTATGGCTTCCTGCGCTTCTCGCTGCCGATCGCCCCTGACGCCGCGCACAGCCTGTCCGGTTTCATGATCGCGCTGTCCTTGATCGCCGTGATCTACATCGGTCTGGTTGCGCTGGTCCAGCACGACATGAAAAAGCTGGTGGCTTACTCGTCGGTTGCCCACATGGGCTTCGTGACGCTGGGCTTCTTCATGTTCAACAAGGTCGGCATGGAAGGCGCAATCGTGCAGATGGTCTCGCACGGCTTCGTCGCCGGTGCGATGTTCCTGTGTATCGGCGTGCTGTACGACCGTGTCCACTCGCGCGAGATCGCCGATTACGGTGGCGTGGTGAACGTCATGCCGCGCTTTGCGACCTTCTTCGTGCTGTTCTCGATGGCCAACGCCGGCCTGCCTGCCACCAGCGGCTTCATCGGCGAATTCCTGGTCATTCTGGGCGCGGTGGAATACAACTTCTGGATCGGCTTGCTTGCCGCTACCGCATTGATTCTCGGCGCAGCCTATTCGCTGTGGATGGTCAAGCGCGTGGTCTACGGTGAAATCGTGCATGAGCATGTGCGCGTGCTCAAGGACGTCAACGGTCGGGAATTCGCGATCCTGGGCATCATGGCGCTGGCCGTGCTGTTCATGGGCGTGTATCCCAAGCCGTTCACCGATGTCATGCACGTCTCGGTGGACGCGCTGCTGAAGCACGTCGCCATCTCCAAACTGTAAGCGCGGGACGCTCAACGCAATGGATTATTCGGATCTGAATTTCGCCCTTGCCGCACCGGAGATCGTGCTTGCGATCCTGGCGTCGGCGATCCTGCTGATCGACGCATTTGTCGACGACCCGCGACGGGTGCTCACGCACTGGCTGTCGCTGGGCTCGCTGCTGGTCGTGGCTGTCATCAGCGCCTACCAGCTGTCTTCGGGCGTGCAAAGCTCGACCTTCAGCGGACTCTATATCGCTGACAACATGGCGCACGTGCTGAAGCTGTGCTCCTACGTTGCGATCGCGGTCACGCTGATCTACGGCCGCGCCTACGCCGAGTCACGCCAGATGCTGCGCGGTGGCGAGTTCTACGTGCTCGCACTGTTCTGTCTGCTTGGCCAGATGGTGATGATCTCGGCAGGCAACCTGCTGTCGATCTACCTGGGCCTGGAGCTGATGTCTCTGTCGCTGTATGCGATGGTGGCACTGCGCCGCGAGCACACGATCTCGACCGAAGCCGCCATGAAGTACTTCGTGCTGGGCGCGTTGGCATCGGGCTTCCTGCTGTACGGCATGTCGATGGTCTACGGTGCGACCGGCTCCCTGGCCCTGGATGAAATCGCCACGGCAGTGCAGGGCGGTGCCAACAGCAACTACATCATTACCTTCGGTCTGGTGTTCCTGGTGTCGGGCCTGGCCTTCAAGCTGGGTGTGGTTCCGTTCCACATGTGGGTGCCGGACGTCTACGAAGGCGCACCGACCCCGGTCACGCTGATGCTGGGTGCTGCGCCCAAGCTGGCTACGTTCGCGATCACGCTGCGCATTCTGGCCGACGGCCTGCTGGGCCTGGCTGCCGACTGGCAACCGATGCTGGCTATTCTTGCCATCGCATCGCTGGCCATCGGCAACCTGACCGCCATCATGCAGACCAGCTTGAAGCGCATGCTGGCCTATTCCACCATCTCGCACATGGGCTTCGTGCTGCTGGGCCTGATGTCGGGCGTGGCTGACGGCAACACTCAGGCCGCTACCGCTGCCTACGGTGGCGCGATGTTCTACGCGATCACCTACGTGCTGACCACGCTGGGCACCTTCGGTATCGTGCTGCTGTTGTCGCGTGCCGGTTTCGAATGCGACCAGATCGCCGACCTGAAGGGCCTGAACCGCCGCAGCCCGCTGTACGCGGGTGTGGTCCTGCTGCTGATGTTCTCGCTGACCGGCATTCCGCCGACCGTAGGCTTCTACGCCAAGCTGTCGATCCTGCAAGCACTGGTCGGCGCCGGCCACGTCACCCTGGCCGTCATCGCCATGGGCTTCTCGCTGATCGGTGCGTTCTACTACTTGCGCGTCGTCAAGACCGTGTACTTCGACGAACCGGCGGCCGATGCGCCTGCCATCCACGCGTCGGGCAGCTTCCGCTCGGTGCTGACGCTCAACGGCGCCCTGATCCTGTTGCTGGGCTTGTTGCCGGCACCGCTGATGGCGCTGTGCACGCAGGCAATCGCCTCGTCGTTCAACTTCTGATCGGCCAGCGGGCGCGGTTCGCCGCGCCCGCCGCCGTATCGCTACGGCTACCGCCTTGAAACAAAGCCTCGCCTTATACGTTCTGATTGCACTGGCGCTCGTCACGGCCAATCTTCCCTTCCTGTCCGAACGTCTGTTCGGACTGCTGCCCTGGCGTCGCGCAGGCGTGGCAATCAGCAAGCCGTTCTGGCTGCGCATGCTGGAACTTACCGTGCTGTACCTGCTTGTGGGTGCCCTGGGTTTTGTGTTCGAAGCCAGTCTTGGCAATCCGTTCCCGCAGGGCTGGCAGTTCTACGCGATTACGGCAAGCCTGTTCGTGGTGTTTGCCTACCCCGGCTTTGTGTATCGTTATCTGCGACGCGGCGCGGCAAGCGCCTAGCACGCGGTCACCGCACACGCCGTCAGTCAGCGTTCAACAAGCCCCGCGCTTGTCGGACCTCGCCCCGCCAGACAGAATTCCTCTTTTGTTTCCCTCCAGGTGCCCCGGCATGAGCCTTGATCCCGTCCTGCACGCCTTGTCCGAAAGCAGCGAACGCCTTAACGAGGCGACCTTGTCCAGCGAGTCGGTCTTCAAGGGACGCTTGCTTGACGTCCGGCGCGACAAGGTCCGCCTGCCCAACGGCGCCGAGGTAACGCGCGAGTATGTCGTGCACCCGGGTGCCGCCATGGTCGTACCCCTTCTGGCAGATGGACAGGTGCTGCTGGTACGGCAGTATCGTTACCCCTTGCACCGCGCCTTCATCGAGTTTCCCGCCGGCAAGATCGACCCGGGTGAGTCGCCGCGCCAGACCGCCGAGCGTGAGTTGATCGAGGAGACCGGTTATCGCGCAGGCAACTTTACCGAGCTCACTACCATCCACAACGCCATCGGCTACAGCGACGAGCGCATCGTGCTGTATCTGGCGGAAGACCTGACAGTGGGCGAACAGGAACTCGACGAACACGAATTCGTCGAACTGTTCACGGCACCCTTGTCGCAGTTGATGGCCTGGATCGCCGCGGGCGAGGTCACCGACGTGAAGACCATCATTGGTGCGTTCTTCGTTCAACAGCATTTGGCCGCTCGCTGACCCTCAGGCGCGGGCGACCTGGAGAAGTCCATGTCCGACTCGAAAATCGCCGCGCCGTCCAAGGCTGCAGGCGGTTGGGGCGCGCTGAAAAGCGTCGCCATTCAGCTGCTCGGGCAAGGTATTCCTGCCAAGGGCGCCCGTACCCTGTTGTCGGCCAACCAGCCAGATGGCTTTGATTGCCCTGGCTGCGCGTGGCCGGATCGCGAACACGCATCCACCTTCGAGTTCTGTGAAAACGGCGTCAAGGCCGTCGCTGCCGAGGCGACCTCCAAGCGGGCAACGCCGGCACTGTTTGCCGAGCACACCGTCACCCAGCTGCTGGGACAGGACGATTTCACACTGGAAGACCACGGCCGGCTGACCGATCCGATGGTCTATGACGCGGCCAGCGACAAATACCTGCCCATCGGCTGGGATGATGCCTTTGCCTTGATCGGCCGCCACCTGCGTGCGCTGGACGACCCGAACCGCGCGGATTTCTACACGTCCGGCCGCACCAGCAACGAAGCCGCCTTCCTGTACCAGCTGTTCGTGCGTGAGTTCGGCACCAACAACTTCCCCGACTGTTCGAACATGTGCCACGAGCCGACTTCGGTCGGCCTGCCGGAACAGATCGGCGTGGGCAAGGGCACGGTCACGCTGCAGGACTTCGAGCACGCCGACACCATCTTCCTGTTCGGCCAGAACCCCGGCACCAATCACCCACGCATGCTGGGCGAACTGCGCGAGTGCGCCAAGCGCGGCGCCGTGCTGGTGTCGGTCAACCCGCTGCGCGAGCGCGGCCTGGAGCGCTTTGCCGACCCGCAAAGCGCGGTCGAGATGCTGACCGGCACCAGCACCAAGCTGTCCAGCGTCTTCATCACCCCGAAGGTGGGCGGCGACCTGGCCTTGGTCAAGGGCATGATCAAGCACGTGATCGAGCTGGACGACGCGGCGCAGGAAGCGGGCAGGGCACGGGTGCTGGATGTGGACTTCATCGCCACGCACAGCCACGGCTTCGAGACCTTTGCCAACGATGTGCGCGCAGAGGACTGGGATCGCATCGTCGAAGAATCCGGCGTTGCCCGCGTGGAGATCGAATCCGCCGCGCGCATCTACGCCAAGGGCCAACGCGTGATCGCAACCTGGGGCATGGGCATCACCCAGCACAAGCACTCGGTGGCGACCGTGCAGATGATCGTCAACCTGCTGATGCTGCGTGGCAATATCGGCCGCGAGGGCGCCGGCGCGTGCCCGGTGCGCGGCCACAGCAACGTGCAGGGCGATCGCACGGTGGGCATCGACGAGAAGCCCAAGCCCGAGTTCCTGGATCGCCTGGAACAGGTCTTCGGCTTCAAGGTGCCGCGCGAACATGGCAACGATGTCGTGGCCAGTGTGCAGGCCATGCTGGCTGGTCGCACCAAGGTATTCATCGGCATGGGCGGCAACTTTGCGATGGCCACGCCCGATACCCCGCGCACCTTCGAGGCGCTGCGCCAGTGCGAACTGACGGTGCATATCACCACCAAGCTCAATCGCAGCCACCTGGTGCATGGGCGCGACGCGCTGATACTGCCGTGCCTGGGCCGCACCGAGATCGACCTGCAGCAAGGCGTGCCGCAGGGCGTGACGGTGGAAGACTCGATGAGCATGGTCCACCTGTCCTACGGCATCAACAAGCCGGCCAGCCCGAACCTGCTGTCGGAAACCGAGATTGTCGTGCGCATGGCAGAAGCCACGCTGCCGCAGTCGGTGGTGCGTTGGCGCTGGTACCTGGAAGATTACGCACGCATTCGCGATGCGATCGAGTCGGTCTACGACGCCTTCTACGACTTCAACGCGCGGCTTTTGGTACCTGGTGGATTCCGTCTGCGCAACGCCGCCAGCGAGCGCGAGTGGAAGACGCCGTCCAAGCTTGCCAATTTCATGACCCACGCGATTCCCATGGATCTGCCGATCCACGAGGCGCGGCGTACGTACGGCAGCAAGGTATTCACCTTGATGACCTTCCGCTCGCACGATCAGTACAACACCACGATCTACGGGCACGACGATCGCTACCGAGGCGTCTACGGCGAGCGCCGGGCGGCCTTCATGAATCCTGCGGACATCGAGATGCTGGGCTTGGTGGCCGGGCAGCGGGTGGATTTCCAGAGTGTGTGGCACGATGGGATCGAACGCCGCGCCGAAGGCTTCCTGCTGGTGTCCTACGCAATCCCGCGCGGCGGTGTGGCAAGCTACTATCCCGAGACCAACGCGCTGGTGCCGCTGGACAGCTTTGCCGACAAGGCGCGTACCCCCACTTCGAAGTCGATTCCCGTCCTGGTCACTTCTTCACGGATTGTTTCCCCCGCTTGAGCATGAACGACACCCAGCCCGACCTGACCGGTCCCCAGGAAGACATTGCCTGCATTCTTGCCGCTCTTTACCAGGGCGGGCTTTCGGCGCGGCCGAGTCTGTCGCTGGCGGCCTTGAGCAAACGCATTGACATGCGGATGAGCACGCTGATGCGTTATCTGACCTCGCTGCAGGAAGAGGGCTGGGTGTCGGTCAGCGGGGAGCAATCTACGGCTCGGCAGGCGCGCTTGACGCCGGTGGGCGAGAAGATGTGCGAGGAGTGGTGGGGGTCGGCGGGGGGCTGACGTTTTTTCTTTCGCGGTGACTGGGTGTGGTTCTTGAGCCAGCCTTGCGAGTGATCTGGGCGGCCGTCGGTGATTCGATGGCCGCTTTGGTTTTGGGATTTTGCTGTGACCAAAAACCTTACTTCGGCGAGTACGCGATCGCCTCGATCTCGACCTTCACGTCGATCATCATGCGGGCTTCGGTACATGAACGGGCCGGCTTGTTGCCCGGGAACTGTTCCAGATAGATGCGGTTGAAGGCGCCGAAGTCGCGCGCGTCATCCAGCCACACCGTCATCTTCACCACGTCGGCCAGCGTGCAATCCGCCAGCGCCAATGCGGCCTTCAGGTTGTCGAACACCTGGCGCGTCTGCGTCTCGATGCCGCCTTGCACGATCTCGCCCTTGGCGTCGATCGGCACCTGACCCGATACATAGACCGTGTCACCGGCGCGCACAGCGGGGGACAGCGGGCGGACTTGCTTGTCGGAAGCGACGGGGGGATTGCCGAGGAATTCGATGGGCATGCAGGTGCTCCTGGTAATGGGGCGCTCAAAAAAAGCGCAAAAAGCGCATTGCGTGGCGCTGAAGAATTTTAAATTCAGTTTTTCAAGATCAACATAGGGTTAGTACGAATATTTAGGCAGATTTACTCCTTGTAGATTGATCGAAGTTGAAATTTAACTTCAATATCAATAATTGCGAGGAGACATCATGTCCTTGATTTCCTGTTCACGCCGTGGCGCCATTGGCGCCACGCTGCTGGCAACGCTGGCCTTGGGCCTCGGCGTATCGCCGATGGTGCATGCCCAAGCTACCAAAAACGCCGCCAACCTTGCCATGATCGGTGAGCCGCAGTCGCTCGACCCGATGGTCTCCAGCACCGATTTGGTTGCGACCATCATGCAGCACGTCTACGAGCCGCTGTTCACCTTCGACGCCAACTGGAATGTGGTGCCGATGCTGGCCGAAGCCATGCCGACGATCACTGACGGTGGCAAGACCTACACCATCAAGCTGCGTTCGGGCATCAATCTGCACAACGGCCGCGCGCTGACCTCGGAAGACGTCACTGCCAGCCTGCAACGCTGGTTCGAGACCAGCGCACGCGGCAAGGCTGTGGCGCAGGAAGTGGATGCGATGACGGCCAAGGACGGCCTGACCGTCGAGATCAAGCTGAAGAACGCCTACGCACCGCTGCTGGCCCACCTGGCGATGCCCTCGGGCATGGCGGCCATCATGGCCAAGGAAGCGATTGCCACGCCGCTGACCAGCTTTGTCGGCACCGGCCCGTATGCATTCAAGGAACGTCGTCCTGACCAGTACGTACTGCTGTCGAAGTTCGACAAGTACTCGGCCCGCAGCGAGCCCGCATCGGGCTACGGCGGCAAGCGCCAGGCGCTGATCGAAGAACTGCGCTTCGTGCCCGTGCCGAACGCCAATACCCGCGTCGAAGGTGCGCTCGCTGGTCAGTTCCACTTTGCCGACTTGCTGCCCGTCGAAGCATCCAGCCGCCTGGAGCAGTCCGGTGGCAAGGCGGTGCCGATCATCACGCCGTCCTTCGGCTTCCCGTACTTCGTGCTGAACACCACGCAAGGTCCGCTGGCCAAGAAGGAAGTGCGCCAGGCCATCCAGGTCGCACTGAAGGAAGAAGAAGTGCTGGCCGCCGGTTTCGGCGACCCGAAGTTCTACTCGGTTGAGGCGAACCACTTCCCGAAGAACACGCCGTTCTACTCGGAGGAAGGCAAGGGCGACTACAACCAGGGTGATGTGGCGCGTGCCAAGAAGCTGGCTGCCGAAGGTGGCTACAAGGGCTTCCCGATCCGCATCCTGACCAGCCGTCAGTATGAGTTCCACTACAACATGGCGCTGATGATCGCCGAACACCTGAAGCGCGCCGGCTTCTCGCCCGAGCTGAATGTGGTCGATTGGGCAACGCTGGTGCAACGTCGCGGCGATGCCTCGCGCTGGGACATCTACATCACTCACTCGGGGCAGTTCCCCGAGCCGATGCTGTCGCCGCCGCAGTTGGGCAAGGGCGCACCGGGCGGTTGGGAAACGGAAGCCAAGAACGCTGCACTTGCAGCCTTCAACCAGGAATCCGATCCGGCCAAGCGCGGCAAGCTGTGGGGCGCGGTGCAGAAGGTGGTGTACGACGAAGTGCCGTACATCAACGCCGGCCGCTTCAACAGCCTGTCGGCACGCTCGCCGTCGCTGCAGGGCTACGTGCCTGCGACCTGGCCGTTCTTCTGGAACGCCAGCCTGAAGTAAGCCAGCTAGCCACGACCCGACCGGCGCTTGCTCGCCGGTCTCAAAATCTTCACGACCGACGCTTCAAGACCGACAGGGCGTCGCCCGCGACACGCCGTGATGCATGACACCGCAAGGCAGCACGCGGACATGTAGGCGTGCTCGCAGGCGGTATCGCACGCCCGGCCCGGTCCGCTGTTCGCCCCGCGCGAATGTCGGACCGGGCAGCAGGTCTGCGCCGTGTGCCGGCGAGCCTGCGTGTCGTCCCCATGAGCTCGGTCGCTGTGGCAGGAAATCTATGATTCGTTATCTCACTTCGCGCTTGGCCGGACTCGTCATGGTCCTGGTCATCGTGGCGGTGCTGGTGTTCGTGCTGACGCGCGCCGCTTCTGGTGATCCAGTGGCCGTGTTGTTGGGCGATCAGGCCACTGCCGCCGACATCGCCAAGGCGCGCGTCGCCTATGGCCTCGACAAACCCTTGCCGGTCCAGTTCTTCTACTGGGCGCGTGAAGTGCTCCAGGGCAATCTGGGGGATTCGATCTTCCTGCAGCGCCCGGTCACCCAGGCCTTGTGGGAACGCGCAGAACCCACCGTGTTGCTGGCCTTGTTCGCCGTGGCGATTGCGACGGCCATCGGTGTGCCCTGTGGAATCATTTCAGCGGCTTTCCGCGGGCGGCTGACCGACCAGTTCTTCACCGTCATCGCCATGCTGGGCGCCAGCATCCCAAGCTTCTGGCTGGGCCTGGTGCTGATGCAGATCTTCGCGGTGTCGCTCGGCTGGTTCCCGGTGTCGGGATACGGCGACCCCGGGGCGCCATTGTCTGAGCGGCTGCAGCATCTGATCCTGCCGGCCACCGTGCTTGGCCTGTTGAACTCGGCGCTGATCATCCGCTTCACGCGTGCCTCGATGCTCGACGTGCTGGGTGAGGACTACGTGCGCACCGCGCGCGCCAAGGGCCTGACCGAGTTCAACGTGACCATGAAGCATGCGCTGCGCAATGCCTTGATCCCTATCGTGACCGTCATCGGCCTGACGACGGCTTTGATGATCGGCGGCGCGGTGGTGACCGAGACCGTGTTCGGTCTGCCGGGCGTCGGCAACCTGGTGGTGTCGGCGGTCCTGCGCCGTGACTACCCGGTGATCCAGGGCACGCTGCTGGTGATTGCCGCGATCTATGTGCTGATCAACTTCGCGATCGACCTGCTCTATGCAGTGGTCGACCCGCGTGTGAAGTATTGAGGTCGCCATGGTCTTTCCAATGATTTTGCGCAAGCTTTTCCGCCGCCGCATCGTGCTGGTGGCTGCCGTGGTGTTGATCGCGATCGTGGTGTTGGCCATCGGTGCCGACTTCGTGACGGCCTTCGGTCCCAATGACATGTCGGTGCTCAAGCGACTGCGTGCGCCCGGCGTCGACGGCTATCTGCTGGGCAGCGACGAGCTCGGCCGTGACCTGTGGGCGCGCATTCTGTATGGCGCACGCTACTCGCTGGCGATCGGCGGCATGACGGCGCTGGGCGCGGTGGTGTTCGGTACCTTCCTGGGGCTGATCGCAGGCTTCTTCCGTCGCCTGGACGGCGCGGTGATGCGCGTGGTCGACGCGATGATGGCCTTCCCGGACATCTTGCTTGGCATCGCACTGGTCGCGATCCTGGGCCCGTCCTTCAGCAATCTGGTGCTCGCCCTGGTGCTGGTCTACATTCCCCGCGTGGCGCGGGTGGTGCGTGCGTCCACCCTGGTGTTGCGCGAGCAGTTGTTCGTGGAAGCAGCACGTTCCCTGGGCGTGTCGAACACCGGCATCTTGCTGCGCCACATTCTGCCGAACCTGGTGTCGCCGGTGCTGGTGCAGGTGTCCTTCATCTTCGCCTACGCGATCCTGGCGGAAGCCGGTCTGTCCTACCTGGGCGTGGGCGTTCCGCCGGATATTCCGACCTGGGGCACGATGGTCGCGGGCAGCCAGCAGTATGCGCATCGCGCAATCGGTGTGGTGCTGTTCCCGGGTCTGGCCATCATCGTGACGGCTTTGTCCTTGCAGTTGCTGGGCGACGGGGTACGTGACCTGCTCGATCCCCGCCTGAAGAAATCGCAGTAGGAGCGCCACCATGATTGAAACGACAAGCACGGTGACCACGGCGGCCAGCCCGCCGATGACGCGCGACGAACTCGTGCAGGCGCGCAGCCAGCTGCCGGTGCGGCTGGACGTGCGCAACCTGCGCACCCAGTTCATGACCGACAACGGCCCGGTGGTCTCGGTCAACGAGGTCAGCTTCCAGATCCGCGCGGGCTGTACGACCGCGCTGGTGGGTGAATCCGGCTCGGGCAAGTCGGTCACCAGCCTGACGCTGATGGGCTTGCTGCCGGCCACGTCCAAGCCCCAGGTCTCGGGCCAGGCGATGTTCACGCGTCGCAACGGCGAGACCGTCGACCTGCTGGACATCCCCGGCAAGACGCGCCGCGCGCTGCGCGGCAACGAAGTCGCGATGATCTTCCAGGAGCCGATGACGAGCCTGAACCCGGTGTTCACCGTCGGCGAGCAGATTGCCGAGACGGTGCGTCTGCATCAGAAGCTGGACCGCAAAGCGGCGATGGCACATGCCAAACGCATGCTCGATCTGGTGGAAATTCCCGCGGCCGATCGGCGCATTCACGAGTACCCGCACCAGCTGTCGGGCGGCATGCGCCAGCGTGTGATGATCGCAATGGCCATGGCCTGTGAACCGCAGCTGCTGATTGCGGATGAGCCGACCACCGCGCTCGACGTGACCATCCAGGCGCAGATCCTGGTGCTGATGCGCCGACTGCAGGACGAGCTGGGCATGAGCATGCTGTTCATCACCCACAACCTGGGTGTGGTCGCGCACCATGCCGACGAAGTCGCCGTGATGTATGCGGGTCGCATCGTCGAAGCTGCACCGGTTCGTCGTCTGTTCGCCGAGCCGCGCCACCCGTATACGCAAGGGCTGCTCAGCTGCCTGCCGGCGCGCGCACGACCGGCGCACGGCACAGTTTCTGAACCCGGCGTGCGTCACAACAAGTTCAAGCGCCTGTATGCGATTCGCGGTCAGGTATCGAGCCCGTTCGCGCCGCCGCCGGGCTGTGCTTTCGAGCCGCGCTGCGACATCGCCATCGACCAATGCCGCGAGAAGATGCCGGCCCTGCTGGACGAAGGCGAACTGCGCCAGACGCGTTGTTATCGGTCCGGCACGCCGGTTGTTCCCGAACTTGCCGGAGCCGTCCATGAGTGAATCCATGCTTGAAAACCCGTCCGACGTCATGCTGGAAGTCGTCGACCTGAAGAAGCATTTCCCGCACGTCAGCGGCCGCCCCGTGCGCGCCGTCGACGGCGTGTCCTTCACCATCCGCCAAGGCGAAACGCTTGGCCTGGTGGGCGAGTCGGGTTCGGGCAAGAGCACGGTTGGCCGTGCCGTGCTGCGCCTGCTGGAACCCACCGAAGGCAGCGTGCAGTTCAAGGGCCGCGAGATCGCCCATCTTCGCAGTGGCGAACTTCTGCCGCTGCGTCGCAAGATGCAGATGATCTTCCAGGACCCGTACGCCAGCCTGAACCCGCGCATGCGCATCGGCAGCGTGCTGGCCGAAGGCCTGAACACCCACAAGCTGGTCAAGGGTGCGACCGAGCGCAAGGCGCGCGTGGCTGAGTTGCTGAGCATGGTTGGCTTGGCCCCTGAACATGCCGAACGTTATCCGCATGAATTCTCGGGTGGCCAGCGTCAGCGTATCGGCGTGGCGCGCGCCTTGTCGGTCGAACCCGAATTCATCGTGGCCGACGAGCCCTTGTCGGCGCTGGACGTATCGGTGCAGGCCCAGGTGGTCAACCTGCTGTGCGACCTGCGCGAGCGCCTGTCGCTGACCATGTTGTTCATCTCGCACGACCTGGATGTCGTCGAATTCCTGTGCGACCGGGTTATCGTGCTGTACCTCGGACGCGTGATGGAAGTGGCCGACACGGAAACGCTGTTCGCCAACCCCCAGCACCCGTACACGCAGGCCTTGCTGGCGGCATCGCCCGAGGCCGATCCCGAGCGCCCGTCCACCCCGATCGTATTGCGCGGCGACATTCCCAGCCCCATCGATCCTCCGTCGGGCTGCGTGTTCCGCACGCGTTGCCCCCACGCCATGCCGATCTGCGCCGAGCAAGTGCCGGTGCTGGTCGATCGTGGACCTGGGCATCGCAGCGCCTGTCATCTCCATACCTTGCATCCGGAACAGTCATGAGCAATTTCGCCTTCCTCGATCCCGTCCTCGACGCCTCGTACAAGGGTTATCCGAGCACCCAGGCGCCGCGTCGCCGCTCGGAAGTCGGCGCAGCCGGCTGGAATGTGCTGCGTGGCGACCTGGCGTTTCCGCTGCCCGTGCTGCATGCCGACTTGCTGACCCACAACCTGGGCTGGATGCAGAACTTCGTGCGCGAACGCAACATCGACCTGGCGCCGCACGGCAAGACCACGATGTCGCCGCAGCTCTTCCGCCGCCAGCTCGATGAAGGCGCGTGGGGCCTTACCTTTGCCAATGTGTTCCAGCTGCGCGTAGGCGCCGAGAGCGGTGTGCGCCAGGCCTTGATCGCCAATCAGGTGATCACCCCCGGCGACCTGGCCACCCTGCATGCGCTGCGCCAGGAGTTCGAGGGCCTGCGTGCGGTGTTCCTGGTGGACTCGCTGGCGCAGCTGGCCGAGATCGATGCCTGGTACGCCACGCAAACCGGCGTGGCGCCGTTCGACGTGCTGCTGGAAGTCGGCTTCATGGGCGGCCGTACCGGTCTGCGCGATGAAGCAAGCGCGCAGTCGCTGGCCGCTGCGCTGCATGCCAGCCCGGCAGTGCGCCTGTGCGGCGTGGAGTGCTATGAAGGCGGTGGCGCCACGGGCGACACCGACAACGACAAGCGCTTCTGCGACGCCTTGATGGCACGCGTGGTGGCGATCGCCAAACTGTGCGACACAAACGGCTGGTTTGCCGATGACGAAGTGCTGATGTCCGCGGGCGGCTCGGCAATCTTCGACTTGGTGGCCACGCAGCTCACGCCGCATCTGTCGCGCCCGGTGCGCGGCATCTTGCGTTCGGGTTGCTACATCACCCATGACCACGGCTTCTACAAGCGCCTGGTCAATGTCGTGAACCACCGCATCGGTTGCGTGGCCGGTGGCCTGCAGCCTGCATTGGAAGTCTGGGCGGCGGTGCAGTCCTGCCCCGAACCCGGCCTGGCGATCCTGTCGGTCGGCCGTCGGGATATTTCGTTCGACGTGGCCTTGCCCACGGCAGAGCAGTACTTCGATCGCGCGACCAGCGGCCCGGTCCCGGCGCCTGCAGGCTGGGAGATCACCGCCTTGAACGATCAGCATGCCTACCTGCGCTACCCGGCCGATGGCACCGCCCCGCGTGTCGGCGACCTGATTGCGCTGGGCATCTCGCACCCGTGCACCACCTTCGACAAGTGGCGCTGGATGCCGGTGGTGGACCGCGCCTACAACGTGACCGACGCCATCGTCACCTGCTTCTGATTTTGGGCATCACCATGACTGAGTCCCTGCTGAACCGCGTTGCTGCCTTGAAAGAGACGGCCTCGCGCACACGGCGCGGTGTACTCGAGCTGATTCTCGACGATCCGCAGCGCGTGCTCGACGAAAGCTTCGAACAACTGGCCGAGCGCGCCGGCGGTTCGGTGCCGACCATCATCCGCACGTGTCGTGACCTGGGCTTTTCCGGCCTGCGCGATTTCAAGCTGGCCCTGGCGCATGACCTGGCCTTGGGCGGTTCTCCGCTGCATCGCCGTGTGCAGGTCGAAGACAGTGTCGAAGACGTGCTCAGCAAAGTAGTGAAGAGCGCGGCCTCGGCGGTGTCCAGCCTGCATGCGCAACTCGACCCGGCGGTCTTGAACGCGGCGACCGAAGCCATCGTCGGTGCGAGCCGCATCGACTGCTATGCGGTGGGTGCGACCTCGGGTTTTGTTGCGAGCGATCTGCAGGCGCGGCTGTGTCGTCTGGGGCTGATCTCGAACGCCTATACCGACTATCACCTGCAGCTGGCCTCGGCCGCGTCGCTCGGACCAACCGGCGTGGCGATCGCGATTTCGCACGTGGGCAGCATGCCGCTGTTGCTGGAGTCGGTGAAGGTCGCGCGGGCAGAGGGTGCGACGGTGATTGCGCTCACGCGTCCCGACTCGCCCCTGGCTGCGCGTGCAGACCTGGTCCTGAGCGTGGACGTACCCGAAGACCCGGTGATGCACGTGGGCACGGACGCCTATCTGGCACACCTGACGGTGATCGAAATATTGAACGTGTTGGTTGCACAGCGACGCGGCGCGGATGCGGTAAACCGCCTGCGCAACGTACGCGAAGTGCTGCGCAGCCACGGCATTGATTTGTGGCACGAACCGGAATTGACCTGGGACGTATCGAACAAGGGCGCGCTTGCGCGCGAGCAGCATGATTGAACAAGACGTGAGTAGTGTGGTGTCGAGTGGCGCGGGTGATGGCAAGGCAGGGGTCGCCTATCTGCTGACCGGCGGCACCTTGGTGGATGGTTCGGGTGCCGCAGGCTATGCCGGCGACCTGCTGCTGCAAGGCGAGCGCATCGTCGCCGTTGGCGCTGACGTGGTCGCAGCACGCGCCGCCTTGCCCGCAGGCACGGCAGTGACCGAGATCGATTGCCGTGGCAAGGTCATTGCCCCCGGCTTCATCGACGTGCATACCCACGACGACACCGTCGTGCTCAATCGCCCCGAGATGCTGCCCAAGCTGTCCCAGGGCGTGACCAGCGTGATCGTCGGCAACTGCGGCATTTCGCTGTCGCCCTATGTGGTGGCTGAAGCTCCGCCGCCGCTGAATCTGCTGGGCAAGGATTCCTACATCTTCGGCACCATGCAGGCCTACGCCGACCATTTGGCGGACGTCGTGCCGGGTGTGAACGTGGGCGTGCTGATCGGCCACACGACCTTGCGTTTCGGCGCCATGGACACGCTGGAACGCACGGCTTCGGAGGCGGAAATCGCGCAGATGGAAGCCACGCTCGATGCCGCCCTGAGCGAAGGCGCACTGGGCATGTCTTCCGGTCTGTTCTACGAACCGGCGTTCGCGGCCACCAGCGACGAAGTGCTGGCCCTGGCCCGCGTGGTGGGCCGTCACCGCGGCGTGTACACCTCGCACCTGCGCAGCGAAATGGCCGCCATCATTGAGGCCATCCATGAAGCCGGCGACACTGCCTTCGAAGGCGGCGTCCCGCTGGTGATTTCACACCACAAATGCGCCGGCCCGGCCAACTGGGGCCGCACGCTGACCACGCTGCCGCTGATCGAAGAACTGGCCAAGCGCCAGGAAATCGGCATGGACGTGTACCCGTATGTCGCGGGTTCAACGGTGCTGCGTGAAGACCTGGTCGACGGCGTGATCGACGTGCTCGTCACGTGGTCCACGCCGCACCCTGATACGGCCGGTAGGCTGCTGTCGGATATCTCCGAAGAGTGGGGCGTCACGCAACAGGAAGTCTGCCGTCGCCTGCAGCCGGGCGGCGCCTGCTACTTCCAGATGCACGACGACGATGTGGACCGCGTGATCCAACATCCGCTGACCATGATCGGCTCCGACGGCCTGCCGCACGACAGCCGTCCGCATCCGCGCCTGTGGGGCACGTTCCCGCGCGTGCTGGGTCATTACGCGCGCGACCGCGGCATGTTCACGCTGGAAGCGGCGATCCACAAGATGACTGGGTTGTCGGCCAAGCGTTTCCGCATCGCCGAACGCGGTCTGCTGCAGCCTGGATTCTTCGCGGATATCACGGTGTTCGATCCGCTGACGATTCGCGACAACGCGACCTTCGAAGACCCGATTCAGTTATCCACAGGCATCGCGGCGGTATTTGTCAATGGCGCGCCGGCGTATGTGGGTGAGGGTGGCCCGTCGCTCGGCGAACCGGTCAGGGCAGGGCGCTTGCTGCGCCGGGTAGCCTCGACAGCTGTCTGACGGCAATCTGCATAAGCCAATAAAAAACGGTCGCCTCGGCGACCGTTTTGCTTGTGCTCGGTCATATATGTCCGAGGTATTTACGCCGCCTGCTTCAGCGACGCCATGTCAATCACGAAGCGGTACTTCACATCGTTCTTCGCCACACGCGCCCAGGCTTCGTTGACCTGCGCCACGTCGATCATCTCGATGTCCGACACGATGTTGTGCTCGGCGCAGAAGTCCAGCATCTCCTGGGTCTCCGCCATGCCGCCGATCGCGGAGCCCGACAGCGACTTGCGGCCGAAGATCAGGCTGATGCCGGTCGGCGGCGGGTCCAGCGGGGTGAGCAGGCCCACCATCACCATCGCCGCGTCGCGCTTGAGCAGGCTCATGTAGGGATTGACGTCATGGCTGACCGGGATGGTGTTCAACAGGAAGTCGAAGCTGCCGGCATGCGCGGTCATTGCCTCGGCATCGCGAGACAGCAGCACTTCATCGGCACCTAAGTGCTTGGCGTCGCGACCCTTCTCGGGCGAGGTGGTGATCATCACCACGTGCGCACCCATGGCCTTGGCGAATTTCACGCCCATGTGGCCCAGTCCGCCCAGCCCAACCACGCCCACCTTCTGGCCGGCACCTACCTTCCAGTGACGCAGCGGCGAGTAGGTGGTGATGCCTGCGCACAGCAGGGGTGCCACGGCCTTCAGGTCGAGTTTGTCGGAGACCTTCACGACGAAGTGTTCGTCGACGACGATCTGCTCGGAATACCCGCCGTAGGTCAGCTGTTCGCTGTCACGTTCCTTGCCGTTGTAGGTGAAGATAGCGCCCTTTTCGCAGTACTGCTCAAGCTCGTCGCGGCATGCCGAACAACTGCGGCACGAGTCGACCATGCAACCCACGCCAGCCAGATCGCCCGGCTTGAATTTACTGACCTCGCTGCCGACCTTGACCACGCGGCCGACGATCTCGTGGCCGGGCACCATGGGGTACATCGAATTGCCCCAGTCGTTGTGCGCCTGGTGCAGATCGGAGTGGCAGATACCGCTGTAGAGAATGTCGAGCTGCACATCGAAGGGACCGGCTTCGCGCCGTTCGATATCGAAGGGAACAACGGGAGAGGCGGCATCACGAACGCCAAAGGCACGGACCTGGAACATGGGCACTCCAAAACGTATTGATTAAGTGTTTGGCACAATACGCGTCCGGTGTTCACCAAAACAAGCGTCAAATCACGGACGACTTGTTGAATGAAATTTCACAATCATGCCCCCTGCGAACCTATCCCAGCTGTCTGCCTTCACCTGCGTTGCCCGTCTGGGCAGCTTCAAGAAGGCGGGCGCCGAGTTGTCCTTGTCGACTTCTGCCATCAGTCACGCCATCCGCACTCTCGAAGAGCGGCTGGGTGTCAGTCTGTTCAATCGCACCACCCGCAGCGTGGCCCTGACCGACGCCGGGCATCACCTCCTGGGCCGCATCAAGCCTGCGCTGCGTGACGTTGGAGACGCGCTTGCAGAGATGAACGACTTTCGCGAGCGTCCCGCCGGCACCTTGCGGATCAACACCTCGCGCGGTGCCGGGCAGTTGGTACTGATGCCGGTCGTGCCGAGACTGCTCGCGCTTTATCCCGACATCTCGGTGGAATTGGTGGATAACGAGGGCATGGTCGATATCGTTGCCGAAGGTTTCGACGCTGGCGTCCGCTTTCTCGACGCGGTGCCGGAAGACATGGTGGGCGTGCAGATCGGCGGGCCGCAACGCTTTGTGGTCGTGGGATCGCCCGCGTATTTTTCGCGCTACGCAGCGCCGCATCATCCAGACGACTTGCTCGCGCACGAGTGCATTCGCTATCGCTTTCCGAGCGGGCGCATCTACAAATGGGATTTCGAGAAGGAGGGCGTGCACCGAGAGATCGACGTGCCCGGGCGGGTGATGCTGGGCGATCCGACCATGGAGTTGCAGGCGGCACTGGCCGGGGTGGGCTTGGCGATCACGCTGGAGAGCGTGGTGCAGGGCGACATCGCTGCGGGCCGGCTGATACCCGTCTTGGAGGATTGGTCGATGCCGGTGTCGACCTTCACGCTGTATTACCCGCAGCAACGCCGGCTGACACCGGCCTTGCGTGCGTTCGTGGATTTGCTGCGTGAAGCACGGGGCTGAGCACAGCCCCGGCGCTCACACACCGATCACATCCCCACGTACACCGGCCCCTCGCCACCCTGCGGTGTCACCCACACGATGTTCTGTGTCGGGTCCTTGATGTCGCAGGTCTTGCAGTGCACACAGTTCTGCGCATTGATCTGCAGGCGATCCTTGCCCTCGTCCGTCTTCACGAACTCGTACACGCCCGCCGGGCAGTAGCGCGCCTCCGGCCCGCCGTAGATCGCCAGATTCACATCCACCGGCACGGTCGGGTCTTTCAGCGTCAGGTGGACCGGCTCGTTCTCGTCATGGTTGGTATTCGAAATGAACACGGAGCTGAGCTTGTCGAAGGTCAGCTTCCCATCCGGCTTCGGATAGACGATCTTCTCGCACTCGGCCGCCGGCTTCAGGCATTCGTGGTCGGCCTTGGTGCGGTGAATCGTCCACGGAATATTGCCGCGCAGCACGAACTGCTCGATGCCCGTCATCAGCGTGGCGACCGTACGGCCCTTCTTGAACCACTGCTTGAAGTTGCGTGCCTTGTTCAGTTCCTCGTGCAGCCACGACGCCTCGAACGCAGCCGGGTAGGCCGTCAGTTCGTCATGGCGGCGATCAGCGACCAAGGCGTCGAATGCGGCTTCCGCTGCCTGCATGCCCGACTTGATGGCGGCATGGCTGCCCTTGATGCGCGAGGCGTTCAGCATGCCGGCCTCACAGCCGACCAATGCACCGCCCGGGAACACCAGCTTCGGCAGCGCCAGCAGGCCGCCCGCGGTAATCGCGCGCGCGCCATAGGAAATACGCTTGCCGCCCGTGAAGGTGTCGCGAATGGCCGGGTGCGTCTTGTAGCGCTGGAACTCGTCGAAGGGCGACAGCCAGGGGTTGGTGTAATCCAGGCCGACGATCAGACCGACGGCAACCTTGTTGTCGTCGAAGTGATACAGGAAAGAGCCGCCGTAGGTGTCGGAATCCAGCGGCCAGCCGGCGGTGTGCACCACCAGGCCGGGCTTGTGCTTGGCCGGATCGATTTCCCACAGTTCCTTGATGCCGATGCCGTAGGCCTGCGGGTCCTTGCCCGCGCCCAGCTCGTAGCGCGCCATCAGCTGACGGCCGAGGTGGCCGCGCGAGCCTTCGGCGAACACGGTGTAGCGCGCATGCAATTCCATGCCGGGCTGGTACTGGTCCGTGGGCTGGCCGTCGCGGCCGACGCCCATGTCGCCGGTGGCCACGCCACGCACCGCACCGTCTTCGGTGTACAGGATCTCGGCCGCGGCAAAGCCGGGGAAGATTTCCACGCCCAGGGCTTCGGCTTGTTCGCCCAGCCAGCGCACCACATTGCCCAGGCTGGCGATGTAGTTGCCTTCATTGTGGAAACAGGGCGGCAGCAACCAGTTCGGGGTTGCCTTGGCGCCGGTTTCGCTCAGGAAGAGGAACTGGTCTTCGGTCACGGCCGTGTTCAGCGGCGCACCTTTTTCCTTCCAGTCCGGGATCAACTCGGTGAGTGCCTTCGGATCGATCACTGCGCCTGACAGGATATGGGCGCCGACTTCGCCGCCTTTTTCCAGCACGCACACGCCGATCTCTTGTCCTTTTTCTGCCGCGAGTTGCTTCAGGCGGATCGCGGTCGAGAGGCCCGCAGGCCCCGCGCCGATCACCACCACGTCATATTCCATCGACTCGCGTTCCATCAGCTGCTCCGCGCTATAGGTTTTCTTGGATAAAGGCATTTTATCCATGCATCGCCTCTGGCGTGGGGTTCAAGGGGAAACCCTGCTACCGGCTTCCTCTACAATCGACCGCGGAAATCTGCACGGCGGCCGACCTCCGTGCGGCGGCCTCTTGCGCCATTTGCACCCGAAAGGAGCTCCCTGATGAACAAGGTTTACCCCAGCGCCCAGGCGGCGCTGCAGGACATCGTGCGCGACGGACAGTCGATCGCGGTGGGCGGTTTTGGCTTGTGCGGCATCCCGGAGGCGCTGATTGCAGCCTTGCGCGATACCGGTGTGAAGGATCTGACCTGCATCAGCAACAACGCAGGGGTGGACGATTTTGGCCTGGGTCAGCTGTTGGCGACCCGCCAGATCCGCAAGATGATTGCGTCCTACGTGGGCGAGAACAAGGAATTTGCGCGTCAGTTCCTGGCTGGCGAGCTGGAGCTCGAATTCACGCCGCAGGGCACGCTGGCTGAAAAGCTGCGCGCAGGCGGCGCCGGCATCCCGGCCTTCTTCACCAAGACCGGTGTGGGTACCGTGGTGGCCGAGGGCAAGGAAATTCGCGAGTTCGACGGCGAGCAGTACGTGATGGAACGTGCGCTGACCCCGGACGTATCGCTGGTCAAGGCCTACATCGCCGATCGCAGCGGCAACCTGATCTTCAACAAGACGGCGCGCAACTTCAACCCGAACGTGGCGGCCGCAGGCAAGGTCACCGTGGTCGAGGTCGAGAAGATCGTCGAACTCGGCGAACTCGATCCGGACCATATCCACCTGCCGGGCATCTTTGTGCACCGCATCGTGCTGAACACGTCCCCCGAAAAACGCATCGAACAGCGCATCACGCGCCCCGCCTAAGGAGATCATGATGGCCTGGACTCGCGATGAAATGGCGGCACGCGCCGCGCAGGAACTGCAGGACGGCTTTTACGTCAATCTCGGCATCGGTCTGCCCACCCTGGTGGCCAACCATGTGCCGGCAGGCGTGGAAGTCTGGCTGCAATCGGAAAACGGCTTGCTGGGCATCGGCCCCTCGCCGCTCGAATCTGAGGTCGATGCCGACCTGATCAATGCCGGCAAGCAGACGGTGACGACCCTGCCGGGCTCGTCCTTCTTTGCCTCGGCCGATTCCTTCGGCATGATCCGCGGCGGCAAGATCAACCTGGCCATTCTGGGCGCCATGCAAGTGTCGGAAAACGGCGATCTGGCGAACTGGATGATCCCGGGCAAGATGGTCAAGGGCATGGGCGGCGCCATGGACCTGGTGGCCGGCGTCAAGCGCGTGGTGGTGCTGATGGAACACGTGGCCAAGAAGAAAGACGGCACCGAAGACCTGAAGATCTTGCCGGCCTGCGATCTGCCGCTGACCGGCCTGGGCGTGGTCGACCGCATCATCACCGACCTGGGCGTGATCGATGTGACGGAAAACGGCCTGAAGCTGGTCGAGACCGCACCGGGCGTGACGGTCGAAGACGTGGTGGCGCGCACGGGTGCAAAGCTTGACGTGTCCGAGACCAAGCTTGCGGCATGAGTCAGACGCAGTGAAAGCAGGCGCCGTTGTGTTTCCGGTCAGGTTCGCCACCTTGTTGACGAGGGCGGCGCTTGCTGTCGCCCTGCTGGCAGGCGGCGTGGCCTCGGCCGCGCCGGGCGAGCCGCCGATTCCGGCTCGCCTGCCTATTCCGTCGGTGGCGGGCAATGCACAGGACTTCGTACCCGAGGGTTTCACGCTCGAGCGTGAGGTCACCGGGATGCTGGCAGGTGCAGCGCCCGGCGTCGTGCAGATCTACGAGAACGCGGCAGGACGCCGCGCCTTGTTGATCGGCTACCGCACCAGCAGGGGCTTCGAAGCCAGCGGGTGGGGCTTCGTGGTGGCTTGCCGGGACTGCGGGATCGATGTGCCGGGAAGCCAGAATGTCGAATTGGCGATCGTCGATCGTGCCGTTCGTCTGACCGATCGCAGCCTGTCGAAGGTGGATGGCACGCGTACCGAAGCGGAACTGACGCTGCGTTACGACGCCGGCGTACGTGCCTGGCGCCTGGCCTTGCTGGAGCAGTTCACCATCTATGAACAAGAGGGGCGCGCCATGCGTTCTTCCATGGATTACCTGAGCGGCGACACGCGCGATGCCGAAGGCCGTTACGACGGCCTGCAATTCAAGCCGGACAGCGAACAGACGGGTCATGTTGCGGTAGAGCCGCAAATTCTTGAAACGCTGGACCTTTATTGAGCATCGCCGGGCGGGTATAATCGCAATTTCCCGCACGCGCTCGGTTCGCCCCGAGTGCTCAAGGCAATGACCAAGTACGTTTTTGTTACCGGTGGTGTGGTGTCTTCGCTTGGCAAAGGCATCGCCGCTGCGTCTCTCGCCGCCATTCTCGAATCGCGCGGCCTCAAAGTCACCATGCTCAAGCTGGATCCATATATCAATGTGGACCCTGGCACCATGAGTCCTTTCCAGCACGGGGAAGTGTTCGTCACCGAAGACGGTGCCGAGACTGACCTCGACCTGGGGCATTACGAGCGTTTCATCTCGGCCAAGATGCGCAAGGTGAACAATTTCACCACCGGCCAGATCTACGAATCCGTGCTGCGCAAGGAACGCCGGGGCGACTACCTCGGCAAGACCGTTCAGGTCATTCCGCACATCACCAATGAAATCCAGGACTTCATCGCACGTGGCGCCACCGCCGCGTGGGAAGGCCAGGCGGACGTGGCGATTGTGGAAATCGGCGGCACCGTGGGTGACATCGAATCGCTGCCCTTCCTGGAAGCCGCGCGCCAGATGAGCCTGCGCATGGGCCGCAACAGCGCTGCCTTCGTGCACCTGACGCTGGTTCCCTACCTGGAAGCGGCTGGTGAACTGAAAACCAAGCCCACCCAGCACTCGGTCAAGCAACTGCGCGAAATCGGTATCTATCCGAACGCCTTGCTGTGCCGTGCCGACCGTCCGATCCCGGACGACGAACGCGCCAAGATCTCGCTGTTCTCGAACGTGCCGCTCGACGCGGTGATCTCGGTGTGGGATGCAGATTCGATCTACAAGATCCCGGCCATGCTGCAAAAGCAAGGCCTGGACGACATCATCCTGGAAACGCTGAATCTGAAGGCGCCCCCGGCCGATCTGTCGGTCTGGAGCAACCTGATCGAGGCACGCGACAATCCGCAAGGCGAAGTGCACATCGGCATGGTCGGCAAGTATGTCGACCTGACCGAGTCGTACAAGTCCTTGATCGAGGCACTGACCCATGCGGGCATCCATACCCGCAACAAGGTGGTGATCGATTACATCGATTCCGAGCAGATCGAAGCCGGTGGCATCGATGCGCTGAAAAAGCTCGATGCCATCCTGGTTCCCGGCGGCTTCGGCAAGCGCGGCACCGAAGGCAAGATCAAGGCGATCCAGTTCGCGCGCGAAAGCAAGGTGCCGTACCTGGGCATCTGCCTGGGCATGCAGCTGGCCGTGATCGAGTTCGCGCGCGACGTGGTGCATCTGCCGCAAGCCAGCAGCACCGAGTTCGACCCGAACACGCCGCACCCGGTGGTCGCCCTGATCACGGAATGGATGGATCGCGAAGGCAAGGTCGAAACCCGCGACACCACCTCGAACCTGGGCGGCACGATGCGCAAGGGTTCGCAGCGCGTGCCGATCAAGCCGGGTACCCGTGCCGCCGAGATCTATGGCGCCGACGTGAACGAGCGTCACCGCCATCGCTACGAAGTGAACAACGTCTACGTGCCGCGTCTGGAAGAAGCCGGCATGGTGATCAGCGCGCGCACGCCCAGCGAGAACCTGCCCGAAATCATGGAACTGCCGGATCATCCGTGGTTCGTCGGCGTGCAGTTCCACCCGGAATTCACGTCCACGCCGCGTGCCGGTCATCCGCTGTTCACGTCCTTCATCCAGGCGGCCGCCAAGCACAAGGCGCTGCGTGACGAGGTGCAAGCATGAGTCTGACCGCGCCCGCCACCGCGACGCGCCGGCTGCTCGATTTCGACATCGGGCTGACCAAGCCCTTTTTCCTGATCGCCGGCCCTTGCGTGATCGAGTCCAAGCAATTGGCCATCGACACCGCAGGCACCTTGAAGGAAATCACCGACGCGCTCGGCATTCCCTTCATCTTCAAGAGCTCCTTCGACAAGGCCAACCGCAGCTCCAGCCAGTCCTATCGTGGCACTGGCATGGAAGCAGGCCTGAAGATCCTCGACGAGGTGCGCGCCCAGGTCGGTGTCAAAGTGCTGACCGATGTGCACGACATCGACCAGGTCCAGCCGGTTGCGTCGGTGGTCGACATGATCCAGACGCCGGCCTTCCTGTGCCGCCAGACCGACTTCATCCGCGCCTGCGCGGCGTCGCTGATCCCGGTCAACATCAAGAAGGGTCAGTTCCTGGCGCCGCACGACATGGTGCAAGTGGTGGCCAAAGCGCGCGAGGCGGCGATTGCCGCCGGTGGTGACGGCAGCAACATCCTGGTGTGTGAACGCGGCGCAAGCTTCGGCTACAACAACCTGGTGTCGGACATGCGCTCGCTGGCAATCATGCGCGAGACCGATTGCCCGGTGGTGTTCGATGCCACCCACTCGGTGCAGTTGCCCGGCGGGCAGGGCACGACCTCCGGTGGCCAGCGCGAATTCGTGCCGGTGCTGGCGCGTGCCGCCGTGGCAGTGGGTATTTCCGGCCTGTTCATGGAAACCCACCCGGACCCGGCCAAGGCCTTGTCCGATGGCCCGAACGCAGTGCCGCTGCATCACATGAAGGCCTTGCTCACCTCGCTGGTCGCGCTCGACCGCGTGGTCAAGGGTGCTGCCTTCCTCGAGCACGAGTTCTGAGTCAAGGTACCATTCGTGGTGTCATTCCGACCGGGCATGCCCGGTCGGTGTCCGATGGTCGCTTGTTCCATGTTCTCCAGGAGTTGCCGTGTCCGCCTATCTGATCGCCGATGTCCAGGTGACCGATCCCGTTCAATACGAGCACTACCGAAAGTTTTCCAGCGAAGCCATTCGTGTCCATGGCGCGAAGATTCTGGTGCGTGGCGGTGAGACCTTCCCGCTCGAGGGCCGCGAGCCGGGCCGCACCGTGATGCTTGAATTCCCCGATGTCGCTGCCGCCCGCGCGTTTTACGATTCGCCCGAGTACGGCCAGGCCCGCGCTGCGCGCGAAGGCGCATCGATCATGAACATGTTCATCGTGCAAGGCGTCTGACGCTTACCCGTCCGCCGGCACGGTCGCCCGAATTTTTTACCTTTTCGAGACGCAATCATGAGTGCAATCGTAGACATCATCGGCCGCGAGATCATCGACTCGCGCGGCAATCCCACCGTGGAATGCGACGTCCTGCTGGAATCGGGCGTCATGGGCCGTGCGGCCGTGCCTTCGGGCGCGTCCACCGGTTCGCGTGAAGCGATCGAACTGCGCGACGGCGACAAGTCGCGTTACCTCGGCAAGGGCGTGCTCAAGGCCGTCGAGCACCTGAACACCGAGATCGCCGAGTCCCTGATGGGCCTGGATGCGCTGGAGCAAGCCTTCCTCGATCACACGCTGATCGAACTCGATGGCACGGAAAACAAGGGCCGCCTGGGCGCCAACGCCATGCTGGCCGTCAGCATGGCCGTGGCCAAGGCGGCTGCCGAAGAGTCGAGCCTGCCGCTGTATCGCTACTTCGGCGGCAGTGGCCCGATGAGCATGCCCGTGCCGATGATGAACGTCATCAACGGTGGTGCGCACGCCAACAACAGCCTGGACCTGCAGGAGTTCATGATTCTGCCGGTGGGCGCGACCAGCTTCCGCGAATCGGTTCGCATGGGCGCCGAGGTTTTCCACTCGCTGAAGAAACTGATCGACAGCAAGGGCTTCTCGACTGCCGTGGGCGACGAGGGCGGCTTTGCCCCCAGCGTGGCCAACCACGAAGCAGCCATCCAGCTGATCCTGCAAGCCATCGAAAACGCCGGCTACGAGCCGGGTTCGCAGATCTCGCTGGGCCTGGATTGCGCAGCCTCCGAGTTCTACAAAGACGGCAAGTACCACCTGTCCGGCGAAAACGCCGTGCTGAGCTCGCAAGAGTTCACGCACCTGCTGGAAACCTGGGTCGACAAGTATCCGATCATCTCGATCGAAGACGGTCTGGCCGAAGGCGACTGGGACGGCTGGAAGTACATGACCGACGTGCTGGGCAAGAAAGTCCAGCTGGTGGGCGATGACTTGTTCGTCACCAACACCAAGATCCTGAAGGAAGGCATCGACCGCGGCATCGCCAACTCGATCCTGATCAAGATCAACCAGATCGGCACCCTGACCGAGACCTTCGCCGCGATTGAGATGGCCAAGCGCGCCGGCTACACCGCCGTCGTGTCGCACCGTTCGGGCGAGACCGAAGACACCACCATCGCCGATATCGCGGTTGCCACCAATGCGCTGCAGATCAAGACTGGCTCGATGTCGCGTTCGGACCGCACCGCCAAGTACAACCAGCTGCTGCGTATCGAAGAAGACCTGGGCGATGTGGCGCACTATCCCGGCGTCGACGCCTTCTACAACCTGCGCAAGCGTTGATGCGTTCGCGCCGTTGATGTTTGCTTCTGACCGTTCGGTACCTTCATGCGTTCGTTGACTTTAGTTCTGCTGTTGGTGCTGGCGGCCATTCAATACCCGTTATGGGTAGGCAAGGGTGGCTGGATGCGGGTCTGGGAGATGGAGCGTCAACTCGCGGCCCAGCAAGAACACGTGGCCGATCTGCGCATACGCAATACGGCCATCGATGCGGAAGTGCGCGACCTGAAAAGCGGCACCGATGCCATCGAGGAGCGTGCGCGTTTCGAGCTTGGCATGATCAAGCAGCAAGAGATGTTTGTGCAGTTGGTCGATGCACCGCCGCCGGGTACGCCCGGCGGACCGGCTGTGACGCCTCCGGCACCGCGTCCTGCGCCCGGTACGCCCATCGTGCCGCCGCGTCGCTGACGCCTGCAGCAGTATTCCCGGCAGCCTATGCCGGGGCGCAGCACACGGTGATCCCGCAAGCGGGGTCACCTGCCTGAACCACCCCCGGCGACGTCGGGGGTGTCCAGGGCGAGCCGGCAGGGGGGCCGGATACCATGTCTCCCGGCGAACAGATTCCTGTTCTGCATCCGCCCGGTACGTTGCCGAGCGCACCCACCACTCCATCGGTCACCGCTGTGTCGCCCACTTGCGCGGCGCCCCAGGCTGCCCGATACGTCTCTACCCCCCATTCGACCGGATGCGATTGCATCATCGTGCTGAACTCGCGCGTGATCACCAGCATGCCCGCGCGTGCACGCGCCTGGGCGGTGTAGGTGTCGTCGCCAGAACCGGGCGTGTCTGTCGACAGGCCTTGCATCAGCGTTCGCAGGCCCGGCAGCAAGGGCGCATGCAGATAGGTCAGGCGCAGTCGCAACTGATTGGCATCGAAACGATCCTGGCCGGAGCTTGGCCCCTGGCCGCCCGACCAGCCTCGCTGGACATCACGTGCGTGGCCTTCGGCCAGATAGTCGTTGTTGATGGCGCGCCGCCCGAACTGTGCACTCAGTGCAGCGTCGGCAAAGTCGGCAAAGCTGGACTTGCCCGGGCTCAACACCTCCAGCCGCATGGCGGGTACGCCGGTCTCTGTTTCGATGCGTGCGGACCGCGCCGCCATGCGCGCTGTCGCTTCCGCCAAGGTGTCGCGACTGGTGCCGCCGCCGAACAGCGGCAACAGTGCCGCGTCGAAGCGCCGTCGCATGGTGACCGGATCTCCATTCGTCACGGCCCCTTCGCGGGCAGCTTCCATCAAAGCATGGTCAACTGCCTGGCGCGTGAACTGCCAATGGGCGAACTCGACACTGCCCAGGCCGATGCCGAGCAAGGGCAGGGCGACGATCAGGAATTCCAGCATGGCCACGCCGCGTTGCCGTCTGCGATGCCGCGCGTGAACCGCGGGGCAGCCAGACGAACGCCGTATGTCGACCGCAGCAAGGTGGGCCGAGCGCAGCAGTTGCGCGAAGCAGGCCGACAAGGACATGGGTGTCACCAGAAGGATGCCGGATCGCGCAGTGTGCGCCGGGCATCGCGCGCGGGCGATACCGGGAACCGCGAATGGACCAAGGTCGGCAGTGCACTGGCGCTACCTATCGGTTTCAAGTATGAAATTATGTGAAGTCCGGCGCTTGAAACCGTCGCCGCGCTTGCGCCACACGCGCCCAAGCCCAAGAATCGGGTCAATCTCTTTGGCGGGACCGCTCAGTCCCCATCCCCCTGCATGCGCTTCGGCATCACCTTCAAGTTATTCGCAGTCATTCTCGCCACATGCATCGTCGTCACCTTGTCGATGGGCGCAGCCGTGCGCTACAGCTTCGAGAGCGGTTTCCGCGACTACGTGCGTGAGCGCGAGACGCGCCGCGCCACTGAGCTCAGCAGCAGCCTGGCGCAGATGTACCGCGATCGTGGCAGCTGGGAAGAACTGCGCGAGAACCCGTCACTGTGGGGCCGCGCACTGCGCGCGGCGACCTCACGTTATGCGGCCGAGCGCGAGCGTGAACGCCAGGCACGTGACCTGGAGCGCCAGGAAAAAGAAGCGGCGGAACGGGCGCGCGAAGAAGCCGCCAAGGGCACGCCGCCTGGCACCACGGGGCCGGCTGCCCGCCGGGTCAACGAGCTGCGGCGCGAGCGCGAAGCGGCGCCACCCCCGCCGGCACCGCCGCCGTACAGCCTGATCGACACCGACGAAAAACTGGTGGCGGGTGCACCGGTCGAGGGCAGGGATGGGGCGATTCGCCGGCCGGTCGACGTCGATGGCCAGACCGTCGGTTGGTTGCTGCAATTCCCGCCCGCCCGCAGCCCGGACGACAACGACAACCGCTTCCAGGAACGGCAGGAAAACGCCACCTGGGTGATCGTCGGTTTGTCGGCGCTGCTGGCTGCGCTGGTCAGCATTCTGCTCGCGCGTATTTTCCTGGCGCCGGTGCGCCGCCTGGCCAGCGCCACCCAGCGCCTGGCTGCGGGTGACTACGCCACCCGTGTACGAACAGGTGCGCAGGACGAACTGGGCCAACTGGCGGAAGACTTCAACCGCCTGGCCAACACATTGGAAAAGAACGAACAGCTGCGCCGCAACCTGGTGGCCGATATCTCGCATGAGCTGCGTACGCCGCTGGCCGTTCTGCGTGCGGAGATCGAGGCGCTGGAAGACGGCATCCGGCCGCTTACGCCAGACACGCTGGCCTCGCTGCAGTCGGAAGTGGCCATGCTCAACAAGCTGATCGACGATCTGCACGAGCTGTCCCTGGCCGACGAGGGCGCCCTGACCTATCGCATGACCGACGTCGACCTGGCGGGGTTGCTCGATGTCGCTGCACATGGATTCCGCGAGCGGTATCGCCAGAAGAACTTGCGCCTGGATACCGAGGTCAGCCCGCGCCTGCCGCAGCTGCGCGGTGATCCACAGCGCCTGCGGCAACTGCTGAACAACCTGCTGGAAAATTCACTGCGCTATACCGACGAAGGTGGCCTGGTTCGGGTGTCCTTGTCTTCCGATAATCAGGGCACGCGCCTGGATGTGCGCGACTCCTCGCCCGGCGTGGCCGAAGAACTGTTGCCGCGCCTGTTCGAACGCCTGTTCCGCGTGGACGGCTCGCGCAATCGCGAAGGCGGCGGCACCGGCCTGGGCCTGGCCATCTGCCAACGCATCGTCGAAGCCCACGGTGGCTCCATTACGGCCCGTCCCTCGCCGCTAGGCGGCGTGTGGATGGCCATCACATTCCCCCATTCCTGAGAAGCTCCATGCCCACCATTCTGATCGTCGAAGACGAACCCAAGCTCGCCGCGGTGCTCTCGGACTACCTGCGCGCCGCCAGCTACGAAACCGAGATCGTCAGCGACGGCCTGGCGGTGATGTCGACCGTGCAACGCCTGAAACCCGACCTGATTCTGCTCGACCTGATGCTGCCTGGGCGCGACGGTCTGGAAATCTGCCGTGAGCTGCGGGTGACGTCTGATGTGCCGATCATCATGGTCACCGCACGCGTCGAGGAAATCGACCGCCTGCTGGGCCTGGAGATGGGCGCCGACGACTACCTGTGCAAGCCCTTCAGCCCGCGAGAAGTGGTGGCTCGGGTGCGCGCCATCCTGCGCCGCGCACGGGGCACCGGCACCGGCACCACGCAGGCCGAGGCCAACGGGCTGGTGGTCGATGAAAGCCAATACCAGGCCAGGCTCGATGGTCACACGCTGGACCTGACGCCGGTGGAATTCCGCCTGCTGTCTGCGCTGGCGTCGCCGGTAGGCCAGATCTTCTCGCGCGATCGCCTGCTCGATCACCTGTACGACGATCACCGGGTGGTGACCGATCGCACGGTGGACAGTCACGTGAAGAACCTGCGGCGCAAGCTGGAAGCCGTGCGTCCCGAGCAAGATCTGATCCGCTCGATCTACGGCGTGGGCTATCGCCTGGAGCTGTGATCCTGTCAGGATGTGTTCATGATTTCTCCTAGCTTTCACCCAATTTCCTTCCAGGTCGGTAGGTAATCTGCAGGTGTCGGTGGAGACGCGGTCTTGAAGAAAAACCGGTCGCCGAATCCTCACAAAGCAATCAGGAGCACGCCAATCATGAATACTCGTCGAATCGGCCAGTTCGTTCTGGCAACCGTGATCGCAGCCTCGACCCCGCTGTTGGCTCATGCTGCGCCCAGCCCTGCAGACGCCGGCCCGGCCGCATCCGCACACCGGGGTCCTCCGGGCGGCCCGGGCTTCGAACATCATCGCCGCGGTGGCGCCGAATTCGGCCGTGGCCCGCACTTCCTGCACGGCATCAAGCTGACCGAAGCGCAGCAGGACAAGGTCTTCGACATCGTGCACAACCGCGCCCCGGCGCTGCGCGATGCGATGAAGACGGCCGGCAAGTCGCGCAAGGAGTTGAACGAGCTGGTGCGCTCGGGCAGCTTCAAGGAAAGCGAAGCACGTGCACTGGCTGACCGTGGCGCCAAGGCCCTGGCCGAAGCCGAGTTCCTGAAGGCCCGCAGCGATGCCGAAATCCTGGCGCTGCTGACCCCGGAACAACGCGCCGAGATCAAGACGCGTCAGGAACGTCGCGAGCTGGCCATGCAAACCGAAGGCCGCAGTCGCGGCTGGGGTGGTGGCAACCGTGCCGACGCACCGCCGGCACCGCAGGCTCCCGCACAAGCGCCGGGTACTGCACCGGCCCTGGCACCGGCAGGCGCTGCCCCGCGCTGATCCACGGTGTCGCCAGCGACTGGCTGGCCGCGATGGCCAGCCAGTCGGCTGATGCAAGCTTGATTCACTGCTGACGGCATTTGCTGAAGGCAGCAAGAAAAAAACGCCCCCCGTTACCGGTCTGACCGGTGCCGGGGGGCGTTTTCATGCGGGTGCAGTCTGGCGCTTCACATACTGCCGGCGCAGAAAGCGGTCAGCAGACTGTCCGACCCACTCAGTGCTTCAAGTCGCTGTGGTGACGAACGACCGGCGAGTGATTGGCAAACAATTCCGCGCAATCGACCGCATCGAAATCGAAGGTCTTCACGCAGTAGTCGCAACTGACCGAGGCCTTGCCTTGTTCTTCCACGATGCTGTCTACCTCTTCCTGGCCCAGCATCAGCAACACTTGCGCAATGCGTTCACGCGAGCAATTGCAGCGGTAGCTGACGGGCAGGGGATCGAAGGCCGTCATGGTTTCCTGCCAGTACAGCCGGTGAATCAGCTTTTCCGGCGGCAGCTCGGTCAGTTCTTCGGGCTTGATGGTGGCAGCCAGTTGCAGCGCGCGGTTCCAGGTGTCGTCCGCGTCTTCGTCTTGCTGCGGCTCCACCTCGACCACCGTCTTGCCACCATGACGGGGCAATTGCTGCAGCAGCAAACCAGCCGCGCAGTCAGCGTCGGCCGACAACCACATGCGGGTCTGCAACTGCTCCGAGGTCGCCATGTAATGCTCGAGCACCTCGGCCACCGTGTCGCCTTCCAGCGCGACAATCCCTTGGTAGGGCTGCTGGCCCGGGTGCTTGTCCTGCGGATCCAGCACCACGATGAAGCGCCCCTTGCCGTTCGGGTTGAACAGCGTCTGGAAGTCATCGTCGTCCGACACGGTTTCGCCTTCGCGCAGTTTTACGGTCGCGCGCAGGCCCAGGTCGGCGTGGCATTCCACCACTGCCAGTGCAACCGGGCCGTCGCCCTGCAACTGCAAGGCCAGCACGCCGTCGAACTTCAGGTTCGCCGACAGCAACGTGCTGGCGGCCACCAGTTCACCCAGCACGCGCTGGATGGCCGGGGGGTAGTCGTGGCGGGCAATGACCTGTTGCCAGGTGCTGCGCAGGCTGACTGCCTGGGCGCGGACGGTGGTGTCCGCGAACAAATACTTCCTGAGGTGATCTGTCACCGTTGTGCTCCTGGTGCCGGCGCGTGTGGCGCCGGACGGCTCGCGCATCGCGTCAGTCGATGCGCTTGAGTTCTTGGCGGTACTGCGCGGCCCGCCGCATGTAGCTGGCCTGGGTGGCACGCAGTCGCTCGATGTGTTCGGGGGTCAGCGTCCGGATGACTTTGCCGGGGGCGCCGACCACCAGCGAATTGTCGGGAATTTCCTTGCCTTCCGGTATCAAGGCGCCTGCACCGATCAGGCAGTTGCGACCGATTTTTGCGCCGTTGAGCACGATGGCCTGGATACCGATCAGCGAGCCTTCGCCGATCGTGCAGCCGTGCAGCATGGCCTGGTGGCCGATCGACACGTTTTCACCAATGATCAACGGAAAGCCCGGGTCGGTGTGCAACACGCAGGATTCCTGCACGTTGCTGCCGGCGCCTACGATGATCGGTTCATTGTCCCCACGCAAGGCGGCAAACGCCCATATGCTGGCATTTGCGCCGATTTCAACCGTCCCGATGATGACGGCCCCGTCGAACACATAGGCAGTGGGGTCGATCTTGGGCACGCGGGTGCCGAGTTGATAGATGGCCATGGCGAATCCATAACGTGCTTGGAACGTGCTTGGAACGCGCGGGGAATGCGCGGAGAAGACCGGATTGTACCGGCCAGCCCTTCTACAATAGCGCCATGATGCTTCCCACCGAATTACGCCATGCCGCACTGGCAGCGCTTGCCGAGCCCGATCCCGTTGCCAAGTGCGAGGCAGTGCGCGGCCTGCGGGCGATTGCCGCCCACATTGATACGGCTGCCGTGCTGGCCGAACCGGCGGGCATTCCGGGCCGTCCCGTGCGCCCGGACCTGGTTGATCCGCACCAGTTGTCGACGCGCGGGGTGCATACCCCCGAGCGGCGCGCGATCCTGCTGCACGCGCTGGCGCACATCGAGTTCAACGCCATCAACCTGGCGCTGGATGCCATCTGGCGCTTTGCCGATATGCCCGCGGACTATTACACCGACTGGCTGAAGGTCGCCGAGGAAGAGGTGTTCCATTACGGCTTGTTGACCGCCTACCTGTCGGACATGGGCATCGCCTATGGTGATTTCCCCGCGCATGACGGTTTGTGGCGCATGACCGCGCGCACCTGCGGCGACGTGCTGGCGCGCATGGCGCTGGTGCCGCGCACGCTGGAAGCGCGCGGCCTGGACGCCAGTCCGCCGATCCGCGCCAAGCTGGCGCAGGCCGGCGATCTGCGGGCCGCGGAAATACTGGATGTGGTGTTGCGCGACGAGATCGGCCATGTGGCGATCGGCAATCGCTGGTATCGCTATCTTTGCGCGCAGCGCGGGCTGGACCCGCTGGCCGAATACGAGGTTCTGGCCCTGCGCTACGAGGCGCCGATCCTGCGCGGGCCCTTCAATGTGCCCGCGCGCCGCGCCGCCGGCTTTACGGAAGAAGAACTGGCAGCGCTGGTGAAGCGGGCAGGGACGGGGCCTTTGCCGCCTCGCGCGCCTTCAGCGTTTGCCGCTGAGGTTTCCCCGCCGGGCCCATAGGCAGGTCCTTGACGAACTCGATCTGGTCGGGACGCTCGTAGAACGCCAGCCGGACACTGGCCAGGGCCAGCAATTCGGTGACCAGCGCCGCATCGTCGACCGGCTGGTCGGCCACGCGCACCACATAGGCCTTGATCAAGGTGCCGCGTTCCGGATCCTGTAGCGGAATGACCGCGGCTTGCGCCACCGCAGGGTGCTGGACCAGACAGTGCTCGATTTCCTCGGGCGTGATGCGATGGCCCGAAGCGTCGAAGGCATCGTCAACGCGCCCGCAGTGCCACAGGTATCCGTCTTCGTCGATTCTGGCCAGGTCACCCGTACGGCTCCAGTCGCCGGTGAATCTGGCTTGCGTGGCCTCGTCGTCGCGCCAGTAGCCCAGGAACATGACCGGGTCGACGTGCCCGTGGATGTCGTGGCGGTTGACCGAGATCTCGCCGACGTCGCCCATCGCGACCGGTTGGCCATCCTTGTCCAGCACGGCAACCTGGTGCCCAGGGTAGGGGCGGCCGATGCTGCCCGGGCGCACCGGCCATTTTGCATGGCTGTTGCCGACCACATAGCGCGCTTCCGTCTGGCCGAAGACCTCGTTCACCGTCACGCCAAGCGTGTTCCGCGCCCAGTCGAAGGTCGCGGCGTCGACGTCGCCCGTAACCGCGATCGAACGCAGCACCAAGGGATGCTGGTCGGTCTGCAGGGCAGGCGCCGTCATCATCGATGCCAGCGCGGTGGCGGGCAGGGACAGGTTGCTGATCTGGTAGCGCTCGAGCAGTTGCACGCTGCGCTCGACCGAGAAGTGCCCGCGTGTACCCAGAATGGGGTGGCCGAAGTACAGCGTGGGCAAGAGCGTATCGAGCAGCTCGCTGGCCCAGGACCATTCTGCCGGTGCCCACACCACGTCGCCGGCTTGCGGGAACCAGTTGTGTGCGGCCACGAAGCCAGGCAGATGCCCGATCAGCGCGCAGTGCGGCAGCAGCGCACCCTTGGCATTGCCCGCAGGACCTGCGGTGTAGGCAAGGATGGCAGGGTCGTGCGCCAGCGTGACCACCGGCTCGAACGTAGCTTCCTGGCGCGCGATCAGCGTGCGCCAGGGCAGGCTGTCGTCATCTTCCGTACCGATGCCGATGATCTGCCTGAGCATGGGGCAGCGGTCGAGCACCGTCTGCAGCTTGGCCACGCTGCTGTCGTCGACCAGCGCGATGCGCGCTTCGCTGTCGCGCAGGCGATATTCAAGCGCGTCGGCGCCCAGCAGCGGCGACAGCGGCAATACGATCGCACCCAACTGGAAGACGGCCAGATAGGCCACCAGGGCTTCCGGGCGTTGAGGCAGCACGATGGCAATGCGGTCGCCGCGCTGCACGCCCATGCGCCGCAGTCCGTTGGACAGGCGGTTGGCGTATTCCTGCAGCCGGGCGAAGGTCCACACTTCGCGATTGCCGGTTTCGTCTTCGCTGTAAAGCGCGATCCGTCGGGCGTCCACGCTGGTACTCGTCCAGCGGTGGCAACATGCTTCCGCGATGTTGAAGCGCTGCGGAACCCACCACCGGAACGTGGTATAGAGTTCGTGATACTGGTCTTTCATAACTCTCCGGTGCGCCGTTGAGGGCAATGCCTGGCCGGTATCCGCCGCCCTCAATCATTACTGAGCTCTTCTGTCATCGCAATATCTTTTGCCGCTTTCTATGATGGGTGCCCCCACGACTTCCTCGCAGTCAGAATTTGTATCCATCCGTGGGTTGCGTTATCACCTGCGGCATTGGGGTAAGCCCCATGGCGCAACGCAAGCCCCCTTGCTGCTCATGCTGCACGGCTGGATGGACGTGTCTGCGTCCTTCCAGTTCGTGGTCGATGCCTTGCCCCGCGATTGGCACGTGGTTGCCCCGGACTGGCGCGGTTTCGGCCTGACTGCACGCATTCCTGGCGACACTTACACATTCTTCGACTATCTGGGCGATCTCGACGCCTTGCTCGATCATCTGTCGCCCGGGCGGCCGGTTGTCGTCGTCGGGCACAGCATGGGCGGCAACGCCGCCATGCTGTACGCAGGGATCAGGCCAGCGCGGATCAGCCGCTTGATCAACCTGGAAGGCTTCGGCATGGCACAGACGCCGGCCGACGAGGTACCTGCCCGGTACCGGCGCTGGCTGGAGGAAATCCGCCAGCCGCTGTCTGCCCCGCGCTATGACAACTTGCAGGGCGTGATCGCCAGATTGCAAAAAACCAACCCGCGCCTGTCGGATGAGCAAGCCGGGTTCCTGGCGCGTCATTGGGCCGAAGAGGGCCCGGACGGCTGGCGTCTGCTGGGCGATCCTCGTCACAAACATGTCAATCCGGTTGCGTATCGGCTGGACGAAGCCATGGCGTGCTGGGCCGCGATCGAGGCGCCGGTGCTGTGGGTGGAAGCCTTGGACAGCGATATAAGGCGGCGCATGGTGGCAGCGCCCGATTATCCGGCGCGGCTGGCTGCCGTCAGGCATCTGCAGCGCCTGGAAATTGCCGATGCCGGCCACATGCTGCATCACGACCAGCCAGAGGCCGTGGCGGCCGCCATCCAGCGCTTCCTGCCTGCCGGCAGACCATAAGGCGGCAAACCGCCTGCACCCCGTACAATCGAGCCATGCCTGCCGTAATCGACCTTCACTGCCACTCCACGTTTTCCGACGGCGTGCTTGCGCCTCGGGATCTGCTTGCGCGCGCCCGTGACAACGGGGTCGAGGTCCTGGCGCTGACCGATCACGACTGCATTTCCGGGCTGCCCGATGCGCAGGCTGCCGCCGACGAATATGGCGTTCGGCTGGTCAATGGCGTCGAGATCTCGGTCACCTGGGCCGGTCACACCATCCACATCGTGGGCTTGAACGTCGACCTGGCGTCCAAGGCCTTGCAGGATGGCCTGGCGGCTACCCGGGCCGGACGCGATGCGCGCGGCCAGGAAATCGCTGCCCAGCTTGCCAAGGTCGGCATTCCTGGCGTCTGGGAAGGCGCCTTGCGCTACGTGGGCAATCCCGACTTGATCAGCCGCTCGCACTTCGCGCGTTACCTGGTCGAGATCGGCGTCTGCGCCAGTGTGTCCAAGGTGTTCGAGAATTACCTGGTGGACGGCAAGCCGGGCTACGTGCCCATGCGCTGGGCGGCGCTCGATGACGCCATCGCCTGGATACGCGCGGCAGGCGGCATGGCCGTGGTGGCGCACCCCGGGCGTTATGCGCTGACCGACACTCAGTTCTGGGCCTTCTTCACCCAGTTCCGCGACCAGGGCGGCGAGGGCGTCGAAGTCGTGACCGGCAGTCATACGCCCGATCAATATGGCGAATACGCCGACGTGGCGCGACGGTTTGGCTTGCGCGCCTCGCGCGGTTCCGATTTCCACAGCCCGACCGAGAGCCGCATGGACCTGGGCGGCGGCCCGCCGCTGCCCAAGGATCTGGTCCCGGTCTGGCGCGACTGGTTTTAAGCCATGAACAAAGCATTTGTGAAAGAGTCCGACTCGGACGACGACGAGGATTTGCCTGAACTTGCGCCGCTGCCCGCGGGTGTGCGCAACTACATGACGCCGGAAGGCTATGCTCGTCTGCGCGACGAGCTGACCCAGCTGATGACGGTAGAGCGTCCTTCGGTGGTGCAGATCGTGTCCTGGGCCGCGTCCAACGGCGATCGCTCGGAAAACGGCGACTACCTGTACGGCAAGAAGCGCCTGCGCGAGATTGACCGCCGCATGCGCTTCCTGACCAAGCGCCTGGAAGTGGCCGAGGTCGTCGACGCCAGCCGCCAGACCAGCCGCAACCAGGTGTTCTTCGGCGCCACCGTCGAGTACATCGACGGCGAAGGCGAGACGCACACCGTCACCATCGTGGGCGTCGACGAGGCCGATCCGCTGCGCGGCTACATCAGCTGGATCTCGCCGGTGGCGCGTTCGATTACCAAGGCGCGCGAGGGCGATGTGGTCACCTTGCGTACGCCGGGCGGGGTGGATGAACTGGAGATCGTGAAGGTGAGCTACCCGGAGGCCTGAGACCTGTCGTTTTGCGCCGACCCAAACAAAAGGGCCGATTGAACTGATGAAGTTCAATCGGCCCTTTTGTTTTTCACGTCCTGGCTGGGTCAGTGACTATCAGCTCTTCACCCGCACGATCCGCTGCACCTGCGGGATATGCCGCAGATGACGAATCACCCGCGCCAGATGCTGGCGGTTTTCCACCTGGATGGTGAAGTGCAGCGAGACGGTCGCCGAGGCTTCGTCCTGCATGGTGATGTGCGTGATGTTGGAATCGGCGGCCGAGATTTCTGCTGCGACCCGACCCAGCATGCCGCGCTCGTTGCGCATGATGACGTCGATGCGGATCGGGAACTGGCGTGCCGTCTGCTCGTCCCAGCTGACGTCGATCCAGCGTTCCGGTTCACGGGCACGCTGGCGGCGCGCGGTCGGGCAGTCTTCCGTGTGGACGATCAAGCCATGACCCAGACGGATGCTGGCCATGATCGCGTCACCTGGAATAGGCGTACAGCAGGGTGCCAACTGTACGGCCAGGCCTTCGTTGCCCTGGATGCGGATCGACCCGCTATTTGCCGAAGCCTGTTCGTCCATTTCCGCCGCGCTGACCGAAATAGGATCGTCGCCCGGCGTGAAGCGACGTGCGACCACCGCAGCCAGGCGCTTGCCCAGTCCGATGTCGGCCAGGATTTCGTCGCGTGACTGGGCACCGCTGCCACGTGCCAGCTTTTCCCAGACGGCATCGTCGGCGGCCGGCATGATCAGGTTGACCGACTTCAGGGCCTGCGCAAGCAGGCGCTCGCCGAAGGCCACGGATTCTTCGTACTTGACCGTGCGCAGGTAGTGGCGGATTTCCGAGCGCGCCTTGCCGGTGCGCACGAAATTGAGCCACTGGGCGCTGGGGCGGGACGTGGGGGAGGTGACGATTTCGACCGCGTCACCGCTTTTCAGCTCGGTGCGCAAGGGCACGAATTCGCCGTTGACCCGCGCCGCCACGGCCTTGTTGCCGACGTCGGTGTGGATCAGGTAGGCAAAGTCGATGGGCGTCGCCCCACGCGGCAGCGAAATGATCTTGCCGCGCGGCGTGAACACGTAGACGGCATCTGGGAACAGGTCGACCTTGACGTGTTCCAGGAACTCGCCGCTGTCGCCGGTCTGGCGCTGGATGTCCAGCAGCGACTGCAACCACTGATGGGTCTGCTTCTGCAGATCGTTCAGACCGGTATCGGAGGCCTTGTACAGCCAGTGCGCCGCAACGCCGCTTTCTGCGATCTGGTGCATGTCACGCGTGCGGATCTGGAATTCGGCCGGCGTGCCGTAGGGGCCGATCAGCGTGGTGTGCAGGGACTGGTAGCCATTGATCTTCGGAATGGCGATGTAGTCCTTGAACTTGCCCGGCACGGGCCGGAACAGCTGGTGCAGCACGCCCAGCGCCAGATAGCACTCGGACTGCGAGTTCACGACTACCCGGAAGCCGTAGATATCCAGCACTTCCGAGAAGGATTTCTTCTGTTCCAGCATCTTGTGATAGATGCCGAAAATGGTCTTTTCGCGGCCATGCACGTCGGCTTCGATGCCGGCTGCCGGCAGCGCCAGACGCACGGATTCGGTGACCTTGCCAACCAGCTCGCGACGATTGCCGCGCGCAGCCAATACGGCGCGTTGCAGCACTTCGAAGCGGTGGGGGGAAATCGCGCGGAAGCTCAGTTCCTGCAGCTCGCGGTAGATGGCGTTCAGGCCCAGGCGGTGGGCGATCGGCGAATAGATGTCCAGCGTTTCGCGGGCAATGCGGCGTCGTTTGACGGCCGGCATGGCGCCCAGCGTGCGCATGTTGTGCAGGCGATCAGCGAGCTTGATCAGGATCACCCGAACGTCTCGCGCCATGGCGAGCAGCATCTTGCGGAAGCTTTCTGCCTGCTGTTCGGCCTTGCTGGCAAATTCCAGACGATCGAGCTTGGACAGGCCGTCTACCAGTTCTGCGACTTCGGTACCGAAGCGTTCGATCAGTTCCTGCTTGGTGACACCCTGGTCTTCCATGGTGTCGTGCAGCAGGGCTGCCATCAATGCCGGGGCGTCGAGCTTCCAGCCGGCACAGATTTCGGTGACGGCAACAGGATGCGAGATATAGGCTTCGCCACTGGCACGGAATTGGCCGAGGTGGGCCGCGTCGGAGAAGCGATAGGCTTCGCGGACACGTTTGACGTCATCGGCGCCCAGGTAGAGGCCGATCATTTCCGTCAACGGGGCAAGAGAGACGCCAGGCGCGGTGGCAGCCGAGGCTATCCGCGCCGTGCGTTTTTCCGCAGGCTCGGAAGGCGAGTCGCCACCTGCCAGGTTGGGACTGGCCGGGCCTTCGTCGAGATGAGGGTCGGGTGCGCCCATGGGTCTCCAGGTAAACGACAGGCCGAAGACCGGATCATGGTCCGCTTTGATGAGCGGTCCAGGACGGTGCGACATGCACCGTCGGTCTGGCGAAGCTTACGCGCGGATTGCCGCAGCGCGCGTCTCGGTGACCGGACGCCGCTTGCCGCAGCCGTGAAGATCAGGTGGGGACTTTCTTCAGCATTTCCAGCCCGGTGTGGCCTTCTGCGATTTCACGCAGGGCGGCGACAGTGGGCTTGTCCTTGGACTCGATCTTCGGCGCGTGGCCTTGTGCAAGCTGACGTGCGCGGTAGGTGGCAGCAAGTGTCAGTTGAAAACGGTTCGGGATTCGCTTCAAGCAATCTTCAACGGTAATGCGTGCCATGTGGTGCCCTTGGTGATCAGTTAGCTGCAGTGTGCGGAATGCCGAGTTGCGAAAACAGCTCGGCGTGTCGCGCAGCCTGAGAACGAAAACGCAGCCGAGCAGCCGCGACTATCGTCGTAAGGTCTGCCGAAGCTGCGCTAAATTCTTGATTAATAATAACATATTCGAACTCGGGCGAATGCGCGATCTCCCCGCCCGCGGCCAGCAAACGCCGGGAGATCACCGCCGGTTCGTCCTGGCCACGCTTGTGCAGGCGTGCCTCCAGCGTTTCGATCGACGGCGGCAGGATGAAGATGCCGATGGCTTCGGGGAAGCGGCTGCGCACCTGGCGCGCGCCCTGCCAGTCGATTTCCAGCAGCACATCCTGGCCGGCCTGGGTCTGACGCATGATCCAGTCGGACGGCGTGCCGTAGAAGTTGCCGTGGACTTCCGCCCATTCGAGCAGGCGGTCGGCGCTGCGCCAGGCCTCGAATTGCGCCTCGCTCACGAAATGGTATTCGCGGCCGTCGGACTCGCCCGGGCGCGGTGCACGGGTGGTGCAGGACACCGACAGGTGGATGGACGGGTCGGCAGCCAACAACGCGTTGACCAGGCTGGACTTGCCCGCCCCGCTGGGCGCAACCACCATGAAAACGTTACCTGCGCGCAGCAGCATCAGAAAATCCGGTTTGGTTCGAGTAATCCGTAAGGATACCAAGCCCGGCCGCTGCTTGCCGCATGCAGGTGACGCGTTTGCGTGCGTGTGGGCGGTGTGCGTTGCCCGCGCGTGGGTTTACTGGAACGCGGTTTCCATGAAGCTGCGCAGCTTGCGCGAATGCAGGCGTTCCGGCGTCATCTCACGCAGCCGCTCCAGTGCACGGATGCCGACCTCCAGATGCTGGTTCACCTGGCCACGATAAAACGCGCTGGCCATGCCCGGCAGCTTCAGCTCGCCGTGCAGGGGTTTGTCGGACACGCACAGCAAGGTGCCGTAGGGCACCCGGAAGCGGAAGCCGTTGGCGGCGATGGTGGCCGATTCCATGTCGAGCGCAATCGCGCGTGACTGCGAGAACCGCTCGATCAGCTCGTCGTTCTCGCGCAGCTCCCAGTTGCGGTTGTCGATGGTGGCAACCGTGCCGGTGCGCATGATGCGCTTCAGGTCCCAGCCGCTCAGGCCGGTGACCTCTTCGACCGCCTGCTCCAGTGCGACTTGCACCTCGGCCAGCGGCGGGATCGGCACCCAGGTGGGCAGGTCGGCATCCAGCACATGGTCGTCGCGCACGTAGCCGTGGGCCAGCACATAGTCGCCCAGGCGCTGCGAATCGCGCAGGCCGGCGCAATGGCCGAGCATGATCCAGGCGTGCGGTCGCAGCACGGCTACATGGTCGGTGATGGTCTTGGCGTTGGACGGCCCGACACCGATGTTGATCATGGTGATGCCGGCGTGGCCGGCACGCGTCAGGTGGTAGGCCGGCATCTGCGGCAGTCTGGCCGGCGCACTGCCCGAGGACGGTGTGGTTTCGCCATGGCGCGTCACCACGTTGCCAGGTTCGACGAAGGACAGGTAGTCGTCGGCGCCGCTTGCCATCAGCGCGCGGGCGCGCGCGCAGAACTCGTCCACGTAGAACTGGTAGTTGGTGAACAGGATGAAGTTCTGGAAATGGCTGGGCGCAGTAGCCGTGTAGTGCTGCAGGCGGTGCAGGGAATAGTCGGCGCGCGGTGCGGTAAACGGCGCAAGCGGGCTGGGCTGCCCATCGCGTTTCTTCCAGGTGCCATTGACGATCGCATCGTCGGTGACCGACAGGTCGGGCACATCGAAAATATCGCGCAAGGGGCGCGGTGCGCTGCTGGCAACGTCGCCTTCCACATAGGCGCCGTCGGGGAATGCGAAGTGCAGCGGCAGCGGCGTGTCGGACTCGCCCACTTCCACCGGGATGCCATGGTTGCGCAGCAGCAGGCCGATCTGTTCTTCCAGGTAGACCCGGAACAGATGCGGTTGGGTGATGGTGGTCTGGTACACACCGGGCTCCGCCAGGTGCCCGAAGGACAGCCGCGAGTCGATGGCGTCGTGCCGATTGGTCGCAATGCGGATCGCCGGGTAGCACGCGCGTACGCGCCCTGCAGGCGGCGAGCCCGCCACCATCGCCGAGAAGGCGTCACGCAGGAAGGCGGTGTTTCGGTTGTACAGGAAGGCAAGCTGTTCGACCGCGGCGCGCGCATCGTCGTAATGCACGAAGGGCACCGGGTCTGGACGCAGGATCGGGGTCGGAGCAGCGGGCTGAAGAAGACTGTGTGGCGTGTTCATCTTGATCTGGAATGACGGGCGTGCTCGCAGTGTGCGTCAGCCTGTATGACAGATCAATGAATGTTCAAAGATTGGCGGGCGGGTTACCCGCCCAGTGGGTTAGTGATTGTGACGGGTACCCATGCACTAGCGGCTGTTGTCATCCCAGGGCGCCAGGATGCTCTCGAAGGCCTGTGCGGTCAGCGGCCGAGAGAACCAGAAGCCCTGGATTTCGTCGCAGCCCAGCTCCTTCAGGATGTTGGCCTGCTCTTCGGTTTCCACCCCTTCTGCGGTCACGTGCACATCCAGCGCGTGCGCCAGTGCCAGGATGGCCGACACGATGGCCGTGCCGTTGCTGGACCCCATCATCGCGACCACCAGCGATCGGTCGATCTTGATGCGATCGACCTTGAAGCGCGTCAGGTAAGACAAGCTCGAGTAGCCCGTGCCGAAGTCGTCGATGGCGATTTCCACACCCAGCTCGCGCAGGCCTTGCAAGGTCGCAATCGACTGCTCGGTGTCGTTCAGCAGCACGCCTTCGGTGATTTCGACTTCCAGGAAACGCGGATCCAGGCGGGCCGCTTCCAGCTCGCGTTTCACGATGCCCAGCACGTCTTGCCGGCGGAACTGGACCGGCGATACGTTGACCGCAATGCGCGGGCAGTCGCCGTACCGGGTCAAGATGCGCACGGCCTGGCGGCAGGCCTGGCGAATCACCCATTCGCCGATCGGCAGGATCAGACCGGTGGATTCCGCAATCGGAATGAAGTCGGCCGGGCTGATGTTGCCGCGATCCGGGTGCTTCCAGCGCAGCAGGGCTTCGGCCAGCAAGATGTTGCCGGTCTTCAGGTTGATCTGGGGCTGGAAATTCAGCGACAGCGCTTCGTCATCGATGGCCCGGCGCAGCATCAGCTCGAGCACATGACGCTTGCTCGACGAGGTCTGCATGTCGTGTTCGAAATGCCGCGCCGTGCCGTTGCCGTCCTGGCGTGCCGCCGACAGCGCCAGACGTGCGCGATGCAGCAGCGTGGCGCCATCCTGACCCGCTTCCGGGAACGCGGCGATGCCGATGCTGGCATTGGGGCGGATGGTGGTCGACGCAAACGCAATCGGCGCGCAGATCAAGGCCAGCAAGTCGGTGGCCGACTGTTCGTCCATGCGGGTTTCGCCCGCAGACACCAAGGCGAATTGCCCGGTTTCCACGGCGGCCAGATGTTCATCCTTGACCAGGCGACCCCGCAACCGGGCCGCCACCGTGCGCGCAGTGGCGTCGGCCGCATCCTGGCCCAGCGAATCCAGCACCGTGCGCAGGTTGTCGATTTCAATCACCGCCAGGCGCACTGGTTCGTTGCGCTGGCGCCGGCGTTGCAGCGAGATTTCCAGGTGTTCGAGCAGCAAGGCCTGGTTGGGCAGTTCGGTCAGCGCATCGTGGTGCGAGCGATACCACAGCTGGTTCTGTTGCCAGGCGCGCTGGCTGTTGTCGGCCATCCAGCCAGCGTAGGCGCTGATGCCGCCGCTGGGGCTGGCAATCGGTGACATACCCAGCAGCACTTCGATGCGACTCTGGTCCCGGCGCACGCAGGTCCATTCCAGTTCGTCGTCACCGGCAGCCTGGCGGGTCAGGTTCACGAGCGGCGTCGGGTTGACCACGCCACGGCCCAGCAGGCTGCTGCCGCGCAAGGCAAATTGCTTCGGGTCCAGCACCGACGCCAGGGTGAGCGATTCCGTCAATTCCTGTGTGGCGTAGCCGGTCAGGCGCTCGAAGGCGGTATTGGCGGTCAGGAAACGGCCGTCGACATCGCACAGAAACAGGCCGCAGGGCGCAGCCTCGAAGGCCAGCTTGCGCGCGTCGGAGCTGGGCAAGGGCAGTCGGGGGTAGGGGGCATGCGGTAGCAGGGCGGTTCTCCATGGACCGGTGTCTTGTCACGCCGGAGGATCGTCGCAAACACCGGGCTGCCGGCGTCTTGCACAAGCAGCGCCGACCGCATGAGCAATTCTGGCACCGTGAACCTGGACGAATCCGACGAAATCTGACGCCCCCGCTACAGCGCCAGTCGGACCATGGAGAGTGTTGTGGTGAGGCGACTCAGTGGGGGGCTTGCTGCGTCACGTGGCTGGCGCGACCGCGCAGCGTGAAGAACGCGATGCTGGCGGAAATCAGTGCGCACAAGGCGATGCCGCCCAGCATGGGTTGCGCCGTGCCGTCAACGAAGCGGCTGATCAGGGCGATCATCGCAGCGCCGGTGACCAACTGCATGGTGCCCATCAAGGCCGAGGCCGTGCCTGCGATCCGGCCGTGCAATTCCATGGCCAGCACCACCGTGGTCGGCACGACCAGGCCCAGGAAACCGAAACCCACGAAGAGCATGGCGGCCATCAGCGGCAGGCTGTCGATGCCGGCCAGCGACAGCAGGAACAGGCTGGTCACCATGATCGAACAGCCCGTCACGCCGATGCCGATCACCCGCGCCAGGCCCATGCGCCGACTCATGGTGCCGTTGAGCTGCGCGACGCCGATGAAGGCCAGTGCGTTGACGGAAAACGCCAGGCTGTACATGCGGGTCGACAGCTCGTAGTGCTGGATCAGCACGAAAGACGAATTGGCCAGGTAGATGAAGAAGCTGGACATGCCGAAGGCGCCGATAAGCGTCACGCCCAGGAAGTGCCGGTCGCGCAGCAGCATGGCATAGCCTGTCAAAGCACTGCCAAGACTGCTTTGCAGGCGCATGGCTGGCGGCCGGGTCTCGGGCAGCGCCATGGCCGTCAGCACCAGGCCAGCACCGGCGGCCAGCATGACCGCCCAGAAAATGCCGCGCCAGTTGCTGAATTCAATCAGCAGGCTGCCGGCCAGGGGCGCCAGGATCGGCGACACGCTGAATACCAGCATCAGCGTGGACATCAGCCGCGCCGCATCCGGGCCGGTGTGCAAGTCGCGCACCACCGCTCTGGGCACGACCACACCTGCACCAGCGCCCAGACCCTGCAGGAAGCGGAAGGCGATCAAGGTTTCGATGCTGCCCGCCAGCGCACAACCGACGCTGGCCAGTGCAAACAGACCGATGCCGGCATACAGCGGCGCCTTGCGGCCGTACATGTCGGCAGCCGGGCCGTAGGCCAGTTGGCTGATTGCCATGGCAACGAAGAAGGCCATCAGGCTGGCTTGCACCAGGCGGGTGTCGGCTTTCAGATCAAGGGCAATGGCCGGCAGCGCCGGCAAGTACATGTCGATGGCGAACGGACCGATCGCCGACAACAGGCCGAGGACCAGGGCGGTACGGTAAAACGAGGATTTCATGGGATGTGGGGCACGCGGGGAAGAGCGGCCAAGCTGCCGCCAACCCGCAATTGTAGGACGCGTATGCGAAACGCGTCTTTCGTGAGGGCATGGGCTCGGCGTCAGTACCTTCAGTGTCGGTATCTTCAGACCACGCGCCCCGCGAACCGACGTTCAAGGATGAGTTGCTTCGTCACCGGGTCGGCAAAACCAACTCGTCCGTATCAGCGTCTTTCGTCAGCTGAACCACCCGAACCCGCTGCCGCACCCGAGCCTGACATGCCGCTGGTGCCTGCCCCTCCGCTGATCGAGCCGCTTCCGGCTGGCGCTCTGGAATCGGGACCGCCCGTCTGGTCGGGGAGTTGCGGTGAACGTGTGCCGGAAGTGATGTCAGGTGGATTGGACGGTGGACCAGGCGGCGCGTGCGCAGGTGCGCTGCCGCCCGCGGTGCCAGTGTTGTTGCCGCTGCCCATGCCCGCACCTGAACTGCTGCTTGGCGCAGTGGTTGCTGCGCCTGAGCCAGCACCGGTACTTGGACCTGCCGTCCCGCCATTTGTCGTCCCGGCGCTGACTGAAGGACCGGTTTTCGGCGTCGGCGATTCGCGTGCGTCACATGCGGTCAAGGCGGCGGCGATCATCATCGTTGCACCCACTGCGCGCCAGCCGCTTAGGGCCGCGGTACCGGGCGAGTGCGACACGTGTCTTGGTACCGCCTGGCGATGCCGTGATGCCGGATGCGCGCCGTGCTGAGTAGGTCTGTCATGGCTTGATCTCCCGTCCGTCGATGTCTTGGTCATGTGAACTCCTGAAGCTGATTCCGTCGCGCTTGGTGCGTGATCCGGCGCAAGTGACGTTCCTGTTTCCGGCGCAGTCTTGTGCTTGAGCAGGCAAGGGAATTGCTCGGGCCGGGTGCGCGATCGCGACGCCCGGGAAGGTCTCTCGGCGACGAGCCATTGCGCCATCTTCGAGAGGTTTCATGGACGCCACCCCTCCCACCAGTCGCCGTGCCTTGCTCAAGGCCTTTGCCGTCGGCGTGCCCGCTGCGCTGGGTGCGGCAGCGCGCGCTACTGCGCAGCCTGCTCCCGCCACGTCGGCACCTTCCCCGGCTGCCGCCCCATCTGCCGCGAAACCGGTTGCCGCGCCCCGGTCACGCGTGCTGCAGTTTTTCAACGCGACTGAAGCGGCCAACATGGACGCCATTGCCAGCCGTCTGATTCCCAATGACGACCTGGGCCCGGGCGCCAAGGAAGCTGGCGTGACCTTTTTCCTGGACCAGCAACTGGCCGGTGGTTGGGGCACGGGAGATCATTTCTATCGCCAGGCGCCGTTCGAAGCCGGCACGCCGGAACAGGGCTACCAACTGTCATTCACACCGGCGCAGATGTTCCGGCTTGGACTGGGCAAGCTCGACGAAGCCAGCCGCAGTGCAAACAAGAAAGGTTTCGCCGAACTCTCGCCAGCAGACCAGGACGCGATGCTGAAACGCATGCAGGCTGGCGAGCTGGATTTTTCGCCGCTGCCGTCCGCGATTTTCTTCCAGGCCTTGCTGGATGGGACCATGGAAGGTTTCTTCTCCGACCCGATCTACGGTGGCAACAGCGGCATGGCCGGGTGGACCCTGGTCGGCTTTCCCGGCGCCTACGCCAGCTATGCCAATGACATCGATCGGCATGGCGTGGCCTGGACCCGGCCACCGGTGTCGATTGCCGATGCCCATGCGCACGGCGCTGCCGGGGAGGCGCACCCATGAGCAAGACGCTTCCTGCGGTAGATGTGGCCATCATCGGTGGCGGCTGGACCGGGTCGGTGATCGGCAAGGAACTGGCGGCGGCCAAACAGCGCGTGGTGGTGCTGGAGCGCGGCGAGCCGCGCTGGCCCTCACCCGATTTTCAGGCGCCCACGGTCCACGACGAACTGAAGTACGTGCGGCGCCATGCCTTGCACCAGAACACCGCAACAGAAACCTTCACCTTTCGCAATAACCCGCAGCAAAAAGCACTGCCGATGCGGCGATGGCAGTTTGCCTATCCCGCGACCCACTTGGGCGGTGCCGGCAGTCACTGGTCGGGCGCGTATTACCGCTTCGATCCGACCGATTTCAAGATACGCAGCCACTACAACGATCGTTATGGCGCGAAGATTTTCGACGACGATCTGACGGCACAGGATTGGCCGTTGAGTTATGACGAGCTGGAGCCTTACTTCGATCGCTTCGATTATCTGATTGGCGCCTCGGGTTATGCCGGCAACCTGAAAGGGAAATTGCAACCCGGCGGCAATCCCTTCGAGCCCTGGCGCTCCCGTCCGTATCCCAACCCGCCGATGAAGGTGCCCTACGCCCCGGCTTTGTTCGGCGAGGCAGCAGCCAAGCTTGGCTACCACCCCTACGTGCAGCCGTCTGCCTTGGTGACCCGGCCCTACATCAATTCGGAAGGCCTGCCGATGAGTGCCTGTGTGTACTGCGGCTTCTGTTCGAACTTCGGCTGCGAGCACTTCGCCAAGGCATCACCGCAGGTGTGCGTATTGCCGGTGGCGATGAAGCTGCCTGATTTCGAGCTGCGCACCGGCACACACGTGCTGCGAGTGGAACTTACCCCCGACGGCAAGCACGCACGAGGCGTGACCTACGTGGATGCTGCCGGCGAAGAAGTGTTCCAGCCCGCAGACATCGTGGTGCTCAGTGCGTTCAGCATCAACAACGTGCGCCTGCTGCTGCTGTCGAAGATCGGCAAGCCTTTCGATCCGGCGACCAATACCGGGGTGGTAGGGCGCAATTACACCCACCAGACGACCTCGGGCGTGAACCTGTTCTTTGAAGAGTCCTTCAACATCAATCCCTTCATGGGGGCAGGTGCGGTGGCGGTCACCATGGACGACTTCAGCGCCGACAATTTCGATCATGGTCCGCACGGCTTTGTCGGTGGTGGATACCTGCAGATCCAGGTGGTCAGCGGCGCGCCGATCAGCTACCACCCCACGCCACGCGGCACACCGGGCTGGGGCAGCGAATGGAAGCAGGCCGTGCGCCGCTACTACAACCATTCGGCCTCGATCACCATTACCGGCTCGGCCATGCCGACGCGCAACAGTTATCTCAGTCTGGACCCCACCTACAAGGATGCATGGGGCCAGCCATTGCTGCGCATTACCTACGATCTGCCGGACAACGACATTCGCATGTCGGCCTTCCTGACCGAGCGCGGCGATCAGATCGGCAAGGCCATGCGCGGTGTCACGCTGACCGAACCAGGGCCGCGCAAACGGCCGTTTACGGCCACGTCCTATCAGTCCACCCACCTGACCGGTGGCGCTGCGATCGGCGCCGACCCGGGCACCAGCGTGGTCAACCGCGCGGGCCAGTGCTGGGACGTGCCCAACGTGTTCGTCACCGGTGCGGCCCTGTTCCCGCAGAACTCGGGCTACAACCCGACCGGCACGGTGGGCGCCACCGCCTACTGGATCGCCGAACGCATCCTCAAGGATTACCTGGCAGCGCCAGGCAAACTGGTGCAGACATGATGCTCAGGCGAAGCTCCGAAGAACCGGTCCCGGCTCAACATCCGCCTGCGTCCCATCGCCGCAACGTGTGGCTGGTGCTGCTGCTCATGTTCGGGCCCGTGGTGGTGATATTGGCCGCGGTCGTCGTCAACATGGGTCGTTCCTGGTCGTCGGGCGATGCGGCACGTGCGGCCGCAGTCACGGCGCCCCAGATGGTCGACACCGGACCTGCAGTCAGTGCGGGCCCGGCCCCGCAGACCAGCAATCAGGTGGCTGCGGCAGGCGCCGGAGAAACGCCAATGCCCGCTACGCCACGACCTACGGTCACCTCGCCGACCGCCGAAGTGGTTCGCATGGCCACCGATTTCTCGCCGGCCCGGCCAGCCTGGGAGGCGGCGCTTGCTGCAGGGTCGGCAGAGGACGGCCAGCGCATCGTCGACGTGGGCATTCCCGGCTTGGTAGCGTGCAGTTCCTGTCACGGAAAGGCCGGGATCGCGCCGGCCGGCAGTCCGTTCCCGGACCTGGCGGGCAAGCAGACCGAATACATCGCCAAGCAGCTGATGGATTTCCGGAGCGGTACCCGTAGTCATGCGGTGATGACGCCCATTGCACGCTCGATGAAGGACAGCGATGTCGGCGCCGTGGCCAAGTATCTGGGCGGACTGCCAGTGACCGAGGCCCCGGTACGCGCGACCGGGCCCGCACGCGGCGAATCGCTCGATCGCGTCGGGGATATGGCCCTGGGCTTGCCGGCATGCGCCAATTGCCACGGCATGGGCGGCACCGGCATCGGGCCTTTGCTGCCTTCGCTAGCCGGCGAGCCGGCGCAATATCTGGTCGAGCAGCTTCACGCGTTTCGCGCGGGCAACCGCAGCAATGACGATGGCGGGGTGATGCGTGGTTTTGCCAAGCGGCTGTCCGAGGCGGACATCCAGGCCTTGGCGCAGTTCTACGCGGCGAGCAAGCAATAAAGGAGGGCTGTCTTGGGCGGGGCGGTCGAACCAGGGTAGCCAGCGGCCACGTTGCAGCACTTTTCCTGGAACGTATTGCATCCGACCTTTATTCGCGACGACAGGTCCACTAGGATGTCGGCTGCCCGTCCGACTCCCGGACCTCTCCCGATTTCGTCATGACACCTCTCGATGCGCTCCGTTATCCCTACGCTTCCCGCCGCAATGCCGTGTTTGCCAATCGCGGCATGGTGGCAACCTCGCAGCCGCTTGCGGCGCAGGTCGGACTGAAAGTCCTGCAGGATGGCGGCAATGCGATCGATGCGGCAGTCGCTACGGCGGCCGCGCTGACGGTGGTCGAACCGACCGCCAACGGGATTGGTGGTGATGCGTTTGCGCTGGTCTGGACCGATGGCAAGCTGCACGGCCTGAATGCCAGTGGCCCGGCCGGCAAGCTGGCGTCGGCACAAGCCTTGCGCGATCGCGGTTTGACCGAAATGCCGACCTACGGCGGCGAAGCCGTCACCGTGCCGGGCACCCCGAGCGCCTGGGCCGCACTGGCCGAGCGTTTCGGCAAGCTACCCTTGTCGCAGTCGATGGCGGGTGCCATCGAGCTGGGCGAGCGCGGTTACCCGGTGTCGCCCACCGTGGCCTACGCCTGGGAAATCGCGTTCAACAAGTTCCGCTCCTTGCCGCAGACCGACGCCTTGCGGCACTGGTTTGACACCTTCGCCCCCAACGGTCGCGCGCCGATCTCCGGCGAAGTGGTTCGCGCTCAGGGCCATGCACGTACCTTGGCCAGCATTGCGTCGGACGGCGGCGAAAGCTTCTATCGCGGCGCGCTCGCCGAGCAGACGCTGGCCTTGCTGAATCAGGCCGGCGGCCTGCTGACTGCAGAAGATCTGGCTGGCTACCGTCCCGAATGGGTCGACCCGATCCGCACCGATTACCGCGGCTACGATGTCTGGGAAATCCCGCCGAATGGCCACGGCATCGTGTCCCTGATTGCGCTGAACCTGCTCAAGGGTTTCGAGTTCACCGAGCGCGACACGGTGCAGACCTGGCATCGCCAGATTGAAGCGCTGAAGCTTGCCTTCGCCGACGGCTTTGCCCACATTGCAGACCCGTCGCACATGCGGGTCAGCATCGAAGACCTGCTGTCGGATGCTTATGCCGACGAGCGCCGCAAGCTGATCGGCGATCGCGCCAGCCTGCCGCTGGCCGGCTCGCCCTCGCGGGGCGGTACGGTGTATCTCAGCACCGCCGATTCCGAGGGCAACATGGTGTCTTTCATCCAGAGCAATTACATGGGCTTCGGATCGGGCCTGGTGGTGCCGGGCACGGGCATCGCGCTGCACAATCGCGGCAACAATTTCTCGCTGGAAGCCGGGCACCCGAATGAGTTCGCGCCGGGCAAGCGTCCCTACAACACGATCATTCCGGGCTTCATGTCGCGCGACGGCAAGCCGGTGGGCCCGTTCGGGGTGATGGGTGGTTTCATGCAGCCGCAAGGCCATGTGCAGATGGTGATGAACACCATCGATTTCGGCTTGAATCCCCAGGCGTCGCTGGATGCGCCGCGTTGGGAGTGGACGCACGGCAAGACCATCGACATCGAGCATTCGACGCCGGAACACCTGTTCCGCGGTCTGGCTGCGCTGGGTCACGACGTCAGCTGGTCCCCCCGTCCGATGGCTTTCGGCCGCGGCCAGATCATCTGGCGTGACGATCACGGCACGCTGTGTGGCGGCACCGAGCCGCGTGCAGACGGGCAGGTCGCTGCCTGGTAAGCGGCTGAATTTTTGCGGCTGGCTTTTGTGACGGTGTGTCGTTCTTCAGTCAGTCGCGGTGCTTTGTACCGGAGTGGCGCTGCTTAGCTAGTCGCGATTCCTTGTGCGGGTGTGTCGCTGTGTAGCCAGTCGCGGTGCCGTGTATCGGCTCGTGCGAAGCGTCCGGGCGGGCAGGGCTCCCGCCTGCTCCGCACCACCCGATCTTCGCCCGACCCGATACACGACCCCACGCCTTCAGAGACTCTCGGCTTAAAAGCCAATCCCGCCTTTGGGCGGTCTGTAATCCTCTTGCTGCTCGGATGCTGTACATCGCTCCCGGCTGCTGCCAGCCACCATTCTTAATCGCCACGCGGCTGGCCTTGGGGATTGGCTGCCCAGGTCGCCACGAAGCGGCCTTGCGGCTCACGCATCGCTGCATTCTTAAGCAGCCTTTTACGCACCGACACTCAACGAGGCCGCCGCGCGTCTCGGCTGTGTGGTGACTGGGAAGCGGGTGGCCGCGCGCCAGCGTAATGCCACGACGGTTCGGGGCGTCGGCGGTCGTCGATCAAGTCGCCATTTCTCTCGCGCGCGTTGACGGACCTTACGACCAAGAGCCATCCAAAGAATCGCTCGCTGGCCCACGTCCGCCAGCGCCCCAAGCCCGTCGTCGCATTACGCCGGCGCGCGGCCACCCGCTTCCCAGTCACCACACCGGTAAGACGAGCACTGATCTTTTCAGTTGTCGGAGCTTAAAAGGCACTTATCAGCGGGCCGAGCCGTGAGCCGCTGACTCGCTTCGTGGCGACCTGGGCAGCCAGTCCCCCAGGCCAGCCGGGTCAGCCGTCAAGAATGGCGGCTGTCAGTGGCCTGGAGCCGCGTACAGCATCCGAGCAGCCAGAAGATTGCGTTCGTCCACAGGCGGGATTGGCGTTTAACCCGAGAGCTCTTGAAGGCGCGGGGTCGTGTATCGGGTCGGGCGAAGATCGGGTGGTGCGGAGCAGGCGGGAGCCCTGCCCGCCCGGACGCTTCGCACGAGCCGATACACGATCCCGCGACTGGCTACACAGCGCCACACCGCAACAATGAAACCCCGCGGCTGACCGAAGAGCGACACGCCCGTCCAACGTCATCGCGACCGACAACAATCAATGAAAACCCGCGAGCAAGGGACCAAGCGCCGAATATGCCCGCGCCGTTTCACATCCAAAGACCCTCAGCGCGCACAAGATCAAAATTTTGTTGACCATCGTGCCCCCGTATCCACCCGCGAAATAGATGAACTGGAGCTGAATTACTGTTAAATAGTATGCGCCCGCCAGACACAAGCGGCTGCCATCGCAGCCCAGGCCTGGCAAGGACAAAATACCGAGAGCAGACACAAAAAATAGACTTCCCGACGCCCTGGCTTTGCCCTAATATTGATTCATAACTAAAACATTTAGAACTTCACCTTTGACCGCCATCCCAAGGTGGCGGCGAGGACGGCAAGGCTGCTCACGCAGTCATGTTCCCACTGGACGGAGACAAGGTACTTCCATGATGGCAAAAAAATCGTTGTTCGCGGCGCTCGCGCTAAGTGTCCTGGCCACCGCTGCCCACGCAGCCGATCCGGTCAAGATCGGATTCATCACCACCTTGTCCACGCCTGCCGGCTACCTGGGGGCAGACCAGCGTGACGCCTTCCTTCTGGCCATGGGCGAAGAAGGCGGCAAGCTTGGCGGCGTGCCCGTCGAACTGGTGGTCGAAGATGACGGCCTGAAACCCGCCAGCGGCAAGCAGGCGGCCGACCGCATGCTGCAATCCGGCATCAAGCTGTTCTCGGGCATCACCTTCTCCAACGTGCTGGGCGCCGTCGCCCCCGGCGTGCTGGCGGCTGATGCCTTCTACGTCAGCACCAACGCCGGCCCGTCGACCTTCGCGGGCAAGGAGTGCAACAAGAACTACTTCGTCGCCTCCTACCAGAACGATGCCTTCCACTCCGCCGGTGGCGTGGCCGCCAACGAGCTGGGCTACAAGAAGGTGGTGCTGCTGGCCCCCAACTACCAGGCCGGCCGCGACGCGCTTGAAGGCTTCAAGCGCACCTTCAAGGGCACGGTCGAAGCCGAGATCTATACCAAGCTCGATCAGAACGACTTCTCGGTCGAAATGGCGCGCATCCGCTCGCTGGCACCCGACGCGGTCTATCAGTTCCATCCGGGTGGCGCAGGCATCACCTTCATCAAGCAGTACAGCAATGCCGGCCTGTCGAAGACCGTGCCACTGCTGATGTCGGGCTTCTCGCTCGACACCCGCATGATCGAAGCCACTGGCCTGGCAGGCGATCGCGCCTACCTGGTTGGCATCTGGTCGACGGAAACCGACACGCCGGCCTCCAAGGCCTTCGTGGCTGCGTTCCGCAAGGCCTACAACCGCACGCCGACGCTGTACGCGCAGCAGGCCTATGACGCTGCCAAGCTGATCGGCAGCGGATTGAAGGCCGTCAACGGTGATTTGACCAAGGCCGATGCCTTCCGTGCCGCGCTGAAGAAAGCAGACTTCAAGTCCATCCGTGGTGACTTCAAGTTCGGCAACAACAACCACCCCATCCAGGATTACTACCTGATGCAGCTGCAACGCTCCGAAAACGGTGCGGGTCCGCTGGTGCCGGTGGTTGTGCGTCGCGTCCTGAAGGACGACCAGGACGTCTACGCCAAGGCCTGCGCGCTGTAACGCCATGCTGCTGATCTTTGAACAGTTGCTCAATGGGTTGCAGTACGGGGCGATGCTGTTCATGCTCGCCGCCGGCCTGACGCTGATCTTCGGCATCATGGGGGTGATCAACCTCATGCATGGCTCCTTCTACATGGTGGGAGCCTACTGCGGGGCGTTTGCGATCATCCAGACCGGCTCTTTCCTGGTGGGCGTGTTGAGCGCCCTGCTGGGGGCCGGTCTCTACGGCGTGCTGGTGGAAGTCACGATCATTCGGAAGCTGTACCAGCGCGATCACCTGTATCAGGTGCTGGCGACCTTCGGGATGATCCTCTTCACCAACCAGGCGATGACGCTGATCTTCGGCCGCACGCCGCCGATGGTCGAAATCCCGCCGATGCTGGCGGGCTCGGTGCCGCTCGGTGGCGGCCTGGAATATCCGATCATGCGGCTGGCGCTGATCGTCGTCGGTGCGGTGGTGGCGGTGGGGCTGTGGTATCTGGTCACCCGCACCCGGGTCGGCATGCTGGTGCGTGCCGGCGCCGATGACCGCGAAATGGTCGACGCACTCGGCATCGATATCCGCAAGCTCTACACCGCCGTGTTCGGTTTCGGCGCCGTGCTGTGCGGGCTGGCCGGCGTGATGGCTGCGCCGCTGCTGGCTGTCGAGATCGGCATGGGCGAACGCATTCTCATCACTACCTTTGTGGTCATCGTGATCGGTGGTGTCGGCTCGGTGCGGGGTGCGCTGGTGGGCGCCTTGCTGGTCGGCATGGTCGACAGCATGGGGCGGGCCTTCCTGCCGCAACTGCTGCAACTGGTGTTCACGCCTACCATCGCCGACGCCCTGGGCGCCGGCCTGGTCTCCGCCTCTATCTATGTACTGATGGCGATCGTGCTCATCGTCAGGCCCAAAGGCCTGCTTCCCGCCAGAGGCTAGGATGAATCTCCCAACACGTTCGATGGCCCCGCAGGCGCCGGCAGGCACCTTTGGGCAGCCGGGCGGTGCCGGCGCGCCGGGCTTTTCCATGCGCCAGCGGATTGCGTTCGGCGGCCTGTTCTTGCTGCTGGTCGCTGTGCCGATTGCGCAGTGGCTGAACTATCCGTTCGCCGTCAGTTTTCTGACGCGTTTTGCGATCTATGCACTGGCCGCCGTCAGCCTGGACCTGGTGCTGGGCTACGGTGCCCTGGTGAGTTTTGGCCATGCGATGTTCTTTGCGCTGGGCGGCTATGTGGTCGGCATCTTCGCCTTCCACGTGACCGAGGCCCAGCCCCTGTTCGGCTGGCTGGGCAGCAATTCCGCGCTGATCGTCTGGCCCATCGCCATGCTGGCGTGCGGGGTCTTGGGCGCATTGGTGGGCATGCTGGCGCTGCGCACCAGCGGTGTGCAGTTCATCATGATCACCTTGGCTTTCGGGCAGATGGTGTACTTCCTGCTGGTGTCGCTGCAGGCCTACGGCGGCGACGACGGCCTGCTGATGAAGGGTCCCAACACGCTTCCGGGCCTGAACCTCGCCAATCCTGTCGTCATGTATTACGTCTGTGTCGCGGCCTTGGTGTTGTGGACCGCGTTCTGCATGCGGCTGGTGGATTCCCACTTCGGCATGGTGTTGCGTGCGCTGCGTCAAAGCGAACGCCGCGCGATCAACCTGGGTGTCGCCCCGCACAGCCACCGGCTGCTGGCCTTCATCATCTCTGCCATGGGCACGGGCCTGGCTGGCGTGCTGTGGGCCAACTATGCGCTGCTGGTGACGCCCGACATGGCCTCCTGGGCCAAGTCCGGTGAATTCATGGCGGTGGTTATCCTGGGCGGCGTGGGTACCTTGCTTGGCCCCATCGCAGGCGCGCTGGTGTTCACGGGCCTGGAACAAGTCATGTCCGCACTGACCGAACACTGGATGCTCATCGTCGGCCCCATCCTCGTGCTGGTCGCCGTCTACGGACGCAGCGGTCTGCTGGGTGCCTTGCTGAAGGAACGCCATGTCTGAGGCCGCCGTTCGTGACATCATTGATGCCGCCGCAGGCAAGCCGGCCCTGGTGGTCGACGATCTGCACAAGTCCTTTGGCGCGCTGAAAGCCAGCAACGGCATTTCGTTGGACGTGCGTGCAGGTGAAATACATGCCGTGATCGGCCCCAATGGCGCCGGGAAATCGACGCTGATCTCGCAGATCTGTGGCGAGATCCGGCCAGACAAGGGCCATGTGCTGATTGGTGGCGATTCCATGGACGCGCAACCCGCGCATCAGCGTGCGCGCCTGGGCCTGGGGCGCTCTTTCCAGATCACGCAGCTGTGCGGCGAATTCACTGCACTGGAAAACGTGGTGCTGTCGTTGATGAGCCGTTCGGGTCGGATGTTCGACCTGTGGCGCAACCCGCGCAAGAATCCGGAATACGTAGCTGCCGCCATGGAATGGCTGGGTCGGGTAGGACTGGATGCGCAACGCAATGCGCTGGCCGCCGAGATGGCCCACGGCGAGCGCCGACAGCTGGAAATGGCGGTGGCGCTGGCACGCAATCCCAAGGTATTGCTGCTGGACGAGCCCATGGCAGGCATGGGGCCGGAAGAGTCCGCGAAGATGACGGCCTTGCTGAATTCCCTGAAGGGGCGCTATGCGGTGCTGCTGGTCGAGCACGACATGGAAGCGGTGTTTGCGCTGGCCGATCGCATCAGCGTGCTGGTCTACGGCAAGGTGGTGTTCACCGGCCCCGCCAGCCAGGCGCGCACCGATCCCACCGTGCGTGCGGCCTACCTCGGAGAAGAAGCATGCTGAAGCTTGAAGGCGTGGCAGCAGGCTACGGAACCAGCCAGGTGCTGTTCGGCATGGACTTCACCGCGGCGCAGGGCGAGGTCATCTCGCTGATCGGCCGCAATGGCATGGGCAAGACCACGACCGTGCGGACCTTGATGGGCATGCTGCCGGTGCGCAGCGGCAGCATCAGCCTGTTCGGCAAGCCCATCACCAACCTGCCGCCGTATCGCATTGCGCGCCTGGGCGTCGGGCTGGTGCCGGAGGGGCGTCGGGCCTTTGCCTCGCTCAACGTGGAAGAAAACCTGATCGCCACGGCACGGCTGACCGGCGGCAAGGGCAACCCCTGGACCATTGACCGCGTCTACACCTTGTTCCCGCGTCTGCAGGAACGGCGCAAGCAGTCGGCACGCACCTTGTCTGGCGGCGAGCAGCAGATGCTGGTGGTGGGGCGCGCCTTGCTGACCAACCCGCAACTGCTGGTGCTGGACGAAGCCACCGAGGGTTTGGCGCCGCTGATTCGCCACGAGATCTGGCAATGCCTGCGGGTGCTGCGCGAAAGTGGGCTGAGCATCTTGCTGATCGACAAGAACCTGGCGGAAATGACGACGCTGGTGCAGCGTCATCACATCGTCGAAAAGGGCAGGGTGGTGTGGGTCGGCTCCCCCGAGGAACTCAATCGTGACCCTGCACTGCGGGACCGCTACCTGGGCATCTGAGCCGATCCGTCCGCAGATCTGCTCATATCGTCTTGCGCTTTTACCTGCGGCCATGTGCAAACATGGCCGTACTTTTATCCGCAGGTCTATGGGCTTTGATCGCGCGTGACCGCATCGCCGCGAACGCCCCCAGCACCTGCCTTTCTCAGGACTTTCCGGCCGTGACCGTATCCACTACCTCCACCGACGCTTTCTACGACCGTGAATACGACACCCGTGCCGGCGTGTCTGGCCTGGATGCACTTTTCGCCGACTGGACGCAGCGCAACGAAGCCGCCCAGGCCAGCCTGACGGGACAGCGCAACCTGGCCTACGGCGATGGCCCACGCGAGCGATTGGATTTCTATCCGGCGCGTGCTGGCGCGCCGCTGCTGGTGTTCATCCACGGCGGCTTCTGGCATTCGCGCACCAAGGAAGATTTCCTGTTCGTCGCGCCGCCTTTTGTCGAACGCGGCATCTCGGTGGCGATGATCGAATACGCACTCGCGCCCGAGGTCAGCTTGAGCACGATTGCGGATCAAGTGCGTCGTGCGCTTGCTTACCTGGGCCGCGAGGCATCCAGCCTGGGCCTGCGCACTGATCGCATCCTGGTGGCGGGCCACTCCGCTGGCGGGCATCTGGCTGCCTACAGTGCGTGCTCAAGTACCGACACCGGTCTTCCGCCGCATCCGGTCTTGGCCATCAGCGGCCTGTTCGACCTGGCGCCGATTGCGCTCGCCCCTACGTTGCAGAACAAGCTGCGCTTGAGCCCGGACGAAATTGCCACGCTCAGCCCTATCCGCCTGGCGCCGCGCCCGGGGACCCGCTTGATCACCACCGTGGGCGGTGCCGAGACCAGCGAATTCCGGCGTCAGAATGCGGAATTTGCGGCTGCCTGGGCGCCTGTCCATGTAGGCGACATCGAGCAGACCGGCGGCAATCACTTCACTGCGCTGGACGCGTTGTCCCAGCCTGGCTCGGACCTGTTCGAAGCCGCGATGGACCTGCTGGAATTGCCGTAAAAATACAGCAGCCATAAATAATTTAGTTGTGAAGTATGTGGGTCATTGCGGTATAGTTTTGTCAGGCTTGCGCAGCCACTGCGGCATGCGCGAAACAAGGAATACTGCATGACTCACTCTCTGTTCCAGCGGACCCGTCGTATCCGGTTTTCCGAGTGCGATCCCGCGGGAATCGTCTTCTACCCCCAGTACTTCGTCATGTTCAACGACTTGATGGAAGCCTGGGTAGACGAGCTCGTGACCGACGGCTTCCGCGGCCTGATCATCGAACGCCGCGTCGGCATGCCCACCGTTCGCCTGGAGGCCGACTTCCGCGCCATCAGCCGCATGGGCGATCTGGTCACGCTGGAACTCGAAGTCGAGCGTCTGGGCAACAAGTCGCTGAACCTGGCCTGGCGCTGCGTGGGCGAAGACGGCGAGCTGCGCATGGGTGCCCAGCAGACCATTGTCTTCACCTCGCTGGACACGCATCGCGCGATCGCCGTCCCCGACGATTTCCGGCAGGCGCTGATGCCGGATGCGGTGCAGATGGCCGCGCAGTCCGATGCATCCACCTCTGCTGTCTCCACGCTGTAGGTCGGGCCATGCAAGTCCTGCTTCCCCCCACCTGGCCCACCCCGCGCGGTTATGCAAATGGCGTGGTGGCGCGTGGGCGGCAGGTCTTCGTGGCCGGCATGATCGGTTGCGACCCACAAGGCATCTTTCACAGTGACGACTTCGTCGACCAGGCCCGCCAGGCGCTGCGCAACGTGCTGGCCGTGCTGCGCGAAGCCGGTGCAGGCCCGGAACATCTGGTCAGGTTGACCTGGTACGTCACCGACAAACGCGAATATCTGGCCGCAGCCAAGCCGCTCGGACAGGTCTATCGTGAGCTGATCGGCGTCTACTCGGTCGCGATGAGCGCCGTGGTGGTCGTGGCCTTGATCGAAGATCGTGCGAAGGTGGAAATCGAGGCTACGGCAGTGGTGCCCGACGCACCGTCCGACGCCCGACCGTAGTACCGGGACATGCAGGTATGCCAATGCATGCATCCCGATCGGTTTTTGCTTTTTGTTTAGTTGTGAATAGTAAATAAACAAAATACATTGGGTCTTTCCGACCCGATGGACAGTTCCCGGAGGCGCGGTCTGCTATGAACATCGTTTGCATTGGTGGCGGTCCAGCTGGCCTATATTTGGCCCTGTTGATGAAGCTCCAGGACCCGAGCAACGACATTGTCGTGATCGAGCGCAATCGCCCCTATGACACCTTCGGCTGGGGCGTGGTGTTTTCCGATGCGACCATGGACAACCTGCGTGAAGCCGATCCGGTGTCGGCCACCTTGATTGGCGATGCCTTCACCCGTTGGGACGACATCGAAATCCATTTCAAGGGGCAGGTGAATCGAAGCGGGGGCCATGGCTTCATCGGCATCGGCCGCAAGCGCCTGCTGAACATCCTGCAGGCGCGCTGCGAAGAAGTCGGCGTGAAGCTCGTGTTCGAGACCCTCGTCGACGACGACCAGGATATTGCCCGCCGCTACAACGCCGACATCATCATTGCGTCGGACGGCATCAACAGCCCCATCCGCACGCGTTATGAAACGACGTTCAAACCCGACATCGACCAGCGCAATTGCCGTTTCGTGTGGCTGGGCACCCGGAAAGTCTTCGATGCCTTCAACTTCATCTTCGTGCAGAACGAGCATGGCTGGTTCCAGGCCCATGCCTATCGTTTCGAAGACGGCCTGTCGACCTTCATCGTCGAGACGCCCGAAGACACCTGGCAGGCCGCAGGCCTGGCCGATATGAGCCAGGACGAAGGCATCGCCTACTGCGAAAAACTGTTCGCGCCTTGGCTCGACGGCCAGCCGCTGGTCAGCAACGCCAAGCACCTGCGTGGCTCGGCGAACTGGATCCGCTTCCCGCGCGTGATCTGCGAAAAGTGGGTGCAATGGACCGAACCCGGTGCGGCGCAGGGCTCGCACAAGCAAGTGCCGGTGGTGCTGATGGGCGACGCCGCCCACTCCGCGCATTTCTCCATCGGCTCCGGCACCAAGCTGGCGCTGGAAGACGCGATCGCACTCACCAACTGCCTGGCCGCAAGCGGCGGCGACCTGCCGGAGGGCCTGGCGCAATACGAGCAACTGCGCACCGTTGAAGTGCTGAAGATTCAGAACGCGGCACGCAACTCCACCGAGTGGTTCGAGAACGTCGATCGCTACGCCGGCCTGGAGCCCGAACAATTCGCGTATTCGCTGCTGACCCGCTCGCAGCGCATCTCCCACGAAAACATGCGCATGCGCGACCCGGTCTGGCTCGAAGGTTTCGAGGACTGGATTGCCCGTCGCGCCGGGTTGCTCAAGGTGCCCGGCGTGTCGGTGCCGCCGATGTTCACGCCGTTCACGGTGCGCGGCGCGCGCCTGAAGAACCGCGTGGTGATGTCGCCCACGCTGCTGTATTCCTGCGTCGACGGCGTGCCCGGCAACTTCCACATGGTGCACCTGGGCAGCCGCGCCATGGGCGGCGCTGCGATGGTGCTGACCGAAATGACTGCGGTGTCGTCGAACGCACGCATTACCCCGGGATGCCCGGGGCTGTGGAATGACGCGCAACAAGCTGCCTTTGCTGGCATCGTCGACTTCGTGCACGACAGCAGCACGGCGCTGATCGGCATACAGCTGGGGCATGCTGGCGGTCGCGGGTCCACCCAGATCGGCTGGGAGCGTCCCGACCATCCGCTGCCGCATGGCAACTGGCCGCTGATGGCGGCGTCGCCGGTCGCGTACTTGCCGGGTGTGTCGCAGACCCCGGTCGAGATGACGCGCGCCGACATGGACCAGGTGCGCGACGACTTTGTCGCCGCCACCCGCCGTGCCGAGGCCGCCGGTTTCGATTGGCTGGAACTGCAGGCCGGCCATGGTTTCCTGCTGTCGAGCTTCATCTCGCCGCTGACCAACCACCGCCAGGACGAATACGGCGGCAGCCTGGATCAACGCCTGGCCTATCCCCTGGAAGTCTTCAGCGCCATGCGCGCTGCCTGGCCGGAAGACCTGCCGATGTCGGTACGCATTTCCGCCAACGACTGGGTCGAGGGTGGCATCACGCCGGACGACGCGGTGGAAATCGCGCGGCGCTTCAAGCAGGCCGGTGCAGACATCATCGATGTGTCGGCGGGCGAAGTGTCGGTCGAACAGAAACCGGTCTACGGCCGCATGTACCAGACGCCGTTTGCCGACCGAGTGCGCAACGAAGCCGGCGTGGCCACGATGGCTGTCGGCGCGATTACCGAAGCCGATCACGTCAACAGCATCATCGCCTCGGGTCGTGCCGACCTGTGCGCCCTGGGTCGCCCGCAACTCGCCGACGCGTCGTGGCTGTTGCGCGAGGCCGCGCGCGTGGGCTATCGCGAAGTCGAGTGGCCCAAGCCGTATCGCTGGGGCAAGGATCAGTTGGAGAAGACTTTCAAACGTTGAGCGCGTTGCGCCGCGCCATTCGGGTCGAAGAACTCGAAGGGCGGCGCAGGGGTTCGATGCATTTCACCCGTTACGGCAGTTCACAGATTCACGGTCGCGCCATAAGCGGACGGAATGGAGGATGACAATGGAACGCTCTGGCCATCAAGACTCGTTTGCACGAGACAATTTGCCGCCGGCCGAAGAATGGCCGGAATTCCTGCTCGACACGGTCGGCAGCGATTACCCGGTGCGCATGAACTGCGCGGTCGAACTGCTCGACGCGCAGGTCACCCAGGGCAATGGCGCGCGTCCCGCGCTGCGCTGGCTGCGCGACGGAAAGCCGCAGGCGATGACCTACGTCGAGCTGCAGGCGCTGGTCAATCGCATTGCGCATGTGCTGACCGAAGACCTGGGGCTGATTGCCGGCAATCGCCTGTTGCTGCGCGGGCCGAATACGCCGATGCTGGCGGCCGGCTGGTTGGCGGCCATCAAGGCGGGCCTGGTCACCGTGCCCACCATGCCCTTGCTGCGCGCCAAGGAACTCAAGCAGATCATCGACAAGGCGCAGGTGCACGCCGTGCTGTGCGATAACGCCTTGCGCGCCGAGGCCGAACACTGCCTGGATGCCGGCCACGAGCATTTCTGCCCCGGGCTGGAAAGCGCGCTGTATTTCAACGACGCCAGCCCCAGCTCGCTGGATACGCTGGCCGCGTCCAAGCCAGACCAGTTCGACGCCTGCGATACCGCTGCCGACGACGTGTGCCTGATTGCATTCACCAGCGGCACGACCGGCGTGCCCAAGGGCTGCATGCACTTCCATCGCGACGTGCTGCTGATGTGCGACATCTTCTCGCAGCAGGTCATCAAGCCGACCGCTGACGACATCTTCTGCGGCACGCCGCCGCTGGCCTTCACCTTCGGCCTGGGCGGCCTGCTGTGCTTCCCGATGCGGGCCGGCGCAAGCGTCGTCCTGCTGGAAAAGCTGACCCCGGCGCTGCTGCTGCAGACCGTGCAGGACTTCAAGGCCAGCATCGTCTTCACGGCACCGACCTTCTATCGACAGATGTCGGTGCTGGTCGGCAACTACGACATCTCGTCGATGCGCAAGACCATCTCGGCCGGCGAAGCACTGTCCGACGCGACGCGCTGCCAGTGGCGCGCGGCGACCGGCATCGAGATGATCGACGGCATTGGCGGCACGGAAATGATCCACGTCTTCATTTCGTCCTGCGAACATGAAGTGCGTCCCGGTGCGATCGGGCGGGTGCTGCCTGGCTATCAGGCGCTGGTGGTCGACGATCAGATGAACGCAGTGCCGGTGGGCAAGCCGGGGCGCCTGGCGCTACGAGGCCCCACGGGCTGCCGTTACCTGGCCGACCCACGCCAGCGCGAGTTTGTGCGCGAGGGCTGGAACCTGCCTGGCGACACCTTCGTGATGGATGCCGATGGCTACTTCTTCTACCAGGCGCGCAATGACGACATGATCGTCTCGGCGGGCTACAACATCGCCGGGCCGGAAGTCGAAGATGCACTGCTGCGCCATCCGGCGGTGGCCGAATGCGGCGTGGTCGGCCAGGCCGACGAAGAGCGCGGCCAGGTGGTCAAGGCCTATGTGGTGCTGAACGCCGGTCACGCAGCCAGCGAACTGCTGGTCAAGGAATTGCAGAATTACGTGAAGAACTCGGTCGCCCCCTACAAGTACCCGCGCGCCATCGAGTTCGTCGACACCTTGCCCCGCACCGAGAACGGCAAGCTGCAGCGCAACGTGCTGCGCAACTGGGCAAGCCGGAAGCCTGTGGGGGCGACACCGCTGTAATCGAAGACGTCGGCGCCGCCTTGGTGGTCCCGGCGAAGCACGCGCAAGCCAGCACGCATTCCTGTTCCGGAGAGATGATGTCCAAGGTTCAACACGATAAGGTCCAACACGATCAGTACCGCGAAAGCATCGCCGGTCGCGCCGATGTCGAAGACACGCCCGAGCTGGTGTCTTACTACGAGGAACTGGATCGGTTGAAGGCAGGCGCGCTTTGGACGGTCGCCAACAAGATCGAGCCGTGGCAGCCCAAGTCGGAATCCGAAGCCGTGCTGTGGCGTTATCGCGATCTGCGCGAACATGTGCTGCGCTCCATCGACCTGGTCACGCCCGAGAAGGCAGGCCGTCGGGTCATCTACCTGAACAATCCTGGTCGACGCGATGTCGCCGCCGCCGTGGGCTGGCTGTATTCCGGGCTGCAGGTGATGCACCCCGGCGAAGCGGCATCGGCCCACGCGCATTCGGCTTCAGCCTTGCGTTTCATCATGGAAGGGCAGGGTGCCTACACCGTGGTCGACGGCCACAAGATGACGCTGGGCGCCAACGACTTCGTGCTGACACCCAATGGCACCTGGCACGAACACGGTGTGGCCGCCGAAGGCACGACCTGCATCTGGCAGGACGGCCTGGACATTCCGCTGGTCAATGCGATGGAAGCCGGCTTTTACGCCGTGCACCCGGACCTGCGCCAGGCTGTGACCTACCCGGTCGATGATTCCACGGCCAAGTGGGGCGGTGCCGCCTTGCGCCCGCAGATGGGCGATTGGAACAAGAACTACTCGCCGCTCTTCAAGTACGAGTGGGCGCCGACCTACGAGGCGCTGGTGAACTACGCGCGCGTGACCGATGGCAGCCCGTTTGACGGCGTGCTGATGCATTACACCAACCCGATCACCGGTGGCCACGTGATGCCCACCATCGGCGCCAGCATGCAGTTGCTGCGTCCCGGCGAGCACACCAAGGCGCACCGCCATACCGGCAGCTTCATGTACCAGGTGTGCAAGGGAAGCGGCTACTCGGTAATTGGCGGCAAGCGTTTCGACTGGACCGAGCGCGATATTTTCTGCGTGCCGTCCTGGGCCTTCCACGAACACGTGAACCTGTCCTCGACGGACGACGCCTGCCTGTTCTGCTTCAACGACTTGCCGGTGATGGAATCGCTGGGTTTCTATCGCGAGGAAGCTTTGGCCGAAAACGGCGGCTACCAGCCCGTGATCGCGACCGATCGCTGAAACGCGCCTGGCGATTCCGCAACCCGCCCTCGATCAATTGAATTTTGCGGCATCCTTCGGGTGCCGTTCCCGTTTTCCGCCGTTCGTCCGAACGGCTTCATGGAGAGAGAAGAATGCGTCTTGTAACGTACCGGCGCCAAGTTGCCGATGCCGCCAGTCTGGGGGCCGTGGTCGATGGCCAAGTGGTCGATCTGGCCAAGCTGGGTGATCTCGCCGGCGTGGACCTGCCGTCCTGCATGCTGGAATTCATCGACCTCGGCCCCGCTGCCGTGTCGGCCACCAGTGAACTGCTGGATTCCTACGATGGCGTATGGCCGACGGGTGTGTCCACCCCGCTGGAAAACGTCAAGCTTCTGGCCCCGATTCCGCGTCCGCGCAAGAACATCTTCGGCATCGGCCTGAACTACGTCGAACACGTGGCGGAATCCAGCCGTACGCTCGATACGTCCAAGGAACTGCCCAAGCAGCCGGTGATCTTCTCCAAGCCGCCGACCTCGGTCATCGGCCCCGGCGATGCCATCGAACACAACGCCGCGATCACCCAGCAACTGGATTGGGAAGTCGAACTCGCCGTCATCATCGGCACGCGCGCCAAGCGCGTGACGGAAGAAGCCGCGCTGAACTACGTGTTCGGCTACAGCGTGATGATCGACATGAGCGCGCGTGACTGCCGCCGCGCCGGCCAATGGATCTACTCCAAGGGCCAGGACACCTTCGCGCCTTTCGGCCCGATGATCGTCACCGCCGACGAGATTCCCGATCCGCACACGCTGGACCTGCACCTGACCGTCAACGGTGTGGAAAAACAGCGTTCGAACACCAAGCACATGTTGTTCAAGATCCCGACCCTGATTTCCGACATCAGCGCCGGCATCACGCTGGAGCCGGGCGACATCATCGCCACCGGTACGCCGGAAGGCGTGGGCGCCGGACGCACGCCGCAGGAATGGCTGTGGCCGGGCGACGTGGTCTATGCCGAAGTCACCGGCATCGGTTCGCTGCGCCATCCGGTCGTGAAGGTGTAGGCGATTGAATACAGCAGACCGCGGCGCGACCCGAATGCGCCGATGGTCTGCGGTCACGCCGCGTGCTGGCGCTATAGTACGGACCACTTTATTTATGTTGCATTGTGGGTCCAGATGAATAGCTGTGGTGGCGTGCCCAACTCAGGTGGGAGGGTTCTGAAATGAAGTCGAGCGATGCCTCACTCGAGCAGTTGCGCGATGCGCAGGAACTCGGTCACGAGACACGCCTGGGCGACGAGGATCATCTGGTCCTGAAGCTCTGGCTGCGCCTGCTGTCCTGCACCACCCAGATCGAAACTGAAATCCGACGCCGCCTGCGCGTGGAATTCGGCATTTCGCTCGCCCGCTTCGACTATATGGCGCAGCTGTACCGTTATCAGGAAGGCCTGAAGATGCGCGATCTGTCGCGTTGCCTGATGGTGACCGGCGGAAACGTCACCGGCCTGACCGACGAATTGCAAAGCGAAGGCCTGGTGGTGCGCGAGCACAGCCCGGCCGACCGCCGATCCTGGATCATCCGGCTGACCCCCAAGGGCCGGAAAGACTTCACTGTGATGGCCGAACGTCACGAAGCCTGGCTGCACGAAATGCTGGGCGAGATGAACGACAAGTCCGCGACCCGCCTGTACGAGCATCTGGGACAGTTGCGCGCCCATATTGCCGCCAGCGACAGCATCGTGGCGCGTATCGAAGCCCCGCAGGGCTGAGTCTGCCCGCCCGGCGCAAGTTTGTTGCCCGGGGTCCCCACGTCAGGCCAAAAAAACGTTACGGATGCTTACGCCTGCTCGGGCTTGTGCGTAAAATCCCGAACTGGCCAGGGATTCCTGCGTCATCTTCAGCTAAACGAGCTTTATTGCGGCATGCTTTGAACCGGCTTGCTGTCCCCGGGTGTCCGCCAGAACCCGGCGATGTCACCCGGGTCGTCCCGCGGCGAGGCTATTCACCGTAGGGACACGGCGTGCGCGCGTTCATTTCTTTCTCTGTTGCCTGGCACCGCCGTGCCCTGGTTGCTGCTTTTCCCTTCCTTGCTTTCCCGATCTTCGCCGCTGTGTCGCTGCCGAGCGACGCGCATGCGCAAGCTGCCTCCGCACAGGAACAGACCGTAGAGGCCTTGCCCGCGGTCACGGTCACCTCGCGCCGCCGCGAAGAAAACGACCAGGACGTGCCGATCCCGACCTCGGTGCTGGAAGGCGACAGCCTGGACGCGCAACGGGTGTATCGCGTGGAAGACCTGCAGCAACTGCTGCCGTCGACGAGCGTTGCCTATATCAATGCGCGCCAGAGCAGCATCGCCGTGCGAGGCCTGGGCAACAATCCGGCCAATGACGGGCTCGAAGGCAGCACGGGTGTCTATCTGGACAACGTGTACCTGGGCCGGCCCGGCATGGTGGTGTTCGATCTGCTGGACATCGAGCAGATCGAATTGCTGCGCGGTCCGCAAGGCACCTTGTTCGGCAAGAACACCACCGCCGGCTTGCTGAACGTGCACACCCGCCCGCCGACCTTCACGCCGGAACGCAGTGTGCAACTGTCGGTCGGCCAGCGCGGTCTGGTGCAGACCCAGGCAATCATGTCGGGCAAGGTCACGGACGACGTGGCCGGGCGCCTGTTGGTCTATGACGCCCATGACCAGGGCTCGATCACCAACATTGCCAACGGCAAGCACCTGAATGGCGGCACGCGCACCGGCTTGCGCGGCCAGTTGCTGTTCCAGCCCGACGACAATTTCAGCCTGCGCCTGATTGCCGACTACCACATTGAACGATCCAGCTACGGCACCCAGGTCCTGTACAACCTCGGGCCTGGCCTGGCATTTCGCCGCGCCACGCTGGCCGGCGCCACCAACATTCCCACCGATCCCACGCGCTACGAGGTCAACCTCGATGGCCGTCAACACGTAAGCGTCGATCAGGGTGGCCTGTCGGCCGAGGCCAACTGGCGCCTGCCGTCCGGCTTCCGGCTGACGTCGATCACCGCCGGACGCATGTGGGACTATCAGCCGGCCAATGACGACAACGTCAACGTGCCGGTGACCCGCCGCAGTGGTTTCGACGTGCAGCATCGGCAGTTCTCGCAGGAACTTCGCCTGGCCTCCCCGGCAGGGCGCAACGTGGATTACGTGGTGGGTGCCTATTTCTACCACCAGAAAATGCGCAACACGCTGTTCACCGACTTTGGCAGCGCCGCCGACGTGGCGCTGTCCGGCGTGCGCAGCGGCTTGCTGGCCAACGCCAGCACGCGAAGCTACGGGGCCCTGGATACCGACAGCTACGCCCTGTTCTCGCAAGCCACCTGGCACGCGACGTCCCGGCTGGATTTCAGCGCCGGGGTGCGCGCCACCTACGAAGACAAAGAAGCCGATATCTGGCGCCGCAACGCGGTCGGCGGCGCGCCGCAACTGGCGGCCATACGCAACAGCCCGGGCTTGCTGGGCGCCTACAACACGGGACCGATCAATCTGCATGGCTGGAGCCCGTCGGGCCTGCTGGGCACCAGCTACCGGTTCTCGCCTGATTTTCTGGGTTACGCCAACCTCAGCCACGGCGAAAAATCCGGCGGCGTGAATCTGGCCGGTCCGGGTACGGCGCCCACACTGGGACCGGATTCGCTCAAGGTTGGTCAGGAACGGGTCAACAGCCTGGACCTCGGCTTCAAGAGCTCTTGGTGGGACCGCAAGCTGCAGCTCAATGCCAACTTGTTCTGGGCCCAGGTGCACGGCTATCAGGCCACTTTGTTCGTGCCGCAACCCGGGGTCGACGGCGCATTCCTGCAAACACTGACCAATGCTGGCGACGTACGCAGCCGCGGCGCCGAGTTCGATTTGCGCGCCGCCCCCATGCGCGGCCTGACCCTGGCGGTCAATGGCTCGTTCAACGACGCCCGTTATCTGCGCTACGACAATGCGCCGTGCCCGGCTGAAACTGCCATCATGCGGCCCAACGCCACCTGCGACCTGGGCGGTCGTCAGGTTGCCGGCGCGCCGCGCTGGATTCTCAACCTGGGGGCGGAATATCGACACGCGGTCGGCAAGAGCACCCAGCACTACACCGCCGTCAACTACGCCTGGCGCTCTGCGCAGGACGGCACGCTGGATGCATCCGTGTATTCGCGCATCCCGTCCTATGGCGTGTTCAACGTGGCGACCGGCTGGGACATCTCCCAGGGCGAGAACCTGTGGAGCCTGTCGCTGTGGGTGCGCAACGTGACCGACAAGCGCTATTTCCCGGCGGTGGTCGCCACTGCCAACGGCGCCTACACGGCATCCGTGGGCTCGCCACGCACCATTGGCGCCACGGTGCGCTACAGCTTCTGAGCACTGCCCGCCTGCGCCGGCACGCCGCGCGTCCTGGTCGATTGCAGGATCGCCGAGGTCTGTTCGATCCGCTGGGGCATTGACCATCGAGCGCCGTCAGGGCGCCGCGCGCATGCGCGCCGGCGAGTCGAAGCTATGGATGCCGGGTTTCAAGCTTTGCCAGCGCCACCTCCCCGTCTGCCCGATTCCATTTCGGCTCAAGTTCTTAGGCTTTCTCCCGTTAGTAGTCTCATCAAGGGAGATGATTGATGAACAACATCCGAGTGCAAGACCTGATTGCGGCAGTATTCCTGGTGGGCGGCATCTGGCTATCGGTATCGGCAGCCTTCGGTGGTGCATGGTTCACGTCGATGACGTGGTTCCTGAGCGGTGTGGCGATGACCAGCCTCTGCTTGCTTGCGTCGGATATCGTCGATGTGCCGGTGGTGGTGAAGCGGGTGGGTCGCTTGGGTGTGTCGGGCCGACGTGGCCACTGACATGCACACCATGACCCTCGTCCACGCGGTCTGCCGCGTCAAGATGCTGCGCGGCATGTCGGTGCTGCTGATCGGCCTGGTGATGGCTTTGTCCGGTTGCGCCAGCATGACTCCCGAAGAATGCGTCACGGCCAACTGGTATGAGAAGGGTGTCCGCGATGGCATGAGCGGTCAGCCAAGATCCTATATCGTGGAACATCAAGAGGCTTGCACCAAGGCTGGCCGGATGCCGAACGCTCCCCAGTGGGAAGCCGGGCGTGCGCAAGGCATCCGACGCTACTGCACGCCAGAAAATGGCCTGAATGTGGGACGACGAGGACAGAGCTATCGAGATGCCTGCCCCCTGGAGCTCGAACCCGACTTCCTCGATGCTTACCGTGCGGGCTACCGGGTTTATGAGTTTCAGCAACGCGTAGAGCGGTTGGCGTCCGATCAGCGAAGCAAGCAGCAGCAACTGGATAAAGAGAAAGACGACAAGAAGCGGGACAGCTTGCGTCGGCAACTTCGCGAGCTGGATTATCAGCTGCGAGGCGCACGGGAGGCGCTGTACTACGAAGAACGCCGCCTGTCTCGCTGAACTGCAGCACCATTGCGACGTCGCGTCAGGCGCGCAAATCATCCGGTGTGTCTACATCCCGAAGCACCCCAGGGTCGTCGCATTCCAAGACATGCACGTGGTGCCGCGCCACGATGGCGCGCGCGCCGATGTCGCCTTCCAGCGCTGCCAGTTCCGGCAGCAAGGCGGTGGAGAATCCGACGGGGTGGCCGCGCCGTCCCTGGTAGGCTGGCGCCGTCACAGCGTGGCGTGGTGCAAAGGCGGCGATGCTGTCCAGCGTATGCGGCAGAATCCAGGGCATGTCCGCCAGCGCCACCAGACAGGCGCTTGCCAAGTCGGAGTCGGGCGTCTGCTTCAGCAGATGCGTCGCTGCTGCTGCGATGCTCGCGCCCATGCCGCCTGCCGCCTCCGTGCTGATCAACACGTCGCATCCGGCATCCTGCAACAGCGTTGCCAGGTCATGATTGCCAGGCCGGACGACGGCCAGTACCCTGGCAGTCGCGCGCAGCAGGTTCTGCGCTGAGGCCAGTGCAACCGGCCTGCCGTCGGGCAGGCGCGCCAGCAGTTTGCTGCCGGCCGCCGGGTCGGCGGCGGCAAAGCGGCTGCCCAGGCCGGCGGCCAGCAGGATGCCGATGGTGACGGGCGAACGCTGCATGTGCGTGGCGGTTCCTGGCTGAGGTCTGGTGGGCGTGCGGATCGAGCGTCAGTATAAGGACCCTCAATCCCAATCAGGCGCCAGACCTTCCGGGCTGGTCAGACGCTCGCTGCGGTCCAGTGCGGCGATCTGCGCCATTTCGGCATCGCTCAACACCAACTGCTGCGCCTTCAGATTGCTGGCCAGGTTGTCGCGTTTGGTCGACGACGGAATCACCGCATGGCCCAGTTGCATGGCCCAGGCCAGGGTCACCTGCGCCGTGGTCGCACCGTGCGCCTTGGCGATTGCCTCGATCGCGGGGTCCTTCAGCACCTTGCCGTAAGCCAGCGTCATGTACGAGGTGATCTGGATACCCTGGCTTTTCGCAAACTCGGCCACCTTGCGGTTCTGCAGATAGGGGTGCAGTTCGATCTGGTTGGTGGCGATGGCGTCGGCGCCAACGGCCGCAATCGCTTGCTTCATCAGATCGATGGTGAAGTTCGACACGCCGATATGGCGCGTCAGGCCTTGCGTCCTGGCCTTGACCAGTTCGGCCATGAAGACATCCACCGGCACGGCATTGCCCGGCGAGGGCCAGTGGATCAGGGTCAGGTCAACGTAGTCGGTGCGCAGTTTGCTCAGGCTGGTCTGCAAGCTGGGGATCAGCTTGTCGGCGCTGAAATTGTCGATCCAGATCTTGGTGGTGATGAACAAGTCTTTGCGGTCCACGCCGCTCTCGGCAATGGCCTGGCCGACTTCGGCTTCGTTGCCGTAGATCTGGGCGGTGTCGATCACGCGATAGCCCAGGTCCAGGCCGTTCTTCACCGAGTCGATGACAACCTGGTCCTTCAGGCGGAAGGTGCCCAGGCCGAAGGCGGGAATGGGATGTTGCACGGTGTTCATGGAATCTCCTGTCGAGGTAATGAAGACAAATCAGTGTTGGGGAAAGGCGTGCTTGAGTTCGGCTCGGTTCGGTACGCCCGCTTCGCGATCCAGCCGTCCGCTCAGGTAGGTCAGTGCCAAGGCACCCAGCACCACCAAGGCGCCGATCCAGCCGGTATGGATCAGGCCAAGGTGGGTGACAACCAGGCCACCAGCCCAGGCTGCAAATGCAATGCCCACGTTGAAGGCTGCGATGTTCAGGCCCGAGGCCACGTCCACGGCATTCGGGGCGTAGCGCTCGGCCTGGCGCACCACATACACCTGCAGTCCCGGCACATTGCCGAAGGCGACTGCGCCCCAGGCGAGCACGGTGAGCAGCGCCAGCCATTTGTAATGCGCCGTGAAACTCAGGGCCAACAACACGAGCGCAAGCAGGCCAAAGATGATCTTCAGCGCCGGGATCGGACCCATGCGGTCAGCCAGCCTGCCGCCCCAGATGTTGCCCGCCGCGACCGACACGCCATAGACCAGCATCACGCCGCCGACCGCGCCCTGGCTGAAGCCCGAGATGTCGGTCAGGATCGGCGCCAGGAAGGTGAAGGGGATGAAAGATCCGCCATAGCCGATCGCCGTCTTGGCGTAGACCAGCAGCAGGCGAGGTTCGCCCAAGACCTTCACTTGCTGAAGCAGGGACGCCGGCGGCGTATGGCGAATATTGTTCGGCACGAAGATGGCGCTGCCGATCAAGGCGATGACGCCAAGCCCGGACACGGCCAGGAAGGTTTCCCGCCAACCGACGTGCTGGCCGATGAAGGTGCCCAGCGGCACGCCGGTGACCAGCGCCACTGTGAGGCCGGTGAACATGATCGCGATCGCGCTGGCGGCCTTTTCTTTCGGCACCAGGCCGGTGGCGATGGTCGAGCCGATCGAGAAGAACACCCCATGGGCCAGGCCGGTCAGGATGCGTGCTGCAATCAGCGATTCATAGCCTGGCGCTTTCCAGGCCAGCAGGTTGCCCAGCGTGAACAAGGCCATCAGGCCCAGCAACAGCGCTTTGCGCGGCAACCGGCCGGTCAGCGCCGTCAGCACCGGCGCGCCAATGGCTACGCCAAGCGCATACAGGCTGATCAGCAGACCGGCCGAGGGAAGGGTGATGTGCAGATCCGCAGCCACCGTGGGCAACAGGCCGACGATGACGAACTCCGTGGTTCCGATGGCAAAGGCGCTTAGGGTGAGCGCCAACAGGGCAATGGGCATGGGATGACTCCTGAACGATTCATGGAGTGTCCATCCGCCAGCCTTGCTGAAAAAGCCCTGATTGCGCAGAATATAGTTGATTTACAGTCAACAATAGGCGCGCCATGAAGACGACCTTGGAAGAATTGCTGGCCTTCAGAACGGTGGTGGATGCCGGGTCGGTCACTGCCGCCGCCGAGCAACTCGGGCAGACTGTCTCGGGCATCAGCCGCGCCCTGAAGCGCCTGGAAGACAAGCTCGACACCAGTCTGCTGTCACGCACCACCCGGCGGCTGTCGCTGACCGACGAGGGGCAGGCCTTCCTGGCCAGGGCGCGGGCCATTCTCAGTGCGGTGGATGAAGCAGAAGAGCAAGTCGCAGCTCGGCGCCATCAACCAGCTGGCCGCTTGCGCATCAACGCTGCCTCGCCCTTCATGTTGAATGTGGTGGCGCCGATGGCGGCCGACTTCCGGCAGCGCTATCCGCAGATCGAACTCGAATTGAACACCAACGACCTGGTGATCGACCTGCTGGAAGAAGACACCGATGTGGCGATCCGCATCGGGACCTTGCGCGATTCCACCCTGCATGCGCGCGCCTTGGGGGCCAGCCGCCTGCGGGTGCTGGCCAGTCCTTCTTACCTGAAGACGCATGGGCGACCGCGCAGTGTGGACCAACTGGCAGAGAGGCACGCCTTGCTCGGTTTTGCTCAGCCCGAATCCTTGAATCACTGGCCCTTGCGCGGGCCGCATGGCGACCGGCTGCGGATCGCCCCGGCGCTGCGGGCGTCCAGTGGCGAAACCCTGCGCCGCCTGGCGCTTGAGGGCGCAGGCATCGTCTGCCTGGCGGACTTCCTGACCGAAGACGATCGGCGGCGCGGCGACCTGGTGCAGGTGCTGGCGCGCGAGACCGTCGAGGTGCTGCAGCCGATCCACGCGGTGTTCTATCGCAACACCCAGCTGTCCTCGCGCATCAGCTGTTTTCTGGATTTCCTGGCTGAACGCATTGCATCATTGCCATGGTCGGTGGGGCGGGCCTGAAGCCATACGTCGGTTCAGCGCGGCGCGGTCCTTGAACCGAGTTCGGCCATCAGGTCAGTGTCGCTGCAGACGGCGATCACCTGCGCCGGGCGCTTGCTCATGTTGAGATAGACGTGGCCCATGCCGCTGTCGAAGTACGCCGACTCGAAGCGCTTCAAGACCACGCTTTCACCGTTCTCGAACTGGATACGCACCTTGCCGCTGAGCACGATGGCGAATTCCTGGCCCGGGTGGCGAATGTAGTCCTCGAAGTCTGCCACCGTGCGTGATTCGATGATCGCAAGCATCGGGGCCATGCGTTTGCCGGGGTACTCGCCGAGCAGCACGCGGTAGTGATAGTTGTCGGTGACGTAGTCGAGCGCATCCGTCAGCGAATTCTTCACGAAGGTCGGCGCCACAGCGGCCTGGCCGCCTCCACCCCGCACGAACAGTCGACTCATGTCGATGTCGAGCGCCTGCGCGAGCGCAGCAAATTTTTCGTAGCTGAGCGCAATGCGGCCAAGCTCGGCTTTGGACAGCGTCGACACTGCGATGCCGGATGCAGCCGACAAGTCTGTCAGCGTCATCTTGCGGGCCTTGCGCTCGGCGCGTAGCCGCGTGCCCATTTCTTCTTTGCCCGGGATGTCGGTGGGCGTGTACACGGAGCTTGGTGCCATGTGGTCGCCTGGCTTCAATTGCGGATAAGGGACAGATGCCATCGGCGCCTGTCCCGTGAGGCCCGGATTGTACGGCCTGTGCTTTTGCGCGCTGCGCGCGGCCGTTCGCTACCGTTCACGACCGTGCGCGGCGGCTTGCACGCTTGCGCATTGCTGAACGCTGCTCAGACCGTCTTGTAGGGCAGGGGTTCACCCGCCCCGGTGCGTTCCACGATCAGTTGGTAATGCTCGGGACGCCGATGGGCGGCAAAATTGAAGATGTTTGCGCGATAGTTGGCAGAGGCCGACAGATCGCACACGTAGTTGATGACTTCATCGTCTTCCGAGAAGGTCTTGACCATCACCTCGCCGGTGGGCGCCACGATGCACGAGCCGCCGATCATCGGATTGCCTTCTTCCACCCCGGCCTTGGCGGCGGCGGCGATCCAGCAAGCGTTCTGGTAGGCGGCCGACTGCAGCGACAGCAGGTGATGATGCATGCGCAGATGAATGGGTTCCTGCCACTGCACGAAACCCGACGGCGTGTTGTAGCCGGCCATCACCACGTCCACCCCTTGCAGGCCCATCACCCGGAAGGTTTCCGGCCAGCGACGGTCGTTGCAGATGCACATGCCGATCGCGGCATCCGGGGTTTTCCAGACCGGGAAACCGAGATCCCCGACCTCGAAGTACTTCTTCTCCAGATGCTGGATCTCGGCGCCATCCTGGCTTGCACCGTGGCCCGGCAGGTGAACCTTGCGGTACTTGCCGACGATGTTGCCGTCGCGGCCCACCAGGATGCTGGTGTTGAAATGCCGGTCACCCGCCAGTTCGGCGTACCCAAGATAGAAGCCGATGCCCTTGGCGCGCGCTGCATCAAAGAGCGGCTGCGTCTCCGGGCCGGGCATCTCGGTCTCGTAAAAGGCGCGGATTTCCGCCTGATCGTCGAGGTCCCAGCGCGGGAAGAAAGTGGTCAGGGCGAGTTCGGGAAAGGTCACCCACGCAGCGCCACGACTGGCCGCGTCGTTGAGCAGATCCAGCAGGCGTGCGACCACCTGTTTGCGGGTGTCCGAACGTTGCACCGGGCCCAGCTGGGCCACGGCAAGATGAAGTTTCGTGACGCTCATTGCACGCTCCGATTCAGAACCTGGCCAGGACGCTGGCCCGTGTGCGCGGCATCTGCCCAGACGGGTACGCCGTTCACGTACACCGAATGGATGCCGGCGGCGCGTTCCATCGGGCGCTCGAAGGTCGCCATATCGGCAATGGTGTCGGGGTCGAACACGACCAGGTCGGCCGCGAAACCTTCCTGCACCTGACCCCGGCCAGCCAGGCCAAACTTGGCTGCGGTCAGGCCGGTCATCTTCCAGACGGCGGTCTCCAGCGGGAACAGCTTCAGCTCGCGGGCATAGTGACCGAGCACGCGGGGGAAGGTGCCCCACAGGCGCGGGTGCGGCTTTTCGTCGTGCGGCAGACCGTCCGAGCCGATCATCGTGTCCTTGAAGGCAAGGATGCGTTGGACATCGGCCTCGTCCATCATGAAGTACAGGCCGCCGGCAGGCGACAGTTCATCGATCACGTCGTACTTGCTTTTGCCGCGCTCGGCAGCGACTTCTGCAAGATCGCGACCGGCAAGTTCCGGGAAGGGTTTGCTCCAGGTGATGATGGTGCGGCCGGCCAGCAGCACGCGGTCCTTCTTCAGCATGGTCGACCCGGCGATGTACGGATACGCGTCGATCGAGACATCCTGTTTGCGCATCGCGTCTTCGATGATCTTCAGCGTTTCTTTCGAGCGGCCGAAGTTCGGCTGGCCCATCACCTTGTGGTGCGAGATCACGACCGGAATGTCGAGCGCGCGGCCGATCTGGAAGGTTTCTTCCATCGCGGCAACGATCTTTTCTCCTTCGTCGCGCATGTGCGTCACGTAGATGCCGTCGTGTGTGCTCAGCGGCCTGCAGACCTCGATGATTTCTTCGGTGGTCGCGGCAGCCGCGGGCGCATAGAAGGTGCCGGTGGATATGCCGATTGCCCCGGATGCCATCGCGTCTTCGGCGAGTGCGCGCATGGCCTCGATCTCGGCGGGCGTGGCGGACTTGTTCAGGTCGGCCATGGCTGCGGCGCGCAAGGTGGAATGACCGACCATGCAGGCAGCGTTCACGGCAGACGGACTGTCGCGCAGCGCATCCAGATATTGCGAGAAACGGTCGAAGCGGTAAGACCCGCCGCTGTCGATCATGTCCAGCGGTGCCGGCGGTGCGTCGCTGCGCAAGGGCGCCAGGCTGATGCCGCAGTTGCCGGTGATCACGGTGGTGACCCCCTGGGATATTTTCGGCAGCATCTCCGGGTGCGTCAGCAGATAGTTGTCGTCATGCGTATGCGAATCGATGAAACCCGGCGCGACCACCAGACCCGTCACGTCGATGCGGTGCTTGGCGGGATGGCCATCAAGCGCGCCCACCGCCACCACCTTGTTGCCACGCACGCCAACGTCTGCCAGCTTGCGCGGGCCGTTGCTGCCGTCGATGACGGTGCCGCCGGCAAGTACAAAGTCGTAGGGTTCCAAAGCAGGTGTCGACATCAAAAGCTCCAGGGAAATCAAAGGTTGAGTTCAAGCAAGGGCGGACAGGCAAGGGGGCTTGCACGAAGCGGTTTTCAGGCGCGCTTTTCAGGCAAAGTGGCAGGCCACTTCCTGTTCCGGCGCAATCATCCGCGCAAGCGGCGTTTCCTCGGCACAATGTGCCTGCGCCATCGGGCAACGCGTGCGGAACGAACAGCCAGAGGGCGGGTTCAAGGGGCTGGGAATCTCGCCCTTGAGCACCTGCACCGGGGCGCGTTCGCCTTGCCGGGCCGATGGCACCGAGGCAAGCAAGGCACGGGTATACGGGTGCGCTGGTCGTTCGAAGATCGCCTTGCGCGGACCGGTCTCGACGATCTTGCCCAGATACATCACGGCCACCCGGTGGCTGATGTGCCGGACCACGCTGAGGTCGTGCGAAATGAATACGTAGGTCAAGCCCAGGTCGCGCTGCAGGTCCATCAACAGATTGATGACTTGCGCCTGCACCGACACGTCGAGCGCTGACACCGGCTCGTCACAGACGATCAGGCCGGGTGACAAGGCGAGCGCGCGGGCGATGACGATGCGCTGGCGCTGGCCGCCGGAAAACTCATGCGGATACTTGTCGGCGGCGTCGGGGCGCATGCTGACGCGGGCCAGCAGATCCATGACGCGCTCACGGATCTCGGAACGACTGCTGCCAAAGTTCCTCAGCGGTTCGCCGACGATGTCGCGCACCCGCATGCGCGGATTCATGGACGAGAAGGGGTCCTGGAAGATGCACTGCACGCGGCGCCGCATTTCGCGCAGCTCCTCGGACTTCAACGCCGCCAGATCGTTGCCTTCCAGCAGAATGCGTCCGTCGGTGGGGTCGGTCAGTCGAACCAGGCATTTGCCGGTGGTGGATTTGCCGCAGCCCGATTCGCCGACGAGGCTGAAGGTCTCGCCGCGCGGCACGGTGATCGACACGCCGTCTACGGCGCGCAGCATCGCCTTGCCTGTCGGGCCGTCGACCGCGAAGTGCTTTTTCAGATTGATGGTCTGGAGCATCGGCGTGGCAGTGGCTGCGGGCAGATTGGCCTGGGCCAGCGGAGTCATCGTTTCCATGTCGCCTTCATACGCTCAGGGGTTCGGGAATGGCGGCGCGCGCAGGCGCCGCCACGCGTGCCCAGCACCAGGCGCGATGCCTGTGGCCAGCGTCGACGGCGGGCGGCGTCTCGACGGTGCAGCGCGGCATGGCTTCCGGGCACCGGTCGGCAAATGCACAGCCTTGCGACGCCGGCCGGATGACGGGCACGATGCCGGGCAACTCGGCCAGCCGCGCCGTGTGGTCCTGGTCATCAACAAAGGCCGGCACGGCGCGGATCAGCGCCTGGGTGTAGGGATGTTGCGGCCGGTCGAGCACGTCGTCGACACTGCCTTCCTCGACCTTGCTGCCGGCATACATCACGATCACGCGTTGGCACATCTGTGCGACCACGCCCAGGTCGTGGGTGATCAGCACGATGGCCATGCCCATCCGGGCCTGGATGTCGCGCAGCAGGCTCAGGATCTGCGCCTGGATGGTCACGTCGAGCGCCGTGGTGGGTTCATCGGCAATCAGCACGTCCGGCTGACAGGCCAGTGCCATCGCAATCATTGCGCGCTGGCGCATGCCGCCAGACAGCTGATAGGGATACTCGTGGACTCGCCGCGCCGGGTCTGACATCTGCACCAGTTCAAGCAAGGCCTGGGCGTCCGCCATGGCCTCGCGCTTCGATTTGCGCTGGTGCAGCATGATCGATTCGGATATCTGCTTGCCGATGGTGAACACCGGGTTCAACGAGGTCATCGGCTCCTGGAAGATCATCGAGATGCGGTTGCCACGAATCGTCTGCATCGCTTTTTCGGGCAGGCCGAGCAAATCCTTGCCTTCGAATTCGATCTGGCCACTGTGCACGCGGCCCGGTCGCCGCAGCAGCCGCATGATCGACAGCGAGGTCACGCTCTTGCCGCAGCCGGACTCGCCGACCAGGCCAAGCGTCTCCCCGGGGTGCAGATCGAAAGACAAGCCGTTGACAGCCACCACGGTGTTCTCGTCGCTGCCGAAGCGGGTGTTCAGGTCGCGCACGCGCAGGATCGGTTGGACATCGGTTTGCATCGTGCGCTCCTAGAGTTTCTTCGCCAGACGCGGATCGAGCATGTCGCGCAGGCCGTCGCCGACCAGGTTCACCGCCAGCACGGCGAGCCCCAGGAACAAGCCGGGATACAGAATGATGTGGAAGGCCACCGCCACGAAGCTGCGGCCCTCGGCCATGATGTTTCCCCAGCTGGGTCGTTGCGGCGGAATGCCCACACCCAGGAAGCTCAGGACGGCTTCCGTCAGGATTGCCGATGCGGCGATGAAGGTCGCCTGCACCATCAGCGGTGCCAGCAGATTGGGCAGCACATGGCGCCAGAGAATGGCCGGCACTCGCGTGCCGACCGAGACGGCGGCTTCGATGTAGGGTTGCTCGCGGATGGTCAGCACCAACGCCCGCACCAGGCGCACCACGCGGGGCACTTCGGGCACCACGATGGCAATGATCACGGTGGCAATACCGCCTTGCAGCATGGCCATCAGTGCAATCGCCAGCAACACGCCGGGGATCGCCATCAGTCCATCCATGATGCGCATGATCACGGCATCGAGCCGACGGAAGTACCCCGCCACCATGCCGATCACCACGCCGATGCCGGTTGCGACGATGGCCACGGTCGCACCTACCAGCAGCGAGATGCGTGCGCCCCATAAGGTGCGTGAATACACGTCGCGGCCAAGTGCATCGGTGCCGAAATAGTGCTCGGCCGAGGGTGGCTTCATGCGGAACAGCGGATTGATGTCGAGCGGCGAAAACGTTGCCAGCCAGGGCGCGGCCAGCGCAGCGATGCTCAGCAGCACCAGCACCAGCATGCCGACGTAGAGCGTCGGGTGACGCCGCAGCTTGCGCGCGATACGGATGTGTCGCGCCGGACGCGACGGCAAGGCGAGGGAGGTTGCGCTCATGGTGTGCTCAGGAACGAATACGCGGATCGAACAGGCGGTAGCTCAGGTCGACCAGCAGGTTGATCAGCACATAGATGCCGGAGGCCACCAGCAGCACGCCCTGAATCACCGGATAGTCGTGGCGCAGCACGGCATCGATGGTCAGACGCCCGAGGCCGGGGATGGCGAAGACGGTCTCGGTGACGACCACGCCGCCAATCAGCAGCGCAACCCCCACGCCGATGGTGGTGACGATGGGGTTGGCCGCATTCTTCAGTGCATGCCAGATCACCGGGCCGGTGGCCAGGCCTTTGGCACGCGCGGTACGCACATAGTCTTCGGACAGGGTCTCGAGCATGGTGGCGCGCGTCATCCGGGTCAGCAGCGCCATGTACACCAGGCCCAGTGACAGACAGGGCAGGACCAGATGTCGCAGATACGGAAGCAGGCCTTGATCCAGCGGTCGATAACCCTGCACCGGCAGCCAGCCCAGCTTGATCGAAAAGCCATAGACCAGCGCATAGCCGATCATGAACACCGGCACCGAGAAGGCACCAACCGACAGCAGCATCACCAGCCGATCGAGCCAGCCGCCCGCGTGCCAGGCGGCCAGCACCCCCAGCGGAATCGCCATCAAGACCGAGAACAGCATGGTGAAGCCGGCGATCGACAAGGTCGGGCCCATGCGCTGGCCGATCAGTTGCGCGACCGGCATCTGGGTGGACAGCGAGGTGCCCAGATCACCGGTGGCGACATTGGCTGCCCAGATGCCGAACTGCTGCAGCAGAGGCTTGTCCAGGCCCATGGCGCGGCGGATCTTGTCGACGTCCTCAGTGGTGGCGGTGTCGCCGGCGATCAGCGCAGCCGGGTCCCCCGGTGACAGCTGGATCAGCAGGAAAACCACCACCGCGACGACGGCCATGACAGGGATGACAGCCGCAATGCGGCGCAACAGATATTTCACGCAATGCTCCTGGGACAGGACGGAACCCGACGTGCAGCCTCGGGGGAAGGCTGGCACGCCCAATGGGGGCGCCAGCCTTCCAGGCCTCAAGCCTTACGACTTCTCGACGTTCCACATCACGGGCACCCCGGTCTTCATCAGCTCGACTTTCTTCAGGCCGCGCACGGCGAAAGCCGGCTTGAATTCGCCCCACATCACATAGGGCACGCTTTCATAGGCGCGGGCTTGGATATCGGCGGCCAGCGCCTTGCGTTTGGCGACATCGGGTTCACGGATCCACGCGGAGCGCAACTCGTCGAGCTTCTGATCGCAGGGCCAGCCGGGCAGGCTGTTGCCGCAGGCAGCCGACAGCCACGGATTGGTCAGCGGCGTGCTCGCGTCGTAATACCCACCCCAGGTCAGGAACACATTCCAGCCGCCTTGCGCGGGCAAGTCCTTTTTCAGGCGGCGTGCTGCCACCGACGCCCAATCCATGGACTGCATGTCGACGTTGATGCCAGCCTTCTGCATGGCCTGGGACAGCACCATCACGGCAGGCGCGTTCTGGTTGTCGGTCGGATACAGCACGACAATCTTCTCGCCCTTGTAGCCAGCTTCCTGAAGCAGCTGCTTGGCCTTCGCGAGGTCCGGCTTGGCATAGGGGGCAGCGCCAGCGTCGGTCGCAAGCGGCGAGCCGCAGATATACATGGTGGCGCAGTAGTCGACACGGTATTTGTCGGGGTAGCCGATGGCCGACAGCATTTCTTTCTGGTTGACGAGGTGGTACAGCGCCTGGCGCGCGCGGGCATCGTTGAAAGGCGGATGCAGGGCGTTCACGACCGCCATGCCTTGCGAGGCCACGGTCGTCTCCAGCTTGATGTCGCTGTTGTTCTCGAGCACGGGCAGATAGTCGGGCGAGACCAGTTCGATCATGTCGACCTCGCCGTTGGTCAGCGCGGCAGTCGCCGTATTGCCGTCCGGGATGTAGACCCATTCGACCCGGTCGACCATCACTTTCTTGCCGCCCGCCAAGCCATCGGCCGGTTCGTTGCGCGGTACATAGTTCGGGTTCTTCACATACACGACCTTGTTGCCCGGCACCCATTCGTCACGCTTGAACGTGAAAGGGCCCGACCCGACCATCTCGGTGATAGGCACGTTGGGATCGGTCGCCGCCAGGCGTTGCGGCAGGACGAAGAGCGGCATGCCTGACGGCTTCGACAGTGCTTCGAGCACCAGGCCGAACGGCTCGGTCAGCGTCAGCGTGAAGGTAGTGGTGTCGGTCACCTTGAATTGCGCGCCGGCCTTGAACAAGGCCTGGCCCATGGTGTCGCGCTTGCCCCAGCGCTCGATCGAGGCCACGGCATCCTGCGCCGTGATCGGCGTGCCATCGCTGAACTTCAAACCGCTGCGCAGGGTGAAGGACCAGCTCTTGCCGTCCTCCGATTTATTCCAGGTGTCGACCATCTGCGGTTTCGGCAGCCCCTTGCTGTCCTGCGCGAACAAGGTGTCGAAGGCCATGTAGCCATGATTGCGCGTGATGTACGCCGTGTTGAACATCGGGTCGAGCGTCTTCAGGTCGGCGTGCGGCACCATGCGAATGGTCTTGGTCTGCGCCATGGCGCCGGTGCTTGCCCCCGTGGCGGCAGCCAGCACCAGCAAGGCGGTGGCGGCGAGGCGGCTGTATCGTCGTGTCATCGGTAGTCCCCTGGATGGTCTGCCCCGTCGGGCGTATCGAACGTGTCGAGATGGTCGAACGTGGATGGCGCCGGCGCAGACCGGCGTGGCTCAGGCGGCCGCGAATGGCCACTTCGGAAGCTGGATCTTGCGGAAGTCGAGGGCTTGCAGGTTCAGCGTGATCGCGCCCGGTGTCTCGACGTAGATCACGTGTTTGCCGACTTTCGAGTAGGCCGCGTGAAAGTGCTGCGAAGACTTGACGATGATCAGCCTGGTCTGCGCCAGGTCGATGCCGAACTGGGTGAACAAGTCGGTGCCGATGGCCTGGTTGCGCATCGTGGTCAGCACCAGCGTGACGCCGGCAGTTCGCACCACGGCCACGTCGCCCAGCGGCGCGGGCGTGCCGGCCAGGCCGGTCATGGCGGCATCGCGCTTGAGCGCCACGATCTCGCAATCCAGGTCGAGCGGCTGGCCCGATACTGGCGCCACCTTGCCGCCGACACGCAACTTGATACGTGCGTGTTCACCCGCTTCGAAACACAGCGACACGGCGACCGGGTCCCAGAAGGGGCCGCTCACGACATTGTTCAGGCCACGTGCCAGCACCCGTTCGAGAATGAAGGTGGCGTCGCTGGGTGCGCCGCCACCTGCGTTGTCGGCAGAGTCAGCCAACACAATCGGGAACTCGTCCAATGCAAGCGCCTGGTCGAGCGCTTCATCGGGGCCAGGGTAGGGCGGCACCAGGCGGTCGCGGAACCCGATGATCTCTTCGCCCAATCGTTGGGCGAGCGTATCGGCCAGGGCCTGGTCACCGTCGGTGTAAACCACCACCTTCGAGCCCATGTCCGGCGTGTCGCCCCAGGGAAAGCCGTGCACCACGGATACCGACAACACGCCGTCCTTGCCTTCCATGGCCATCATCCCGTCGACGAAGCTGCGCATCGGTTCACGGCTGGTGTGCATGATCGAGATCATCTTGCAGTCGTAGACGGCACAGGCGGGATCGATGCGACCCTCGGCCTTGGCCACGCACAGGTCGACCAGATCGCAGGCGCGCTCGAAGATGTCGGTGTGTGGATATTCCTTGAAGCACACCAGGAAGTCGGCGCCGTCGACCATGGCCTGCGTGAAGTGGCAGTGCGGATCAAGTTCGGCGCCGATCACCACATCAGGGCCGACGATTTCGCGGGCACGGGTGATCAGGTCGCCTTCACAGTCGTCGTAGCCGTCGGCCACCATCGCGCCATGCAGACCGAACAGCACGATGTCGACCGGGCCGGCGGCACGCAGGTCGCCCAGCAATTCATCGCGCAAGGTCTCGAATGCATGGCGGGTGGTTGGGCCAGCGGGCGTGGCGCTTGCCGTCATGCCTTCGATCAGCGTCCAGTCCTTGCCCTGTGCACGCTCACGTGCTGCCCACAGCGGACCGCTGAAGGTCTGCATGCGGTCGGGATGCTTGCCCGCCGCAAAGTAGCCGCGTGTCAGGTAGGCCGTGAGGCCGGTGGGAATCGGCGAGAACGTATTGGTCTCGGTGGCCAGCGATCCAGAAAATATCCGCATTCAGTCGCACTCCTCATCGGTCCGGGGACAGCAGTCGGGAAAATCAGCGCAGGCGTTTCGGGTCTACTTTCAGCGGGTCCACGCCGTGCGCGAGCAGCGCTTGCGGAAGCGGCTGATGCCGCAACAGCGTGGCGGCCAGCAGCGAATTCGCTGCTGCCGTCTGAATGCCGTAACCCCCTTGCGCAGCCAGCCAGAAAAAGCCGGGCACATGTTCATCCCAGCCCACCACGAAGTCGCCATCGGGCACGAATGAGCGCAGCCCTGCCCAGCTGTGTTTGGGACGTCGGATTCGCAGGGTGGTGGCTTCTTCGATGCGGTAGATGCCGGTGGCCACGTCGAGTTCTTCCGGGACGACGTCGTGCGGGTCGACCGGATCTGCATTGGCCGGAGAACCCCGCAACAGCCCGGCGTCCGGCTTGAAGTAATAGCCTTCGTCGATGCCTGCCACCGTTGGCCAGGCAGACACATCGACACCCTCGGGCCCGGCAAACGTAAAGGCAGTTCTTCGACAGGGCTGCAGGCCGATGGGGGCCGCGCCGCAGTGCGCAGCGACCTCGTCAGCCCATGCACCTGCTGCATTGATGATGGTGCAAGCCTGCACGCTGCTTCCATCGGCAAGATTCAGATTCCAGATGCCGTCGACATGCTGCGCCGACACCAGTTCGGCGTTGGTGCGAAGCTGCGCGCCGTGGTTTCGTGCTGCGCGCAGATAACCCTGATGCAGGGCGTGTACGTCGATGTCGCGTGCGTCTGGCTCTGCTATTGCGCCGCACATATCTGCTGCGATGAGACAGGGGACGAGGGCAACAGCTTCTTCTGCGCTGACCAGGCTGACGGTGTCGTTCTGGGCGTGCAGGGCCTCGTAGGTCGCTTGCAGCATGTCCTGCTGTGCGTGCGTCGCCACATAGAGTACGCCGCGCGGAGCAAGAATGGGATGGTCCGTGAACCCTATCGGCGGGTCTTCATAGAATGCCCGGCTGGCGCGTGTGAGCGCCTGAATATGCGGCGTTCCGTAGGTCTCCATGAACATGGCGGCCGACCGTCCGGTCGAGTGGTAACCCGGCTGCGACTCTCGCTCCAGCACCATGACAGAGTCATTTTCGCTGAGCTGATAAGCCACTGACGCGCCGGCAATACCTGCGCCGACCACGAGATAGTCGAAGACCGTTTCCATGCTCTTCATGAGGGCAGAAATCTCGGATAAGAGAATTGTCGGATATGATAATTCTCGGATCCGACAAGTATATGGATGAAGTGGCCAGATGAATAGCAGTGCTTGCACCCATATTTCTGCTGCCGATGAACGGTATCTGCGATCCATGCCTGTGCAGCAAACCGCCTGCCGAAGCGCGGGCAATTGAGTAAAGTCAGTCAGGCTTGGCGATTGCGCCAGGTGTTTCCGATATGCAAGATTGGCAAAGGATTTCCATGAAGATCAGCGGTTCCTGGCAAGCAAACGCCGGCACGACAGTCACCACCCTGTCGTCCGATCACGCCCAATGGAAGGCCGATGTGCCGGTTGCGATGGGTGGCGCGGGCGATGGCCCGGACCCGCACGACTTGCTGGATTCGGCCCTGGTGGCCTGCACCATCCTCACGCTGCAGATCTACGCCAAACGCAAGGCTTATCCGCTGACGCGCGTGCGGGTGGACGTCACGCACCAGGAACAGCCCGGCCTGTACCAGCTGCATCGCAACGTGACCTTGGACGGCGATCTGACGCCGGAGATGCGCGAGGACCTCATGCGGGTGGCGAACAAGTGCCCCATCCACAAGATCCTGAGCGGGAAGATCGAGATCGAGACGAGCGAGGGCTGATCTGAAGGGCAGCGCGGCCGAGGGTCAGGCGGCCGGGCTGTCTGGCCCGTCATGCTCGATGAAGGTCTGGAATCGGCGCCATATCTCGTCGCTGCGCTTTATCGTTGCCTTGACCTCTTTCTTGCGGCGTACCGCAATGGCAGCAATCAAGGCATTGCACAGGCAATACGCCGCCGTATACGAATCGAAGGGCGAGGCGCTTGCCGTTCGCACCACCGCCCGGTGGTGCGACAGCCCGGCAATGGGCGCGAGCGGGCTGTCGGTGATCGCCAGCACCTTGCCGCCGATCTGCCGCACATATTGCACGGCCTGCAACACCTGCTTGGAATAGCGCCGGATCGAAATCGCCACCAGCACGTCCTTTTCCGTCAGCCAGATCAGGTTGTCGGCAATCACCGACTGGCGAATATCCAGCAGGTGCACGTCGGGCAGGCACAGGTTCAGATGGATGTGCAGATAGTGCGCGATGGCATGGCTGTTCTTTTCGCCCACCACGAACACCCTGGCCCCGCTGCGCGCCAGGGTGCGCACCATGGCCTCGATCTCGGCCAGGTCCAGGCCCTCGCGAGTGGCGTCGATGTTGGCCTGGTCCATTAAAAATGACTCGTCGATCACGGCCTGCAATGAGCTTTCCTGCCGCAGGGCAAGCCCCGCACGTTGCACCGGCGAGTTCATCTTGGCCGTGACCTCGATGCGCGCCTCGCGCTGCGCATCGGGGAAGGACGGGTAGTCCAGCTTGGCGAAGAAACGCACCACCGTCGACGGGCTGATGCCGACGTGCCGTGCAATGTCCGTTGCAGATTCCAGCAGGCCTTGCGGATAGTTGGCGATCAGGTAATCGGCCAGGGTCTTTTCGCGCTGGGTCAGCGCGCCCGACCTGCTGGCAATCCGGTCCATGAACTTCATGTCGTCTCCCGGGGCAGGGCCTCGTCATCAGTCGGCTGCCGCCGTGCGAGGATCAGAATCTGGCGATGTTACGCGATGCTGCGAGCTTTCATGCACTCGGCGTGGTCGCTGTCGCCTTGCGCGCATTTGGCTTGGCTCAATGCGATTCGGGCATTTGTGATCAGCCAGCAAAACTTGCGTAAGACGACCGACATCCGATCGGTAGAAAAACCGTCGAGATAAAACGCAGAAATCATGAAAATCACGTTTCTGATTTTTGCGTTGCAAGCTGCCAGACGCTGTGGTTTGATCATTGTCGTCTTGTTCAAGCACTGCGACAGGAGATATCGATGACTGCCAACGAACAGAAAGTCGTGGTGGTGACAGGCGCTGCAAAAGGCATTGGCCTGGCATCGTGCGAGCGGCTGGCTGCGGCCGGATATGCCGTAGTGATGGTCGACCGAGAAGCGGGCGAATTGCAGGAAGCCGCCGCTGTGCTGGAAGCCGCGGGCCACACCGTGATGGTCTCGGCCGGCGACGTCAGCAGCTTTGCCGGCGTGCAGGCGCAATGGGCCGACATCCTGGCGCGCTTCGGTCGCGTGGATGCGTTGGTGAACAACGCGGGCATTGCCCAGCCCAAGACCTTGCTCGAGATCACCGAAGAAGAGTTCGATCGCACCATCTCGATCAATCTGAAGGGTTACTTCAACTGGTGCAAGGCGGTGGCCCAGACCATGGTCGACCGGCAGTACGGTCGCATCGTCAACATATCTTCTGTCAGCGCCAACACCGGCGCCGCGCCCTCGGCTGTCAGCAAGTTTGCCTACTGCGCAGCCAAGGCTGGCGTGCTGGGCCTGACCCGCGGCCTGGCCAAGGAATTGGCACCGCACGTGACCGTCAACGCCATCTGCCCCGGTTCGATCATGACCGCGCTGACGGAAAAACTGATCACGTCCAACCGCACCATGATTGAAAACAGCATTCCGCTGGGTCGCATCGGCACGCCGATGGACGTGGCCGTGGTCGTCGAGTTCTTGATCACCGTGCAGCCGAGCTTCATCACCGGCGAGATCATCGATGTCGATGGCGGCCAATGGGTAAATTGACGCCGCGGATTGTCGCGGTGACGGCCGCTGCATCGGCTTCGGGCACGTCGGTCCCGGACGGTGCCCTTGCTTGTAGATAACTGCTGATCCTTTACGGAAAGTGCAATGACCGATATCGAAAGCGCAGTGTGCGCGTGGCTCGACGCCAATGAAGCGTCGATGCGGGCGCTGCTTGAAGACGTGGTGAACATCGACAGCGGCAGTGGCAACAAGGCTGGCGTGGATCGCGTGAGCAGCGTGTTGCGCGCAAGGCTGGAACAAGCGGGCATCCCCGTGCGCATGCACGCGCTGGCAGACCATGGCGATTGCCTGCAGGCCGATCTGCCCGGCGCGGGCGGGGCTAGCGACGCGCCTGTGCTGCTGCTTGGCCACATGGATACCGTCTTCCCGGACGGCACCGCCGCCGAGCGTCCCTTCAGAATCGACGGCGACATGGCCTACGGGCCGGGTGTTGCCGACATGAAGGCAGGCCTGGTGATGAACCTGTTTGTGGCGTTGGCCTTCAAGGCTGTTGGCGGCAACGCCTTGCCGGTTCGCCTGTTCTTCAGTGGTGACGAAGAGATTGCATCGCCGTCGTCACGCGGCTTGATCATGGAAGCTGCGCGTGGCGTATCTGCCGTGTTGAACGCCGAGCCCGGCCGTCCCAGCGGCAACGTGGTGACGGGGCGCAAGGGCGCGTTCTTCATCGACTTCGAGGTTGATGGGGTGGCTGCCCATGCAGGCGTCAACCATGCACAAGGCGCCAGCGCGATTGAAGCCATGGCGCGCAAGATATCTGCACTGCATGCACTGACCGACTACGACCAGGGCGTGACCGCCAACGTCGGCACGGTGCAGGGCGGCGTTTCGGTCAACACCGTCGCGCCGTACGCCAAGGCCCAGCTGGATGTGCGTTTCCCCAGCCAGGTCGACCGCGAAAGCCTGCATGCGGAGATTCAGAAGATCATCGAAAGCGCAGAGCTGCCATGCACCTGCGGCCGCATCAAACGCGAAGGCATTTTCCTGCCGCTGATCCAAAACGAAGCGGGGGCTGCGCTGCTTGAGGTCTATCGTGGCCAGACCGGCAAACTCGACTTCGACGTGGAAGGCGAATTCACCGGCGGCTCGGCCGACAGCGGCCTGACCAGCGCAGTGGGCGCGCCCACCTTGTGCGCCACCGGCCCGGTCGGCGGCAACGCGCACACCGACAAGGAATACTGCCGCATCGACACCCTCGTGCCACGCGCCAAAGCCGTGGCCCTGACCATTCTTGCCCTTGCCCGGAGCAACCCGTGAACCTTCGATTCGACGGACAGACCATCGCCATCAGCGGCGCCGCCATCGGCTTCGGCCGCGAAATGGCAATGCGCTTTCAGGAACTCGGCGGGAAGGTTTACGGCTGCGATATTCAAGCTGATGCGCTGAAGGAAATCGCTGCGCTCGGCGTGAAAACCGCCGTGGTGGATTTGACCGACCGCAGTGCCGCCGCGGCCTGGATTCGCAGCATCGAGGCGGACAGCGGTTGCGCCATCGACGTGCTCGTGAACAATGCCGGCGGCGTGGCGGGCCAGGCGAAGAAGCCGATCGAGCAGGTCACCGACGAGGATTGGGACCGCATCGTCGACATCAACCTGGGCGCTGCATTTGCGCTGTGCCGGGCGGCGGCGCCTGCGATGAAGGCTGCAGGCAAGGGCGCTATCGTGAACATCACCTCGGGCGCCGCGCTGCAGGCGTCGCTGACCGGGGTGCAGGCATATTGCTCGTCCAAGCACGCGGTGTTGGGCCTGACGCGTCAACTGGCCCACGAACTCGGTCCTTTCGGTATCCGCGTGAATTCCGTCGCACCGGGCTTCGTGCGCAGCAATGAAGCGACCGAGCGCCAGTGGGAGGCCTACGGCCCGGAGAAGCAGCGCGCGCTGATGGAAGGTATCGCGCTGCGCAGGTTGGGCAAGCCGGAAGACATCGCCAAGGCCGCGCTGTTCTTTGCATCGGACATGGCCAGCTTCGTGAACGGGCAGGTGCTGGCGGTGGATGGCGGTAAGTGACCCGGAGGCCCTTTCTCCAGTAGGGGACAATCCTTTGCTTAGCGCAAACTTTTTCTAAGGACAGAAAATGGAGTTTGATCTAGCCACTGTGAATTCCAAACTGGTGGATGTGTGGAATTTCACGCGGGTGAATTATCCGAAAAAGGTTGTCTCTGATCTGGATTCGTTGAAAAAAATCGAACAGGACTGTGATGCCGAATTCCCGGCCGACTACCTTGCCTTCATGGGGAAATATGGGGGTCTTCAAATGCGGTTCGACGATCCAAGACGCTTGTTTGTAGACTATCCCGCTGCCGGTAACGTGAAGAAGGAAGCGTGTCACTTGGCGGCCATCATGTCTTCCAGGTCTGTTCTTGAATGGTATTCAAGACTATCGCGTCCCGACGAGCACTATGAAAACATAGGCGCGCGCATACCTCCTGAAACGGTGCCGATCGGAATAACTGAGGCAGGCGGGGAGTATTACCTGATCGACCTTTCAGATAAAAACCATGGTGTTATCTGGCGCATGGCACCGGAAAATCATGGTACTTGGGGCAGTGAAGGCAATGCTGTTCTCGGGCTCGCCGCTGGGAGCTTCACAAAGCTGCTGGCGAAATTGGTGACGGAAGACGACCTGGCGGCGGGCAGGTGATAGATAACTAGGCTGTTCGATGCTTCGCGAAGTTATTTTCAAAACTATCGCGCGCGATGCTCAGGCAATCCTCATCGCGGCGCGAAATGGGAATTGCGCTCTGCTCAAAACAGCGCCCCCCGCGCCAACACCGGCCACACTTCCTCGACCTGCTCACCGCGAATCGCCACCAGCCAGTCGTGCAGATTCACCGTCGGATCGCAATGGCCCGGAATCAGCCTTACCTTGTCGCCCACCTGCAGCGGCATCGCCGCGCCGTCCGGCACGATCACACAATGTTCGTCCGACAGACTTTTCACTGTCCAGCCTGGCACCTGAATCACCGGCAACCCATGGTCGGTTGCAAAGGTCTTCAGCCCGCCATCCAGTACCGCGTGCGTGGCGCTCGCACTGATCACCGTGCACAAGCCGAACAAGGCGTGCTGCAGCGGCACAGCGCCATCCGGCAAGTGATTGGCCGCGTAGTCGGCATCCATCAGCACATAAGACCCAGGCTGCACCTCGGTGTATAGCGACGACGCTGCTTCCAGCATGTAGGTGCCCGTGCCCGCGCCGGTCACAGTGGGGCAGGGGAACCCGGCCGTCTCCAGCGCCCACTTGATTGCCGTGACTCGCTCGACTGCAGCGGCCACAGCGGCCTCGCGTTCTGCGGGTTCGCGCAGATGCTGCGCGCCGCCCGTGTAGGCATGGATGCCGCCCAGCGTCAGGGATGGCGAGAAGGTGCCGATCTGCGCGGCCAGCATCAGCGCGGCCTCTGCACTCGACACGCCGCAGCGGCCCAGGCCGACGTCGACTTCGATCATCACGCTGATCTTTGCGCCGTGGCGCGTCGCGGCGTCGCCCAGTTGATCCACCTGCAGCGCATGGTCCACACACACGCCCAGCTTGACGCGATTGGCCAGCACGGCCGCGCGTTCCACCTTGCGGGTGCCGACAAGCTGGTTGGTGATCAGGATGTCGGTGATGCCTGCATCGGCGAAGATTTCGGCCTCGCTGGTTTTCTGGCAGCAGATGCCAAGCGCGCCTGCCGCCAACTGGCGATGGGCGATGGCCGGGCATTTGTGTGCCTTGCCATGCGAGCGCACATGCAAACCGGCGCCGATCACGTGTTGATGCACGGCGGCCAGGTTGGCCTCGAAGGCATCCAGGTCGATCAGCAGCGACGGTGTGTCAATCTCGAGGACCGTGTTGCCTTTTGCGGCCGGGGCGGGGATGCGAGATACCGACGGAGACATGGAGGACAGGAACATGGTGAGTAGCCGTGATCAGGTTCAGGGAAAGGAAGACAGGACACAAGCGTCCCGCCTGTACGGCAGGACGCAACAGACACCAGATCAGGCCGCCTGTCTTGCCTGCAGCAGTTTCACCAGCCGCGACGCGGTGAAGCAGATCACAAAATACACCACGCCGGCCACGATCATCATTTCTTCCAGGCGACCATCACGTTCGCCGATGCCGCTTGCACTGGTAAAGAAGTCGGTCAGCGAAATCACGTAGACCAGCGACGTGTCCTGGAACAGCAAGATCAGTTGTGTCAGCAGCAGGGGCAGCATGTTCCGAAACGCCTGCGGCAAGACCACCAGGCGCATGGCCTGCAAGGGTTTCATGCCCAGCGCCACGGCGGCAGCCAGCTGTCCTTTGGACACGCTCTGGATGCCGGCGCGCATGATCTCTGCGAAATAGGCCGACTCGAACAGCGCAAAACCCACCAGCGCGGACAGCAGCCGCGTGTCCATCGAGGTGTCGAAGAGGCTGCGCAGCAGCTGCGGCACGATCAGGTAGAACGACAGCAAGACCATCGCCAGCGGAATCGACCGGAACAGGTTGATGTAGGTCGCCGCCAGAAACGACAGCACCTGGAAGCGCGACAGCCGCATCATCGCCAGCACGGTGCCCCACACCAGGCCCACGCCCAATGCGGTGGCGGCCACTTGCAGCGAGATGAGCATGCCCGACCACAGGGTGGCGATGGCCTGGGGTGTCAGGGAAGAAAAATCCAGTTCCTGCATGCTGGCTATCCTAGTGCGAGCCGACGAGGCCGGGCAGGCGGGCGCGCCGCTCGACCAGCGTCATCAGGGCAATGACGAGCACATTGATGATCAGATAGCAGGCGATCACGGCAATGAAAGACTCGTAGCCGCGCGCGGTGTAGTCGTTCAGCTGGCGGGCGCGTGCGAACAATTCGATGACGCCCACGGTGGCGGCAATCGAGGAATTCTTGAAGATGCTCAGCATCTCGGAGGTCATCGGCGGCACCATCATGCGGTAGGCCACCGGCAGCAGCACGTGACGGTAGGCTTGCGGCAGGCTCAGGCCCATGGCCAAGGCCGCATTCAACTGGCCGCGCGGCAGGGCGTTGATGCCTGCCCGCACCTGTTCGCACACACGCGCCGCCGTGAAGAACCCCAGGCCAAGCGTGGCGGTGACAAATGCCGTGGTGGCGGGTGGCTGCGCGAACATCCACATGCGCCATGCTTCCGGCAGGAAGCGCGGCATCACGTAGTACCACATGAACAGCTGGACGATCAGCGGAATGTTGCGAACCACTTCCACATAGGTGGCGCCGATGGCGCGTGCCAGTCGGTTGGGAAGCGTGCGCATGATGCCCAGGATGGACCCGATGCAAAAGGCCAGAACCCAGGCCAGACAACCCATCTTGATGGTTGTCCACATGCCGGCGATCAGCCAGTCCAGGTAGGTCTCGCGGGGATTGGCGGCTTGCAGGAAGACGTCCCACTGCCAGGTGTAGTTCATGGTGCTGCCCGCAGAAAGGCGTGAGAAAACGCGATGCCAAGCCTGACGCACATAGGTTTAGACCAACGTGGTCAAACCCAGGCGCGCAGGCCGGTCGTGCAGCTCGCGTTACAAGGCCTTGTCGTTCGGGTTGGCGTAAAGCTTCTTCAGGTCGTCCGACACGGTGAAGCCCAGCAAGGTGCCGCGCGGCGGAATCGGCTGCTCGAACCACTTGTTGTAGATCGGCAGGATCTCGCCCGACTTCATCAGGTCGGCAATGGTCTCGTCGACCAGCTTTTTGAAAGCGGTATCGCCCTTGCTCATCATGCAGCCGTAGGCCTCGAAGGATTGCGGTGTGCCGACCACCACCCACTTCGAGGCATCCTTGGCCTTGGCGCGTTCGCCGTACAGAATGGCGTCGTCCATCATGTAGGCCACCGCGCGGCCGGTTTCCACCGCCAGGAAGGCCTGGCCGTTTTCCTTGGCGGCGATGATGTTCATGCCCAGCTGCTTGTCCTCGTTGAGCTTGTTCAGCAAGCGCTCGGACGTGGTGCCTGCGGTGGTGGCCACGTTCTTGCCTTTGAGATCGGCAAAGTCCTTCACGCCGGATTCCTTGCCGGTGATCAGGCGGGTCGAGACCACGAAGATGGAATTGGAAAACGACACCTGCTGCTGGCGTTCCACCGTGTTGGTGGTGGACGAGCACTCGAAGTCGAGTGTGCCGTTCTGGATCAGCACGATGCGGTTCTGGGCGGTGAAGGGCATGACCGTGACCTTCAGGTCCGGCAGCTTCAGTTCCGTCTTGATGCGGTCGACGACCTTCATCATGATGTCGACGGAGTAGCCTGCGAATTGCGTGCCCTGCAGGTTGTAGCTGAAGGGCGCAGCCGATTCGCGCGCGCCCAGCGTGATGCTGCCGCTGTCCTTGATCTTCTTCAGCGTGCCAGTCAGTTCCTGGGCTTGCGCACCGCTCGCCAGCAGGGAGGCGGCGATCATGCCGACACGCAACACCGAATTCAACGACGCTTTCATTGATGCTCCATCAGGGCGGTAGCCAGGTCGGCGGCACACGGTGCAGCACGACGTGGAAACCGGTGATGGATGCAAGATCTACGCCAGGTTTTTCGCCATTTCATGCGCCGTGATGGTGCGCAGGTCGGCGCGGGTATCGGCCGTTATTCTGGAATATGGATGCGCGTCTTGATGTGCTTCAGGTGCGCCACGATGGTGATGGTCATGATCACCAGCATCGACCACGAACTCCACTTGCCGATGTGCACTGCCGACCATGCACCAAGCTGGTTCGGGTAGTGCCAGATGCCGAAGAAGGTCGAGATATTCTCTGCCAGCCAGATGAAGAAGCCGATCAGCACGAAAGCCAGCAGCAAGGGCATTTGCCGTTCGCGGTCGTAGGGCTTGAACACCACCGTGCTGCGCGCATACAGGCCGACCGCGCAGGCGGCGATGTACCAGCGGTAGTCGCCGATGAAGTGGTGGGTGAAGAAGTTCAGGTAGATGGCCACCGCAATCAGCGTGGCCATCCAGTAAGGCGGATGGTGGCGGATGCGCAGGTCGAACAGCCGCCAGGCCTGGATGATGTAGCTGCCGATCGCCGCGTACATGAAGCCCGAGAACAGCGGTACGCCCAACACCTTGGTGTAGCCGAAGTCACTGTACGACCAGGACTGGATCGAGCTCGACACCTTGAACACTTCCAGCACGAAACCGACGATGTGGAAAAGCAGAATGGCCTTTGCTTCATCCCAGGTTTCGAGCTTGGTCCAGATCATCAGCGCCTGGATGGCCAGCGCGATGATCAGCAGCACGTCGTAGCGCGGCAGGCCGAACAGGCCTGCGCGCGGCACCAGGAAGATCGACAGGAAGAACAGACCCGCGAACAGGCAGGCGCGCGCCTCTTTCACACCGAAATACAGGAATTCGACAATGCCGCGTCGCAGCCCGCTGAGCTGGCCCCAGGGTTGAACCTCGCACAGGTAGTGGTCCACGCTGGACAGCCGGCTCATCATGAAATTCATGGTTTGTTCCCAAAGGGTGCTGCGTATTCCACGTAGATCAGCAGGGAGTTGTCGACCGGCATGGCAAGCGCCCGCACCGACTTGTCGGTGACCAGGGGCGTGGCGTCATACACACGGGTCGCCCCGCTGGACACTGCCGAAAGAATCGCACGGTCTCGCACTGCAAGCCAGGCCGGATGCGTGAAAGCGGTCGGAATCGTGCGGTTTCCTTCATAGGTGAAGAGCTTGCCCAGGGTCGCCTGCAAATCATCTGACGAGAGCTGCACCGATGCCACCAGTGCGACATAGTCGGTCGGTCCGGGCGTGAGGCCGCCGCTTTCCGGCAAGGTCAGTATCTGCGCCGTGGCACCTCGCACGCCGGTGTCGAACTTCAGGTATTTGCGCACGGCGTCTGGCGACTTCATCACGGGATGCGTGGTGTCGCTGCATGCCTGCAGTGCAGGCAGCATCACGAGCAGGGCCAGGATGCAAATCAGTTTTCGAACGTACAGCACGTGTGGGGAATCCTTGTCTTCAATCGAGATTATGGAAAAAGGCAGTTCGCTGGCTCAGGGCGACTTTTTCTTCCGGTATTGCGGATAGTCGTTCGGCGGGCGCTTGGGACGCGGGGTGACGGACGGCGGCGGAATTGGCCCTGCCAGGCGCCACGTGGCGTACGCGCCGGCTGCGGTGGCCACTACGCCCACCACGTGCAGCACCACGCCAATCCAGAACAGCCCCGGCTGCTCGGCCAGGTAGGTGGTCCTGATCGGCCCCAGCTTTGACGGCCAGATGATGCGCGACGACTGCACAGCATCGATCACCAGCAGGAGCAACAGGATCGAGGCCAGGCCAAACAGCACGCTGACCAGGCTTTGCGGAATCGAGCGCTTGTCGGTCGGGATCAGCGGCACGGGCCGGGTAGGTTTTTTCTTCATCTTTCCATGGCATCGTTGTCGGCACTGACGCGCCATTCGCGCGGGCATCACCATACTCCAGCGCGTGCCCGAGGCCGAGAACGGCTGCGTAAGCTGGGGTTACTGGCGCACTCAAGCGGGCATTGAGGGACGTGCTGCGGCACGCGACCTCGATACGTTCCGATACGCGTACCGCGTGCATCTTTGCACGTGGCGCCCATACACTCCGTCACCCATCCCCGAGGAATGCCTGTGACGTCTGTTCTGAGAAAGACCTTGTTGTGCCTGGCCGTGTCGGCATCTGCCTTTGCCGCACCGTTTGCGCAGGCGGCCGACGTGGCGCCTGCTGCGGCAAGAGTCTACGTCGACAAGCTGGACATGCGCTCGCCGCAGGCCGCCGCCGATACCTTCCTGAAAGCCTTCGCGCGTTCCGATTATTTTGCGGTCCACAAGCTGCTGTCGCCGGAGGCGCAGCACGAATTCACCGATGCGGTCTACACCTTCGACACCGAACGCCTGCTGCCGTGCATGACCGGCGGCCAGCTGACGGGCTCGACCTACTTCGCCGCGAAGTCGCCGGAGGCCGCGATGGAAATCGGCATGAACCCCAGCCTGTTCTTCGACGACATCATGTATGCGGCCCAGCGCCTGTACATCCTGCCCTTCACCATCGGCAGCAACGCCAAGGTAGGCAAGGTCGACGTCAAGGGCGATGCCGCCACGGTTGCCGTCCTCAGCGACGGCCAGCCTGCTGCCTTGACCCTGGAGATGAAAAAAGCCACGTCCGGACGATGGAAAGTCGATCGCATTGTCTGGCCTGGCTCGTCTACCGAGGCACGCCCCTGGGGTGCGCCCAAGCAGGTGGCAACCGAGGCGCAGCCGCTTCGCAAAGCACCCACCGGGCCGCGCATCTACCCGGAAACGCTGGATACCAAGACCCCGGAAGCCAGTGCAAACACCTTCCTGAAAGCCTATGCCCGGTCGGACTATATGGAAGTGCAGGAACTGTTTTCGCCGGCTGCCCAGAGCGACTTCAGTGAGTTTCTGTTCGCGCATGACTTCAAGCTGATTCCGCGCATGAAAGACGGCGAGCTGCCCGGCTCGGTGCTGTTCAACAAGGCGCTCAATACCGATGAAGTCCTCGGCGACCCGGCGCTGACCTTCGATGACGTGATGTTCGCGGCACAGGGCGCCAACATCCTGCCGTTCACGCTTGGCGCAGGTGCCAAACTTGGCAAGGTCGACAAGCAAGCCGAACAGGCCACCATCGAGGTCGTGACCGACGGCAAACCTGCTGCGCTCACGCTGCAGATGGTCTTGTTGCCCTCGGGCCGCTGGAAGGTCGATCGTGTGGTGTGGGCAGGATCGTCGGCCGAGGCACGTCCCTGGGCGGCCAAGCAGTAAGGGATGGATCATTGACCAGACAGCTTGCTGTCGATCGCCCGTGAATGAACAAAGGGGCCGACGCTTTCATGCGTTGGCCCCTTTGTTTTTCTTGCTGAGCTTGTCTTTCCGACCTTACGCCGTCACGTCGTCCGAAATCACATCCAGCCCCGCACGCGACATGCCACCAAGTGCTGGCATCAAGCCCAGCAAGTGCTTGCTGTACTCATGCTGCGGACTGGTGAACAGCGTCTCGGTGTCTGCCACTTCCAGCAGTTCCCCGTAACGCATCACCCCCACGCGATCGCACATCTGGCGGATCACCGGCAAGTCGTGGCTGATGAAGAGCATCGTCAGGCCCAGTGTTTCCTGCAGGTCCTTCAGCAGGTTCAGGATCTGCGCCTGGATCGACACGTCGAGCGCCGAGGTTGGTTCGTCGCAGATCAGAAAGCGCGGCCGCGTGGCCAGTGCACGTGCGATGCAGATGCGCTGGCGTTGACCGCCCGAGAACTCGTGCGGGAACTTGCGCGCCGCCTGCGTGCCCAGACCGACCACGTCGAGCAGGTCGTGCACGACGGCGCGGGTCTGCGTTTCGCTGTCGGTCAGTTTGTGGAAGCGGATCGGCTCGGCAATGATGTCCAGCACGCGCATGCGCGGGTTCAGGGACGAGAACGGGTCCTGGAACACCATCTGGATCTGCCGGCGGAAGGGGTTCAGTTCCCGCTCGCTGAGCTTGGTCAGATCGGTGCCGTTGAAGTGCACCGAGCCGCTGGTGGGCGTGTAAAGCCCTGCGATCAGGCGCGCAACGGTGGACTTGCCCGAGCCCGACTCACCTACCAGGCCGAACACCTCGCCCTCGGCGATCGACACGTTGAAGTTCTTCACCGCGTCCAGCGTGCGGCGATTGCGCTTCAGGAACGCGCTTTTCAGCGAGAACTGCATGCCCAGGCCACGCGTTTCCACCAGCGGACCGGCCTGACGCGTGCCGAAGTCGCGGCGCTCGCCCAGCCAGTGCGTGGAGATGTCCACCGCCTTGGTCGGGGTCTTCGCCGCTTCGATGTAGTTCACCGTCGGGAAGCGGCGCAACTTGACGTCCGGCCGTGGCACGGCGGAAATCAGGCTGCGGGTATAGGCATGGTCCGGGTCACCCAGGATTTTTTCGGTCGGGCCTTCCTCGACCAGCTTGCCGCGATACAACACGGCCACCCGGTCGGTGATCTCGGCAATCACCCCCATGTCGTGGGTGATGATGATCATGCCCACTTCCTTTTCTTTGCACAGCTTGCGCAGCAAGTCGAGGATCTGGGCCTGGATCGACACGTCCAGCGCGGTGGTCGGCTCGTCGGCGATGATGACTTCCGGCTCGCAGCACAGCGCCAGTGCAATCACCACACGTTGGCGCATGCCGCCCGAGAACTGATGCGGGTAGTGCTTCACGCGCAGCGCCGGGTCGGGGATGCCGACTTGTTCCAGTGCAGTGACGGCGCGCTTGCACGCTTCCGCGTGCGAAATGCCCAGGTGCACCTGCATGGTCTCGGCCAGCTGGCTTTCGACGGTCTGCAGCGGGTCCAGCGAGGTCAGCGGATCCTGGAAGATCATGCTGATGCGACGGCCGCGCAGTTCGCGCATCTTGGCCGGGCCATAGGCCTCGATACGTTCGCCCGACAGCGAGATCTCGCCGCCGACCAGACGGCCCGGGCGTTCCAGCAGACCGATGATGGCATTGCCCACCGTGGACTTGCCGGCGCCGGATTCCCCGACCACGCCCAGGATCTCGCCTTTTTCCAGCGTGAGGTGCAGGTCGTCGATCGCCACCAGCGTGCCGCGACGGCTGGCGAACTCGATGCGCATGTGCTCGACATTCAATAATGACATGGTGTCCTCAGCGCAGTTTCGGGTTCAGGGCGTCGCGCAGCCAGTCGCCCAGCAGGTTGACTGCCAGCACCAGCGCCACCAGCGCAATACTCGGGAAGATCGAGATCCACCACATGCCGGAGAACAGGTAGCTGTTGCCGATGCGGATCAGCGTGCCCAGCGACGGCGAAGTCGGCGGCAGGCCCACGCCCAGGAAGGACAGGGTGGCCTCGGTGATGACGGCCACTGCCAGGTGGATGGTGGCGATCACCATGACCGGACCCAGGATGTTCGGCAGGATGTGCCGGCGCAAGATGGTGAACGAACCGATGCCGATCAGGCGCGCGGCCTGCACGTATTCCTTGTTGCGTTCGACCATGGTTGCACCGCGCACCGTGCGGGCGTATTGCACCCAGCCGGAAATGCCGATGGCGAACACCAGCACGTACAGCGCCACCTTGTCGTGCATGTCGCGCGGCAACATGCCGCGGGCCACGCCGTCGATCAGCAAGGCCACCAGGATGGCGGGGAAGGACAGCTGCACGTCGGCGATACGCATGATGAAGCTGTCGACCCGGCCACCGGCATAGCCCGAGATCAATCCGAGCGTCACGCCCAGGATCACGGAAAACGCAACGGACGCCAGACCCACGAACAGCGACACGCGCGTGCCGTAGATCACGGCCGACAGAATGTCGCGGCCCTGGTCGTCGGTGCCGAGCAGGAAGCTGCTGTTGCCATCGGCCGACCAGGCCGGCGGTGTGTTGGCGTCCATGATGCTCAGGGACGCCAGGTCGAAGGGATTGTGCGGAGAAATCAGCGGCGCAAAGATCGCCGCCAGCACGATGATGAGGGTGACCACCGCGGCGATGATGGCGCCGGGGGACTGTTTGAAGCTGTGCCACAGATCGCTGTCGGCGGTCCGGGCAAAGAAAGTGGAAACGCGATTCATCATGTGCCTTTAGCGTTGCACGCGCAGACGAGGGTCGACGGCGAAGTACAAGAGGTCGACGATCAAGTTGATGATCACGAATACCAGGGCGATCAAGAGCAGGTAGGCGGCCATGACGGGAATGTCGACCACCGCGATCGACTGGATGAACAACAAGCCCATGCCCGGCCACTGGAACACGGTCTCGGTGATGATGGCGAACGCGATGATCGAGCCCAGCTGCAGCCCGGTGATCGTGATGACCGGCACCAGCGTGTTCTTCAGCGCATGACGGAAGTTGATCAGCCGTTCAGGCAGGCCACGCGCGCGCGCAAACTTGATGAAGTCGGCCCGCAGGACCTCCAGCATTTCCGCCCGCACGAGCCGCATGATCAGCGTCATCTGGAACAGCGCCAGTGTGATCGCCGGCAGGATCAGGGCAGCCCAGCCCGACTTGGTCAGGAAGCCGGTGCTCCAGCCGCCCAGGTTGACGACCTCGCCACGGCCAAAGCTTGGCAGCCAGCGCAACTGCACGCTGAACACCAGAATCAGCAAGATGCCGATCAGGAAGGTCGGCAGCGAAATGCCGGCCAGTGATACGGCCATGAAACTCTTGGACAGGAAATTGCGGCGCAATGCCGTGTAGATGCCCATCGGGATGCCGAGCACCAGGGCCATCACGGCAGACACAAACGAGAGTTCGAGCGTTGCCGGCAGGCGCTCCGCCAGCAGGTCGCTGACGGCGCGGCGATGGCGATACGACATGCCGAAGTCGCCCTGTGCTGCCTGGACGACAAAGCGTCCGTATTGCACGAAGACCGAGTCGTCGAGACCCAGTTCTTTGCGTAGTTCAACGCGTTGTGCTGTCGTCGTGTCCTGTCCGACCATGGCGGCGACGGGGTCGCCCACAAAGCGGAACATGGTGAACGCGATCAGCGCAACGGTAAGCATCACCAGCACGGACTGGAAGATGCGTTGTGCGATGAATGAAACCATCAATGCTGCCCGGTCGCCCGAAGGCGGTAATGCGCCCCCTCAAGGGGGGCGGAGAACGAAAGTGAACGTGGGGGAGCGTTTTTCACGCAAGCCCCCACGGGGGGCGTTTCACTTAGGGAAGGACCACGCTACGCAGATCCAGCACGTCGTCGGCACGCTGGATCACCTTGATGGTGTCCTTCACGCCCCACGACATCGGCTGCTGGTGCAGCGGCAGGTAACCCCAGTCGGCACGGACGATCTCGAAAGCTTCCTTGATCAGCGCATTGCGCTTGACCTGATCCGTTTCGGTACCGACTTGCGCGGTCAGTGCATCGACCTTGGGGTTGCAATAGCCACCCAGGTTGAACTGGCCCGACGAGGTCTTGGGATCGCGGCATGCAGCCAGGTTCAGCAAAGCGTTGTGCGCATCGATCGAGCTCGGGGTCCAGCCCAGCAGGTACATGCTGGTCTGGTTGCCAGCCTGCGGCAGCACCTTGCCGAAGTACTTGCCCTTGGTCTGTGCCAGCAGGTTGATCTTGATGCCGACGCGGGCCAGCATCGAGGAAACCGCCTGGCAGACCTTCTCGTCGTTCACGTAACGGTCGTTCGGGCAATCCAGCGTAACTTCGAAGCCGTCCGGGTAACCGGCTTCCTTCAGCAGCGCCTTGGACTTGTTCACGTCAGGCGTGAAGGGCGTGCCGTAGGAGTCCGCATAGCCGTTGATGGCGGTTGCCACCAGCGAGCCCAGCGGCTTGGCTGCGCCACGCATGATCTTCTCGTTGATTGCCTTGGTGTCGACGGCCAGCACCACGGCCTGGCGAACGCGTGCGTCCTTGAACGGGTTCTTGCCCTTGATGTTCGAGAACAGCAACTCGTCGCGCGACTGGTCCATGCCGATGAAGATGGCGCGGGCTTCAGGCGCGGTCAGCGGCTTGACGCCCTTGGCGTCTTCCAGGCGTTGCCAGTCCTGCACCGGCACCGGCATCACCACGTCCATCTCGCCCGAGATCAGCGCGGCCACGCGCGTGGCTTCCTGCGTGATCGGCTGGAAGATCACGTCGTCGGCATTGCCCTTCATTTCGGCCTTGCCCCAGTACTTGTCGAACTTCTTCATGACGGTACGGATGTCGGGCTGGCGCTCGGTGACCATGAAAGGGCCGGTGCCGTTGGCATTGAGATTGGCGTAGTTGACCTGGCCACCCTTGACGTTGGTGGCTTCGACCGTGTTGTTCTTCTCGGACCAGGCCTTGCTCATGATGAACAGATAGACCCACTCGCGCGGCAGGATCGGGTTCGGCGTCGGGGTGGTGACTTCGATGGTGAAGTCGTCGACCTTCTTGATGTCGGACGCCTTGGCGCCGTAGGCCTTCATGTCCGAGCCCGGGGTCAGGCTGCGCTTCCACGAGAAGATCACATCGTCGGCGGTGAACGGCGAGCCGTCATGGAAGGTCACGCCCTTGCGCAGCTTGAACACCCACTTGGTGGGTTCCGGGTTGCTCCACTCGGTGGCCAGCGCGGGAACCAGCTTCAGCTCGCCGTCATAGGCCACCAGCGGTTCGTAGATGTTGTTCTGGAAACCCAGCGTGAAGGTTTCGTTCAGCGCCATCGGGTCCAGCGAGGTTGCATCGCCCTGGTACGCGAAGCGGAACGTCTTGGCCTGGGCCGCCAGCGGGCTCAAGCCCACCGCAACCAGCAGGGCCGCAGCCAGTGCCGTTTTTTTCAAGTTGGAAATTCGCATGTCTCGTGTCTCCGTGGACGCCTTGCTGGCGTCGTCTGTGGCAGTGATGTCCAGGCGCGGCATGGCCGTGCCTGGTGTCGGGTTCTGCGGCTTGCGGTCAGGTGGAAAGATGGCCGATGAGTCGGCCAAGGAAAGCTTCGCAGGCTTCTACCTGCGAGATCTCGATGAATTCGTCGGGTTGATGCGCCTGGTCGATGGAACCCGGGCCGCACAGCACGCTGGGCAGGCCGCGTTCCTGGAACTGGCCGGCTTCCGAGCCATAGGCGACAACGTGGCCGGTGTCCTGACCGGTCAGTCCGAAGACCAGGGTTTGCGCGGCACCACCCAGGTCGCTGAAATAGGGCACGTCGGCAAGCACCTCGGTCTGGATGCCGGTTTCCGGCGCAATCGCGTGCATGGCCGGCAGCAGCGTCTGTACATAGGCCTCGAAGCGCGTCAGGTACTGACGCCAGTCGTCGCCGGGCAGGGCGCGAATGTCCCAGATGAAAGTGCATTCGCGCGAAATGATGTTCAGCGCCGTGCCGCCGTGCACCGTGCCGACATGCAGCGTGGTATAGGGCGGCTCGAAGGTGTTGGCGGGGTCGGCATTGGCGCGGTTCTCGGCCATCATGTCGTCGATGAAGCTGATCAGCTTGGCGGCGACCATCACGGCGCTGACGCCGCGGTGCACCTGGCTGGAATGCGTCTCGAAGCCGGTGACCCGTGTACGCAGGGCAGCAACGCCCTTGTGCGCCACGATCGGCGCCATGTCGGTCGGCTCGCCGACGATCACGGCCAGCGGCTTGGGCAGCTTGGCGACCATCTCGTCGATCATGAAGGGGGCGCCGATGCAGCCCACTTCTTCGTCGTAGCTGAGCGCGAAGTGGATCGGGCGCTTCAGGCCCGCAGCCAGCATGTCGGGCACCATGGCCAGCGCGATGGCCGAGAAGGCCTTCATGTCGCAGGTGCCACGGCCGTAGAGCTTGCCGTCTTTCTCTGCCAGTACGAAGGGGTCGGTGGTCCAGGCCTGGCCGTCGACCGGAACCACGTCGGTGTGGCCGGACAGGATGATGCCGCCTTCGATGTTCGGTCCGACGGTGGCATACAGGTTTGCCTTGGTGCCGTCGGCGTTGGGGACCAGATGACTGGCGACGCCAAGGTCGGCCAGGTAGTCGCGCACGTAGTGGATCAGGGGGAGATTCGAATGGCGGGATACGGTGTCGAAGCCGATCAGCCTGGCGATCATTTCACGCGACTTGGGATGCAAGACAAAACCTCGGAAAAGCGGTTGCTACGACGTGCGATGGTTTAGTTGTCTATCTTTTGCAAGGCAGACAATAACCATAAAGTCGACTTGGGTTAAGCCCTCTCGGCGGATGCGCGTTGCATCGCCGCGGGCCGCCCCAGGGACGAGCCGGATGGGCACTGCGCCATGATGCAAGTCCTGTGCCATGTTTTCTACTGGGATTCGCCCCATAGCGGTGCATTAATCAGGGGTGTTTGAAAGCGTGCGGCCAATGAAAAAAGCCACGCTGCTTGCGCTGCGTGGCTTCGTGTGGGGCGCTTTCCTTGTCAGGGCGCTTTCTTCGGCAGGGGCTTTCACGGCCCGCAACCTAGGGATCGAGCATCCGGATCCGGACTGGCGCCGCTCAGCTCAACTGGTCTTTCACGGCCTCGATCGCAGCGGCTGCGCAGTCGCCGTCAGTCGGGCCTGCCGGTGCGCCCGCCACGCCGACCGCGCCGATCACCTCGTTGCCTGCCCGGATCGGGACGCCGCCCGCCAGCGCGATCACCCCGGGAATGGCAGGCACGAACTGCGCCGCGGGATTCTTCTGCACGTTTTCGCCAATTGCCGCCGTGGTATTGCGCATGCTTGCAGAGGTATAGGCCTTGGCGCGGCTGCCGTCGATCGTATGCGGGCCGGCATTGTCGGCCCGCAGCACGGCGCGTACCGTGCCTGCCCGGTCGACCACGGTTGCCGCGACGTTGAAGCCTTTCTGCGCGCAGGCCGCCACGGCGCCCTGCGCGATCTGCTGCGCCAGACTCAGCGGGATATTGCGTTCCTGCAGCAACTGGGCGTGGGCCAGCAGGGGGGCAGCGGCCAGGGTGGCGGCGATCAGGATTCGGGATGTGTTCATCAGACTTTCCTCTTGGAGAAACCGGTGTTCCGGGGCTGATGAGCAATCTACGGCTTGCCTGCTGCGGCGAACATTCGTCGCACTACCCAAGGCGCTGGGTAGTTCTACGTAACACTGAGTGGTGTCAGGTGGCGGACAGCACCAGTTTCACCAAGTCGGCGACCGAGCCGGTGCCGACCTTCAACGCGATGCCTGCGCGGTGCTTTTCTACTGTGCGCGGCGACAGATCAAGCTTGCGGGCGATCTCCTTGGTCGACAGGCCGTCTGCGATCATGCCGATGATCTCGCTCTCGCGCGCGCTCAGGTGTTCAAGCCGCTGGCTGGCGCCGGTGCGTTCCTGGTGTGCGCTGGCCCAGGTATCCAAGCGTGTCATGCCGGCCTGCACGGCTTCGAGCAAGGCATGCTCGTCGATCGGCTTGCCCAGGAAGTCCACCGCGCCGGCCTTGAAGGCACGGCGGCACAAGGCCATGTCCCCGTGGCCGGTGATGATCACCACCGGCAGCGGCCAGGGGTCTGCCTGGAGCTTTTCCAGCAGCTGAATGCCCGACATGCCCGCCATGCGGACGTCGGCGACCACGCAGCCGACTGCGTCAGCAGGCGTTCGCTGCAGGAAGGATGTGGCGCTGTCGAAGCTGTTCACCCCATAGCCGAAGGTATGCAACAGCAGTGCCAGTGCCTCTCGCACATCGGCGTCGTCCTCGACCAGGTGCACCGGGTATTTCATGCCCTTGCGCCCTCGGTGGCTGCGGGCAGGTGCACGGTGAAACAGGCGCCATCGCCCGGCGCCGATACCACCTCGATACGGCCGCCCGCTTCCTCGACGAGCCGCTCGCAGATCGACAGGCCCAGGCCCATGCCGCCCGCCTTGGTAGTGAAAAACGGGGTGAATAGCCGGCTCAGATCCTGTGGTTCGATGCCGGGACCGTTGTCGCTGACCGAAACATGCACACCGTTGGCATCGGCTGCGCTCGTGACCGTGATGCGCGCCGCACCTGGCGCGGCGGCGCCCAGTGCTTCCGCCGCGTTGCGCAACAGGTTGTGCAGGACCTGCTCGATGGATACCGGATCGACCTGCACTGACGCGTCTGCGGCGCCCAGCTCCGTCGACAGCACGATGCCGCGTTCGGCGAGATCGGCGCGAGCGAGTTCCACGGCACCGAGCACCAAGGCGTCGAGCACGGCCCGCTGGGTGACGGGCGGGCGCTGGCTGGCGTAGGAGCGCATGCGGCTCAGGATGTCGCCCGCGCGTTTGGCCAGGCGGACATTGGCCTGCAGCACGGGCATCAATTCGTCGGTGCCCGCGCCGTTTTCGATCAGACGCAGGCCCGCTTGGCTCTGACTGAGCACCGCGGTCATGGGCTGGGTCAATTCGTGTGCGATGCCGGACGCCATTTCGCCCAGGCCGTTGACACGCATGGCATGGGCCAGGCGCAGCTCCTGGCTGCGCAGTGCCGCCTCCTGCCGCGCAAGCCGCGTCCGCCGCAGGCCGTCAACCAGCCACAGCAGGCATGCGCTGCCGAGCAGCACCAGCAAGAGCAGTGGCGCAGGCAGCAATTCCTTGACCGACACCTGCCGCTGCAGGCTCAGTTGCAGGGGCTGGCTGGTGCTCGTCAACGAATGCGTTGCATGCAGGGTAGGCAGCCATCTGACGGTCTGCGCGGGCGCGACATCAGGAACGCGGCCCAACACCACGCCGTCGGCATCGCTCAGCAAGAGATCGAGCGGGGCGCCATCGGCGGTGTCGGTATCGGCCAGTCGGGCGCTGTCGATCTCCAGCACCAGGGCTGTCAATGACTGGCTCCTCAGGCGCTTGACCAGCAAGTAGTGTTTGCCGTCGCCGTTGGCCAGCACCGCAGCACTGCCTGCGCTCAGAGATTGTGCGCGCTGCCGGATCGCGTCAATACCGGCGGGCAGATTGGTTTCGCCCTCGGTCGACGCCAGCATCCGTGGCGCTGGCTCCAGGCCGATGAGCTGGATCGCGGCAATGCGCGGATAGTATCTGCGTACCGCGGCGGCGACCGCATTGAAGCTGGCGTAACCCGAATCGTCGAGTTGGGCGACCGCAGCCAGACTGGTCAGATGGGCGTCGTGCTGATCCATGCGCTGCGCCAGCATGCTGTAGCGGGCACGGGCGTCGACGGCGAATTCCTGGTCGAGCTGCACGTAGCGCCAGGCTGCCAACAACAGGCAGCCGGCAAGGCTCAGGCCAAGCCAGCGCAGCCCGGCTCTGACAAGCGCGTGCTGCGTCCAGCGCCAGGCCGGCGCACGATGCCCGGACGCGCGGTGGGCAGGGTGATCGACAGCAGGCGTGTGCATGGGCGGGCCTTTGGAACCGGTCAGGCCAGGCTCACTCGATGTTCTGCGCCTGTTCCCGCATCTGCTCGATCAACAGCTTCAAATCCATCGCTGCCCGTGTGACTTCCAGGCCGCCGGCCTTGGAGCCCAGCGTATTGGCTTCGCGATTCATTTCCTGGAACAGGAAATCCAGCCGCTTGCCGGCGCCACGATCGGCCCCCTTGCCGCCCAGCAGGCGATCCAGCTCGGTCAGGTGCGAGCGCAGGCGCGACAGCTCTTCGGCCACGTCGATACGCAGGCCGAACAAGGTGGCTTCATGCGCCAGGCGTTCCGACAATTCCTGGCCGGTGATCTGCTGGAAACCGCCGGGGAAGGCTGCATCCATGGTTTCGCGCAGCTTGCGCGCGAGGCGCTCGCGGTAGTCGTTCACCAACTGCGGCAGGTGTTTTTCCACGTGCGTGACCACGCCCAGCACGCCGGCGGCGCGTTCTGCAATCATGGCGCCGAGGCGCTGGCCTTCGCGTTCGCGGGCGCGCTGCAACTGTCCCAGGGCCTCGGTGGCAGCGGTCATGGCGGCTTCGGCCCAGATGGCTTCGCCTTCCTCGTCGGTCTGCACGCCAGGCCAGGCCAGCAGTTCCGCCAGGCGCGGCGGCGGGGTGTCCGGCAGCACCGCGCGCACCTTGGCGTACAGCGCCGCGGCTTGTTCGAGCGCGCCGACGTTGATGGCGTCGGGGTCGGTCCGCTGGCGGCGTGTGATGCTGCCGCGGATTTCCACCTTGCCGCGCCCCAGGTTGGCGGTCAGCAGTTCGCGCAGCGGCATTTCACTTTGGCGCAGTTCGTCGGGAATGCGGAAGTGCAGGTCGAGGAAACGGCTGTTGACACTGCGCAGCTCGATCGACACGGACCCGTGGGGAGTGTCGGCGCGTGCTGCGCCGAAGGCGGTCATGCTTCGGATCATAGGGCTTGCCTGCTCGTACAATGGAGATCGGCACAGCAGAACGGCGCGTGAAAGCGAGCTGGCTGCTGTGGTGGTTCCGCATCATACGGCCCGGCTCGTGTCTCGGCCATTACGCGTATCAGTGGCAGGCAGCTTGCTTGCCCACTGCATCACGCGCCCCAGGAGTTTTCTCAGATGTCATCCAATTCCGCCGTGCCCTGGAGCCGGCCTTCGGCCCGCGTTGCCTCCGCCCTCCGTGCTGTGTCCCTGCAGCGCGGCTTCACGCGTTACGCCGAAGGCTCGGTGCTGGTCACCTTCGGCCAGACGCAGGTGATCTGCACCGCCAGCGTCGAGGAAAAAGTCCCGGGCTTCATGAAGGGCAAGGGCCGCGGCTGGGTCACCGCCGAATACGGCATGCTGCCGCGCGCCACCCATACTCGTGGCGATCGCGAAGCGGCACGCGGCAAGCAAAGCGGCCGCACGCAGGAAATCCAGCGCCTGATCGGGCGCAGTCTGCGCGCCGTGTTCGACCTGGAAAAGCTGGGTGAACGGTCCATCCACGTCGATTGCGACGTGATCCAGGCTGACGGCGGCACGCGTTGCGCCAGCATCACCGGCGCCTTTGTTGCGGTGCAGGACGCGGTCAGCGGCTTGCTGGCCCGTGGCCTGATCACCGAGTCGCCGATTCGTGATGCGGTGGCCGCAGTGTCGGTCGGCATGTATGAAGGCCAGCCCGTGCTGGACCTGGACTACCCGGAAGACTCGAACTGCGACACCGACATGAATGTGGTGATGACGGGCGCGGGCAATTTTGTGGAAGTGCAGGGCACCGCGGAAGGCGTGCCGTTCTCGCGCGCTGACATGAATGCCTTGCTGGCGCTGGCCGAACAAGGCATTGCGGAACTGGTGCGCCTGCAGCGTGAAGCACTGGCCCAGCCCCTGCCGCAGCACGCGGCGTAATAAAAGAAAGGCAGAGAAAGGCAGCACGATGAAAAAACTGGTTCTTGCGTCGAACAACGCCGGCAAGCTGAAGGAATTCGCGGCCTTGCTGGCGCCGCTGGGCATCGAGCTCGTCACCCAGGGCAGCCTGGGCGTGCCCGAGTGCCCCGAGCCACACGTCACCTTCATTGAAAACGCGTTGGCCAAGGCGCGGCATGCCAGCGCGGTGACCGGCCTGCCGGCGCTGGCAGACGATTCGGGCATCTGTGCGCCTGCGCTGGGCGGGGCGCCGGGCGTGCTGTCGGCGCGCTTTGCAGCGGTCGACGGCCAGCCGCGTTCCGACGATGCCAACAATCGCCTGCTGATCGAACGCCTGCGCGAACACAGCGACAAGCGCGCCTGTTATTACGCCGCACTGGTGCTGGTGCGCCATGCCGACGATCCGCAGCCGCTGATCGGCGAGGGCGCCTGGTGGGGCGAGGTGATCGACACGCCGCGCGGCGAGGGCGGTTTCGGCTACGACCCGTACTTCCTGCTGCCGGATCTGGGCAAGACCGCCGCTGAACTGGGCGCAGAAAAGAACCGGATCAGTCATCGTGCCATGGCGCTCGCCGCGCTCTTGCCCAAGTTGTCGGGACTGTAAGGCCGTGGCCCGCACCATTCCCATCCAGCTGGCCGTGGGTGGCCACACGCCCAAGGGCCTGATCACGCCCTTTGCGCAGGCGGGCGAGTCGCAGCTGACCAGCCTGCCGCCGCTGTCCCTGTATGTGCATGTGCCCTGGTGTGTGCGCAAATGCCCGTACTGTGACTTCAATTCGCACGCAGCGCCTGGCGAGATCCCCGAAGCGCGTTATCTGGCGGCATTGACTGCCGACCTGGACCAGGCCGTGCCTCTGATCTGGGGCCGGACCGTCAACACCGTCTTCATCGGCGGCGGCACGCCCAGCCTGCTGTCGGCGGGGGCGCTGGACCAATTGCTGGGTCTGCTGCGCTCACGCCTGAACCTGTTGCCCGACGCGGAAATCACGCTGGAAGCCAACCCCGGCACGGTTGAAGCCGCGCGCTTCAAGGAATATGCGGCAAGCGGGGTGAACCGTATTTCGCTGGGTATCCAGAGCTTCGACGATGCCAGCCTGAAGGCGCTGGGCCGCATCCACGATTCGCGCGAGGCCCGCGAGGCCATCGAGATCGCGCAGAAATATGTCGGCCGGATCAACCTGGACCTGATGTACGCGTTGCCTGGCCAGACCTTGGCGGGCTGTCTGCACGATATCGATACGGCCTTGTCCTTCGGCACGGGGCACTTGTCGATGTACCACCTGACGCTCGAACCCAATACGGTGTTTGCCCGTTTCCCGCCGGCCTTGCCCGACGAGGACCTGGCCTACGACATGCAGGACGCCGTGGCGGAACGTCTGGGCGCCGCCGGTTTCGAGCAATACGAGATATCTGCCTACGCGCGGCCGGGCCAGCGCAGCAAGCACAACGTGAACTACTGGGAGTTCGGCGACTATCTGGGCATCGGCCCCGGTGCGCACGGCAAGCTGTCCTTCCACGATCGCATCATTCGCGAAGCGCGCCTGCGCAGTCCGGAGTCCTGGATGAGCCAGGTCGATGCGGGTGGGCACATCTCGGAGTCGCGTCGCGTCACGGCGGCCGATCTGCCGTTCGAGTTCATGCTGAACGCCTTGCGCCTGGTCGATGGGGTGGCCACCACCAGTTTCAGCGAACGCACGGGCCTGTCTCTGGCCGTCATCGCGCCGGAATTGCGGGCGGCGACCGAGCGTGGTCTGCTGGATCCCGACCCGACCCGGATCCGCGCAACGGAGCTGGGCAGACGCTTCCTCAACGACCTGCAGGGCATGTTCCTGCGCGAGAGCGATCAGTGATGCACTGATAAGGTGCATTTTCCGGGCTTTGATCAAATGCATTGTTTTGGTGCGTTGATCTCGACCGGAAATGCACCTGATTGGGGCATTGCGCTCAAGCAGCGCACCGCTGCTTGTGTCAAAATTCCCGCCGACATGGCATTTGACGGTGCCATGCATCATTGTGGCGTGGAGTTGGCACAGAACCTGCATTACACGCTGCATCAAGTCGTGGCGTCCTGGCTGTTGCCGGTGCGTAACGCGGCGCCCAATTTTCGGCTTGAAGTCGGCAGCAATGTCGGCAACACCCTCTACAGCAAGATATCTGGAGCCCTCATGGCAACGCCCAAAGACGTTCTGAAACTGATTGCGGACAATGAAGTTCGCTTTGTTGACCTGCGCTTCACCGACACGAAGGGCAAAGAGCAGCACGTGTCGCTGCCGTCGCATCAGGTCGACGAAGACAAGTTCGAATCGGGTCAGGCGTTCGACGGCTCTTCGATCGCCGGTTGGAAGGGCATCGAAGCCTCGGACATGCTGCTGATTCCCGATCCGGCTACCGCTCGCCTGGACCCGTTCCGCGAAGAGTCGACCCTGATCCTAACCTGCGACGTGGTCGAGCCGTCCGATGGCAAGGGTTACGACCGTGACCCGCGCTCGCTGGCCAAGCGCGCAGAAGCCTATCTGAAGTCCTCGGGCTTCGGCGACACCGCCTACTTCGGCCCGGAACCCGAGTTCTTCGTCTTCGACGGCATCACGTGGGGCGTCGACATGTCGGGCTGCTTCGTGAAGATCAAGTCCGAAGAAGCACCGTGGTCTACCGGCATCGAATTCGAAGGCGGCAATCTGGGCCATCGTCCGGGCGTGAAGGGTGGTTATTTCCCCGTGCCGCCGGTTGATTCGTTCCAGGATCTGCGTTCGGAAATGTGCCTGCTGCTCGAACAGCAAGGCGTGCCGGTCGAAGTGCATCACCACGAAGTGGCTGCACCGGGCCAGCTGGAAATCGGTACCAAGTTCTCGACGCTGGTTCAGCGCGCTGACTGGAACCAGATCATGAAGTACACGATCTGGAACGTCGCTGCTGCCTACGGCAAGACCGCGACCTTCATGCCCAAGCCCATCGTTGGCGACAACGGTTCCGGCATGCACGTTCACCAGTCGATCTGGAAAGACGGCCAGAACCTGTTCGCAGGCAACGGCTACGCCGGTCTGTCCGACTTCGCGCTGTACTACATCGGCGGCATCATCAAGCACGCACGTGCATTGAATGCCATCACCAACCCGGGCACCAACTCGTACAAGCGTCTGGTCCCGCACTACGAAGCACCGGTCAAGCTGGCCTACTCGGCACGCAACCGCTCGGCTTCGATCCGTATTCCCTACGTGGGCAACCCGAAGGGCCGTCGTATCGAAACCCGCTTCCCGGATCCGCTGGCCAATCCGTACCTGGCATTCTCGGCCCTGATGATGGCCGGCCTGGACGGCGTCGCCAACAAGATCCACCCGGGTGATCCGGCCGACAAGAACCTGTATGACCTGCCGCCGGAAGAAGACGCAAAGATCCCGACCGTGTGCTCGTCGCTTGAGCAAGCCCTGGAAGCCCTGGACAACGACCGCGAGTTCCTGACCCGTGGCGGCGTGTTCAGCAACTCCATGATCGACGCCTACCTGGCGTTGAAGCAGGAAGAAGTCAACCGCATGCGCATCACCACGCATCCGGTCGAATTCGACATGTACTTCTCGTCGTAATTCGCGAGTATTGCCGCGTCCTGCGCAGGCAACAAACGGGGCGGAACGTCGCCCCGTTTTTTTTCGCCTGACGTTTGTGATGCGGCACCCTTTTTCTGCGATGCCCTTCCTGGATTGCGCCCCATGAATGCTTTTATTTCACGCGCGCGCGAGACCCCGCCGGTGCCGGACCTGATGGCCCTGGAGCTGCTCGCAAGTGCCGTGCTGGTCCTCGACGCGAAAGGGATCATCCGATTCGCCAACGCGGCCGCCGAGGATTTGTTCGAGATATCCGTGCGCCAGCTGGTTGGCGTGCATGCAGGTTCCTTGTTCGGACATGGCGAGGAGTTGCAGCGCTCGCTGGCCGAGGCGCTGACCAATCAGTTCGCCGCCAAGCGCCAGCTGATGGATATCGACCGTGCCGGACGCGATCCGGTGCAGGTCAGCCTGACCGTCGTCGCGATTCACGGCCAGCCCTGGCCCGTACTGCTTGAACTGCGCGAGATCGAACAGCAGTTGAAAGTCGACCGCGAAGAGCGGTTGCTTGACCAGGCGCAAGCCAATCGCGAACTGCTGCGCAATCTTGCGCACGAGATCAAGAATCCGCTGGGTGGCCTGCGTGGCGCAGCCCAGCTGCTGGAAGCCGAACTGCCAGACCCGTCGCTGAAGGAATACACCCAGGTCATCATCCAGGAAGCCGATCGCCTGCAGACCCTGGTGGATCGCCTGCTGGCGCCGCATCGTGCGCCGCACATCGTCGGCGACGTGAACATCCATGAAGTGTGCGAACGCGTGCGCTCGCTGGTGTTGGCCGAGCACCCGCGTGGCCTGAAGATCGTGCGCGACTACGACATCTCGCTGCCCGAGTTCCGCGGCGACAAGGTGCAGTTGATCCAGGCCATGCTGAACATCGTTCGCAACGCTGCGCAGGCCCTGGCGCCGCAGATCAAGGAAGGCGACGCGCAGATCACCATCAAGACCCGGGTGACGCGTCAAGTCACGCTGGCAAAGCGGCGCTACAAACTGGCACTGGAATTGCATGTGTCGGACAACGGACCCGGCGTACCGCCGGAAATCCGAGACCGCATCTTCCATCCGCTGGTATCGGGACGGGAGGGGGGCAGTGGCCTGGGGCTGACGCTGGCGCAGACCTTCGTGCAACAGCATGAAGGTCTCATCGAGTGCGAAAGCCGCCCTGGTTGCACGGTCTTCCGTATCTTGCTGCCCCTGCTTTGAATCAGGCCTTCGGGCCTTAAAGAATCTGTTTGGGAAAACGTATGAAGCCGATCTGGATTGTGGACGATGACCGCTCGATTCGTTGGGTGCTCGAAAAGGCGCTGACGCGGGCCAACCTGCCGTGCCGCAGTTTCGCATCGGCCAGCGAGGCGCTGGCTGCCTTGGACACCGACGTGCCGCAGGCACTGGTGTCCGATATCCGCATGCCGGGTGCCAGCGGCATCGAACTGCTGACCGAAGTGAAGTCACGCCATCCGGCGCTGCCGGTGATCGTGATGACGGCGTACTCGGACCTGGAAAGCGCGGTGTCGGCCTTCCAGGGCGGTGCCTTTGAGTACCTGCCCAAACCTTTCGACGTTGATGCTGCAGTCGCGCTGGTGCGCCGCGCCATCGAAGAAAGTCTGCGTGAAGATCAGGTCGACGAAAGTGTGCTCGGCTCGCCGGAAATCCTGGGCCAGGCACCGGCCATGCAGGAGGTGTTCCGTGCCATCGGCCGCCTGTCGCAGTCGCAGGTCACGGTGATGATCACCGGCGAATCGGGCAGCGGCAAGGAACTGGTCGCACGTGCGCTGCACAAGCACAGCCCGCGTGCACAAGGGCCGTTCGTGGCCATCAACACGGCGGCGATTCCGCGTGATCTGCTGGAGTCCGAACTGTTCGGCCATGAACGCGGTGCGTTCACCGGCGCGCAGAACATGCGTCGCGGCCGCTTCGAGCAAGCCGATGGCGGCACGCTGTTCCTCGACGAAATCGGTGACATGCCGTCCGAGCTGCAGACCCGCCTGCTGCGCGTGCTGTCCGATGGCACTTTTTATCGGGTCGGTGGACACAGCGCGGTGCGCGCCAATGTGCGCGTGATTGCAGCCACCCACCAGCCGCTGGAAGAGCGCGTCAAGCAGGGCCTGTTCCGCGAAGACTTGTTCCACCGCCTGAACGTCATTCGCCTGCGCCTGCCGGCCTTGCGCGAGCGCTCGGAAGACATCCCGTTGCTGGCCAAGCACTTCCTGGCGCGCAGCGCACGCGACCTGGGCGTCGAGCCCAAGCGCCTGACGCCGGCCTCGCTGGATGTGCTGTCACGCTTCCGCTTCCCGGGCAACGTGCGTCAGCTGGAAAACGTCTGTCATTGGCTCGCCGTGATGGCGCCTACGCAGACCATCGACGTGCAGGACCTGCCGCCCGAATTGCTGGATTCGTTGTCACGCGATGCCTCGGCGAACGAATCGGCTGCCGCCGAGCCTGCGCTGTCCGGCGGTGGCTACGAGCGTGGTTCAGGCAGCACCGACGCAGCACGTCCCTTCGGTGCTGCCGACCCGGCAAGTCTGCGCAACACCAGTGACGCCGGTGTCTGGCAGAACAGCTTGCAGACCGAAGTCGAACGTCAATTGGCGCGTGGCGATGCCGACCTGATGCACAACCTCACGCAGCAATTCGAACGCGTGCTGATTGCCAGCGCCCTGCGTGCAACGCGTGGTCGCCGTATCGAAGCAGCCAGCCGTCTGGGGATCGGTCGCAACACGATCACGCGCAAGATCCAGGAACTCGGCATGGAAGACGAAGCCGGTTGATTGGCATGACGGGGCAGGGCGGTGCGGTTCGCCGCCTGCTCCTGCTGACGATCACCGCGCATCGTCAACGGCCCTGATCGCACCATACATTTCTGCGCCCATATCCATAACACCGCCTGGCGGCTCCGCTGGGAATCATCCGGTGCCTTCATGGATACTCGGGTTTTACTCTCAGCCAAATAAATGACCGTTCCGTATGCGTTTTATACGGAAGAAACGGCGTGTGTCGGCAGCCTTTCTGTCGCCCAGCTGACACGTAGACTCGCCTCCTTGCCGCCTGCATTCGCCTGAAATCGGGCGGCCACATGTCGGCGTCGGACGAGCCTCTTGCCCTCGACGCGCGTGTGAACCTGTCGGACCGTGCGCCGCACGCGATCCGCCCACTGGAGAGTTCGGGGCCTTCAGCCTGCGGCAGCCCCGGCCGCGCGACGAGGACAGAAAGATGTTTAACGTGGACACCGCTTCTCTCACGAGGATCAACAGCACCTTGACCGGACCGGACGGTGGTGCCGTGGCACTGACGGACGTCAGCGCCGATGGCCGCTACGTGGTCTATTCGGGTGGCTTGGGCAGCAAGCAGCTTTTCCTGCGCGATACCAAGCTTGGCTCGACGATTCAGTTGACCACCGGCTCCGGCGGCGACTCGTCGCAGGGACGCATCACCGATGACGGCAAGTTCCTGGTCTTCACCAGCGCGGCCAACAACGTGGTTGCCGGCGACACGGCGGGCAAGTCCGACATCTTCCTGATGAACCTCGAGACCAAGGCGACCTCGCGCATCATGGCTGCCGGCGGCGAGCAGGGCAACGGCCATGCGAGCTATCCTGAAATCACGCCCGACGGCAAGTTCATCGCCTACTCAAGCGAGTCGACGAATATCGTCAGCGGCGAAGGCGGCGTGCTGCGCGACATCTTCCTGTTCAACACACAAACCGGTGCGACCACCGCAGTCAGTGCCGGCCAGCCCGACTTCAACTACAAGTCGAATCCGATGATTTCGGCCGACGGCCGCTATGTCACCTACAGCGGTCAGTTCAATGGCAACCCGATGCCGGGTGTGATCGTTCGCTACGACACGGTGACCGGGACGTCCACAGCGCTGGCGGTGCCGGTCACTGGCCAGAACGACAACCTGCTGCTCGACGATGCGACCCCGGATGGCCGCTATGTCGTGTTTGAAAGTCGCCAGAACAATCTGGTGCCGAACGACACCAACACCAGCGCCGACATCTTCCGTTATGACACGCTTACCGGCCAAACAGTGCGCGTGTCGGTGTCGACGGGCGGCACCGAAGGCAACGACGACTCGGTCGATGCCACGATTTCCAGCAACGGCCGTTATGTGGCGTTCGTCAGTGACGCCACCAATCTGGTAGCCGGCGACACCAATCGCGGTACCAATGGGGTGGGCCGCGACGTGTTCGTGCGCGACATGGAAACCGGCGTCACGGTTCGTGCATCGGTGCAGTCGTCCGGCAAGGAATTCAGCTTCCCGATGTTCCGCACGGCACACATTGCCGACGATGGTTCATCCATCGTGTTTGGTGAAGTGGACGCCATCTACAAGATCTCGCTGACCGGCATCAACGAAGCCGTCAGTGCCAACATCATCGGCACGGCCGGCAATGACGTGCTCAATGGCGGTACTGGCAACGACACCCTGCAAGGCCTGGGTGGAAACGACACCTTGATCAACAGTCTGGGCAACGACACGCTGGACGGCGGTGACGGGTTCGACATCGCGTCGATGGGTTATGGCTTGCGCGGCACGACCATTTCCGGCAATGCCAGCGAACGTACGCTTACGCACGGCTCGCAGACCGACAAGCTCGTGTCGATCGAAGAGATCCATTTCGCCGACGGACGCATGGTCTACAACCCGCAGGACGGCGTCGCCCAGGTTGCGCGCCTGTTCAATGCTGCGCTGGGCCGCGAACCAGATCAGGCAGGCCTGAATTTCTGGGCCAGTGCCATCAAGGGTGGCGTGTCGCTCACGACCCTTGCCGACGGCTTTTTGAGCAGCCCGGAATTCGCCCAGCGTTATGGCTCGAACCTGAGCAACGACGCATTCGTGACGGCGGTCTACAAGAACACTCTGGGCCGCACGCCGGATGCCGATGGCCTGGGCTTCTGGGTGTCGGCCCTGAACGCGGGCAGCAGCCGTGGCCAGGTGCTGCGCGATTTCTCCGAAAGTGTCGAGAATGTACAGAAGACGGCAGGTCTGGTGTCGGCCGGCATCTGGGACGTCGATGACCAGGCGGTGCAGGTGGCGCGTCTGTACGACACCGTGTTCTCGCGCAAGCCTGATCTGGACGGCACGGTGTTCTGGAAGACGGCCATGCAGAACGGCTCGTCCAGCCTGCTGGGGGTGGCCAATGCGTTCACGGGGTCGACCGAGTTCCAGCAGAAGTACGGTTCCCTGAGCAATCGGGACTTCGTCTCAGCCATGTATCAGAACGCCCTGCATCGCGCACCGGATGCCGATGGGCTGAACTTCTGGACAGGTGCACTGGATGCCGGCGCCAGCCGTGCCCAGCTGGTGATCGACTTGTCCGAGAGCCCGGAGCACGTGCAGTTGACGCTGGCCGGCACCATGAGCGCCACGACACCGGGTATCGACTTCGCCTGATGTCGTGATGGGCGGCGTCGCGTTCGTGACGCCGCGTCAGGTCCTGCTGCGTGGGGCGAGTCTGCCGGTGCGTCGGCAGTTGCGTCAACACGTGGCCCGGTCATGGCCTGTTGCGCACCCAAGCAGAACACGAAGCACGCATGCTGTGCTTGAATAGGTGATTCGTTTATTCGAGGACACCCATCCCATGCGTGCAAGCTGGTACGAGAAAAACGGTGAGGCCCGTGACGTCATGAAGATCGGCGACTTGCCGACACCTACCGCCGGTCCCGGCGAAGTGCGTGTGCGTCTGGCGGTCTCCGGCCTGAATCCCTCGGACGTGAAATCTCGACGCGGTCGCCCCCTGGCGGACGCTTTGTGTGTGCCCAACAGCGACGGCGCAGGCCTGATCGATCAGGTCGGCCCGGGCGTGGACAGCAGCCGCATCGGCGAGCGGGTCTGGGTGTGGAACGGACAATGGCAGCGCCCGCTTGGTACCTCGGCGGAGTACATCGTCTTGCCGCAGGAACAAGCGGTGCTGTTGCCCGACACCACGGAATTCGCAGCCGGTGCCTGCCTGGGTATCCCGGCATTGACCGCGTTTCGCGCGGTGGAACTGCTCGGCGATATCGCGGGCAAGACCATCGTGGTGATCGGTGCAGGGTCGGCCGTCGCGCACTATGCGGCGCAGCTGGCGATCATCAAGGGCGCACGGGTTATCGGTACGGTGGGCAGCGTCGAGAAAGCGCGCCATGCGGCAGCGGTAGGCGTTACGCAGACGATCAACTACAAGACCGAATCGGTGCTGGACCGGGTGCTTGAGCTCACCGGTGGCAAGGGCGCCGATGGCTTGATCGACATGGACTTCTCCACCACGGCGGCCTTGCTGGGCAAGGGGCTGGTGGCCCGTCACGGCGTGGTGGCCTGCTACGGGTCGAACGTGATGGGTGAAAGCCCGTTCCCGTTCCGCGACATCATGTTCAGGTCGCTGACGCTGCACTTCGTGGTGGTCTACGACCTGCTGCCTGCTGATCGTGCACGGGCCATCGAGACGCTCACGCATCTGCTGGCCGAAAATCGCCTGACCCACACCATCGGCGCGCATTTCTCGCTGGACGACATCGTGGCCGCCCACGAAGCGGTGGAAGGCGGCAAGGTACTGGGCAATGTGGTGATCGATCTGCAGTAGACGTCAGTTGGCTGCGTCGGACCTGTTCCGCCAGCCATCAATGCAACAGGCCGCTTTCGCGGCCTGTTTGCTTGCAGCGGTGGTGCGAAGAACTCAGCGCTTGCCGACCTGATCGCCGATCACGCCGCCGATCGCCGCGCCGCCCACGGTGCCGAGCACACCGCCGGTCAGCACCGCACCTGCCACGCCGCCGACGCCCGCGCCCGTGACCATGCTCTTCGAACGATGGGACATCTGGTCCCAGCTGGCGCAGCCCGCCGTCGACAGAACGAGCAAAGCGGTGGCTGCCAAGGTGGCGATACGGGAATGGTTCATGGTCATGCTCCAGATCTTATGGGGAAGGCGAGACCCCCGAACACCGAAGGTCACGCGCTGAATGAACGATCCCAGAACCGTTGAGCAATGTCTGTGACTGCACAGACGTGACTGCGTCAATGTGTAAACCGTACACGCTCGATTGCTACCGACGAGTAACTCCTGGATGGCATCCGCAACGCCCGCATCGCGTGCCGTAACGCATCAGAAGCCGACGGCCTGGCCATCCCGCCGCGAATCGCTCGCCGCGATGTAGCCGTTCTTGATCCGCTGGATGAGTTGGGCCGAGCCGAATTCAAGGCTGTCGGCAGGCGCCACCTGGACATGGTGTCCGCGCGCTTGCAGCTCGCGCACCACCGCGGGCGAGGTGTGCGCTTCGATATGGACCACCGGACCGTTCTCCACCCGGAAGCGCGGGGCATCGCTCATGGCTTGCGGGTTCTGGTGGAACGAGGCCAGGCGCATCATCACCTGCAGGTGACCTTGCGCCTGCATGGACCCGCCCATCACGCCAAACGCCATGAGGGGCTGGCCGCCGCGAGTGACGAAGCCCGGAATGATGGTGTGCATGGGCTGCTTGCCCGGCGCCACGCAGTTGGGATGGCCGGCCTGCAGGCTGAAGCTCTCGCCGCGGTTGTGCAGGCCGATGCCAGTGCCGGGCACCACCACGCCGGAACCAAAACCCCGATAATTGGACTGGATGAAGGACACCATGTTGCCGGCGGCGTCGGCCGTCGCCAGGTAAACCGTGCCGCCCGGTTTTGGCACGCCCGCCATGGCGACGGTAGCCCGGTCCATACGAATGAGGGCGGCACGCGACGCCAGATACTGTGGGTCTAGCAGCGCGGTTGGCGCGAACTGCATGTGCTCGGCATCCCCGACATGCGCATGAAGATCGGCGAATGCCAGCTTCATTGCCTCGATGCCAAGGTGGTAGAAGTCGGTGCTGTCGCAGCCCATCGATTCCACGTCGAAGCGGTCGACGATGCCAAGCGCGATCAGTGCGGCGATGCCTTGGCCGTTGGGCGGCAGTTCGTGCAGGGTGTGCCCCCGATAGTCCTGCGACACCGGCTCGACCCAGGTCGCCCGATGACTTGCCAGGTCTTGTGCCGACATGCAGCCGCCGGTTTTTGCAGCATGCGCGACCAGGCGCTCGGCCAGCTCGCCTTCGTAGAAACTGCGGCCCCCCGTGCTGGCAATCTCCGCCAGGGTGCGGGCCTGGTCGGCGAAGCGCCAGCGCTCGCCGGCCAGCGGTGCGCGGCCATCAACAAGGAATGCGCCCGTGAAGCCCGGCTGGTCGGCCAGCACGGGCACCTGGGCAGCCCATTGACGCGCGATCTGCGGCGACACCAGGAAACCTTCGCTCGCGTAGGCGATGGCCGGTTCGAACAAACGCGCGAAATCGAGCTTGCCGAAGCGTTCGGACAGCGCTTTCCATCCTGCCACCTGGCCGGGCACCGTGACGGTGTCCCAGCCAAGCCTGGGCATCGCCTCGCGGCCGGCGAAGTGCGCCAGGTCCCATGCGGCAGGCGCACGTCCGCTGGCATTGATGCCATACAGCTTTCCTTCGAACCACACCTGCGAGAACAAGTCGCCGCCAATGCCGTTCATGACGGGCTCCACCACCGTCAGCGTGATGGCGGCGGCGAGTGCCGCGTCGATGGCGTTGCCGCCTTCGCGCAGCATCTGCAGGCCGGCCTGGGCCGCCAGCGGCTGGCTGGTGCTGACGGCGTTGGCCGCCAGCAGCGGCATTTTTTGCGAACGGTAGGGGAAGGACCAGTCAAGATCTTGCATGGAGGATTCCGTAAGGTCTGCGGGCAGGAGGAGGCAGTCGCGGCGCTCGCCGTCTTACTGCATGGACATGCCGGATTGGCGAACCAGCGCTTCGGTGCGCGGGATCTCGGTCTTGATGAAGGCGTCGAAGTCGGCAATGCTGCCGTCGCGAGGTTCGGCACCGGTGGCAATCAGGCGCTCACGGAACGCCGGCGCTCGCAGCAGCTTGTTGATCTCGGTGTTGAGCCGGGTGACGACGGCTTGCGGCGTGCCGGGACTGGCCACGATGCCGTACCAGGGGGCGATGTCGTAGCCGGGATAGCCCTGTTCGGCGATGGTCTGCACGTCTGGTGCCATGGCGGCGCGCGTGGCGCTGGAGACGCCCAGCGCATTGAGCCGGCCTGCCTTGACGTGCGGCAAGGCCGTCATGATGGTGTCGAAGTACATCGACACCTGTCCCGACAACAAGGCTGGGAGAGCGTCGCCCGCGCCTTTGTAGGGCACGTGCAGGATGTCGATACCGGCGACTTGCCGCAGCAACTCGCCAGCCATGTGGGAGGTCGTGCCGGTGCCGAAGGATGCGTAGCTCAGTTTGCCCGGATTGGCTTTGGCGTAGGCGACCATCTCCGGGAGGGTCTTGAACGGCAGTGAGGGGTCGGACAACAGCATGTTCGGGGTGATCGCGACCATCGCCACCTTTTCGAAGGCATCCGGGTCGTAGCTCAGCTTCTTGTAGATGAAGCGGTTGGTCACCATGGACGCCGGGCCGCTCATCAGCAAGGTGTAGCCGTCGCCGGGGGCCCGCGCCGCCGTGTCGCTGCCGATCACGGCCGCCGCGCCAGGCTTGTTTTCAATGATGAAGGGCTGGCCCAGTGCTTCGCTCAGACCCTGACCGATCTGGCGGCTGAGAAGGTCTGTGGCCGCACCCGCAGAGAAGGGCACGACGATGCGGACGGGTTTGGTCGGCCACGGATCAGCGGCCGATTGTGCGAAAGCGGCAGTGCTTGCTAGCGAGAGCAGGGCCGTCACAAGGTGCTTGCGCAGCGTTCTTTGAAGCATGGAGAGACCTCATCTAAAGAAGAAGGAAGTTCACGTGTGCTGGTCGCCGCAGAAAAACAGCAGGCGATTTATTGTATTCATGTATCTAGGGATACGTGTATCCAATTTGGAGGCGCGGCATTTAATGCAGGAACCGTGCCGGCTCGGCGCACGCGAAGGCGCTGGTATGGCGGCACAATGTGGTGATTCTGGGGAGGGCAAAGACGGTGGACCGCACATTCCATGCACCGCCCTTGTGCGCGCAGCCCGTGGTGGCTAGCCGCGCGATGCGCCAGGCGAGGCGGTCTGCGCGGATGGCCCCGCATATAATCGCGTGCCCAGCACCGTGCAACATCCAGGATCAGTCATGCAACCGCAACGGCCGTCTCGCTTTGAGCCTGCGTACTCGACCGCGCAGGAAGAGGCCTACCAGTACCTGCTGCACGCGATCCGCATGGGTGTGATGCGGCCGGGCGCGCGCCTGGTGCCCGAGGAGATTGCGTCCGCGGTGGGAATGAGCCGGATGCCGGTGCGCGAAGCCCTTGGCCGCCTGGCTACCGAGGGCCTGATCGTCATGCGGCCGAATCGTGGCGCGGTCGTCCGCGCACTGACGGAAGATGAGGTACTGGAAGTCTTCGAGATGCGCGCGGTGCTCGAAGGCCTGGCCGCCTCGATGGCGGCGACGCGTGCCAACGCGTCGGACATCCAGGATCTGGAGCAATTGCTGGTGAGAATGCAGCAAAGCGCGCCCAGTACCTCGGCCTGGATCACCGTGCATCGCCAGTTCCACGAACGTCTTTGCGCGATCAGCGATGCGCCGCGGCTGATGCAGCAGATATCTGCGCTGCACGCGGTGGTCGAGCCGCTGATGCGTCTCTGGCTGGAGAACGGATCGTCACCGTCCTACTTGCAGGACCGCCATGAAGACATCCTGACGGCCTTGAAGGCAGGTGACCCGGATGCGATGGAGTCGATGGTGCGCGCCCACGTCCGGCGGACCATTCCAGGCATCGTTTCAGCCATGAAAAATCCCAGCCAGCAGGCCCTCGCCGAACAGGCGCCCTGAGGCTGGACCGTTCTTCCCGGCCGTGGTTCAGGCGCGCCGACGGCGATTCAGAGTGCGAGCGTGGCGACCACCGGTGCGTGATCCGAAGGCTGCTCAAGCTTTCGCGTTGCCTTGTCGACGACGGACGCCGTGCATGCACTGGCCAGCGGCGCCGACAGCAGGATGTGGTCGATGCGCATCCCGGCGTTGCGGCGGAACGCGAACTGCCGGTAATCCCACCAGCTGAAGATTTTCTCGGGCTGGTCGAACAAGCGGAACGAGTCTGACAATCCCAGCGCCAGCAAGCCCTGGAATGCGGCACGTTCGGCGGGGGATACCAGAATGTCGCCAGCCCACTTTGCCGGATCGTGGACGTCGCGGTCGTCGGGCGCAATGTTGTAGTCGCCCAGCACGGCCAGACGTGGCGAGGCAGCCAGCGTGTTCTTCAGGTACTCGGTGAACGCCTCGTACCAGGACAGCTTGTAGATGTACTTCTCGCTGTCCACCGCTTGCCCGTTCGGGCAGTAGGCATTCACCAGCCGGACCTCGCCCTGCGGCGAATCCAGCGTCACTGCAATCACGCGCTTCTGCGCATCCTCATAACCGGGAATGCCGCAGACCACATCCTTGACCGGCGAACGCGACAACACCGCTACGCCGTTGTAGGTCTTCTGCCCGGAAAACACCGCGTGGTAACCCGCCTCCTGGATGGCTGCGAGCGGGAAGACCTCGTCGGTCATCTTCAACTCCTGCAGGCACAGGGCATCCACCGGGTTGGCGGCAAGCCAGTCCAGCACCTGCGGCAAGCGGACTTTGAGGGAGTTGACGTTCCAGGCGGCAATACGCATATGACTCTTGTTTCGCTTCGGGTTCAGCTGGTCATTGTATTGGAACCGCTGTCGAGGACAGGCAGTTGGGTGTACCTGGCTGGAATGGGCTGTCCCGGTTGGGACGGACAGTCCCCCCGCTATGTGATTTCCTGTTCAGAGCTCGGTGCGCAGTCGCCAGATCTCGGGGAACAGCACCACGTCGAGCATCTTGCGAAGGTAGCTCACGCCACCGGTCCCGCCGGTGCCGCGTTTGAAGCCGATCACGCGTTCGACGGTCGTCACGTGGCGAAAGCGCCAGAGCCGGAAGGCGTCTTCGATGTCGGTGAGCTTTTCGCCAAGCTGGTACAGGTCCCAATGCTGCTTCGGGTTGCGGTACACGGTGAGCCACGCCTGCTCGACCGCGTCGCTTGCCTCATAGGGCTGTGTCCAGTCGCGTTCCACGTAGTCCGACGGCACCGTCAGGCCGCGGCGCGCCAGCAGGCGCAGCGCCTCGTCGTAGAGCGATGGCGCACGGTAGGCCGTCTCTACCTGCGCCAGCAGATCGGCGCGATGCGCGTGTGGCTTGAGCATCGCCGCGTTCTTGTTGCCCAGCGAGAACTCGATGCAGCGGTACTGGGCGCTCTGGAAGCCGCTCGAACTCGCGAGGTAAGGCCGCATCGCACTGTACTCGGGCGGCGTCATGGTCGAGAGCACCGTCCACGCACTCACGAGCTGCTCCATGATGCGTGTCACACGGGCCAGCATCTTGAAGGCGTCGGGCAGCTGCTCGGCGGCGATGCAGCGCGTGGCCGCCGTCAGTTCGTGCAGCATGAGCTTCATCCACAGCTCGCTGGTTTGATGCTGGACGATGAAGAGCATCTCGTCGTGCGTCGGCGAGAGCGGATGCTGCGCGTTCAGGATCTCGTCCAGGTGCAGGTAGTCGCCGTAGCTCATCGACTGGCTGAAGTCGAGTTGCGCTTTTTCGTCCTGAACGATTTTCTCGGTCTGACTCATGTCAGGTCACCGCATTTTTCTGGTTGAACTCGGGACGCCGCCATTCTTCTTTTTCCAGCACCTGCACGAGGTGCTCGACCGAATGCCACACGTCCTCGAAGCTCAGGTACAGCGGCGTGAACCCGAAGCGCAGAATGTGCGGCGTCTGCGCGTCGCCGGCGCGGAAGTCACCAATCACACCGCGGGCGATGAGCGCCTGCACAATGGCGTAGGCCGCGTTGCCCTGCGCTTCGGCTGCATCGGCCATTGCCAGGCACACCTGTGATCCGCGCTGGTCGTGGTCGCGCGGCGTGACGAGCGTGAAGCGACCGGGGCAGCGCGCCTCGACCAGGGCGATGAAGGCGTCGGTGAGCGCAAGCGACTTGCTGCGCAGCGCGGACATCGGGCCGAGGTCGGCGTTGAAGGGCTCAGTGGCCAGCAGCGTGTCGATCCCGCATTCGAGCGCCGACAGGCTGATGATCGGTTGCGTGCCGCACAGGTAGCGCGCCACGCCCGGTGCAGGCCGGTAATGGGGCGTGAATTCGAAAGGCGCGGCGTGGCCGAACCAGCCCGACAGCGGCTGCTCGAAGCGGCTCGCATGGCGTGTGTTCACCCACACGAAGGCGGGCGCGCCGGGGCCGCCATTCAAGTACTTGTAGCCACAGCCGATCGCGAAGTCGGCGTTGCTTTCGTTGAGCTTGACCGGTACCGCGCCCGCGCTGTGCGCCAGGTCCCACACGGTGAGTGCGCCTGCGGCATGTGCCGCTGCCGTCAGCGCGGCCATGTCGTGCATGGCGCCGGTGCGGTAGTTGACGTGCGTAAGCATCAGCACGGCAACGTCGGGCGTGAGCGCGGCGGGGATTGCCTCGACGCTGTCGACCAACTTCAGCGTGAAGCCGCGTTCACGGCAGAGCGACTCGGCGATGTAGAGGTCTGTCGGGAAGTTGCTGCGCTCGCTCACGATGGTGCGGCGTTGCGCGTCGCCGCTGTCGATCGCCTGGCTCATGGCGGCGAACAACACCTTGTAGAGGTTGATCGAGGTGCTGTCGGTGCACATCACCTCGTCCGGCGCGGCACCGATCAGCCGCGCCAACTTGTTGCCCAGCCGCTGGGGCATGTCGATCCAGCTGGCGGTGTTCCACGAGCGGATCAGGCCATTGCCCCATTCCTGCGCCACCACCTCGGCGACGCGCGCGGGCGTGGCGGTCGGCATCACGCCGAGCGAGTTGCCGTCGAGGTAGATCACGCCTTCCGGCAGGGTGAACAGGTCGCGCAGCTCGCGCAGCGGGTCGGCGTGATCGAGGGCGCGGCAGTCGTCGAGGGTCATGTCACTGTCCATGGGGTCGGATGCGGGTTAGCGGGGAACACGTTGGAATCGGCTTTGCCGGGCCAGTAGCCTTGTCCCCGCCGAAGGGGCGGAGCGACACGAGGTGCACCAAGACGGGGGAGCTTCATAGACTGCGCAGCACCGCGCGAACCGGGGAGGCGTCGGCGCTCACCAGCTTCAGCGGCAGGGCGATGAGTTCGTAGTCGCCTTCGGGCACGTCGTCCAGTACCAGGTTTTCGAGCACGCGCAGGTTCATGCGGCGGATGACCTGGTGGCTGTCGAGCGTCTTGCTGTCGGCCGGGTCGATGCTGGCGGTGTCGATGCCGACCAGCGTCACGCCAAGCGCGGCGAGGCGCTCGATGGTGGCCGGTGCGTAGCCGGCGAGCGCGCCGTGCCACTGCTCGACCGGCGCGCGCTGGTACGTACGCACCAGCACGCGCGGCGGGAGGTCTGCCAGGGCATGTTCGATGTGCGCCCACTCGATCAAGGGCCCACGCGCGATGGCGTGGATCACGCGGCAGGGGCCAAGGAAGGGCGTGAGGTCGACCTCGCCAATCGTGGCGCCGTCGGGCGCGTAGTGCAGGGGCGCATCGGCGTGCGCGCCGACGTGCGGCGAGAGCGTGATTTCGCTGACGTTCACGGGGCAGCCCGGCCCGATGCTCGCGGCCCAGCGCTGCTGGTAGGGCGTGTCGCCGGGGAAGACCGGCGTGCCTGCGTGCACAGGCGGGGAGATGTCCCAGATGCGTTTTGTCATGCTGCAAAATTAGCGCTGGCCGATGGCGCGTGGTGTCGCTTATTTCCAACGGCTGCATGAAAGGGTGCTGAGTGGGGTTGATGTCCTGGGAGATGAGCTTGCGCGACGCTGCCCGTTGGCCGCGTGCTCCGCCAAGTCGGCATGTGGGAACAACCCTCTCTTAAAAAACCAGCGAATCGGCCGTTGAAGAGGACGACCCCGTTTCCAGGATCGTCCAGCCTCCTATGCACATGGAGGCAGCGTGCTGCGCGCGACGCAACCGTCCGGCGGAAGGTCCAGCGCTCAAGGGGAGATACCAGTCAGTAGCTCTCCTCAGGCATGTCTGGTGCTGCTTGGTCTCATCCGTTTAGATGGTTCCCCTCATGCCGATCTCTTACGTACCTTGCCGCCCCAAGGAGGGGCAATCTGCCTACGATGTGCTCATGGTCCGCAACCGTCGAGAAGAGCGGGTGGCGCACATCTGTTATGACAAGTGGACCTCGACTTGGGCGCTGCTCCACACCAGCGGGCTCATCGAGAAATTCGATACCTTGCTGGGCGCACGTGCCGGGGTGGCGGCAATCTATGGAGACCCGTCCGGCGATGCGGAATCCAACTCGCAGCTGGCTGACCTGAACGCCCGCTGATCGACCAAGCGCAGCGGATGCGCCAATCCTGGTTGGTTGCCAGGGCTGGCCTGCGGCCCGCAGGTTAATATCGTGATCGCTCCGGGGTGCACAGCCGTGCTGAGATCCAGACCCGCGAACTTGAACCGGTTAGTCCCGGCGGAAGAAGAGCGTTCACCTTGAGGTGGCCGCGCGTCCTGTGGCGCGCAGCCACTCAGGGGAGGGCCTTCGGAGCATTGTTGCAACGCTCACGAAGGAAGCTCATGGACACGGTCACCCCGCCGGTCACCCCCTTGGTCGCGGAAATTCTCGACTTCATCGAGGCAGACGGGTGCACGGACGATCAGTTCGATGCGCTGGCGCTCAAGCTGTTTGCGCATCAGTTCGCGGCCAATGCCCCGTATCGAAGCTTCTGCCAGCGGCGCGGCGTGACCGTGCGCAAGGTGAAGTCCTGGCGCGATATTCCGGCGGTGCCGATCGATGCCTTCAAGGCGACCGAGCTGCGCTGCGCGCCGCCTGCGCCTGACGATCGGGTGTTCATGACCAGCGGCACGACGCGTGCCGATACCCGTGGTCGCCACTTCCATCCGCTGCTCGATGTCTACGATCTGTCCATGACCCGCAACTTCGCGCAGCGCTTCATGCGCGGCGTGGCGCGCATGCCCATGGGTGTGCTGTTCCCCGACGAGATCGCGATGCCGAACTCGTCGCTGGCGCATTATCTGGCGCTGGCCAAGTCTGAATTCGGCACCAATGAGAGCCGTTACTTCATGACGCCGGATGGCATCGACCTGCCGGCATTGTGGGACACCCTGGCAGCGGCCGAGCAGAGCGGCGAGCCTTATGCGCTGCTGGGTGCGAGTTACAGCATCGTGCATGTGATCGACGCCATGCGCGCCCTCGGAAAGACCTTCCGTCTGCCTGCCGGCAGCCGCGTGCTGGATACCGGCGGCTACAAGGGCCAGTCGCGCGAATTGCCGCTCGAGGCCTTCTATGCGTCCTTGTCCGAGATGCTGGGCGTGCCGCGCACGCACTGCATCAACATGTACGGCATGACGGAACTCAGCACGCAGTTCTATGACGACGGCAATGCCGAGGTGCCGTCGGTCAAGTCCGGGCCGCACTGGATTCGATCGCGTCTGGTCGACCCGGTGACCGGGCAGGACGTGGCGGCCGGCGAGCGCGGCATTCTGGTGCACTGCGACCTGGCCAACTTCAATTCGGTGACGACCATCCTGACCGAGGACGTGGGGCTCGCCAGCGGCGCCGGTTTCCTGCTGCTGGGGCGCGCCGAAGGCGTCGATGCCAAGGGGTGTTCATTGGCTGTCGAGGAATTTCTTCGGTCGACTGCATCTGAGCCTGCCACCCCATGAGCACGCACCGCATCCAGGCAGGCTATCTGCCTGGTCTGGCGGCTGCCGAGGTCGCATGGCAAGACTTGGTGTTCGAGCAGGGCGGCACGCGCGTGGAAGTGGTGGTGCCGGTGCTGACTGCTGCGCAGATGGACGCCTTGGCCGCCAGGGTTCGGCGTGCCAGCGCACAGCATCTGAAGACCATGCGCGTGGGCGAAATCATCGCCGTCATCGACCGCGCGATTGCGCGTCTGCTGGATCGTGATGATCCGTATCGGCAACAGGCCGAGCGATTCCTGCCCGTGGTCAGCGGCTACGACCATGACATGGTTCGCCTGGGGCTGACCGCGTTTTTCAAGACGTTTCGCGCGCCGCAACTGCGCCGCTTCGTGGCCGAGGATTTTGCCAATCCGCTGCTGCTGGATGGCTTCCAGCCGACGCCCAAGGGTGGCGCAGTACGCGCCTTCGGGCCGGATCTGCTGGTGCACAGCTGGGCGGGCAACGTGCCTGCGCTGGCGCTGTGGAGCATGGTGTGCGGCCTGCTGGTCAAGGCCGGCAACATCGGCAAACTGCCGAGCGCCGAGCCGCTGTTTGCGGGCTGGTTCGCACAACTGCTGGCCGAGGTTCACCCGCCGCTGGCCGATTGCCTGGCGGTGGTGTGGTGGCGCGGGGCGGGCGACGATGGCGCAGCTGCGCTGTATGCGCAGGCCGATACCGTGGTCGCCTATGGCGGCAACGAGTCGCTGGACGCCATTCGTCGTCGCCTGCCGGTGACCACGCGCTTTCTGCCGCATGGACACAAGCTGGGCGTGGGCTTGGTCAGTGCCGCCGCGCTGGATACCTTGAAGGCGCCCCTGCATGCGCGCCTGGCGGCCTGGGACGTGATGCGCTACGACCAGCAAGGCTGCTATTCGCCGCATGTCTTTTACGTTGAACGCGGCGGGGCGGTTTCCCCGCGTGCCTTTGCCGATTACCTGGCCGGTGAGCTGGCCAATCTGCATCGGCGCTTCCCGCGTCGCACGCTTGACCTGGATGACGCAGCTGCGGTGGCGAAGTGGCAGCAGGCGGTCGAATGGAAGCTGCCGGCGGGGGACGCGAACGCATCGGATGCTCAGGACATCTTGATCGGCGGACCGGCGTCCGCCTGGCATGTGGCATACAGCGACCAGCTTCATGCGCTTGCCCCGACGGCGCTTCAGCGCAGCATCCAGGTGATCGGCGTCGATACCCTGGACGAGGTGATGCCGGTGATCTCGGCCCAGCGCCAGTTCCTGCAGACCGCAGGCGTGGCTGCGGCGCCCGAAGAACTTTATCGATTGGCCGATATGCTGGGTAGGGCCGGCGTCACCCGCATCAGTGCGCTGGGGGCCATGAGTGCGCCCGAGGCCGGCTGGCATCACGACGGCCGCTTCAACCTGCTGGACTTGGTTCGCATGACCGAGATCGAGCAGTCTGCTGAGCTGGCCGCGCAGCCGCTGGCGCCGTATGCGGACTGAGCCGATGACACGAACCAACGACGCCTTGCCATGAGCTTCCTGGATTTCGACAAGGTGGTCTTCGCCTATCCCGGCAGGCCGCCCGTGGTGGACGGCATCGACTGGCAGGTCCCGGCGGGCGAGGTGCATTGCCTGGTGGGCCGAAGCGGCTGCGGCAAGACCACGCTGCTGAAGCTCGCGGCAGGCCTGTTGCGCCCGCAGTCGGGCCGAATTCTGCTGCGCGAGGGCGAACTGGTTGCGCCTGGGCCGCAAGTGGGGTTCATGTTCCAGGCGCCGGTTTTGCTCGACTGGCATCGTGTCCTCGACAACGTGTTGTTGCCCGTGTCTTTGCAGCGTCGGCCTGGCGCGGAGGACATCGCGCGAGCGCAGTCGCTGCTGGACATGCTGGGGCTGTCGACCCATGCACAGCATCACCCCCGCCAGCTTTCCGGTGGCCAGCAAAGCCGGGTGGCGCTGGCGCGCGCGTTGATTCTCGATCCGGCCTTGTTGTTGCTGGATGAACCCTTTGCGGCGCTGGACGCGATCACCCGTGCCGATCTGCAGGACGACTTGCTGAAGATGTGCCGGCTGCGTGGCACGACCGTTTTGTTCGTCACGCACGACATTACCGAGGCGGTCTACGTGGGTGACCGCATTGCCGTGATGCACGCGGGGCGCATTGTCGATGCCTTGCCGATCGACTTGCCGGCGCACAGAACCCAGGCGCTGCGTCACGAGATCCCGTTCAACCAATATTGCGCTCGCGTGCATGCGGCCATGGATCGCGCCCGCTCATGAAGAACGATCCTTTGAAAACCAGCACTTCCGCGACCGCCAGTCCCCGACTGTTGGCCGCCGCCTTGTTCGTCGTGCTGGTCGCACTATGGGAACTGCTGGTGCGCCAGTCGGGCATCTCTGCGCTGGTCTTGCCCGCGCCCTCGGCAGTGGCCACGACGCTTTTGACCCAGCTTGGCAACGGCTACTTCTGGCCGCATGTGCGTGCCACCTTGTTTACCTTGCTGCTTGGTCTGGCCGCAGGCAGCGTCACGGGTCTGCTGATGGGCATGGCCTTGGCTGAATCGGCCTTGCTCGAACGCGTGTTCAAACCTTATGTAGTGGTCAGCCAGGTCGTGCCCAAGCTGGCCCTGGCGCCGCTGTTCGTGCTGTGGTTCGGCTTTGGCGCGACGTCGATCGTGCTGATCACCGCGCTGATCTGCTTTTTCCCGCTGATGGAAAACACGCTGACCGCCTTGAAACAAGTCGACCCGCAGCGCCTGCAGCTGTTCCAGATGCTGGGCGCCACGCGCATGCAGACGCTGCTGCGCCTGAAACTGCCGACCGGCCTGCCGGGCATCCTGGCCGGCCTGCGCGTCGCCGTGGTGCTGGCGCTGGTCGGCGCCGTGGTCGGCGAATTCATTGGCGCAAGCAAGGGCCTGGGCGCGGTCATCATTGCCTCGCAAGGCATGATGGACACCTCGCTGATGTTCGCTGCCTTGGTCCTCATCGCCGCAATTGGTCTGTTGCTCTACCAGGCCACGCTGCTGCTCGAACACGTACTGCTTCGTCCTTACACCGATCGTCCCTGACAAGAAATCCGACACCGTGCCTTACAACATGTCCCGCCGTCATTTCCTAGCCGCCACCGCCGTGCTGGCTGCCTGCTCCTTCGCGGTATCTGCCCAGACACAAACGCAGGGCAAGGTCACCGTGGCCGGCTGGAGCAAGCCGATCAGCGAGATCACCAACCTGCTGGTCGAACCCGAAAAGGGTTTCTTCAGGGCGCAGGGCGTGGAACTGGCCTATCTGCCGGGTGCCGGCGGCGGCGACGCGATTCGCAATCTGCTGAGCGGCCAGGCCGACGTGGCCTTCACAGACCCGGCCTCGTTCTTCCTGGCGCTGGACAAAGGTGAGAAGCTGGTCGCCATCTACGACATCTACCCGCGCAACGTCTTCAATGTGGTGTCGCTGAAGTCAGCCAACATCACGAAGCCGGCAGACTTGAAAGGCAAGAAGATCGGCGTCTACAGCCTGTCCAGCGGCACCCGGCAGAACCTGCTCGTGATGTTGCACCAGGCCGGCCTGAAAGAGTCCGATGTCACCATCGTCGTGACTGGCCTGCTGAATTTCGCGCCCTTGCTGCAAGGCCAGGTGGATGCGACAGCGGCCACCGATACCGGGCTGGCGGTGGGTCAGCGCAAAGGCATCGGCGAGGTCAACGTGATGCAGGTCAGCGACTACCTGAACGTGTCGAGCGACCTGTTCGTGGTGCGAGAATCGGTCTACCAGGACAAGAAGGATTTGCTGAAAGCCTTCCTGAAAGGCTATCGCGACAGCGCAGCCTGGATGATTGCCCAGCCCGATGAAGCGGCCACGCTGGCCACGAAGTACGCCATCGATGGCACCAACCGCGACATCAACCTGGAGGTGATCAAGCTGCGCAATGCGTCAGCGATGTCCGCGGGCGGTGCGGCCGCGCTAGGGTCTTTCGACCTGGATGCCTTGCAAAAAGGGGCGGACGCCTTCCGTGCGCTGGGCCTGGTCACGCGTCAGATCAAGGTGCCGGACGTGGTCGACACCAGTCTGTTGCCGGCGCAATAAGGGGACGCGCATGAACTTCCAGGACAAGGTGGTATTGGTCACCGGCGCCAGCCGCGGCATTGGCGCGGCGATTGCAGTGGCCTTCGCCAAAGAGGGCGCGTCCGTTGTGGTCAATTATCTGTCGAATGATGCGGCGGCAGCCGACGTGGTCGCCGCGTGCCAGGCCGCGGGTGGCGACGCCTGGGCGGTCAAGGCCGATGTCGGGTCGGACGTGGCGGTGCGTGCGATGGTCGAGGCCATCGTGGGCGAGTTCGGACACATCGACATCGTGGTGAACAACGCCTTCAGTCCGTATTCCTTCGATCCCAAGAACAGAACCCGTTTCGAAGACATGGGCTGGCGCGATTACCAGTCGCAGTTTGACGGCACGGTCGGCGCCACTTTCAATGTGTGTCAGGCCGTGCTGCCGCTGTTCAAGCAGCGGGCCCAGGGCAGCATCATCAACATCGTCAGCAACCTGGTCGAACATCCGGTGGTGGCGTACCACGACTACACGACCGCCAAGTCTGCACTGGTGGCCTTCAGCCGCAACCTGGCCAGCGAACTGGGGCCCTTGGGAATTCGGGTGAACTGCGTTGCGCCTGGCTTGGTGTATCCCACCCAAGCCAGCCAGGCCACCCAGGAATCGTTCCGGGAATCGCTGATGGCAGCGACGCCGCTGCGGCGCTTGGCGCGGCCGGAAGACGTGGCCGGGCCCGTGCTGTTCCTGGCGTCCGACTGGTCCGGTTTCATGACCGGACAGGTCTTGTTCGTGGACGGCGGGCTGGTGATGAAATAAGGCCGCGCGATGCGCGGCCTTGGGTGCTTGCTGGCTTCTTGTTGGCTTGCCCGACTGGCTTGGTGACCAGGCTTGCCCGAGCGTGCTTAGCTGCGCCTGCTTATCTGCGCGTGCTTACCTGGCTGGCGCGCGCAAGGCCACACCAGCGTTTTCCAGCGCGCTGCGCAGCCCTTGGGCAAACGCCAACGCACCCGGCTGATCGCCGTGCACGCACAGCGTATCGGCCTGCAAGGGCACTTCCTTGCCCGACACCGCACGCACATAACCCTGCTGCACCATCGCCAGCACCTGGTCGATCGACTGCTGCAGGTCGGTGATCATCGCCCCCGGCTGGCGGCGTGAGGTCAGCGAGCCATCGTCTTGGTAGCTGCGGTCGGCGAACACCTCGCTGGCCACACGCAGCCCCATGTCGCGCGCCACGTCCACCGTCACGCTGCCGGCCAGCGCAAACACCACCAGCGATGCATCCACATCGCGCACTGCACGGCAGATGGCGGTCGACAACACGGCATCGCGGGCGGCCATGTTGTAGAGCGCACCGTGCGCCTTCACGTGGCGCAGCGGCACGCCTGCGGCATCGGTGAAACCCTTCAACGCGCCGATCTGATACACCACCATCTCGTAGGCCTCGTCGGGCGACACCGACATCTCGCGACGGCCAAAGCCCTGCAAATCCGGGAAGCTGGGGTGCGCGCCGATCGACACCTCGCGGGCGACGGCCGCTTTCACCGTGGCCGCCATCGAACGCGGGTCGCCCGCATGGAAGCCGCAGGCAATATTGGCCGAGGTGACCGAGCCCAGCAGCCCCAGGTCGTCGCCGGCCTGGTAGATGCTGAAGCCTTCGCCCATGTCGCAATTGAGGTCGAGTTCGCGCATGTTCATGTCCATGGAATGGGTTGGGAGTAGGGCGGCGCAATGGCCGGCATGTGCCGACAGGATATCTTTCCCGCACGCGCACGTCAGCACCATGAAAAACACCCCAGGCGCCGGATCCCTGTCCGGTGCCTGGGGTGTCGTCGTGCCAGCCTGGCGTAGTCAATCCTTCGGGGGCGCCGCCATCGACAGGCGCCAGGCGGCTGCTTGCAGCTGCGCCGCGCTGAAGATCGGCGCGAAGTCAGGCTGCAGCATCACGGCTTCCAGCGTCAGTTCACGGTGACCGGCGCGCACCAGGTCTTTCATGCTGCTGTGGATATCGCCCGACAGCATCAGTTTCTTGGCGAGCGTCGCGGCGTGCTGGGCGCGCAGCATCTGTTCCAGCCGGACGGGTGCGAGGCCCAGTTCACGCGCCTGGTCACAAGCCTGCTGGACACGGTCGGCGAATTCGGCTTCAAGCTGTTTGAGATCCATGGGTTCTACGAGGGCTCGTAAATCTGAAAAGAGCGGCAGTGTAAGCCCGCGCCGCCTGCTGTGTGGCGACCTGGGCGATGTCGCGTGCGACTTGTTGTGCGGACGGCACGCCAAATCCTGGGGAACGCGCTTACCGCATGTCACAACACCCAGGCTATAGTCCTCGTTGATCTGACCTACGGCGAATCAATTGTTCAAACTTTCATGTGCTGCGCTGACTGCGCTTTTGCTGCTGGCCGGATGCGGACCCAGCGAAGCAGAGCTGGCTGCCCAAGCCAAGGCGCTTGCTGCGGCACAGCTTGCCATGCACAAACAAAAGCTTCGTTCCGTGATCGAGCGCAGCTTGCTCGATCCATATTCGGTGCAGTATCGCAACGACTGGGTCACGTCGACAGGTGCGCTGTGTGGCGAAGTCAACGGCAAGAACAGCTTTGGCGAGTACGTGGGCTTCACTCGCTTTGTCGTCAATCCCCAGGGCAAGGCCTACATGGCTGGCGACCCGGGCTCGAACGAGTACAAGGTCTTTGAGCTCGACTGGCTCAACCATTGCCTGGCGCCGCGCCCCGCGCAGCCCTGAATTCGTCGCAAAATTCGTGTGATCGGCCAGGGCAATTGCACCCATAGCCAGAGATAGGGCCATGGCATGCGGTAGATCCGGGTTTTGGTCTGCGGGCGGACTGGTAGCCTTGCACTATCGGCTGCGGCAGTTTTCATGCGCGGTCCGTGTTCGCAGCCCAATACCGAGGAATCCATGAGCAAGTCACTGATGTCGTTCACGCCCGGCGGATACGCCTATGCGCCCGGAGGCTTTGCGTATTCGCAAGGGGTCGTGGCGCTGCCGGGGTTTTCGATGTTGCACTGCCGGTTTGCTGCGCCTGTTCCCTTCGCCGCAGCACTGGCGCGCATTTCGCGCCTGCTGACCGACAGCGGCCGTCCGATGGCGGCGCTTTGTGCCTTGGAACTGCGCCTGCCGCAGCCGCTGAACTTCGACGAATTTGGCGCCATCAACCTGGACTACGTTGATGCCCTGGTTGCCGCCGGCGTGCCGATCGTCGGCGCCAGCCCCATCGCCCGCTCGAATGTCTCGCCGCTGGTCAATGCCCCGGCTGAGCTGAGCGTGCACGGCTTCACCTTCACCTTGCCCAGCGTCGACGAGCAGCCCTGCTTTGTGGTGTCGGGCAGTTCCGAATGGCCGCAGGACGGCCGTTTTCCCGACGACATCCACCGTTTTGGCGAAACCTCGGACGCGGCTCTGCATGACAAGGCCATGTGGACCATCGCCGCCGTCGAAGTGCGCATGGCCATGCTGGGCGTCGACTGGTCGCATGCGACCATGACGCAATCGTATTCGGCGCACAATGTCTTCCCCGCCATGGCGGCCTTGATCGAGCGCCAGCAGACCGGCGCCCAGGGCGTGGTCTGGCATCTCAGCCGTCCGCCCGTGCAGGGCTGGGAATACGAAATGGACGTCAAGGGCGTGGCCGGGGTGCGTTTCCTCTCCGCGTCCTGAAGCAGCGCCGCGCGCTCTCGCGCGGTTCAGGAACGGTGGATGGGGCGTATGAATTTCAGGCAGGTCGAGGTTTTCAAGGCGATCATGACGGCCGGGTCGGTCACCGACGCGGCGCGTTTGCTGCATGTGTCGGTGCCTGCCATCAGCCAGGTCTTGTCGCACACGGAAAGCCAGTTGGGCTTTCCGCTGTTCGAACGCATCAAGGGTCGGCTGCATCCGACGACTGAGGCGCATCGCCTCTATAGTGAAGTCGAGCTGGTCTATCAGGGCGTACAGCGCATCGATCGCCTGGCGCACCAATTGGCGCAACGACGCCACGGCCTGATCAGCGTGATATCCAGCCCCAGTATCGGGCAGATGCTGGTCCCGCTGGCAATCTCCTACTTCCAGAGCGGCAACCCCGATGTGCGCGTGCACTTCCGCTGCCTCAGCCATGACTTGCTGAAAGAGCACCTGCTGACGCGTCAGACCGAGATCGGCGTGTCGATACTGCCGGTCGATCATCCCAACCTGCACACCATTCCGATCGCGCGCGGACGCATCATGCTGATCTGCCCGCCGCAGCATCCGCTGGCAGGCAAGGACGCCATCTCGCTGACCGACCTCCTGCCTTATCCGCTGATCACCTATCCGCCCGATACACCGTTCGGCGCCCGCGTCGGGAAATGGTTCGCCACCGCCAATGCTTCCCCCAACAGCGCGATGGAGGTGGGCTCGCCGCAGAACGCCTGTGCGCTGGTGCACGTAGGCGCGGGCATTGCGCTGGTCGATGAATTTTCGATCCAGAGCTGGTCGAAGGCGAGCTTCGTGTCGCGGCCCTTGCTCGATGCGCCGACGGTGATTGCCGACCTGGTGTACCTGCGAACCGAACCGCTGTCCCCGATGGCCGATGCCTTTGTGCGCGCTTTGCGCAGCGTGCTGCTGCAGCGCGGCCTGTCTCTGGCGATAGAGGACGACGAGGCGGTTTCCGCGCCCTGAATTGGGCGCCCGCGCGCACGTTGTCGTGCGTGCGCGCAGATGCCTGCCGCTTTGCACCAATCATGGGCCAGCCCTTAACCTGAGCTTAAGCCCGTGGCATAAAAAGTGAGTCGACACGGGCCGGCCACGGCACGAATAATCATCTCCAGGCGGTCGGCCCTTCAGGTCGGCACAGCATCAGGCAGCAGCAGGTCCGGTGCCGAATGGAGAGTCGTGTGGCAAAGCACCTGTTGAATCGCTTGCTGGTCTCATTCCCGGTATTGCTTGGCGTGATTATGGTCGGCTTCGTGCTGATCCAGATCGCCCCTGCCGATCCCGCCGCGGTCATCGGCGGCGCCAGCGCCACCCAGGCCGATCTGGTGATGATTCGCGAGCAGCTGGGCCTGGATCGACCGCTCTGGTATCAGTTCGCGCTCTATCTCTGGCGCCTGCTGCACCTGGATCTTGGCCGCTCGATGATCTCGAACCAGTACGTGCTGGACGAGATCATGACCACCGTCGGCCCTACCCTTGAACTGATGTTCGCCAGCGTGATCTGGTCAGTGCCGCTTGCCATCTGCCTCGGGACTCTCGCAGCATATCGGCGCGGCAAGCTCGTCGACCGCCTGGTCATGGTGCTGTCGGTGTGCGGCGTGTCGCTACCGGTGTTCTGGGTCGGCATGCTGCTCATTCAATACATCGGCGGCTGGGGCTGGCTGCCTTACCTTGGCCGCTCCGGGCCCCTGTGGAGCGTCGATGGTTTCCTCGGCATCATCCTGCCGGCCATCACGCTGGGCTCTGTGCTGGTTGGTCCTGGTGCTCGCATCACCCGTACCGCGGTGATCGAGACGCTCAGTTCCGACTACGTGCGCACCGCCCGCGCCAAGGGCGCCGGTGAACTGCGCATTCTGGTGCGCCACGCCTTGCGCAATGCGTGGATGCCGATCGTCACCCTGGTGGGCCTGCAGATCGGCAACCTGCTTGGCGGCGCAGTGGTCACCGAGCAGATATTTTCCTGGCCCGGTGTCGGCCGCATGGCGGTGGGCGCGATCTTCTCGGGCGACTTTCCGCTGGCGCAGGGCGCCATCCTGATCACCGCCGTCGGCTTTCTGCTGATCAACGTGCTGATCGACATCCTGTACGTCTACATCGATCCCAGGAGCCACCGTCAATGAGCGCGCTCCCCACGAGTCTTCCCGTGATCGCACCGGTACCTGTCCAGGGCCTGTGGCAGCGCATCCGCAGCGATCGTCTGTTGATGATGTGGCTGGTGCTGGCCATCGTCATCGTGCTGCTGGCCTTGCTGGCGCCGTGGATCGCGCCGCACGACCCGTACGCCACGGCCATGCGTGTGTCGCGCAAGCCACCAATGTGGATGTCCGACGAAGGCGTCACCTACTGGCTGGGCACCGACGTGCAGGGCCGCGACATGTTGTCGCGCGTGCTGTATGGCCTGCGCGCCACCTTGATGATCAGCCTGCTGGCGGTGTTCCTCGGGTCCGGCCTGGGCGCCATCCTGGGGGTGCTGGCCGCGTATTACGGCAGGGCGCGGGGCCCGATCATGCGCGTCGCCGACATCCTGCTGTCCTTCCCGGCGATCCTGTTCGGCCTGAGCCTGTCGGCGCTGATGGGCCCCGGCCTGGGCAGCCTGATCATCGCGCTGAGCGTGTCCGCCATCCCCGGCATGATCCGCGTGTCGTATTCGGCCGCGCTGGGCGTGACCAAGCTCGACTACATGGAAGCAGGGCGCTCGATCGGCTTCAGCGACCGTTACCTGATCACCCGCTACCTGCTGCCGAACTGCTCGTCGATGCTGCTGATCTACACCACGCTGCAGCTCGGCCACACCATCTTGCTGGCCTCGCTGCTGTCCTTCCTGGGTCTGGGCCCGCTGCCGCCCTTTGCCGAGCTGGGCAGCATGGCCGCCGACGGACGCAAGTTCCTGGAAGTCTTCCCGCATATCTCGACCATCCCGACGCTGACCATCTTTGTGGTCGTGCTGGTGATCAACCTGCTGGGCGACAGCCTGCGGGACGCCTTCGATCCCCGGCTGCGCAAGTAAAGACGCAGCGGTCTGCCGCCCACCCATTGCCCCCAACACGGAGTCTTGCCGACATGAAAACGCAACGGACCACATTTGTCCTGTCTGTCCTATCCGCCAGTCTGTTGCTCGGCATGGCGAGCGCGCACGCGCAAGCACCGAAATCCGTGTTGATCCTGCGCGAACTCGACGCCGATCGCTACGACCCGCATCGCACCACCTCGCGCGGTGCGGCCGAAGTGCTGTTCATGGCCGGCGACACCCTGGTCGGCATCGACTACGACCTGCAGACCTCAGTGCCGGGCCTGGCCAAAAGCTGGACGGTATCGCCCGACGGCCTGACCTATACCTTCAGCCTGAAAGAGGGCGTCAACTTCTGCAGCGGCAAGAAACTCACGGCGCAGGACGTGGTCGACAGCTACAACCGCTGGCTCGCACCGGAGACCAAGGGCCTGGACAAGTGGCGCGCCGGGCAGGTCGATTCGATCACCGCCCCCGACCCGCTGACCGTGGTCTACAAGCTCAAGCGGCCCTTCGGCGACCTGTTGCGTCAGATGTCACAGCACAGCCATACCATCGTCAACATGGAGCAGGTCAAGACTTTGGGCGCCGACTTCGGCGTCAAGGCTTTCGACGGCACCGGCCCATACTGTTTCCAGAGCTGGGCGCCGCGCAACGAAGTCGTGCTGACCAAACACGCGGGCTACAACTGGGGCCCGTCGATCTACGCGGACGCGACCCCGAAGGTCGACCGCGTGGTGTGGAAGATCGTGCCCGAGGAAACCACACGCCTGACCGCACTTCAGACCGGCCAGGCCGACCTGACGCGCTACCTGCCTTACTACGCAATCAAGGATCTTGGTCAGAGCAAGACCGTCACGCTGAGCAAGGCGCCGGTCTACAACTGGACCTTCTTCATCGGCTTCAAGATCGACAAGCCCGGCATGGAAGACAAGCGCGTGCGCCAGGCGCTGAACTACGCGGTGGACCGCAAGACGCTGACCGAGGTGATCACCTTCGGCAATGCCCGCGCCGCCACCAGCATGTTGGCCACCGGCACGCCGACCGAGGGCAACACGCCGTTCAAATACGACGTGGCCAAGGCCAACCAATTGCTGGACGAAGCCGGCTGGGTCAAGCGCGCCGACGGCTTCCGCTACAAGGACAACGTCAAGCTGTCGCCGCAGCTGTACGGCATCTCTGGTTACTGGAAGGACATCTTGGAATCCGTGCAGGGCGACTTCCGCAAAGTCGGCGTCGATCTGCGCGTGCAGCTCTTCGATGCGACCGTCGCCTGGGGCAAGCTGGCCACGCAGGAGTTCGACATGTTCAGCATGGGCTTCGGCTACATGTCCACCGGCGAAGGCCTGAACACCTATTTCATCTCGACCAGCGTGCCCACGCCGAACCGGATGAACTGGAAGGATCCGGAAACCGACCGCCTGCTGGCCGAAGGCGAGACGCTGAGCGCCACTGACGCCGACCGCGTGTACAGCCAGGTGCTGGGCAAGACGTCCGATGCCGGTGTGTGGATTCCTCTGTTCCACGATCCCTTGTTCCTGGCCATGGGCTCGAAGATCAAGCCGGTCAAGGCGCACGGTGTCGAAGGCACGGCGCTCTACAAGGGCCTGGACTTGCAGATGCGCTGACGCGCCTTGAATAAAAACCGACCGCAGAACAGACCGCACCCAGGACACCATGCCCATGACTGACGCCAACTCCACTACCAATGCCAAGCTTACTGTCGTGCGTGCGCTCGACGTGATCGTTGCCTGGGACGCCGAGCAACGGGAGCACATTTACCTGCACCATGCCGACCTGGTGATGCGCGGCACCCAGATCGTCCAGGTGGGCGGCCATTACGAAGGCCCGGTCGACGAGACGGTGGACGGGCGCGGCCTGATGGCGATGCCCGGCCTGATCAACATGCACTCGCACCCAAGCTCGGAACCCGGCAACCGCGGCCTGCTCGAAGAGCTGGGCAGCGCCAAGCTGGGCCAGAGTTCGCTCTACGAGTACATGCCGGTATTCCGCGCCGACATTTCCTATGCGCCGTATTCCAACCAGGTGGCGGTGGCCGAGATGTTGAAGAGCGGCGTGACAACCTACGTCGACATGTCACTGCCGCGTCCGAACTGGGCCGAGACGGTGGCAGCCATGGGTATCCGCAGCGTGCTGGCGCCGATGTTCCGCTCTGCCGCCTGGCATACCTCGAACGGCCATTCGGTGGAATACACCTGGGACGAAGCGGCCGGCTTCAAGGCCTTCGAGGCAGCGCTTGCGGTGACCAAGAGCGCGTTCGATCACCCCAGCGGTCGCCTGACTGCCATGCTCTGTCCTTCGCAGATCGACACCTGCTCGGAAGCGCTGTTGCGCGCCGCGCAAGAAGAGGCGCGCCGCCAGGGCATGGTCATGCAGTTGCACGCTGCACAAAGCGTGGTGGAATTCCATGAGATGACCAGGCGCCACGGCCGCACGCCGATCGAGTGGCTGGACGACCAGGGCTTGCTCGCGCCCGACCTGATCATCGGCCACGGCATCTTCTTGAACGACCACCCATCCGTGTACTGGCCGCAAGCCGACGACTTTCGCTTGCTTGCGGGCTCGGGTGCATCGGTCGCCCACTGCCCGACGGTGTTCGCCCGCCGCGGCATTGCGATGAACTTCCTGGGGCGTTATGAGAAGGCCGGCATCCGCGTTGCCATGGGCACCGATACCTTCCCGCACAACATGCTCGACGAAATGCGTCTGGCCATGTACGCCTCGCGCATCATGGCGCGCGACTACACGGCGGGCTCGACGGCCGTGGTGTTCAATGCCGCCACCTCGGTCGCGGCCGACATGTTGGGGCGCGAGGACATCGGGCGCCTGGCGCCGGGCTGCAAGGCCGACTTCTCGCTGGTCGATCTGCAACACCCCTTCATGCGCCCGGCGCGCGAGCCCTTGCGCAGCCTGTTGTACTCAGCAGGCGATCGGGCCATCAAGGACGTGTATGTGGACGGCGTGATGCTCTTGCATAACGGCGAGCTGCTGACCATCGACGTTGATCGCGCCTTGGCTGAAGTCGAAGCCAGTCAGCGCGCGACGCTCGCCAAGGCGTCGGCCAACGACTGGGCCAAGCGCTCGGTCGAGATGATGTCGCCGACCGTGTTCCGCGTCGGAGGAACGCCGTCGTGAGCGCGATCACTGGCGACCCCCGCAAGCCGCTGCTGGATGTCGACGACCTGCGCGTGGACTTCGTCAACGGCGCGCAGCACACCCAGGCCGTCAAGGGATTGAGCTTTTCGATCGGCGCGGGCGAGACCGTGGCGCTGGTTGGCGAGTCGGGTTCGGGCAAGTCGGTGACTGCGTTTTCGCTGTTGCGCCTGATCAGCCATGCCGGCGGCAAGATACCCGGGGGCACGGCGCACTTCGTGCGTCCCTCCGGCACGCGCGAGGATCTGTTCGCGCTGGACGAGCGCGTGCTGCGCAGCATCCGCGGCAAAGAAATCTCCATGATCTTCCAGGAGCCGATGACCTCCTTGAATCCGGTGATGACGATTGGCGACCAGCTTGCCGAGGTCTACCTGCTGCACGAGAACATCGGGAAGAAAGAAGCGCTGGCAAAGGCCGAACGCATGTTGGACGCCGTGCGCATTCCCGAACCCGCGCGCCGCATCAAGCAATACCCCGGCGAGCTGTCCGGCGGCATGCGTCAACGCGTGACCATCGCCATGGCGCTCGCTTGCCGGCCGTCGCTGCTGATCGCCGATGAGCCTACCACCGCGCTCGACGTCACGGTGCAGGCTGAAATTCTGGACCTGATTCGCGACATGCAGCGCGAAATCGGCATGGCGGTGCTGTTCATCACCCACGACATGGGCGTGGTCGCCGAAATTGCCGACCGGGTGGTGGTGATGCGTCACGGTGCCATGGTTGAAGCGGCCGATGTTCAGACCTTGTTCGCATCGCCGCAGGCCGACTACACCAAGAAGCTGCTGGCCGCCGTGCCGCGCTTGGGTGACGGCAGCCCGGACCAGATCGCAGCCACTACGGACGTGCCGCTGCTGGAAGTGCGCAAGCTCAGCAAGCGCTTCCCGATCAAGCAAGGCATCTTCAGCAAGGTCGTCGCCAACGTGCATGCGGTTGAAGAGGTGTCGTTCACGCTGGCCGCCGGCGAAACCCTGGCGCTGGTGGGCGAGTCGGGGTGCGGCAAGTCGACCACCGGGCGTCTGGTCAGCAAGCTGATCAATGCCAGCTCGGGCAGTGTGCTGCTCGACGGCCAGGACATCACGGGACTGGACGCCGATGCGATGCGGCCCTTGCGGCGCGACATCCAGATGATTTTCCAGGACCCGTATGCCTCCCTCAATCCGCGCCTCTTGGCCTGGGACCTGGTCAGTGAACCCTTGAAAATCCATGGCCAGCTGGATGCCGCGCAACGCCGCGCGCGCGCCGCCCAGTTGATGGACCGCGTGGGCCTGAACGCTGGCTTCCTGGATCGCTACGCCCATCAGTTTTCAGGCGGGCAACGCCAACGCCTGTGCATCGCGCGCGCGCTCAGCGTGCAGCCTAAAATCATCATCGCAGACGAGCCCGTGTCGGCTTTGGATGTATCCGTGCAGGCCACGGTGATCGAGCTGCTGCAGGACCTGCAGGCCGAGCATCGCCTGGCTTATCTGTTCATCTCGCATGACATGGCCGTGGTGGAGAAGATCAGTCATCGGGTGGCCGTGATGTTCTGCGGCCAGATCGTCGAGGTCGGGCCGACCGCACAGGTGCTGCACGCCCCGCAGCATCCGTACACCAAGCGTCTGCTGTCGGCGGTACCCATGCCGGACCCCCTGGCCAAGCGCAATCGCCAGCCGCGCCAGGCGTCCGACATGCCCAGCCCCATCTTTGCGCCGGGCCACGCGCGTCCGGTCGCGCCCATGCTGCAGGTGGGCGACGGCCACTTCGTGCGCCAGGCTGCCTGAACGGCAGACCGGCATCGATGCAGACGTGCAGACCGAGCTTATCCATGCGATAAAACGGGCCTGCATGCCCGCCTCTTTGCTTTCAGGAAGCTCATTCGATGGAAGTCGACTTCGACCTGCTCACGCCTTACCAGCGCTACAAACTGATGACTGGCCTGATCGTGCCGCGCCCGATCGCGCTGGTCACCACCATCAACGCCCAAGGCGTGGTCAACGCCGCGCCTTTCAGCCTGTTCAACATGATCGGCGAAGAGCCGCCGCTGGTGCTCATCAGCCTGAACCGCTCCGCCGCCGGGTCCTTGAAAGACACCGCCGTCAACATCCTGGCCAACGAACAGTTCGTGGTCCACATCGCCGACGAGGCGATGGCGCAGGCCATGCACGATTGCGGCACGGCCTTGCCACCAGACCAGAGCGAGATCGACCTGGTGGGCCTGAGCACCACACCGTCCAGTGCGGTGGTGCCACCGCGCATCGTCGAGGCCCCGGTCGCCTTCGAATGCCAGCTGGCTGAGAAGATGGAAACGGAAAGCCGCCACATCTTCATCGGCCGGGTCTTGCGCCTGCACGCGCGCGACGGCTTGCTGGACATGGACAAACACCACGTCCGGCTGAACGACTATTTCCCGGTCGCGCGCTTTGGCTCCGACCTGTATGTGCGCACGCGGGATCGGTTCAGGATAGGCGGCTGAGTCATTTGCTCGTCTTCCGGACCAAACCTGCCGCTACGGCCTGGCAGGGCGCGATCACGCTGAGTTTGGCACTAGAATGAGGCACATTTATTCCAGGGGCTGAAGTGGGACTTTCTTCTTTGTGGCGCAGTTTCTCGCAACGAGCTTCCGACACGCCGCCAAGCGCGCCAAGTCCGACCCCCGCGGAGCCGTCCGCCGTTGTGCCCGAGGCGATCGTTGCGCCTGCCGCGCCTGTCGAGGTAGCGGTGCCCGCCATCTTGCCGGTGGTCGAGTCGAACCTGCCTGACGGCCGACCTTACAAGCTGCACGTTCCCGTGTCGGGTCACATCGATGACGCATATCTGCAAGCCATGCGCACCGGTGGTTATAAAGACAGCACCTGGATGTTCTTCGTCACCTGGTTGCGTGCCGGGGACGTGTTCTTTGATCTTGGTTCCAGCCTGGGTGCCTACAGCATTCCTGCGGCGACACTCGGCGCAAATGTCCATTCATTCGAACTGATTCAGGCCAATGCGATCCAGCTTGCGGGCTCGGTCGCCGAAAATCGCCTGACGAATATTTCGATCAATCTTGGCGCTGTCTGGGATCGATTGGGATCGGTTGGCTTCATCGAAGGTCACAGCGCCTGGGCCATGGTTGCGGAAGAGAACTACATGTCGATCGCGACCACCGTCATCGATGAGTATGTAAAGCAAAAGCAGATCGCGCGCGTCGATGTGATGAAGATCGATATCGAAGGTTCGGAGCGCGCTGCATTGAAGGGCGCAGCACAGCTTCTCGAACGCGACCATCCCGATATCGTGATCGAATCCAATGTCTTTACCTGCGGCAAGAGTGGCTATTCCTACCGCGAACCGCTGGCGTTTCTGGCAGAGCGCGGCTATGGCATTTACCGCTTTGTCGGTAATCGTCTGGCGCCTTGCACGGCTGATGATGTGCAGGAAGTCATCGTCGTCGATTATTTTGCATCAGTGAAGTCACCGGAGGAAATCTCGGCGCGTAGCGGCTGGACGGTAGCGCCCTTGTCGGATCAGGAAATGATCGCCAGCGTTCTCGAACAGGGTAACTATTCCGAGCGGCACATCACCCAGGTGTTGGCTGTAGAAGCGCGACTTCCTGCCGCGGTTCGCGAAAACGCTCAGGTCGCTGAAGCGCTGCTGCGCTGGCGTAGCAACGTAGATCCGCAATTGCTGAAGCTGCTGGAAATCGGGTCGAACTGATTACCTGCATCTGGACTGAGGCCTCGGCGCGCGAAAAATTATTTGGCAGTCATGGAATAAAGCGGTGCGGGGATTCGTCTATCCCTGTGTAGTCCCTGCGCTTGGCTTCTTTGCTTGGCTTCTCTTATTTCTCAAGGAACTTCCATGACTAACCGATTGCTCGCCACGCTGGTCTTCTCCCTGGGTGCGATGCTGGCTGGCGCCGCACACGCCGCCGTGCCCGTCAAAACCGCCAACGGCATGCTCGTCGATGCCAATGGCATGACGCTCTATACCTTCGACAAAGATGTGGCCGGCAGCGGCAAAAGCACCTGCAACGGCGCCTGCGCCACGCTGTGGCCGCCCGCCATGGCGGCGGCCGATGCCAAGCCGGAAGGCGACATGACCATCGTCACGCGTGACGACGGCGCCAAGCAGTGGGCGTATAAAGGCAAACCCGTCTATCTGTACAAGTCGGACATGAAGGCTGGCGACAAGGCCGGCGACAACTTCAAGGACGTCTGGCACGTCATCAAGCCCTGATCCGGATTCAGCCCGCTGACGCCCTTTCTTGTGCGCGCCCGCTACGAGGCACTCATCGTGGCCTGCATTCCCAGCCTGCGCCGCTACGCGCGCGGGCTGGTGTCCGACCCTGCGCGGGCGGACGACCTGGTGCAGGACACGCTGGAACGGGCCTGGAGCCGGTTTTCGCTATGGCAGCGGCGGGGCGATATGCGGGCGTGGATGTTCGGCATCATGCACAACCATTTTGTCGACGACGTACGGGCCGGCCAGCGTCGACCCGAAGACAGTGCTGGCGATGACTTGCCGGAAGTCAGCCAGCGCGATACCCAGTCCGATCTCATCGAGGTCGGCGACCTGGACCGTGCTTTGCAACGCCTGCCGGTTCAGCATCGGGAGGTGCTGCTGTTGGTCGCGGTCGAGGAACTCAGTTATGCCGACGCCGCCGTGGTGCTCGGCGTTCCGGTAGGTACCGTGATGTCGCGCCTGGCGCGTGCGCGCGAGCGGCTGCGTGAAACTCTGCAGGGCGCAGCACCGGCGCAGGCTGCTCCTTCGATTAGCCGGATCAGATAGCATGGCGCCCATTCACCTGAAATCTGTTGCCGGCGACGGCGGGCGACCCGTCACCGACGCCGACTTACATGCCTTTGTCGACGGACAGCTGACGCCCGCGCGGCGCGATGAGGTCGAGGCGTTTCTGGCCACCCATCCTGCCGTGCTCAAGCAGGTCGAGGACTGGCGTGCGCAGAACCAGGCGATCAGGCGCCTGCTCGACCCCGTGATGAATGAGCCCGTGCCGCCGCGTCTGGCCCAGGCTGCCGTGGCCAAGGCATGGCCTTGGCGTGGCATGGCAGCGGGCCTGGCGCTGATGCTGCTCGGCGCGGGCTCGGCCTGGTGGGCCAGGGGTGTGGTGGATGGCGACGCCCTGCGGCTGGCAAGCAAGCCGGCAAGCGTGGTGGCAAGCGCAAGTCCACCTGCGGTGCGCACCAGTCAAGTCGATGGGCTGAGCGCGTTTGCCCAACGGGCGGCGGTGGCACATGCCGTCTACAGCCCGGAGGTTCGTCGCCCGGTCGAGGTCGGTGCCGACCAGGAACAAGCCCTGGTGACCTGGCTGACCCGCCGCATGGACGCCACGGTGCCGGTGCGCCCGCCCGATCTGCGCAGCCTGGGGTACAGCCTGATCGGCGGGCGCCTGTTGCCCGGCGAGAAAAAACCGGTGGCCCAGTTCATGTTTGGCGGCGAGGGCGGCCAGCGGCTGACCCTCTACGTCAGCCGCGAAGATGCCGGCAACGAGACGTCATTCCGCTTCGGTCAGGATGGCGCAGTCAACGTCTTCTATTGGGTCGACAAGGACTTTGGCTACGCGATTTCGGCAGGCGCCGATCGCGACGAGCTGCTGCGCGTGTCACAAGCGGTCTACGACCAGCTGTCGCCGCGCTGACCAGGCCTTGGCCGACGTTCAACGAACGTCGTTGCTCAGGGCCGTGCTGTCTGTGCATCCCCACATGCGTGCGCACTGATCCCGGATGTAGGCCGTGACGTCCTGGCGCGCATGGTCATTGCGTTCGATCATGCCGATGCTGCGATGCGGCGTACGCACGCTGGCGGGCAGCGGAATCACGCGCAGCTTCGGGTTGTCGGCCCAGGGCGCATCGCGCAGGCGCGGCACCAGGGTCACGCCGAATCCCTGTTCCACCAGGGCCACCAGTTCCGTGATCGAGTTCAGCTCCATGAAGGCCTCGATCGAGACGCCCATTTCGCGCAAGGTCCTTTCGGCCAGGGTGCCGGTACGTTGGGCGGCATCGAAACGTAGATACGGGTTGCCGGTCAGCAGTGACATGGCGTCATCGCCGGATGCATCCCGATGCGCCAGGATCACCAGTGGTTCCTGGTACATCGGCAGCCAGCGCAGCGCGGGCGACAGGTGGCTGCATTCCACCACGAAGGCGGCATCGAGTTCGCCCGCCAGCACGCGCGCCGCCAATCCATTGGTTTGCCCGTGCAAGACGCGCACGTCCAGCGCGGGGTGGTCCAGTTTGAGCCGCGACACCACATGCAGCAGGGTGGACATGCAGGACACCAACCCACCCACGGTGACTGAGCCCGTCAACTCACCCGTCTTGCTGCGGGGTTTGCGAATGCGCTCCCAGGCGTTCAGCAGGTTCTCGACTTCCGGGACCAGTGCCCGGGCCTCGGCGTTGAGGATGGCGAGTCGTCCGCTGCGGTCGAACAGCTTTCGTCCCAATTCGGTTTCCAGCGAACGCATCTGAAAGCTAACGGCGGCCTGGGTCACGCCAACCTGCTCTGCGGCTTCTGAAAAAGAGCCGTGTCTCGCCACCGCCACGAAGGTCCGCAGGAAGTGCAAGCCATTCATAAAAAACCTTTGTCCAAAAAACAAATGGATCAAATTGATCAGGCCAAGCTACGTCCGTAAATTGGTCTGAATCTTGCTTAATAACTCAATCAAATCTGGGTGTCATGAAACCGTTCAACTGGCGCAATCCGTACCCGTCCAACCGCATTCCCGTCTTCGCACGCAATGTCGTGTCGACCTCGCATCCGCTGGCGGCACAAGCCGGGCTGCGCATCATGCAACAGGGCGGCAATGCGGTTGACGCTGCGATCGCCACGGCTGCCTGCATGGTGCTGGTCGAGCCGGTATCCAATGGCTTGGGCAGTGACTGCTTTGCCATCGTCTGGGACGGCAAGGAGCTGCACGGTCTGAATGCCTCTGGCGTGGCGCCGGCGGCATGGAGCCGAGCTTACTTCGAAACCAAGTACGGTACCGGCGGCGACGGCCTGGCCAAGCAACCCAAGCGTGGCTGGGACAGCGTGACGGTGCCGGGTGCGGTTGCCGGCTGGGCTGCGCTGCACGGCAAGCTCGGCCGCCTGCCCTTTGCCCAGTTGTTCGAACCCGCCATTGAAATCGCCGAACGCGGTTACGTCGTGCCGCCGGTGGTCGCCCACAAATGGGCGGCGGCGGCCGACGAATTGCGCAGCCAGCCGGGTTTTGCCGAGACCTTCCTGCCCAACGGACGTGCACCGCAAGTGGGCGAGTTGTTCCATTTGCGGGCAGCGGCCGACACCTTTCGGCGCATTGCGGCCAGCGGCGGCCGCGATTTCTACGAAGGCGAGCTTGCCGCGAAGATCGTGGCGTGCAGCAAGGCCTGCGGCGGTGCGATGACGGCCGAAGACTTGCGCGCGTATCGGCCCGAGTGGATCAAGCCGATCTCGAAGAAATATCGTGGCTATGAGTTGCACGAAATTCCGCCGAACGGACAGGGCATTGCCGCGCTGATTGCGCTCGGCCTGCTCGACCGTTTCGATCTCGCCAGCCTGCCGGTGGACTCGGTGCGTTCGCAGCATCTGCAGATCGAGGCCATGAAGCTGGCCTTCGCCGATGTCTACAAATACGTCGCCGACCCAAGCAGCATGGAGGTCACGCCGGAACAGATGCTGGACGATGCCTACCTGGATGCGCGCGCCCGCCTGATCGACCCCGACCGCGCCACGCATTTCGCGGCAGGCCGACCGGCTGCCGGCGGCACGATTTATCTGACGGCTGCCGACGAGCAGGGCATGATGATTTCCTTCATCCAGTCCAACTACATGGGCTTCGGCTCGGGCATCGTGGTGCCGGGCACCGGCATCAGCCTGCAGAACCGCGGCGTCGGTTTCTCGATGGACCCGAAGTCGGCCAATGTGGTGGAGGGCGGCAAGCGTCCGTTCCATACCATCATTCCCGGGTTCCTGACGCGCGACGGCGCGCCGGTGATGAGCTTCGGCGTGATGGGCGGCGACATGCAGCCGCAAGGGCACTTGCAGACCGTAGTGCGCATGGTCGACTATGACCAGCAGCCGCAGGCGGCATGCTGCGCACCGCGCTGGAAGGTCAACCGCGATTTCACGCTCGATGTGGAATCGACCATGGACCCGGTGGCGGTGAAGGGTTTGCAAGACCTTGGCCATACCTTGAAATCGGTCGACGATCCATACATGGACTTTGGCGCCGGCCAGTTCATCTGGCGTTTGTCGGACGATCGCGAACACGGCTATGCGGCGGCCAGCGACAGCCGCCGCGATGGCCAGGCAGTGGGTTTCTGATTCCGATAATTCTGAAAAAGAGTGGGGAGACAAATCAATGAAAAACATGAAGCGCAATATCCTGGCGGCATCGCTGGCCCTGGTGGCCGGCACTGCCGTCGCGCAGGACTTCCGTATCGGTCTGCAGGAAGATCCGGACATGCTGGACCCGCATCGCGCCCGCACCTACGTGGGTCGCATCGTGTTCACTTCGCTGTGCGACAAGCTGGTCGACATCAACGAGAAGCTGGAAATCACGCCGCAGCTGGCCACGTCCTGGGCCTGGAGCGCGGACAACAAGGTGCTGACCTTCAAGCTGCGTGAAGGCGTGACTTTCCACGATGGCAAGCCCTTCGACGCGACAGCTGCCAAGGCCAATATCGAGCGCGCGCTGACCTTGAAGGACAGCATGCGCCGCAGCGAAATGTCCTCGATCGAAAGCGCCGAGGCGCCTGATGCGCAGACCCTGGTGCTCAAGCTCAAGCAGCCGGACGCCACCTTGCTGGCTGCGCTGACCGATCGCGCCGGCATGATGCTGTCGCCCGCCACCTTCACGGACGACACCGCTGCGGTCGCTCGCAATCCGGTGTGCTCGGGTCCGTACAAGTTCGTGTCGCGCGTGCAGAACGACCGCATCGTGCTGGAAAAATACGACCAGTATTACGACGCCAAAAGCTACGCCTTCAAGCGCCTGGTGTTCCGCCCGATCCCCGATACCACTGTGCGCCTGTCCAACCTGCGCGCGGGTGACCTGGATATCCTGGAACGCCTGAACCCGTCGGACGTGACTCAGGTCAAGGGCGACAAGAGCGTGCAGTTCATGCCGGTGTCCGGCCTGGGCTACGTGCGCTTCATGTTCAACGTCGGCAACAGCGATCGCGCCAAGGCCAATCCGTTCAACGACAAGCTGGTGCGCCAAGCCTTTGCACTGGCGGTGGATCGCAATGTGATCAACCAGGTCGTCGGCGAAAACACCTTCGTGCCGGCCCAGACTGCCTACCCGGCGGCCAGCCCCTTCCATGACGAGAAGAAGTTCCCGGTCACCGGCCGCGACGTCGCCAAAGCCAAGGCGCTGCTCAAGCAAGCCGGCAAGCCCACGGTAAAGGCCGAACTGGTCTACGGCAACAACACCACGACTTCCGCGATTGCGGAAATGGTTCAGGCCATGGCGGCAGAGGCCGGGTTCGAACTGAGCCTGCGTCCGACCGAATACGCGGCCATGCTGAAGGAGTCCACCACCGGCAACTTCGACGTGCAATTGCAGGGTTGGTCGGGTCGTCCCGACCCCGACGGCAACGTGCATACCTTCCTGACCTGCAAGGGCGCGCAGAACGATGGCCGCTACTGCAATCCGGAAGTCGACAAGCTGCTCGACCAGGCCCGTGTCGTGACCGATGTGGCTGCGCGCAAGGACTTGTACGACCGCGCCGAGACCATCATGCAGGACGAAATGCCCGGCTCGTACATCTACTACCAGCCGTGGCTGTTCGTGGCCAGCACCAAGGTGCAGGGCTTCAAGCCGTCGCCTGACGGCATGATCCGCCTGAAGGGTGTCAGCCTGAAATAAGCGGGCTTGCCTGAAGTTGGTTTGAGCGATGCCGGCTTGTCCGACGTCGGCCGACCCCACGCGGCCTGCCTGAACCCGGGCAGGCCGATCGTGCGGGCGCCAGTACGACCCCAAATACGCAGGAATTCCGACCATGCTGGCATTGTTGCTACGTCGCATCCTGGTGGCGATCCCGACCCTGATCCTGGTGTCGATGATCGTCTTCATGCTGCAGAAAATCATGCCGGGCGACCCGGTGCTGGCGCTGGCCGGCGAAGAGCGCGACCCCGTGGTACTCGCCGCGCTGCGCGAGACCTATCGTCTCGATGACCCCTTGCCGCTGCAATACGGGGCCTGGCTTGGCCAGGTCTTGCAGGGCGATCTGGGCAAGTCCTTGCGCACCGACGTGCCGGTGCTGGAGCTGGTCGGACAGAAGCTGCCGGTGACCTTGCAGCTCGCCGTGATGTCCATGTTGTTCGCGGTGGTGATCGGGGTGCCGGCAGGCATTCTGGCTGCCGTGCGCAAGGGCACGGCGGTGGAGTGGGGGGCGAACGTGGCCGCGTTGTGGGGCATGTCGATTCCGCACTTCTGGCTGGGCATCGTGATGATCATGATCGTGTCGGTGCAGTGGAAGCTGTTGCCGGCATCGGGCTACGTCCCGCCCACCGAGGACTTCTGGCTGTCGATGAAAACCATGGTGATGCCGGCCTTCGTGCTGTCCACCGGCATCGCGGCCTACCTGATGCGCCACACCCGGTCAGCGGTGCTGGAAGCCCTCAATGCCGACTATGTGCGCACCGCCCGCGCCAAGGGTGTGTCAGGGCGCCGCGTGGTCTTGCACCATGCGCTGCGCAATGCCTTGATGCCAATCATCACGCTGATCACGCTGCTGTTTGGCGAGTTGCTGGCCGGCGCCGTGCTGACCGAGCAGATCTTCACTTTGCCGGGCTTCGGCAAGCTGATCGTCGATGCGGTGTTCAACCGCGACTACGCGGTGGTGCAGGGCGTGGTGCTGTGCGTCGCGGTCGGCTTCATTCTGATGAACGTGCTGGCCGACGTGCTGTATATCGTCGTCAATCCGCGTCTGCGTCACCCCTGAGGCCATCATGAGCGCAAATACTGTGTCGATGGCGTCGGTGCCGACGCCGCCCGCGTCCGGCAGCCGTGCCTGGAAAAAATTCAAACGCAATCGCATGGCCCTGCTGGGTGCAGGCATTGTGCTGTTCTTCGTGATCGCCGCGCTGCTGGCGCCGTGGCTGGCCACCCACGATCCGCTGAAGACCAGCTTCATGGCCATCCGCAAGGCGCCGTCGGCTGCGTGGTGGCTGGGCAGCGATGAGCTGGGGCGGGACATCTTCAGCCGCCTGCTGTTCGGTGCGCGTGCCTCGCTGATGGCGGGGCTGGTGTCGGTGCTGATCGCGATGGCGGTCGGCGTGCCCTTCGGCTTGCTGGCGGGTTACTTCGGCGGCTGGATCGACAGCATCATCTCGCGCTTCACCGAGGCCTTGCTGGCGATTCCCTTCCTGATTCTGGCGATCGCGCTTGCTGCCTTCCTGGGCCCCAGCCTGACCAACGCGATGCTGGCCATTGGCATATCGGCCGCGCCCTTGTTCATCCGGCTGGCGCGCGGGCAGGTGCTGGGCATCCGCAAGGAAGACTTCGTGACCAGCGCCAAGGCGCTGGGGGCCTCGCACACGCGGATCATCCTGAGTCACATCGTGCCCAACGTGATTCCGCCCTTGATCGTGCAGGCCACCATCACGATTGCCACGGCCATCATTGCCGAGGCCAGCCTGTCTTTCCTGGGCCTGGGCCTGCAACCGCCGAATCCGTCCTGGGGCTCGATGCTCAGCACGGCCAAGAATTTCATGATCCAGGCGCCGTGGATGTCGCTCTTTCCGGGGATTGCGATCTTCCTGGCGGTCTTCGGTTTCAACCTGCTGGGCGACGGTCTGCGTGACGCGCTCGACCCGCGTCAGGAGCGATAAGCAAGATGGATATCAAGCACGTGGCACCGGCCATTTCCCCTGCGCATTCCGCCTTCCCGTCCGCTTCTCAGCCCGTTCTGCAGGTGCGCGACCTGTCGGTCAGCTTCAAGACGCCGGAACGTACGGTCGAGGCAGTCCGCAATCTTTCCTTCGACGTGCAGCGCGGCCAGACCCTGGCCATCGTGGGCGAGTCGGGGTCCGGCAAGTCGGTGACCTCGCTGGCGCTGATGCGCCTGGTCGAATACGGCGGCGGCACTATTGTCCGCGGCAGCCTGCAGCTTCGTCGTGGCTCGGGCGAACTGCTGGACCTGCGCGCCGCCGACGAGCAGACGCTGATGCGCGTGCGCGGCTCGGACATGGCGATGATTTTTCAGGAGCCGATGACCTCGCTGAATCCCAGCTTCACGGCCGGGGCGCAGATCGCCGAGGCCTTGCAACTGCATCAAGGGATGGACGCCTCGGCAGCACGCGCCGAGGCCCGGCGCATGCTCGAACGGGTGCGCATTCCCGAGGCGCAAGCCATCCTGGATCGCTACCCGCACCAGTTGTCCGGCGGCATGCGTCAGCGCGTGATGATCGCGATGGCGCTGTCCTGCAAACCGCAGCTGCTGATCGCCGACGAACCGACCACGGCCCTGGACGTGACCATCCAGGCGCAGATCCTGCAATTGATCCGCGAACTGCAGGCCGAAATGAACATGGGGGTGATCTTCATCACCCATGACATGGGCGTGGTGGCCGAAGTCGCCGACCGGGTGCTGGTGATGTATCGCGGCGACAAGGTCGAGGAAGACACCGTCGACAAGGTGTTTGCCAACCCGCAACACCCGTACACGCGCGCACTGCTGTCAGCGGTGCCGCAACTGGGATCGATGCGTGGCACCGACCAGCCGGCGCCGTTCACGCTGTTGTCGGTGAAAGACGCTGCGGCAGACGCCAAGCTGGACGCCACACCCGCGCCTGTCATGGTCGAGGCACCCACCACCGTCCGCCACGCGGAAGGCCCGGTGCTGCGCGTCATGGACATGGTGACCCGCTTCGACGTGCGCACCGGCATCTTCGGCCGCGTGAGCAAACGGGTGCATGCCGTCGAACACATCAGCTTCGATCTCTATCCGGGTGAAACCTTGTCGCTGGTTGGCGAGTCCGGTTGCGGCAAGACCACTACCGGCCGTTCTCTACTGCAGCTTGCCCCCATGCAGGGCGGCCGCATCGAATTCGACAAGCGCGACATCGGTGCGCTGCACGGCGCGCAGATGCAGGCGCAGCGCCGCAACATCCAGTTCATTTTCCAGGACCCGTTTGCCTCGCTGAACCCGCGCAAGCCGGTGGGCTATTCCATCATGGAGCCGCTGCTTATCCACAATGTGGCGCGCGGTGCCGAGGCGCAGGCGCGGGTCAAGTGGCTGATGGACCGCTGTGGCCTGCTGCCCGAGATGGCGGGGCGCTATCCGCACGAGTTTTCCGGCGGGCAACGCCAGCGGATCTGCATTGCGCGCGCCTTGGCGCTCAACCCCAAGGTACTGATTGCCGACGAATCGGTGTCGGCGCTCGACGTGTCGATCCAGGCGCAGATCGTCAACTTGCTGCTGGAGTTGCAGCGCGAGCTGGGCGTGGCGATGTTGTTCATTTCCCACGACATGGCGGTGGTCGAACGCATCAGCCACCGGGTAGCCGTGATGTACCTGGGGCAGATCGTCGAGATCGGCCCGCGACGGGCGATTTTCGAGAACCCCCAGCATCCTTACACCCGCAAGCTGATGGATGCCGTCCCGGTGCCCGACCCTAGCCGCCGGGACCGGCCGCGCAGCTTGCTGACCGGCGACATCCCCAGCCCGGTACGCAAGCTGGGCGACGATCCGGTGGTGCGCCCTTTGGTTTCCGTGGGTAGTGGTCACTTCGTGGCGCGCCATCCGATCGGCGTCTATGCGGGCAGTGAGGCGGCCTGAGCCAGTTCGTCCCGTACGCTGAAATGCGTTGATATACGCCCGGCCAGTTTCATTACTGCCCGGGCGTTTTTGCGTGTACGGCAACAGGCGCCATTGGCCTCGCAGACCGGCTTGGCAAGCGCAGGATGATGCCAGGGTGTGGCATGCCTGCCATACGGTTACAGCTTGCTGACTGCCGTGCTCGACCAGTGTGGGACAAAATGTCGCTATTGCTTGCATCTGCGCGCAGCTGACTGCCGTAAACCACTCAACGGCTGTTTCCGCGTACTTCTTTCCCGTATAGCGACCATGTTTGCGTCGCGTCCGATTGGTCTACCTGTTCATGCAATTTTCTGCCCGCGCCTACCCGATGCCGGACGACGAGCTGTCGCGTCTGCGGGAACTGTTGTCCTACGATGTGCTGGACACCCCGCCCGATGCCGATCTGGATCGCCTGGTGCGGCTTGCGTCGCGACTGTTCAAATCGTCGATTTCGCTGGTGTCGCTGGTCGACGACGAGCGGCAATTCTTCAAGGCCAGGTTCGGGCTGGACGCGTCGCAGACGCCACGCGACATGTCCTTCTGCTCGCATGCGGTGGTCGATTGCGAAATGCTGGTCGTCAACGACGCCCTGGCCGACGCGCGCTTCGCCACCAACCCGCTGGTGACCGGGCATCCGGGTATCCGCTTTTACGCCGGCGCACCGCTGATAACGCCGTCAGGGCGCGGTATCGGCACCTTGTGCGTGATCGACGACGCCCCCCGCGCCAGCTTCACCGACGAAGACCGCGCGCTGTTGCGCGACGTGGCTGACCTGGTCATGGACCGGCTTGAAATGCGGCGGCTCGATGCGGCCGCCCGCATCAGTCGGCATCGTTTCCAGGGCATCGCAGGCACTTCGCCCGATGCCATCGTGTGTGCCGATGCCGGCGGTGTGATCCGCTTCTGGAATGGCGCGGCTGAACGGATCTTCGGGTACAGCGCGGACGAGGCCGTCGGCATGCGTTTCACCAGCATGGTCCGGGGTACCGCCGAGGGCCAGCAAGTGCTGTCGACCCGAACCGACGATGCGGACGACATTCGGTGGCGCACCCGAAGCGCGGAGTTCATCGGCACGCGCAAAAATGGCGAGACATTCCCGCTTGAACTGTCCACCTCCAGCTGGGGCGAAGGCATCAGCCTGACCTATGGCGCGATCGGCCGGGATGTCAGCGAACGGCGCGACAACGAGGCACGCCTGTTCCGCCTGGCCCGGATCGATGCGCTGACCGAGCTGGCCAATCGCGATACCTTCCAGCGGGTGCTGGAACAGCGTATCGAAGACCGTCTGCCCACCGATCTGCTGATGCTGGATCTTGACGGTTTCGGCGACATCAATGACTTGCTGGGCCATGTGGCGGGCGACGCGGTGCTGCGTACCGTGGCACAGCGCCTGGCTGAGTCATTTTCCGATGCCCGCCTGGTCGCGCGCATGGGGGGAGATGAGTTCGGTATTTTGCTGGACCCTACCACGTCTGGCGCGTCGATCGTTGCTCGCATTCAGGCTGCCATCGAACTGGTGGCCAAGCCGATTGCCGTAGAGCGGACCGAAGTGAGCGTGTGCATCAGCGTGGGGCGTGCGCAGTATCCCGCCGATGCCGCCAGCGGCAAAGCCTTGCTGTCCAACGCAGTCCTTGCCTTGTCCCAGGCCAAGCGCCAGGGGCGCAACGCGCAGCACTTCTTCGTCCCGGAATTGCGGGAGATGGTGGCGACGCGCAAGCGGCTTGAAGACGAACTGGCCCGTGCGCACCGCAATGGCGAGTTCGAGCTGTTCTATCAGCCGCAGATCGACCTGGCGGCGGGGCGCTTGATTGGTGCCGAGGCTTTGCTGCGCTGGAACCATCCGCAGCGCGGATTGCTGGCGCCGGTGGAGTTTCTCGACGTCCTCGAAGCTGGCCCCGATGCGGCCGACGTGGGCGCGTGGATTCTGGATACTGCCTGCATGCAGGCTGCGCAGTGGCGCAAGGCGCGCAACGCGGACTTCCGGATTGCGGTCAATCTGTTCGGGCTGCAGCTGAAGCACATCCGCTTGGCCGAACAGGTTGCGGGAGCCCTGGAGCGTGCCGGTCTGCCTGCCAGTTCGCTGGATCTGGAAATTACCGAGAACACCTTGATCAACGACACCGGTTTGGTCTTGAGCAGCCTGCGCAGCTTGCGACAAGCCGGCGTCGGCATTGCCTTCGATGATTACGGCACCGGCTATGCGTCGCTCAGCCTGTTGAAGCGTCTGCCGATCACGCGCTTGAAGGTGGATCGATCCTTTGTGTCGAACGTGGTCAGCGATCCCGAAGATGCGGCAGTGGTGCAGGCGATTCTGTATCTGGGGCGCAGTTTCGGGCTGAAGGTGGTCGCCGAGGGCGTCGAGACAGCCGCGCAAGAGGACTTCCTGCGCGCCATCGGCTGCGACGAAGTCCAGGGCTACCGTTACGGGCGGGCCGTGGCTGCAGAGGCGTTTCCCATCCAGCAGGTCCACTGGGCGGCGTAAGCGCGACCGAATCTCGTGATGATGGAACCTGATGCCGAGGGCCGACAGGCAGACGCCTGCGACCGAAAGCTGAGCTCGGAGCCAGCAGAGAATGCCTATCTGAAGCAGCCCCTGAACGATGCAACGCTGGACGCCTTGCACAAGCTGGTGGCGCGCGGCGGGGTGGCAGGCCGCGCTGCGCAGGAAATGCTGGACGAGGAGTTGTTGGGCGCCGATGACGCGTATGCGCTGCGGCTGCGCGGCAGGCAACTGCCGCCTCCCGAGCCGCCAGTGTCGTGGCAATCCCGATTGCTGACGTGCTGGCGTGTTTGGCGCAACAAGCCTTGATCGGACGATCGGCGGCCCCTGGAAAACCATGGGTTAGCGATCGCTAATGTTTTAATTTAATTAATATCACTGAATCTTCGTTCACGGCAGGCAGTGTCATGCTGTTATGCGAATCTTCCATCGCGGCGCTCTACACGGACTTCAAACATGGGGGTGTCAGGCATCAGCATGTCCGCACTGCCCTGGAGCAAGAGCGGCTAGCCGTTCCGCCAGAGTCGGAATATGCGCGCGAGATCGAAGACGCCTTGAAGAGCCTGGATGAAGTGTTTACCCAGGAAGTCGACGTCGACGAGATATTGCCGCGTCGAATCCGATCGCGTGGCCCTGTCGGATAAGCGCGCGACTCCCCCAGTAATTACTGGGCCAAGACCTTGATTGCCCAAGGCTCATCCCACGCGTGGCGTGGACGGCTGCGTGGCGACGATATCGGCCAGACGGTGCACTGCGTGCGCGACGGTGGGCGAAAAGGCCTGCCCGGCATTGATCCGAAGAAAATTCGAAAAGCGGTCCGTATTCGAAAAGAGGGTGCCGGGCGCCACCCGTATGCCTTCTTTCAGCGCTGCTTCGAATACCCGGTCTGATGAGGTCCCGGGGGGCAACTCCACCCATAGCACCAAACCGCCGCGTGGCGGACTCAGCCGGGTGCCGGCGGGAAAACACTCTGCAATGGCGTCGATCATCTGGGTGCGCCACTGCTGCAGGCTGGCGCGCATTTTCTGCAGATGCCGATCGTACAGCCGCGAGCCCATGACTTGAGCCGCTGCAATCTGCACCACGCTGTCGTTCGGACGCGTGTTGGCATATTTCAGCATGTCCACGCGTGCGCGCCAGCGACCCGGCATCATCCAGCCCAGGCGCATGCCGGGGGCAAAGGTCTTGTGGCTAGATCCGCAATAGATCACGTTGCCGATACGGTCCCAAGATTTCAACGCGCGTGGCAGGGTCGGTCCGTCGTACAGGCGACCGTAGCTATCGTCTTCGATGACCGGTACGGCGTGCTGTGCGCACAGCGCCGCGATGCGTGCCTTGTCTTCGTCGGGCATCACGCTGCCCAGCGGATTCTGGTAGTTGGGGACGAGTATCACGGCCTTGATGTCGGCATGGGTGTGCAATGCGAGCGTCAATGCCTCGACCGACATGCCATGCTGCGGGCTGGCCGGGATTTCCAGTGCGCGCATGCCCAGGCTTTCGATCGCCTGCAAGATACCGAAGTAGGTGGGCGATTCCACCGCGATGGTGTCGCCGGGTTGGGCCACCGCGCGCAGGGCCAGGTTCAAAGCCTCGGTACAGCCATAGGTGATCACGATGTCTTCGGGTGATACCTGCAGGCCGACCTCAAGCGCGCGCTGCGCCAGCACTTGCCGAAATCCCGGGTCGCCATGGACGGGAACGGCTCGCACCAGCAGGCCGGGCTGGTGCTTCAGCACCCGTGCCATGGCCCGCTGCAAGGCCGCCATCGGATAGGCTTCAGGCGATGCAACGGCGCCGCCCAGGTTGACTGACACTGGGTGCGCGGCGCATTTGGCCACGTAGCTGGAAATCCGGTGGTGCATGCCCACGAAGTCGTCGGGATTGATGGCCGCCAGCGATTCGGGTTCAGGCACCGGCGCGATGCTGCTGCGCGAAGGGCGTCTGACGAAGTAGCCGGACCGTGGGCGCGCTTCCACCCACCCTTGTTCTTCCAGCACGCGGCAAGCCTGCAAGGCGGTCGACAGGCTCACATCGTGGGTACGCATCAGATTGCGCACCGATGGCAGCCGCTGGCTCGGCAGCAAGGCGCCTGATTCGATTGCCTGGCGATAGCGCCCTGCCAATTGCAGATAAAGCCGTGGTGTGTCCATGCCTGCATCATCCCCGGTCGCACGCCATGGCGGCAGACACAGTTGTTCGGTTTTCGGACCATAACAGATGTGGTTTATGCAATCTGTTGCGATACAGATAGGCGGGTGCTGTGCCTGTTTCTGTCGAAGCGCGATGCGTAATCTGGCTACTCCATTCCCGTGTGCTGGAGCCAGCCATGACTTACCCGCCTTCACGTTCCGACATGAACCCCGACATGCAGTGCGATCTGATGAGTATTCGCAGAGGCTGCCCCGATCGGCGCTGGCTGCGCGCGGGCACAACCATCATCGCCCACGAAGGCATTTTCCACCTTGCCGAATCCGGGATTCACCTGGACGGTCAGACGATACGCACGCAACAGCTTCTGCGTGAAGGCGACACGCATGTGATCACGCAAACCGGATGGGTTGATTTCGCCAGCAAAGGCGACGGGCGCGCGCTGTGCGTCACGCGCCCGTCGGCATGGCGCCGGGTGGCGCATGCCGTCTCACGCTACCTGCGTCAGTGGGTGACAGGGTCGGCCGAAGATTCGGTCAAACCGCTATGACGCAGCAGCGCGTCGATCTTCGGCTCGCGGCCGCGGAAGGCCAGGAACGAGTCGATGGCTGGTCTGCTGCCGCCCACTGCCAGGATTTCGCGCAGGAAGCGCTGGCCGACTTCCGGCAGCAGCGTGTCGCCGCCTTGCGCCGCTTCCTCGAAAGCCGCATACGCGTCGGCTGACAGGACTTCGGCCCACTTGTAGCTGTAATAGCCCGCACCGTAGCCGCCCGCGAAAATATGCGAGAAGGTGTGTGGCAGGCGATGCCATGCTGGCGGGAACAGCACGGCGACTTCCTTGCGCACTTCCTGCAGCAAGGCCAGGACTTGCGTGGTGTCGCTCGGCTTGGCTTGCTGATGCAGCAGCATGTCGAACAGCGAAAATTCGATTTGCCGGATGGTCTGCAGCCCGCTCTGGAAGTTGCGTGCCGCCTGCATGCGATCGAAGAGCGCCCGCGGCAAGGCTTCGCCGGTGTCCACGTGCGCGGTCATCGCCGACAACACATTCCATTCCCAGCAGAAGTTCTCCATGAACTGCGAGGGCAACTCGATCGCATCCCATTCCACGCTGGCAAAGGGCGATGCGCCCAACTCGTCCACCTCGGACAGGACGAGGTGCAGCGCATGGCCCATTTCATGGAAGAGGGTGATCACGTCGTCGTGCGTCAGCAGCGACGGCTTGTCGCCATTGGGCGGCGCGAAGTTGCAGGTCAGGAAACCGATCGGGCGCTGCACCGTGCCATGACGCAGGCGGCGTGCGCGGTCGGAATCGACCCAGGCGCCGCTTTGCTTGCCGGCGCGTGCATACAGGTCGAAGTACAGGTGGCCGATGGTGTCGCCCGTCTTGCCGGCCTCGCTGTCGACCGCACGCACGATGCGCACCACGCGCACCGATTCATGCCAGGTCGGTGCTTTCACGGTTTCCAGGCGCACGCCGAACAGGCGCTCGACGACTTCGAACAGGCCGGCGATCACACGCGGTTCGGTGAAGTACTGCTTCACTTCCTGGGCAGAGTATTCGTAGCGCTGGGTGCGCAGGCGCTCCGACACGAAAGCCAGGTCCCAGGGTTGCAGGTCATGCAGCTTGAAGTCGGACGCGCCTATCGCACGCAGTTCGTCCACGTCGCGCTCGGCATGGCTGCGGGTGCGCCTGGCCAGGTCACGCAGGAAGGCCAGCACCTTTTCGGGCTCGCGTGCCATGCGTTCCTGCAGTTGCTTGTGGGCAAAGCTGGCAAAGCCCAGCAGGCTGGATTCCTCGGCGCGCAAGGCCAGCAGCTCGCTGATCAGTGCCGAGTTGTCGAACTTGGCATCGCCCAGTTCCGATGAACGCGTGCCGTAGGCGCGATACAGCGTGGCGCGCAATTCGCGGTTCTCGCAGTACTCCATCACCGGGATGTAGCTTGGCGCCTTCAGGGTTACCTTCCAGCCGGTCTTGCCGTCGGCCTTGGCCGCGCTGGCGAAGGCCTCCATCACGTCGTCGGGCACACCCTTCAGCTCGGCGGCATCTTCCACATACAGCGCGAACGCGTCGGTGGCGTCCAGCACATTCTCGGAAAACTTCTGGGTGACCTCGGCTTCGCGCGCCGAGATCTCGGCAAAGCGCTCGCGCTGCGCTGCGGGCAGTTCCACGCCGCTGAGACGGAAACCGCGCAAGGCCAGGTCGACGATGCGTTTGCGTGTGGGCGACATGGCGGCGTATTCCGCCGATTCGGCCAGGCGCTTGTATTGCAGGTACAGGCCTTCATGCAGGCCGACCCAGGTCCAGAACTCGGACACGGCGGGCAGGCTTTCGTTGTAGGCCTCGCGCAGTTCGGGGGTGTTGACCACCGAATTCAGGTGGCCGGCTGCCGACCAGGCACGCGACAGGCGCTCGCTGGCGTCGTCGAGTTCGTCGACGATGTTGTCCCAGGTCGCGGGCAGGGCAGGGTCTGCTGCGCGTTCGACGGCGGCGCGCGTGCGGGCGATCAGTTCGTTGATCGCCGGCGCAATGTGTTCGGGGCGGATCGCGTCGAAGGCCTGCAGGTCGTGCTCGGTAAACAGGGGATTGTCGGCAAGGCTTGCGTCGGTCATCGTCTCATCCACAAAAGATTCGGGTCGGGCAGTCGGCGTGCAGGCAGACGGCGCAGCCGTGCTGCGCCTGCTTGGGCTGACTCAGGCGGCAGTGCCAGCCGATGCGTCTGCACCCGCTGCTGCACGTTCGGCTGCCTCGACGGTATTGACCAGCAACATGGCAATGGTCATGGGGCCCACGCCGCCGGGCACCGGGCTGATCCAGCCAGCGGTTTCCGACACACCGGCGAAGTCCACATCGCCTGCCAGCTTGCCGGCCTCGTCGCGGTTGATGCCCACGTCGATCACCAGCGCGCCCGGCTTGACCATGTCGGCGGTCAGCGTATTGCGACGTCCGACGGCGGCGATCACCACGTCGGCCTGACGCGTGTGATACGCCAGATCCGGCGTCGCACTATGGCAGATGGTGACGGTAGCGTTGGCTTGCAAGAGCAGCAGGGCCATCGGCTTGCCAACGGTGTTGCTGCGGCCGATGACGACCGCATGCTTGCCGCGCAGGTCCATGCCGGTGCTTTCGATCAGCTTCATGCAGCCGTAGGGCGTGCACGGGCGGAAGCCCGGCAGGTTGGCGACCAGCTCGCCGGCGCTCAGCGTGGAGTAGCCGTCGACGTCTTTCTTGGTCGAGATCGCCTCGATCACCTTGGTGGGATCGATGTGGCGGGGCAGCGGCATCTGCACCAGGATGCCGTGGATCTCGGGTGCATTGTTGAGCGCGTGGATGCGTGCCAGCAGATCGGCTTCCGACAGCGTGGCCGGATAGGTTTCCATCACCGAGAACAGGCCGGCGTCGGCGCAGGCCTTCACCTTGTTGCGCACATAGACTTGCGATGCCGGATCTTCACCGACCAGCACCACTGCCAGACCGGGACGATGGCCACGGGCAGCAAGCGCGGCGGCGCGCTCTGCAACCTCGGCGCGGATGGTTCGGGACAATTGGGTTCCGTCGATGATGCGGGCAGTCATGGCAGTGAAGCTCTACGTTGGTCGTGCGTGGGGTCTGGAGGGACGTGCGAATTCTGGGACGTGCAGCGTATTGAAAAGCCGGCAGCGGCGGGGATGCGCGCTTGGGATCTGCCGTCGTGATGACGAACGATCCCAAGCGCGCCATCTCAGGCGGCGGGCTTGTGCAGCGCAACCTTCATCAGGTCGGCCACGGTGGTGACTTGCAGCTTTTCCATGATGTTGGCGCGGTGCGCTTCCACCGTCTTGATGCTGATGCCCAGGTCGTCGGCGATCTGCTTGTTCAGACGGCCGGCAACAATGCGTTCCAGCACCTGCTGTTCCCGCACCGTCAGGCGCGCAAGCAGCGCTTCGTGGCCGCGACGGGTGGCGTCTTCGGCGGCACGACTGACGGCTTGTTCCAGCATGTTGGCGATGATCTGACGCAAATCGGCTTCGTTGAAGGGTTTCTCCAGGAAGTCGACTGCGCCTTTCTTCATCGTCGACACAGCCATCGGCACGTCGCCGTGACCGGTGATGAAGACGATCGGCAGCGACGAGCGCCGGGCGATCAGGTGTTCCTGCAACTCGAGTCCGCTCATGCCGGGCATGCGCACGTCGACGATCAGGACGCCGACCAGGTTCGGGTCGTAGTCGGACAGGAATCGCTCCGCACTTTCATAGCTGCGAACGCGATAACCGTTGGCCTCGAGCAGCCAACGCAGCGAATCGCGTACGGCCTCGTCGTCGTCGACAATGAAAACCGTGCTGTTCTGCGGGGGGACACTCATACCGTTTGCTCCTGGGTGGGCGGGGTCGCTGCCGGGGGATGTACCGGTGCGATCCAAGGAAGGGTAAAGCGGAAGATCGTTCCGCCTGTCGGATTGGCTTCGGCCCAAAGCCGGCCGTGATGGAATTCGATGATGGTGCGACAGATGTTCAGCCCCATGCCCATGCCTTCGGGTTTGGTACTGAAGAACGGTTCGAACAGTCTCGACGGGTCGATATCACCCAGTCCGTGGCCTGCGTCGATCACGGCAACTTCCACGTGATCCTGACGCAGGCTGGCCATCACGGTCAGTTCGCGCTTGGCCGAGTCCTGCATGGCTTCAAGACCATTTTTTAGCAGGTTGAGCAGGACTTGCTCGATAAGAATCGGATCGGCCTGCACATCGGGCAGCCATTCCGGAATGCGTTTGATGATGCCGATGCTGCGCTTGCGTGCATCGATTTCGGCAAAACCCACGGCATTGTCGACGATGGCCGGAATCGTCACGCGCTGCCGCTTGGGCTCGCTGCGCTTCACGAATTCGCGAATTCGTCGAATGATCATGCCGGCGCGCTCGGCCTGCGCCGTGGTCTTTTCCAGCGCGGGCAAGAGTTGGGCCGGGTCGGTCATGCCGGACCGCACTCGGGCGACCACGCCCATGCTGTAGTTGGCAATCGCCGTCAGCGGCTGGTTCAGCTCGTGCGCAAGCGACGAGGCCATCTCGCCCATGGTGATCAGGCGGCTGGTCAGCTGAATTTTCTCCTGCTGCGCAATCGATGCTTCCTCCGACGCGCGGCGCTCGGTGATGTCACGGGCCACCTGCATGCGCACCCGGCGGCTGTCGACCCATTGCAAGGTGCGATGGCGCACTTCGAACCAGCGCTGCACCGACGCCGAATACACCTCGACCGCTTCGTCGGTGAAACGCCCGCGGCGACCGGCCGACAATTCGTCGTGGCCGGTGGCCTGCGAGCTGAACACGCGGCGGTAGGTGCGGTTGGCAAACAGCAGCTCAGACCCCTGCGGCGTATCGGCCGTCACCGAGATAGCGTCATCCAGGCCTTCCAGCACGGTCATGAAGCGTTCGTGCGCGGCGGCCAGGGCCTCGCGCACCCGCTTGGGCTCGGTGATGTCGGTCATCGACGTCATCCAGCCGGTCTGCACGCCACGCTGGTCCAGCAGCGGCGATACATACAGGCGCGCCGTGAAGCGCGATCCGTCGCGGCGTTGCGCGTCCATTTCCAGCCCGCTGGTCGGCGTGCTGCCGGACAGCAGGATGTCCATCAGGCGTTTCTGGATGTCGTGCTGGTCGGGCGGCCAATAGGGGTAGGGCGGGCTGCGGCCCAGCAGATCGGACTCGTCCCAGCCGATCATGCGGCAGAAGGCCGGATTCACGTAAGTGATCTTGCCTTCCATGTCGATGACCCGCATGCCGGTCAGCATGGAGTTTTCCATCGCGCGGCGGAAGGAGGTCTCGGCGATCAGGGCTTCTTCGGCCTGCGATCGGAAACGCGTGTGGCGCCACAGGGCCAGCAAGCTCCACAGGATCACTGCCGACAAGGAAACCACCACCCAGACCAGCATGGTCTGCGAGGTTTCGGTCTGCGTGCGATAGGCGTAGGCCCGAACGATCATGCCGTTGCCCGGCGGATCGATCGGCAATTCATATACGTGGCGTGCGTCGCCTGCCGTGCGCGGCGAGGGCGTCGACAGCTGACGGCCCGCATCGTCGAACAAGGACACGCGATAGCGGCGCGCGGTTTCCTGCGGCACCAGTTGCTGCAGGATTTCGTCCACGGAATAGACCGCAGCCACGGTGCCCAGGAAACGATTGTTCTGCGTGACGGGGATATGCAGGTCGAAATACATATCACCGTCGAGGCCTTGGTAGGGCGCCGAGTAGGCGCCACGACGGCTGTCACGGGCGGCGTCGAAGGCCTTGGCGGCGTCCGCATCGCGCTGGCCGGGTGCTTCGAAGTGGGACGAACGCACGCCGCGGCGGGTCGAGGTCTCGGACCAGCGGGTCAGCTGGTTTTCGTCCAGCCACGCCAGTTGCACGATTTCCGGATGCTCGCCGAGCAGCGCGCGCGCTTCGTCGACAAAGCGGTTTTCGGTCATGGTGGCGCGCGTGCCTTCACGCGCCAGGCCGCCCAGGCGATCGCGAGCCGCCAGCATGCGCAAGCGCACGGATTGCTGCGCCCAATCCACATCGCGCACCAGGGTGCCGTAGCGTTGGGCGTCGTCGCGGGCGTCAAGCCACCACAATATGGAACCCATGACACAGACGAACAGCCCGAGGGCGATCGCTGGCGTCAGCCAGTACCAGTTACGGCGGCGAAGATTGACTTGTTCGCGGAAGGGGGCCGGGATGTTCGGCGGGCTGACGTGGGACATGGGCGCTAAGTTTACGCACAATCACCCGGCCGACAGGGCGCTGGCAGGGCATCGTTTAACGCGGATCATGCCATGATCTGCAATATTTCACATTACGAAAAAACGTATCGCTAGGCGAAATATAGGTTGCGGCTGCCTTTCGGCGCTTCTAGAATCCGGGCCGGGATCGTCCGGGCATCTTTCAACGCCCGGCAATGATACAAAGAGGGCCCCGCAGGCCCTTTTGCGTCGCACGGCGACGCACCGAGATTCGCACCGTGCACATGGCGGACGAAAAAGATTCAGAGCCACAGGAGACATTAATGTCTGCTCTTCCTCACCCCGGTGCCGACGCTTCGTCGGCGGCAAACGACGACGACACTCTAGAGACGCAAGAGTGGCTTGATGCCTTGGAGGCCGTGCTCGACCGCGAAGGTCCCGAGCGCGCCCACTATCTGCTTGAACGCTTGATCGACCAGGCTCGTCGCTCCGGCGCACACATTCCGTATTCCCCCAATACCGCCTACGTCAACACGATCCCGCCGCATCTCGAGACCCCCCATCCGGGCAACCTCGAAATCGAAGAGCGCATCCGTTCGTACGTTCGCTGGAACGCCATGGCCATGGTGGTCAAGGCCAACAAGCTGAACCCGCCCGACGGCGGTGACCTCGGCGGCCACATTGCCTCGTTCGCCTCGCTGGCGAACATGATCGGCATCGGCCAGAACCACTTCTGGCACGCCGACCGCGAAGGCCGTGGCGGTGACCTGGTGTATTTCCAGGGTCACTCCTCGCCCGGCATCTACGGCCGCGCCTATCTGGAAGGCCGCCTGACCGAAGAACAGATGCTGAACTTCCGTCAGGAAGTCGATGGCAAGGGTCTGTCGTCCTACCCGCATCCGAAGCTGATGCCCGAGTTCTGGCAGTTCCCGACCGTCTCGATGGGCCTGGGCCCGCTGATGGCCATCTATCAGGCGCGTTTCCTGAAGTACCTGCACGCCCGCGGCATTGCCGACACCAGCAACCGCAAGGTCTGGGTCTTCTGCGGCGACGGCGAAATGGACGAGCCGGAATCGCTGGGCGCAATCAGCCTGGCCTCGCGCGAGAAGCTCGACAACCTGGTGTTCGTGATCAACTGCAATCTGCAGCGTCTGGACGGCCCGGTGCGCGGCAACGGCAAGATCATCCAGGAACTGGAAGGCGAGTTCCGCGGCAGCGGCTGGAACGTCATCAAGCTGATCTGGGGCGGTTACTGGGACCCGCTGCTTGCGCGCGACAAGGAAGGCATCCTGCGCAAGGTGATGGAAGATACCGTCGACGGTGAATACCAGGCCTACAAGGCCAACGACGGCAAATTCGTGCGCGAGAACTTCTTCGGCAAGCACCCCAAGCTGCTGGAAATGGTCAGCCGCATGAGCGACGAAGACGTCTGGCGCCTGAACCGTGGCGGCCACGATCCGCACAAGGTGTATGCCGCGTTTGCGGCCGCCGACAAGACCGTCGGTCGTCCGAGCGTCGTGCTGGTCAAGACCGTCAAGGGCTACGGCATGGGCCGCGCCGGCGAGTCGCTGAACCCGACGCACCAGCAGAAGAAGCTGGACATCGACACCATCCGAGAATTCCGCAACCGCTTCAACATCCCGATCCCGGATGACCAGCTGGAAGCGCTGCCGTTCTTCAAGCCGGCCGACGACACGCCGGAAATGCAGTACATGCACGAGCGTCGCAAGGCGCTGGGCGGCTACCTGCCGAGCCGCCGCACGGTGTCCGACGAGAAGCTGACCGCACCGGCCCTGGAAACCTTCAAGGCTGTGCTGGAACCCACCGCGGAAGGCCGCGAGATCTCGACCACGCAAGCCTTCGTGCGAATTCTCACGCAGCTGCTGCGTGACAAGACGCTGGGCCCGCGCGTTGTGCCGATCGTGCCCGACGAATCGCGCACCTTCGGCATGGAAGGCATGTTCCGCCAGATCGGTATCTATGCGCCGGAAGGCCAGAAGTACGTGCCGGTCGACAAGGCCCAGGTGATGTACTACCGCGAGGCCAAGGACGGTCAGATCCTGGAAGAGGGCATCAACGAAGCGGGTGCATTCAGCTCGTGGATTGCTGCGGCGACGTCGTATTCGACGAACAACCGCATCATGATCCCGTTCTACATCTACTACTCGATGTTCGGGTTCCAGCGCGTAGGCGATCTGGCCTGGGCGGCGGGCGACATGCAGGCACGCGGCTTCCTGCTGGGTGGCACTGCCGGCCGGACCACGCTGAACGGCGAAGGTCTGCAGCACGAAGACGGCCACAGCCATGTGTTCTCGTCGACCATCCCGAACTGCGTGTCCTACGACCCGACGTTCGCGCATGAGCTCGCCGTGATCATCCAGCGCGGCATGAAGCGCATGGTCGAAGACCAGGAAAACGTCTTCTACTACATCACCGTGATGAACGAGAACTACGCGCATCCGGGTCTGCGTGAAGCCGACATCGACGGCATCAACCGCGGCATGTACATGCTGAAAGAAGCCAAGGGCGGCAAGCATCGCGTCCAACTGCTGGGTTCGGGCACGATCCTGCGCGAAGTCATGGCTGCGCAGGACTTGCTGGAAGCCGACTGGGGCATCGCCGCCGACGTGTGGAGCATCACCAGCTTTACCGAACTGCGCCGCGACGGCCTGGACGCCGACCGCTTCAACCTGCTGAACCCGACCGACACGGCCAAGGTGCCGTTCGTGACGGAACAGCTGGCCAAGCACGAAGGTCCGGTGATCGCGTCGACCGACTACATGAAGCTGTTTGCCGACCAGATCCGTCCGTTCCTGCCGCGTGGCCGCACCTACCGCGTGCTGGGCACCGACGGGTATGGCCGCTCGGACTTCCGCGCGAAGCTGCGCGAGCACTTCGAAGTGGATCGTCATTTCGTCGTGGTTGCTGCCCTGAAGTCGCTGGCCGACGACGGCACCATCCCGATGAAGACGGTGGCCGAGGCGATCAAGAAGTACGGTATCGACGCCGAAAAAGCCAATCCCCATTACGCGTAATGCGTCGATGAGATGACCCGGACACCCGCTGTGGGCCTTGATGGCCCCAGCGGGTGTGTGTTCGAGCCGGCGCACAAGCGCCGGCATCGCTGGAGACACAAGAATGAGCAACGTGATCGAATTGAAGGTGCCGGACATCGGCGACTTCAGCGAAGTGGAAGTGATCGAGATCCTGGTCAAGGTCGGCGACACCGTGACGGCTGAGCAAAGCCTGGTGACCGTTGAATCCGACAAGTCGTCGATGGAAATCCCGGCTTCCGAGGCTGGTGTCGTGACCGCCATCGCGGTCAAGCTGGGCGACAAGGTCAAGCAAGGTTCCGCGCTGATCTCGATCGAAGCCGGCGCTGCTGCCGCACCGGCTGCTGCACCCGCCGCTGCTGAAGCGCCCGCCAAGGCCGAGGCTGCACCGGCGCCTGCTGCTGCAGCTGCGCCGGCCCCCGCGCCCGCCGCAGCCCCGGCGGCTGCCAGTGGCCCGGTCACCATCAGCGTGCCGGACATCGGCGACTTCAGCGAAGTGGAAGTCATCGAGCTGCTGGTCAACGTCGGCGACGAGGTCAAGGCCGAACAAAGCCTGGTGACCGTCGAGTCCGACAAGTCGTCGATGGAAATTCCGTCCTCGCAAGCCGGCAAGGTCAGCAAGCTGCTGGTGAAGGTTGGGGACAAGGTCAAGCAGGGTTCGCAACTGGTTGAACTCACGCCGTCTGGCGAGGCTGCGCCTGCTGCAGCAGCACCTGCTGCCGCCCCGGCTGCTGCACCGGCTCCGGCCCAGGCTGCTGCCCCCGCCGCTGCCCCCGCCGCCCCCAGCACCGCACCGGTTGTGCGCACGCCGCCGGTCGAACCGGTCGATGATCCGTCGGCACCCAAGCCCCATGCATCGCCGTCCGTGCGCAAGTTCGCACGCGAACTGGGCGTGGACCTGCGTCGCGTAAGCGGCACGGGCGACAAGGGCCGCATCACGCCGGACGACGTCCGTGCCTTCGTGAAGCAGGCCGTTGCCACCGCCAGCCAACCCGCTGCGGCTGCTGCTGCCTCGGGTGGCGATGGCGCCGGCCTGAACCTGCTGCCCTGGCCGAAGGTCGATTTCACCAAGTTCGGTGAAATCGAAGCCAAGCCGCTGTCGCGCATCAAGAAGATTTCCGGTGCCAACCTGCACCGCAACTGGGTGATGATCCCGCACGTCACGAACAATGACGAGGCCGACATCACCGAGCTGGAAGCGCTGCGCGTTGCGCTGAACAAGGAAAACGAAAAGGCCGGCATCAAGGTCACGATGCTGGCATTCGTGATCAAGGCCGTGGTGGCTGCGCTGAAGAAGTTCCCCGACTTCAACGCGTCGCTGGATGGCGACAACCTGGTCTACAAGAAGTACTTCCACATCGGCTTCGCAGCCGATACGCCCAACGGGCTGGTGGTGCCGGTGATTCGCGATGCCGACAAGAAGGGCGTGTTCGAACTCGCCAAGGAATCCAGCGAACTCGCCAAGAAGGCGCGCGACGGCAAGCTGTCGCCTGCAGAGATGCAAGGCGGGTGTTTCTCGATCTCGTCGTTGGGCGGCATCGGCGGGACCAACTTCACGCCGATCGTCAATGCGCCCGAAGTCGCGATCCTGGGCTTGAGCCGCTCGGCCATGCAACCGGTCTGGGACGGCAAGGCCTTCCAGCCGCGCCTGATCCTGCCGCTGTCGCTGTCCTATGACCATCGCGTGATCGACGGCGCATCGGCCGCACGCTTCAACGCCTACCTCGGCGCCGTGCTGGCGGACTTCCGCCGCGTGCTGCTGTAAGCGCCCAGGAGCCCCTGATGAGCAACGTAATCGAAATCAAAGTGCCGGACATCGGCGACTCCCACGACGTGGAAGTCATCGAGATCCTGGTCAATGTCGGCGACACCATCAAGCCCGAACAAAGCCTGGTGACCGTCGAGTCCGACAAGTCCTCGATGGAAATCCCGGCGACCGAAGGCGGTGTGGTCAAGTCGCTGCGCGTGAAGCTGGGCGACAAGGTCAGCCAAGGCTCGGTGCTGCTGGAAATCGAAGCCGGCGAAGCCGCCGCGGCGGCCCCTGCCGCGGCACCCGCTGCACCGGCGAAGGCCGAGGCGGCAGCACCTGCGAAGGCAGCAGCACCTGCAGCGGCTCCGGCGCCCGCTGCGGCAGCGCCGGCAGCTCCGGCACCCGCCGGCAGCTACAGCGGCAAGGTCGACGTCGAAGTCGACCTGGTCGTGCTGGGCTCCGGCCCCGGCGGATACGCCGCGGCCTTCCGCGCAGCCGACCTCGGTCTGTCGGTCGCCTTGGTGGAACGTTATCCGGCGCTGGGCGGTGTCTGCCTGAACGTCGGCTGCATCCCGTCCAAGGCCTTGCTGCACACTGCCGCCATCATCGACGAAGCGCGTGCGCAAGCCGCGCACGGCGTGAGCTTCGGTGAACCCACCATCGACCTGGACAAGCTGCGTGCGTTCAAGGACGGCGTGGTGGCAAAGCTGTCCGGCGGCATCGCCGGCATGGCCAAGTCGCGCAAGGTGAAAGTGGTGCAGGGCACCGGCGCCTTCGTCGACCCGTACCACATGGAAGTCGACGGCGAAGCCGGCAAGCAGGTCGTGAAGTTCAAGCAGGCAATCATTGCCGCCGGCAGCCAGCCGGTCAGCTTGCCCTTCGCGCCCAAGGACCCGCGCATCGTCGATTCCACCGGCGCGCTGGAACTGCGTCAGCAGCCTGGCAAGATGCTGATCATCGGCGGCGGCATCATCGGCCTGGAAATGGGCACGGTGTATTCCGCACTGGGCGCCCGCCTGGACGTGGTCGAAATGCTCGACGGCCTGATGCAGGGCGCTGACCGCGACCTGGTCAAGGTGTGGCAGAAGCTGAACGCGCCGCGCTTCGACAACATCATGGTCAAGACCAAGACCACGGCGATCGAAGCCCGCGAAGACGGCATCTGGGTCACCTTCGAAGGCGAAAGCGCCCCGAAGGAACCCCAGCGCTACGACCTGGTGCTGCAAGCCGTGGGCCGTACGCCCAACGGCAAGAAGATCGGTGCCGACAAGGCTGGTGTCGCGGTCACGGATCGCGGCTTCATCGACGTCGACAAGCAGATGCGCACCAACGTGCCGCACATCTTCGCGATTGGCGACGTCGTCGGCCAACCCATGCTGGCCCACAAGGCCACGCATGAAGGCCACGTGGCCGCCGAAGCCGCAGCAGGCCACAAGGCCTACTTCGACGCCCGTGTGATTCCGTCGGTGGCCTACACCGATCCGGAAGTGGCATGGGTCGGCGTGACCGAGGACGAAGCCAAGAAGCAAGGCCTGAAGATCACCAAGTCGGTGTTCCCGTGGGCAGCTTCCGGCCGGGCGATCGCCAACGGCCGCGACGAAGGTTTCACCAAGCTGCTGTTCGACGAGGAAACCCATCGCATCGTCGGTGGCGGCATCGTCGGCACGCATGCTGGCGACCTGCTGAGCGAAATCGTGCTGGCCATCGAGATGGGGTCGGACGCGGTGGACATCGCCAAGACTATCCATCCGCACCCGACTTTGGGTGAATCGGTGGGCCTGGCCGCTGAAGTTGCAGAAGGCAGTTGCACGGACTTGCCGCCGGCCCGCAAGAAGTAATTCTTCGCGCCTCGCAGCAAGCAAACGCCCGGCTCATGCCGGGCGTTTTCGTTTTTGGCGCGCAGTGGTGATCAGCGGGCTGAAGGCGGTTTTCTGCCAGCCCGGCACTGTCATCCGTAGCAGCAGTGCTTATGCGCATCAACGCGTCTCGGCCCTTTGTCCGACCTAAACCCCCACGGCGCCTGCGGGATTGCCCTGTCCCCCCATGCGATACTTCACCCCTGCTCATTCCCTGGTCGATCACGTTTTCATGACCTCGCTTCCCCCCGTCTCAGCCCCCGATTCCCGTCCGACTGCCGCCAGCCCGCTGGCAACCTGGCTCGCCTATCTGGAATCCATCCACGCCCGTCCCATCGACATGGGGCTGGACCGTGTGCGCGAAGTCGCTGCCCGCATGGAACTGGATATCGAGGCGGTGAAGATCGTCGTCGGCGGCACGAACGGGAAGGGCTCGACCTGCTCGATGCTGGAAGCCATTTTGCTGGCGGCCGGCTACAAGGTGGGCCTGTACACCTCGCCGCACCTGATCGATTTCAACGAGCGCGCCCGCATCAATGGCGAACTGGCCACGGATGCTGAGTTGACCGAGCAATTCGCCGCGGTGGACGCTGCGCGCGGTGAGGTGTCGCTGACGTATTTCGAACTGACCACGCTCGCCATCCTGCGCCTGTTCGCGCAGCGCAAGCTGGACGTGGTGGTGCTGGAAATCGGCTTGGGTGGTCGGCTGGATGCGGTCAACATCATCGATGCCGACTGTGCCATCGTCACCAGCGTGGACATCGATCACACCGAGTTCCTGGGCGACACGCGCGAGCTGATCGGCATGGAGAAAGCCCACATCTACCGCAGCGGACGCCCGGCAATCTGTGCCGATCCGATGCCGCCTGCATCGTTGGTGGCGCACGCCGAAGCCATCGGTGCCGACCTTTGGTTGTTCGGCCGCGACTTCAACTACGGCGGCGACAAGCAGCAGTGGAGCTACGGCGGTCGCGATCAGCGGCGCAATTCGCTGGCGTATCCGGCCCTGCGCGGTGCCAACCAGTTGCTGAACGCCTCGGCGGCGCTGGCGGCGCTGGAAGCGCTGCGCGACCGGCTGGCCGTGCCGCAACAAGCCGTGCGGCTGGGTTTGCTGCAGGTCCAGTTGCCGGCGCGCTTCCAGATCTTGCCGGGACAACCCACGGTGATCCTGGATGTTGCCCATAACCCACATGCAGCGGCGGTGCTGGCGGACAACCTGAGCAACATGGGTTTCCATCCATACACCCATGTGGTGCTCGGCATGTTGTCGGATAAAGACATTCCCGGCGTCGTCGCCAAGATCTTGCGCCACGCCGATCACTGGTATTGCGCCAGCCTGGAAGGCCCGCGCGGCCTCGATGGCGAGACGCTCGCGGGGAATTTGCGGGCGGCTGGCGTTACCGAAGGCGCCGATAGTTCGATCACGACCTGGGCGTCGCCTGCCGAGGCCTATGCTGCCGCCCGCGCTCGTGCAGGCGACGGTGATAGAATTGTGGTCTTCGGGTCTTTCCTGACCGTGGCTGGTGTGGTGTCGTATCTGCGCAGCGCTGCGACGACGCGAAACGGCTGATGCGCGGATGATTGGCGGGGGCGATCCGCACGGTGGACGCCCCGGCAAGATCAACCCGCACAGACGTCATCACGCGAACGGCTTTGTTGCGTACGGCGTACAAGTTCAGCGTTCCAAGCACGGCAGGTTCCCGCTCAGGCATATGCCTATTTGCCGGATTTCTCATGGGTTTGCTTTCAAGCAATAAACCGGCTGCTCCTGAACGCCGCAGCCGCCGCACTACCAGCGAAGATCGGCTTGATCCCGCGCAGGAACTCCGTCGCCGCGCGCGGCGTCGTCTGGTCGGCGCCATCGCGCTCGTGCTGGCCGCCGTCATCGTGCTGCCGATGCTGCTGGACACCAAGCGTGCCCCGCTGCCCGACGACATCCCGATCAGCATCCCTGGCAAGACCCCGCCGCCGGCCCAGGTTGCAGTCACGCCGCCGGAATCCACCCAGCCCGCCGTGCCGCCGCAACCTCAGTCGCAGCCCAGCACCTCGCCAAGCACGTCGGTGCCGACCGTGAATACGCCGTCGGCTCAGCCGACGCCCACGCCACAGCCACAACCGCAGCATCAGACGCCGACGCCGCGTCCGGAAACGCCGGCGCGTACGCCCGAGCCAACCCGCCCGGAACCGCGTCCCGAACCTACTCGCCCGGAACCCGCGCCGGTTCCGACGGCGCCGCGCGCCGAGACCCCGACGCCTGTTGCACCGACGCGCCCTGCGACCGAAGCGGCTGATGCCGCCCGCGCGCGTGCGCTGCTCGAAGGCCGTCCCGCCGTGGTTGCCTCGGCATCGCGCCAGGAGCCTGCGAAGGGCGCCTTCGTGATCCAGGTAGGCGCGTATTCAACCGAAGCGCGTGCCCAGGAAGTTCGCGACCGCTTGTCGGGCGCCGGCTTGAAGGCCTTCACCGAGCGTGTGCGTTCGGGTCAGGGCGATATTTACCGGGTGCGCGTCGGTCCGTATGCGACGCGTGAAGCTGCAGACGGCGCACGCGAGAAGATCAAGTCGTCAGCCGGACTCGACAGTTCCATCGTGTCACTGTGACAGCCTTCGATTTCGGCGTCCTCGGCATTCTGGGCGCGTCGATCGTAGTGGGTTTGTTGCGTGGCCTGATCAAGGAAGTCCTGTCGCTGATCGCCTACGTCGCCGCGTTCCTCGCGGCGGCCTGGTACGGCCCGACGGTGTACGGCGGCTTGACCACCTACATCGAAAATTCGGGCCTGCGTCTGATCGTCGCCTATGTCGGTGTGTTCGTCGGGGTGCTGCTGGGCGTGGGCATGGTCAACATGGCCTTGTCCGCGCTGATCCGCGCCACCGGTCTGACGCCTGCCGATCGGGGCCTGGGTGGCCTGTTCGGCGTGGCGCGTGGCGCACTGCTCATCTTGGCTATCGTGACGGCGGCCTCATATACCCCCTTGCCACAGGAACCGTGGTGGCGCGATGCCTTGCTCGCGCCCGCGGTCGAGGCAGGCATCCAGCAGCTCAAGCCCTGGTTGCCCGCCCCGGTAGGGGACTGGATCAAGGTCTGACCCACCGGTCAGACCGGTTTGACCGATCGTTATCCCGATCGGGTATGCGGCGTACCTGCCTTGGGTATGCGGCTAACTTGTAAAGAGGTTCACATGTGCGGAATCGTCGGTGTCGTGTCCCATGCACCGGTCAACCAGTTGCTCTATGACAGCCTGCTGCTCTTGCAGCACCGCGGACAGGATGCGGCTGGCATTGCAACGGCGAACGGCAACAATTTCAACATGTACAAGGCCGGCGGCCTGGTACGCGACGTCTTCCGGACGCGCAACATGCGCTCGCTGCCCGGCAATGCCGGCATCGGCCATGTGCGCTACCCGACGGCGGGTTCCAGCGCCAGCCTGGAAGAGGCTCAGCCCTTCTATGTCAACGCCCCGTTCGGCCTGACCCTGGCCCACAACGGCAACCTGACCAACTCGGAATCGCTGCGCGACGAACTGTTCCGTATCGATCGCCGCCACATCAACACCAGTTCCGATTCGGAAGTGTTGCTGAACGTGCTGGCCCACGAGCTGCAACAGGCGTCCAACGGCGGCTCGCTCGACGAAGCGGCGATCTTCCGTGCCGTGTCCAGCCTGCATCGCCGGGTGCGCGGTGGTTACGCGGTGGTGGCCCAGATCGCCGGTTACGGCATCCTGGCCTTCCGCGACCCCTTCGGCATCCGCCCGCTCTGTCTGGGCAGTGCCGAGACAGAGTCCGGCACGGAATGGATGGTCACCTCGGAATCCGTGGCGCTGGAAGGCCTGGGTTTCAAGCTGTCGCGCGACGTGCTGCCGGGCGAAGCCATCTTCATCTCGCTCGACGGTGACTTGGCCGCTGCGCAGTGCGCCGAGAACCCGATCCTGTCGCCGTGCATTTTCGAATACGTCTACATGGCGCGTCCGGACTCGTTGATGGACGGCGTGTCGGTCTACGACGCCCGCCTGCGCATGGGCGAGTATCTGGCCACCAAGGTGTCGGAACGCTTCGCCGCCGGTGACATCGACGTGGTGATGCCGATTCCCGATTCGTCCCGGCCGGCCGCGATGCAACTTGCTTCGCGCCTGAACATCGACTATCGCGAAGGCTTCATCAAGAACCGCTATGTCGGCCGTACCTTCATCATGCCCGGCCAGGCCGTGCGCAAGAAGTCGGTTCGTCAGAAGCTGAACGCCATGGGCATCGAGTTCAAGGGCAAGAACGTGCTGATCGTGGACGATTCCATCGTCCGTGGCACGACCAGCCGTGAAATCGTCGACATGGCGCGCGAAGCCGGTGCCAACAAGGTGTATTTCGCCTCGGCCGCGCCTCCGGTGCGTTTCCCGAACGTCTACGGCATCGACATGCCGACCCGCAGCGAGCTGATCGCCTACGGTCGCAGCGATGAAGAAATCGCCCGCAACATCGGCGCCGACGCCCTGGTCTACCAGGACATCGAAGACATGAAGCAGGCGGTGCGCGACGTCAATCCGGCGATCACGCAATTCGACGCATCGTGCTTCGACGGTCACTACATCACCGGCGACATCACGCCGGAGTATCTGGACCGCACCGAACGCCGTCGCGGCGAAGAAGGCACCGAGCGTCAGGGTGGCCTGCAGGTCAACCTGGGCTACGCGGCCAACGACGCCTGATGACCCCGGGTCTGCCACGCAGGCCCGGCAAGGATCGAAAGCCGGGGAGGCGCAAGCGTCTTCCCAGCCTGACCGTCCGAATGCCAGAACACACGGCGCGCATCTTGCGCGCCGTTTGCATTTCTGAAGGCCTGTGCAAGCACCTGGGCATGGGTGACCGGTATGGTTGGCGACCAACCCTCACAGCCCCGCATCAAAGTCCTCCTGCCAGCCTCGTTCTTCAGGAACTGCGTTTGCTTATGCCAATAGTGCATATAACCAAATGCCAAATCGGTCGTTCCGGCGTCCGGGCTTAATTTGTATGCTCGCTGGTTAACGCTTGGCACGCAGCCCCCACGCGCGCCGGCTTTTGCACGAGGCTCATTCATGTACCGGTATGACCCCATCGACCAGCAGTTGGTCGAACAACGTGTCGCGCAGTTTTCCGACCAGACGCGCCGTTTCCTGAACGGTCAGCTGACCGAGGAAGAATTCCGCGTCCTGCGCCTGCAGAATGGCTTGTACATCCAGCGTCACGCCCCGATGCTGCGGGTGGCCATTCCCTACGGCCTGCTGGCGTCGCGCCAACTGCGTACCCTGGCGCACATCGCGCGCAAGTGGGATCGCGGCTATGGACACTTCAGCACTCGTCAGAACATCCAGTTCAACTGGCCGCTGCTGGAAGATGTGCCGACCATCCTGGCCGAGCTGGCCACGGTGCAGATGCACGCCATCCAGACCAGCGGCAACTGCATCCGCAACACCACCACCGATCACTTTGCCGGCATCGCCCCCGATGAGCTCGTCGATCCGCTGGTGTGGTGTGAACTGATCCGACAATGGTCGACCCTGCACCCGGAATTCGCCTTCCTGCCGCGCAAGTTCAAGATCGCGGTCAGCGGCGCCATTACCGACCGCGCAGCCGTTGGTGTGCACGACGTCGGCCTGCAGGCAGTCGAGCGCGACGGCCAGCTGGGCTTCCGCGTATGGGTCGGTGGCGGCATGGGCCGCACGCCGATCGTCGGCCAGCTGATCGGCGAATTCGTGGAATGGCAGCATCTGCTGACCTATCTGCAAGCCGTATTGCGGGTCTACAACCTGCACGGCCGCCGCGACAACAAGTACAAGGCGCGCATCAAGATCCTGGTGAAGGAACTCACGCCCGACGTGTTCCGCGAACAGGTCGAAGCCGAATGGGCGCTGATCAAGGGCGGACTGGACACCATTACGCCGGAAGAGGTTGCCGAGATCGGTCAGCGTTTCACGACCACCGAATACCTGGCCGACCCCGGCCGCGACGATTCGGCCGAGCATGCGGCAAACGACAAGGCCTTCGCGTACTGGTTGCGCACGAATCGCCACGCCCACAAGGTGCCGGGCTATGCGGCCATCACGATTTCGCTGAAGGCGACCGGCGTGCCGCCCGGCGACATCACCGCCGACCAGATGGACGCAGTGGCCGACCTGGCCGACGAATACAGCTTCGGCGAATTGCGTGTGTCGCACGAGCAGAACCTGATCTTCTCGGACGTGCCGGCCAGCAAGCTGTATCCGCTGTGGCAGGCGCTGCGCGGGCTTGGCCTGGCGACCGCGAATGCGGGCCTGCTGACCAACATCATCGCCTGTCCCGGCGGCGATTTCTGCGCACTCGCCAACGCCGTGTCCATCCCCGTCGCGGAAGCCATCCAACGTCGTTTCGACGACCTGGACTACCTGCATGAAATCGGCGAGCTGGACCTGAACATTTCCGGCTGCATCAACTCCTGCGGTCACCACCACGTGGGTCACATCGGCATCCTCGGTGTAGATAAGGCCGGGGAAGAGTGGTACCAGGTCACCATCGGCGGTCGCCAGAGCGGCGCCGCCAAACCGCTGCCGGACATCGAGTCGACCAAGGGCGGCGGTGCGGCCGTCGGTCGCGTGATCGGCCCCTCGTTCTCGCGCGCGCAAGTGCCGGACGTGGTCGAAAAACTGATCGGCACCTATCTGGCCCGCCGCGACAGCGACGCCGAGCGTTTCATCGACGTGGTCGAGCGCCTGGGCCTCGAGCCATTCAAGACTGACGTCTACGGCGATCGTGACCAGGCCCGCAAGGAGACCGCCAATGTCTGAACTCAAGACTGAAAGCGCTTCCGGCGAACACCTTTCCGCTGCGCCAGAACCACGTGCCCTGATCCGTCACGGCAAGTTGGAGACCGATGTCTGGCATCGATGCATGGCCAACGAGTCGACTTCCTTGCCGCCCGACGACGGCCACTGGCTGGTGCCGCTGGAACTCTGGCTGGGCTCGGCCAAGGAGTTGCGTGCCCGTGTTCACCCGGTGGGCGTGTTGCTGGCACCCGATGACGATCCGGCCGAGCTGCTGGAAGGCGAAGCCAAGATCGACCCGCACGGGATTGCGCTGATCGCCATCGACTTTCCGCTGTACACCGACGGTCGGGGGTTCTCGATTGCCCAGTTGCTGCGCACGCGCCTGGGTTGGGAAGGTGAGCTGCGGGCGGTGGGCGACGTGATTGTCGACGTCATTCACTACCTGGCGCGCTGCGGGTTCGACAGCTTCTCGATCAAGCCCGGCCACGATCCGCAGCTGGCGCTGGCGGCTTTCCAGGCCTTCAGCGTGCACTATCAGCGCACTTACCCGAAACCGGCTGCGGTGGCTTGAATGAACACGCCTTCGGACACCGGTTTGCTTCGTCCCCTGGCATCGCGTTTGTCGGCGCCCTCGACGGGCAACAATGCGATCAAGCCTGGCACCGTCTATCTGGTCGGCGCCGGTCCCGGCGCGGCGGACTTGTTGACCTTGCGCGCCGCACGCCTGCTGGCGCGAGCAGACATCGTGCTGCACGATGCGCTGGTTCAGCCAGAGGTATTGGCCATGGCGCCGCAGGCGCGGCTGGTGCCGGTGGGCAAACGCTGCGGACGTCTGTCCACCGCGCAGCACTTCATCAACAAGCAGTTGGTGGACGCCGCGCACCACCATTCCTGTGTGGTGCGTCTGAAGGGCGGCGATCCGATGCTGTTCGGGCGCGCCCAGGAAGAAATCAGTGCCTTGATGGCCGCCGGCGTGCCGGTCGAAATCGTGCCAGGAGTCAGTGCGGCCTTTGCGGCGAGCGCGGCAATCGGTCAATCCATGAGCCTGCGCGGCGTCAGCCGCAGCGTGGTGTTCCTGACGCCCGCGGTGGGGCAGGGCGAAACGCCGCACGTGTGGGCAAGAGCCGCGGCGGCTGCCGATACGGTCGTGTTGTATATGGCCGGTCGGCAGGCCAAGGACATTTCCGAAGGCTTGATGGCTGCGGGCGTACCAGCCAGCCGCCCGGTGATGCTGGTCGAAAGCGCCAGCCTGCCGGGCCAGCGCCTGGTGCCGACTTCCGTGGCGGCATTGCCGCAAGCCACCGCCGCCCTGGGGGACGGGCCCTGCCTGATTCTGGTGGGTGAGGTATACGCAGGCTTGGTGGATCTGGCCATCGACGCGGCCGACGCGCCTGCGGCGACGCTTGCCCGGATGGCTGCGGGCTGATTGTTTGCAGTTGAGACCCGGCACACGCTGCCGGGTCTCAACCCCGCTGCTGTGATGCAACAGTCGCACCTGCCTCCTGCACCCCCGTCCACCACACCCATCGCCACTGCGCATCGTCCAGTCATATGACCAATCGGTCGGCTGAGATGTGTTTTACGAATGCACGCATCCTGCATTCATTGTCCGGCGCACGCGACGCATTCGGGGTCCAGGTCTAGTAAGCTCCAGTCTTTCCAGATTTGTCCCCCCGTATTTGCCGCCCACATGGCCTTTGACGTCTACCTGCTGGCTTTCGCCAAAAGCCTGCTGTTCTCGCTCGCGACGATCCTGCCGATCCTGAATCCGCCGGGTACCTCGCCGATGTTTCTGTCGATGACCGAAGGGGCGACCGACGCCACGCGCGCCACACTGGCTGCGCGGGTAGCACGCAATATCTTCATCATGCTGATGGCCGCCATGCTGGTCGGCTCGCTGGTGCTCGATTTCTTTGGTATTTCCTTGCCTATCGTCCGGGTCGGTGGCGGACTGCTGGTGGTCAGCGCCGCCTGGCGTCTGCTGACGACGGACGACAGCAGCAACACGACCTCGGTCAAGCTGGTCGAGGCATTCACGCCAGAAGTCGGGCGCCGCAAGGCGTTTTATCCGCTGACGTTCCCCATCAGTTGTGGCCCTGGTTCATTGGCTGCTGCCATCACGGTCGGTGTCACGCTGCACGATTCGTCGGTGGCCTTGTCGGCCTCTCGACTGGTCGGTGCGATGTTCGGTGTGGCCTTGTTGTCGCTGATCGCGTTCCTGTGTTTCCGTTTCGCAGTGCAGGTATTGCGTCCGCTGGGCGAAACGGGAACCATCGTGATGTTGCGCATGTCCGCCTTCATCCTGCTGTGCCTGGGCGTGCAAATCGTCTGGGACGGCGCCAGTGAGCTGATTTTGAGTATTCTTCAACGCGCTGCATGAAGCAGCGCGTTTTTTCATCCCTCCATCGGAGCGCTTTATGTCGTTTACCCGGGCAGATCGCTTGCATGTCTACATCGCTGTCCTCAGTCTGGCGGCGGTGGGCATTGCGCTGATCTCGCAACATGTCTACGAAATGCAACCTTGCGCCTGGTGCGTGCTGCAACGCATGGCCTTCGTCGCACTGGCCGTGGTCTGTCTGCTGGGCGTGCTGCTGCGCCGTGTGCCGCTGATGTCGCGTTTCATCAGCTTCATCGCCTTGCTGTTGGCAGGTGGCGGCGTCGTGGCTGCTTTCTATCAGCACAACGTCGCCTCGAAGATGCTGACCTGCGCGCAGACCTTTGCCGACCGCTTCGTCAGCGGCACCGGGCTCGACGCTATCCTGCCCGATGTGTTTTCGATCCAGGCCACCTGCGCCGATTCCGCGGTTGACCTGCTGGGCTATCGCTACGAGCTGTGGAGCATGGCCTTGTTCTCGCTGCTGAGCCTGTTTGCGCTGGTGGCGCTGCTGTCGCGCAACGACTGAACGACAGAGCGGGCGGCAGGGCACTCAAGGCGACGGGGCGAATGCCTCGTCGACGGTCTGGATCATGCCGGTGTGCGTGGCGTCATAGCCTGCCAGTCCCTGCACAAAGTCCCGATAGGCCGACGACCGCAGCGTGGCAAGCAGCGCCTGCATCGCAGGCGTGCCGATGGCGCTGCGCTCGGCCGCAAAGAAGTAGCGTTCCCGCACCAGCGGGATGAAATCCAGGCCGAAACGCCGGCCTGCGGTTTCGACGCCCATGCCGACATCTGCCATGTCGCTGGCAATATGCGCGGCCACCGCCGCATGGGTGAACTCCGCCGTGTTGTCGAAGCCCGGGATGCTGGCCACCGCAATCCCTGCGCGCTTGACCATCAGTTCCAGCAGCATTCGCGTGCCGGAACCGGCTTGCCGGTTCACAAAGCGCAGGTCGGGTCTCGCCAAGTCTGCCAAGCCTGTTATCTCCTTGGGATTTCCACTTGCGATGAACAAGCCTGAGTTGCGATACGCCAGGTGGATCAGCACGTGGTGCTGCGGATTCAGCCAGCGCGTATAGGCCTTCAGCATGGGCGCCTCGAACTCCCCTTGCGGTACATGAAAGCCCGCCAGTTCGCATTCGTGGCCGGCGAGCGCCGCCATGGCTTCCGAACTGCTGCGATAACGCAATTCCACCGCCAGCGAACTGTCTCCCAACTGCTGCATCAGGGCCGCCACCGCAAAGCCGTGGCTGGCGTGCAGGCGCAGGTGCTGGGCATGGTCCGGCAGCAGCTTCTGCAGTTCTTCCTGCAGCTCGGAAGCCAGGCTGTCCAGCGTAGGCGACAGGCGCGCCTGTATCCGCCGATCGGCCCACAAGAGCTTCTGCGCGAAGGGCGTAAGCGTGGTGCCCAACCGGCGCCTGGTCTGCAGCAGCTCGACACCGAAGGCCTGCTCGAAGCGCCGCAGCAGTCCCCAGGCGTGGCGATACGACACGCCGATATCCCGGCAAGCGCCCGCAATATGCCCGGTGGTCTCGATCGCGGCCAGCACATCGAGCACGTCCTGCAAGGGGATTTCACCCTCTACCGGATGGCGCAGATGCCAGGCGGGGCGGATATCCAGCGTGAACTTATATGTCATTTATTGCCTATTGAAGCGAATAAATTCCGGTGATACGGTGTTCTGAGTGGCAATGCAGCCCAGGTCGAATATAGGCAAAACGCTGCATAAATAAAATAGACATAGCCCCAGGAGACGAGCCGTGCGCAGTGACGCCATGCCTGACTCCGTGCCTGCGTTCACCCGCGCAGCCACGGTCGCAGTCAAACCCGCCGGCAAGTTGGCGACGACGCCTGCCGACGGCGCAGACGCCTGTACTGCAGCGCTGATTGCTACCCATGCGGCCAAACCCGGTGCCTTGTTGCCCTTGCTGCACGCCATCCAGGACGCCCTGGGTTTCATCGCGCCCGAAAGCGTCGGCACGATCGCGCAGGCGCTCAATCTGTCGCGGGCAGAGGTGCACGGCGTCATCACCTATTACCCGCATTTCCGCACTGCGGCGCCCGCCCGTCATACGCTTGAAGTCTGCCGGGCCGAGTCCTGTCAGGCCATGGGCGGCGATGCGCTGGCCGACCATATTCAGCAGCGTCTGGACTGTGAATTTCACGGGGTTGATTCAACCCAGGCCGTTGGCTTGGAAGCTGTGTATTGCCTGGGTCTGTGCGCGCAATCGCCAGCGATTGCCCTCGACGGCATCGCCCATGCCCGCATGACGCCGGCCCGCATCGACCGCTTGCTCGATCCTTTGCTGGCCGAGTCGAAGGACACGCCCTCGACCGCCCAAGCCTCGGACGATGCGGGGCACGTTCTGCAGGCATCGCATCGCGGGCAGGAGACGTCATGAATACGCCTCACGTGTTTCCGCCGCGCGATGCCGCCAACAGCACCATGCCCGATCTGCGCGTCGTCAGCGCGCCGCCCATCCGGGTCTTTGTGCCGCGCGACACTGCGGCATTGGCGGTGGGCGCCAACGCGGTGGCCCAAGCCATCTGTGAAGAGGCCGCGGCCCGAGGACTTGCCATTGATCTGGTGCGCAATGGCTCTCGGGGGCTGCTGTGGCTGGAAACCCTGGTCGAGGTGGACTGCCTGGGTGTGCGTCACGCCTATGGCCCGGTCTACGCCGAAGATGTGGCTGGATTGTTCGACGCAGGCTTCCTTCAAGGCGCACCGCATGCCCTGGCACACGGGCCGACCGAGGCGATTCCCTATCTGGCCCGCCAGCAGCGTTTCACCTTTGCGCGCGTCGGCATCACCGACCCGCTGTCACTCGACGACTATGCGGCGTTGGATGGCTTTCGCGGCCTGCGCAATGCGCTGATGCAATCCGGCGAGGAGATTGTTGCTGCCGTGACCGAGTCCGGCCTGCGTGGCCGCGGCGGTGCGGCGTTCCCCACGGGCATCAAGTGGAAGACCGTGCTGCAGGCGCCGTCGGACACGAAATACATTGTTTGCAATGCCGACGAAGGCGACTCCGGCACCTTCGCCGACCGCATGTTGATGGAAGGCGATCCCTACGTGCTGATCGAAGGCATGACGATTGCCGGGCTCGCAGTGGGTGCGGAATACGGCTACCTGTATGTGCGTTCGGAATACCCGCAAGCCATTGCCACGCTGGAAGCCGCCATTGTGCTGGCGCGTCAGGCAGGCTATCTCGGCGCCGATATCCTGGCTAGCGGACGCAGCTTCGACCTGGAAGTGCGCAAGGGGGCAGGGTCGTACATCTGCGGTGAAGAAACCGCCTTGCTCGAAAGCATCGAAGGCAAGCGCGGGGTGGTGCGCGCCAAGCCGCCGCTGCCTGCGATCGCGGGCCTGTTCGGCCGTCCAACGGTGATCAACAACGTCATTACCTTTGCCAGTGTGCCCATCGTGCTGGATCGCGGCGCGGCGTTTTACCGCGATGCTGGCATGGGCCGTTCGCGCGGCACCTTGCCTTTCCAACTGGCGGGCAACCTGAAGCAGGGCGGGCTGGTGGAGTGCGCCTTCGGCGTCACGCTGCACGATCTGCTGTACGCGTTCGGCGGTGGCAGCGCCTCGGGCCGACCTTTACGGGCAGTGCAGGTCGGCGGCCCGCTGGGTGCGTATCTGCCGGCCGCGCAGTGGAGCGTGCCCATGGATTACGAAGCGCTGGCCGGCCTGGGCGGCGTGCTTGGCCACGGCGGCCTGGTGGCCTTCGACGACAGTGTCGACATGGCGAAAATGGCGCGCTACGCGATGGCCTTTTGCGCGGTGGAATCGTGTGGCAAGTGCACGCCATGCCGCATCGGATCGACACGCGGGGTTGAAGTAGTCGACAAGATCGTCGCGGGCCAGCAGAGGTCGCAGCAGATCCAATTGCTGCGCAGCCTGTGCGACACCATGGTCAATGGGTCGCTGTGCGCGATGGGATCGATGACGCCCTATCCGGTGCTGTCCGCGCTGAACCACTTCCCCGAAGATTTTGGCGACGCGCAGCACGTGCAGGCTGCGTGAATAGACGCTGCGCTTTCTGCTGGCTGACGCGCGCCGCCCACCTTCTTCCGCCTGAGCCTTGTCGGAGCAGACCATGATTTCGCACCATACGTTTTCTGAAAAAGACTTCGGCACGCCGGCCCGCGTGGCCGCGACGGAAGTGACGCTGACCATCGACGGCCAGGAAGTGCGCGTGCCTGCGGGCACCTCGGTCATGCGGGCGGCGTCCGAGGCCGATCTGAACATTCCCAAGCTGTGCGCCACCGACAGCCTGGAGCCCTTCGGGTCCTGCCGTCTGTGCCTGGTGGAAATCGACGGCCGGCGCGGCTATCCCGCGTCATGCACCACGCCTGCGGAAAACGGCATGGTGGTGCGCACGCAAAGCCCCAAGCTGCAGGAATTGCGCAAGGGCGTGATGGAGCTGTACATCTCCGATCACCCGCTGGACTGCCTGACCTGCGGCGCCAATGGCGATTGCGAATTGCAGGACATGGCCGGGGTGGTGGGCCTGCGCGAAGTGCGTTACGGCTACGACGGCGACAACCATCTGAACGCGGCCAAGGACGAATCCAACCCGTACTTCAGCTACGACCCCTCGAAGTGCATCGTCTGCAATCGCTGCGTGCGCGCCTGTGAGGAAACCCAGGGCACCTTCGCATTGACCATCTCCGGCCGTGGCTTCGAGGCCCGCGTATCGGCCGGCCAGGACCAGTCCTTCATGGAAAGCGAGTGTGTATCCTGCGGCGCCTGTGTGCAGGCTTGCCCGACCGCCACCTTGCAGGAAAAAAGCATCATTCATCTGGGCCAGCCCGAGCACAGTGTGGTGACGACTTGCGCGTATTGCGGTGTGGGCTGCGCCTTCAAGGCCGAGATGAAAGGCAGCGAAGTCGTGCGCATGGTGCCCTACAAGGACGGCCAGGCCAATCGTGGCCACTCCTGCGTGAAGGGGCGTTTTGCGTGGGGCTATGCCACCCACGCCGATCGCATCATGAAGCCCATGATTCGAAGCAAGATCACCGACCCCTGGCAGGAGGTCAGCTGGGATGAAGCCATCAATCATGCGGCCTCGGAATTCCGCCGCCTGCAGGACAAATACGGGCGGGATTCGATCGGCGGCATCACCTCGTCGCGCTGCTCCAACGAAGAAACTTACCTGGTGCAGAAGCTGATCCGCGCCGCCTTTGGCACCAACAACGTCGACACCTGCGCGCGGGTCTGCCACTCGCCGACCGGGTATGGCTTGAAGCAGACGCTGGGCGAATCCGCCGGCACCCAGACCTTCGATTCGGTGATGCAGGCCGACGTGGTGATCGTGATGGGCGCCAACCCAAGCGCGGGTCACCCGGTGTTTGCGTCGCGCCTGAAGCGCCGGCTGCGACAGGGCGCCAAGCTGATCGTGATCGACCCGCGCCAGATCGAACTGGTCAGCAGCCCGCACATCAAGGCGTCCTACCACCTGCAGGTGCGGCCGGGCACCAACGCCGCGATTCTGACCGCACTGGCCCACGTGATCGTCACCGAAGGCCTGGTTGACGAGTCCTATGTGGCCGAGCGCTGCGACACCAAGTCCTTCAACGAATGGCGCGCCTTCGTGTCGCGCGAAGAAAACTCGCCGGAAGCCATGGCCGACATCACCGGCGTGGCGGCCGACCTGGTGCGCGGCGCGGCGCGCCTGTATGCCACCGGCGGCAATGCCGCCATCTACTACGGCCTGGGCGTGACCGAGCACAGCCAGGGTTCGACCTCGGTGATGGGCATTGCCAATCTGGCGATGGCCACCGGCAACGTCGGCCGCGAGGGCGTGGGCGTGAACCCGCTGCGCGGGCAGAACAATGTGCAGGGCTCCTGCGACATGGGCTCGTTCCCACACGAACTGCCGGGCTATCGGCACGTGTCGGACGCCACCGTGCGTGCCCAGTTCGAGGTGGCCTGGGGCGTGACCATCCAGCCCGAACCCGGCCTGCGTATTCCGAACATGTTCGAGGCTGCGTTGGCTGGCAGCTTCAAGGGCCTGTATTGCCAGGGCGAGGACATTGTGCAGTCCGATCCCAACACCCAGCATGTGGCGGCAGCCATGTCGGCGATGGAGTGTGTCGTGGTGCAGGACCTGTTCCTGAACGAGACTGCCAAGTACGCGCACGTATTCCTGCCGGGCTCGTCCTTCCTGGAAAAAGACGGCACCTTCACCAACGCCGAACGCCGTATTTCGCCAGTCCGCAAGGTGATGGCGCCGCGCACCGGCAAGGCTGACTGGGAAGTGACGATGGCCTTGTCCAATGCGCTGGGTTACCCGATGCACTACACCCATCCGCGCGAGATCATGGCCGAGATCGCGGCGCTCACACCGACGTTTGCGGGCGTGAGTTACGAGAAGCTCGATGCGCTCGGCAGCATCCAGTGGCCGTGCAACGAGGCCGCGCCGTCCGGCACGCCGATCATGCACATCGACCAGTTCGTGCGTGGCAAGGGCAAGTTCATGCCCACGCAGTACATTGCTACCGACGAAAAGATCACACGAAGGTTTCCCTTGCTGCTTACCACCGGCCGCATTCTGTCGCAGTACAACGTGGGCGCGCAGACCCGGCGCACGCCGAACGTCGCATGGCATGACGAAGACGTGCTGGAAATGCACCCGCACGACGCCGAAGAGCGTGGCGTACGCGAAGGCGACTGGGTGGGCATTGCCAGCCGCGCCGGGGAAACCGTATTGCGCGCGACCGTCACGGAACGGGTGCAGCCCGGCGTGGTCTACACCACCTTCCACTTCCCGGAATCCGGCGCCAACGTGATCACTACCGACAACTCCGACTGGGCCACCAATTGCCCGGAATACAAGGTCACTGCCGTGCAGGTCACACCGGTGGCGCAGCCTTCCGAATGGCAGCGCAACTGGACGCGGTTCAACGAGGTTCAGGAACGGCTGCTGCGCGAACGGGAGTCCGCTGTGATGGGGGTGGGGGGCAAATGAAGGAGGGTGTGGACGTGATGGCAATCGATGCTGAGACACCACCCGTGTCGCGGCAGGTCGAGATCGTGCGTATCCGCGATGGCGAGCGGATAGCGCAGACCGACGCGCTCGCCGAAGAAACCGCCATCGCGCTGGAATTCAACGGCATCAGCTACGCCACCATGCTGGCCACGCCGGCCGACCTGGAAGACTTCGCCGTCGGCTTCAGCCTGAGCGAAGGCGTGGTGATGGAGGCGCGCGAAATCCGGGGCGTGGACATCTTGCCGGGCTGCGATGGCATCGTGGTGCAGGTCGAAATTTCCACCGAGCGTGAAGTCGGCATGAAAGCCAGGCGCCGCGCCATGGCCGGCCGCACCGGCTGCGGGCTGTGTGGCGTCGAAAGTCTGGATCAGGTGATTCGTGCGGTGGCGCCGGTCCCGCGTGGGGCCGACCTGTCGTTGGCCCATCTGTCGCAGGCCTTGACCACCATGCGTACCCAGCAATCGCTGCACGAGCTGACAGGCGCCACCCACGCCGCAGGCTTCATGGCTGCCGACGGCACGCTTGGCCTGGTGCGCGAAGACGTCGGCCGGCACAACGCGCTGGACAAGCTGATCGGTGCGTTGGCGCGTGCCCGCATCGACCCCGCAGGAGGCGCAGCCATCGTGTCGAGCCGCGCCAGTTATGAAATGGTGCAGAAAACCGCGTCCGCCGGCATGGGTGTGCTGGTGGCAGTGTCTGCGCCGACAGCGCTTGCCGTGCGGCTGGCCGAAGATGCTGGTCTGGTGCTGATCGGGTTCATGCGCGGCGCGCAATGCGTCGTCTACAGCCATACCGATCGTCTGAAAGTCTGATCCAGGCGAGGTTTCCACGCATGAGCTTGGGGCAATAACCGATAGGCAAACGAGCGCGAAACGATTGGAATGGACCGGTCTGCTCAAGCGGGCGAGCCCGAAAAAATCAGCCTCCCATTCACCTGGACGAGGCGAGGAGATCAAGGCATGGACCACGCCAATCTTGTCCGCATGGCCAATCGCATCGGCGATTTTTTTGACGTCATGCCGGACCGCGAAGAAGCGCTCGAAGGGGTCGCCAATCACATCCACAAGTTCTGGGAGCCGCGCATGCGCAATGCCCTGCTTGCGTGGATCGACGAGCACCCCACTGGTTATGCCGGCGACATCGAGCTCAAGCCCATCGTGCTGCATGCGATCAGCGCCCATCGCGAGCGCCTGACGCCGGCTTGAACGGTCGATGAGCGGTCGATGAGCGCCGAAATCTGCGTCAGCCGCGCCTGTGATTGCCGAGTGCTGCCATGCCAGGGCCTAGGGGTTTTCCGGGGGCCGCGGACGGGCCGCCACGACCATTGCGTCTGAGCACGTGATATGACAGGTGTCACACCCTGGCGCGCGGCGTGTATGCCGTTTACGTAAACGTCACTCCCATGCTAGATTGGCCGAATAACGAGCGGCGGAAGGTTGTCGACCAATCTCCGCATTCCAGAACATTCCCCCGGAGATAGACATGAACGACCTTACCCAAGGACAAGCGGAAATCCGCGCTGCCGTACCCACCGTCAAGCTGCTGATCGGCGGCAAGTTCGTCGAGTCGACGACCACCGAATGGCGCGAGGTGATCAATCCGGCCACGCAGGAAGTCCTGGCCCGGGTGCCGTTCGCCACCGCCGCTGAAGTCGACGCGGCGGTTGCCGCCGGCAAGGAAGCCTTCAAGACCTGGCGCAAGACTGCAATCGGCGCGCGCGCCCGCATCTTCCTGAAATACCAGCAGTTGATCCGCGAGAACATGAAAGAACTCGCTGCGATCCTGACGGCAGAGCAGGGCAAGACCCTGGCCGACGCGGAAGGCGATGTGTTCCGCGGCCTGGAAGTCGTCGAGCACGCAGCCGGCATCGGCAACCTGCAACTGGGCGAGCTGGCCAACAACGTGGCCGGCGGCGTCGACACCTACACCGTGCTGCAGCCGCTGGGCGTGTGTGCCGGTATCACCCCCTTCAACTTCCCGGCGATGATCCCGCTGTGGATGTTCCCGATGGCAATCGCCACCGGTAATACCTTCCTGCTCAAGCCTTCGGAACAAGATCCGATGGTCACCATGCGCCTGGTCGAACTGGCGCTGGAAGCCGGCATTCCCCCGGGCGTGCTGAACGTGGTGCACGGCGGCGAAAGCGTGGTGAACGCCATCTGCGATCACCCGGACATCAAGGCTGTGTCCTTCGTGGGTTCGACCCGCGTCGGCACCCACGTCTACCAGCGCGCCACCATGTCGGGCAAGCGCGCACAGTGCATGATGGGTGCGAAGAACCACGCCATCGTGCTGCCGGACGCCAACAAGGAACAGACGCTAAACAACCTGGCGGGCGCTGCCTTCGGCGCGGCCGGCCAGCGTTGCATGGCCTTGTCGGTAGTGATCCTGGTGGGCGAGGCGCAGAAGTGGGTGCCGGAACTGGTGGCCAAGGCCAAGACGCTGAAGATCAGCGCAGGCGTGGAAGCCGGTACCGATGTCGGCCCGCTGATCTCTTGCGCAGCCCGCGACCGCGTGAACAGCCTGATCGAAGGCGGCGTGTCCGATGGCGCCAAGCTCGAACTCGATGGCCGCAATCCGCAGGTGTCCGGCTTCGAGAAGGGCAACTTTGTCGGCCCCACCGTGTTCTCGGGTGTGAAACCCGGCATGGGCATCTACGACCACGAAGTCTTCGGCCCGGTGCTGGCCTTGATGGCCGCCGACACGCTCGATGAAGCCATCGAGATGATCAACGCCAATCCGAACGGCAACGGCACGGCGCTGTTCACCCAGTCGGGCGCAGCCGCACGCCGCTTCCAGGAAGACATCGACGTGGGTCAGGTCGGCATCAATGTGCCGATCCCCGTGCCGGTGCCGATGTTCTCGTTCACGGGTTCGCGTGCATCGAAGCTGGGCGACCTGGGCCCCTATGGCAAGCAGGTGGTGATGTTCTACACGCAGACCAAGACCATCACCGAGCGCTGGTTCGACGACAGCACCGTCAGCACCGGCGTCAACACCACGATCACGCTCAAGTAAGAGGACCGCATGGACTTCGACCTCAACGAGGAACAGCAGGCCTTCCGCGATACCGCACGCGAATTCGCACAAGGTGAATTGGCGCCGCACGCGGCCGAGTGGGATGCCGAGGGCATCTTCCCCAAGGAAGCCATCGCCAAGGCAGGCGAGCTGGGTTTCTGCGGCCTCTATGCGCCGGAGTCCATCGGCGGCCTGGGCCTGTCGCGCCTGGACGCCACGGTCGTGTTCGAGGAGCTGGCTGCGGTCGACCCGTCGACCACGGCCTTCATCACCATCCACAACATGGCCACGTGGATGATCGGTACCTGGGCCACCGAGCCGGTCAAGGCGCGCTGGGGCGAAGTCTTGTCCAGCGGCCAGAAGCTGGCGTCCTATTGCCTGACCGAACCGGGTTCCGGCTCGGACGCCGCCTCGCTGAAAACCACGGCCACGCTCGAAGGCGGCAGCTACGTGCTCAGCGGCTCGAAGGCCTTCATTTCGGGCGGCGGCGACACCGACATCCTGGTGGTGATGGCGCGTACGGGCGGGCCGGGCGCAGGCGGGGTGTCGGCCTTTGCCGTGCCTGCCGACACGCCGGGCATCACCTACGGCCGCAAGGAAGAAAAGATGGGCTGGAACAGCCAGCCCACCCGCGCGATCAGCTTCGACCGCGCGACCATCCCCGCCGATCACCTGCTGGGTGTGGAAGGCGAGGGCTTCAAGATTGCGATGCGCGGCCTGGATGGCGGACGCATCAACATCGCCACGTGTTCGGTCGGCGCAGCGCAAGGTGCGCTGGATGCCGCCCAGCGCTACATGGGCGAACGCAAGCAGTTCAACAAGCTGCTGTCCGAATTCCAGGCCTTGCAGTTCAAGCTGGCCGACATGGCCACGGAATTGGTTGCAGCACGTCAGATGGTGCGCCTGGCGGCGGTCAAGCTCGATGCCAAGTCGCCCGACGCCACGACTTACTGCGCGATGGCAAAACGTTTTGCCACCGACGTGGGCTTCAAGGTCTGCAACGAGGCGCTGCAAATCCACGGCGGCTACGGCTACATCCGCGAGTACCCGCTTGAGCGCCTGGTGCGCGACACCCGCGTGCACCAGATCCTGGAAGGCACCAACGAAATCATGCGCGTGATCATTGCGCGCCAGTTGCTGTCGGGCAAGTCCGACATCCGCTGAGCATCACCTCTTTCTGAACGCGCACGCAGGGTTGGTGCGCCTTTTTGAACGCTACGGAATCCCACATGAGTCAGGTCGTCCTTTTCGAAGAACTCGCCACCCGGCACGGCAAGCGCATCGGCGTTGCCACCCTCAACGCAGAGAAGACCCTCAATTCGCTCAGCCTGGACATGGCCAAGCTGCTGGACGAGCGCTTGAATGCCTGGGCGAAAGACCCGGACATCGCGCTGGTGGTCTTGCAGGGCGCGGGCGAAAAGGCCTTCTGCGCCGGCGGCGATCTGCAACTGCTGTATCGCGCAATTCTGGAACAGCGTGCCAAGGGCGGCGAGGCGGCGCGCGACCCGCGCGGCAATGCGTTTGCCGAAGAATTCTTCGAACTCGAATACCGCCTGGACTACGAGCTGCACACCTATCCCAAGCCCTACCTGTGCTGGGGCCACGGCATCGTGATGGGCGGCGGCATGGGCCTGATGGCCGGCGCCAGCCACCGCGTGGTGACTGAAGTCTCGCGCCTGGCCATGCCCGAAGTCACCATCGGCCTGTTCCCCGACGTGGGCGCAAGCTGGCTGCTGAATCGCACGCCGGGCAAAAGCGGCCTGTTCCTGGGTCTGACCGGCGCGCAACTGAAAGCCGCCGACGCGGTCTTCGTGGGCTTTGCCGATCATGTGGTGGCCCAGGCCGACAAGCAGAAGGTCTACAGCACGCTGCAAGACCTGGACTGGACCGGCGAGCGCGAACACGACGACAAGTTGCTGACCGACGTGCTGCGTGCCAACGCCCACGCGCCGCTGCCTGCCGGCCCGCTGCGCGAGAACTTCGACCTGATCAATGATTTGTGCAGCCGCGGCAGCCTGCCGGAAATCGTCGAGGCGATTCTTGGCCTGCAGACCGAAGACCCGTGGCTGCAACGTGCCCAGCAGACGCTGGCTGCCGGTGCACCGGGCTCGGCACGCATTGCCTACGACCTGCTGCACCGTGCGCGCCTGCTGTCGCTGGCCGAGGTGTTCCGCCTGGAACACGGCGTGGCGCTGCAATGCGCCGCGCGCGGCGACTTCGGCGAAGGCATTCGTGCGCTGATCGTCGACAAGGACCGCCAGCCGAAGTGGACGCATGCAAGCGTGCACGAGGCCACGCGCGCCTGGGCCGATGAAGTCATCTTCGAGTCGCCCTGGACTGCGGACACCCATCCGCTGGTAGCCCTGGGTCGCTGAATCTGCGTGCAGCCGGCGTCGCGTTAATGGGCGCGCCGGCTGCGTCGCCTGTCATTCCAATAACAATATTCTGGAGAACCTGTCATGAGCCGGATCGCTTTCATCGGACTGGGCAACATGGGTGCGCCGATGGCGCAAAACCTGATCAAGGCCGGTCACACGCTGACCGTCTTCGACCTGTCGGCAGCGGCGCTTGCCAAGCTGGCCGAATCGGGCGCGACGGTGGCCGCCAGCGCCAACGCCTCGGTGAAGGACGCCGAGTTCGTGATCACCATGCTGCCCGCCAGCAAGCATGTCGAATCCCTGTACCTGGGTGACGATGGCCTGTTGGCGCACATCCCCGCCAACGCACTGGTGATCGATTCCAGCACCATCGCTGCGCAGTCGGCCATCAAGGTGGCGCAGGCAGCTCAGGCAAAAGGCTTGTCGATGATCGATGCGCCGGTGTCGGGCGGCACCGGCGGCGCGATCGCCGGCACGCTGACCTTCATCGTCGGCGGCCCGAAGGCCGACTTCGAGCGCGCGCAGCCTGTGTTGTCGCAGATGGGCAAGAACATCTTCCATGCGGGCGATGCAGGTGCCGGCCAGACCGCCAAGATCTGCAACAACATGCTCCTGGGCATCCTGATGGCGGGTACTGCCGAAGCCATCGCCATGGGCGTGAAAAGCGGGCTGGACCCGGCCGTGCTGTCCGACATCATCAGCAAGAGCTCGGGCCGCAACTGGGCCACCGAGCTGTACAACCCGTATCCCGGCGTGATGCCGAATGCGCCGGCGTCAAAAGAATACGCAGGCGGCTTCGGTACCGACCTGATGTTGAAGGACCTGGGCCTGGCTGCCGAGGCGGCGCTGCACACGAAGTCTGCGATTCCGCTGGGCGAACTGGCGCGCAATCTGTATGCGATGCACAGCGCATCGGGTTCCGGCCCGCTGGACTTCTCCAGCATCATTCAGCCGCTGTTGAAGAAGTCGGGCTGAGCGTAAGTCAGGGCGATGCGGTTCTTCGCGCATCGCCCCGTTCTTGAGTCAGCTGTTGGCTCTTGTAACGGTATGCCGTTTTCATCCGTCGGGCGTGATGGCTTAGGGCTGTGCATCTTGCTTCGGCCAAGTGTTGGCTCTTGACGCGGTGTGCTGTTCTTCTGCCAGTGGTGGGGGCGGGGCGACTGGCCCTCTGGACGACGTGGGGGCGGGAGCCCCAACGCGTAAGTCCGGCGGGACAGGCGACGCGCCCCCGCCACCCGCGACTGGCTCAAGCAAGACACACCGCCCCAAGAGCGCGCGACTGACTCAAGCACCCCCCACGCCGCCACCTACCACTCAAGTATGCCCAGGCGCAGCATTCAGCAACTGCGTGCGCGGGTCGTTCATCAACACCAGATAACGCTCGTACTGCTTGAGCACATCATTGATGACTTCCTGATGGTTCAGATACTGCACGTCATAGCCCAGGCGACCGTCCTCGAAGAAGGTCATCGGCAGATAGTCGTACGGCGCCGTCTGCTCATTGGCATCGGTGTCGCGCAGGATATAGGCAGGCACGCGCGTCTGGACGCTTTGCACGCCGTAGACGAAATCACGCAGACCTTCGCGGGGCACCTTGAGCGCCACGTTGCCGTCCTCGCCCATGTCGACAGTGACCTCGACCTCACGTGCGCGCAAGGCCGCCGCCACTTCCTCCAGCGCAGGGCGCACATGCTCGGCGATGAAGCGCTTGACCTGCTGCTCGGTCGGCCGATGCAGGATCAGTTCCAGCCGGCGCTTCCAGTGCTGGCCAGTCCAGAACGTGGTGGCCGGGGCCAGCGTGCGCGAATAGTGCGTGCGGTCGGCGAGCAGCCCGCGCCACAGCCCCACGCACAGAGCCAGCATCACTACGGCGAAGGGCAGTGCGCTGATGATGGTCATTGCGCGCAGTGCATCCAGTCCGCCAGCCAGCAGCAGCAGCGAGGTCGTCACTGCGACCAGCGCAGCCCAGAACAAGCGTTGCCAGATCGGCGAATCGTTGCGGCCGCCCGAGGCGATGGCGTCCATCACGAAGGTGCCCGAATCGGCCGAGGTCACAAAGAACACGCCCACCAGCAACAGCGCCAGGCCGGTGGTGATGCTTGCCAGCGGCATGTAGTTAAGGAACACGAACAGCAGCGAGTCGACGTTCGATGCCGCCGCGCTCAGCGCGCCGGCGGCGGTGTTGGTATCGAACCAGATCGCCGCGTTGCCGAACACCGTCATCCACACAAAGTTGAACAGGCTGGGCACCAGCAGCACGCCCACGATGAACTCGCGGATGGTGCGGCCGCGCGAGATGCGTGCGATGAACATGCCCACGAACGGCGACCATGAAATCCACCATGCCCAATACAACAGCGTCCAGCCCTCGAACCAGCTGGGATCGTTGGTGGGTTCATAGGTGTGGCTGAGGAAGGTCAGACTCACCACGTTCGACAGATAGTTGCCCAGGTTATCGCCGAAGGTCTGCAGCAGCACCAGCGTGGGTCCGACCGCAGCGACAAACAGCATCAGCAAGACGGCAAGCGCCAGGTTCAGCTCGCTCAGGCGACGCAGGCCCTTGCCCAGGCCCGACGCGGCAGACGCGCCGGCGATGACGGTCACGACGACGATCAGGCCGACGCGGAACGTGGCGGTGGTGGTGTCCCAGCCGAACATGTCATGCAGGCCGGCGCTGATCTGCAGCACGCCGTAGCCCAGGGTGGTGGTCAGGCCGAAGAGCGTGCCGCACAAGGCAAAGGTATCCACGGCATGCCCGATGGGACCGTCGATGCGTTCGCGCAGCAAGGGATACAGGCCGGAGCGGATGGTCAGCGGCAGGTTGTAGCGAAAGCCAAAGTAGGCCAGCACCAGACCGACCAGGCCATAGATCGCCCAGGCATGGATGCCCCAGTGGAAGAAGGTGTAGGTCAGTGCAGTCTGGGCTGCCTCGCGTGTCAGGCCGTCACCCGTGGGCGGCTTGATGAAATGCTGCATCGGCTCGGCCACGCCGAAGTACATCAGGCCAATGCCCATGCCTGCCGCGAACAGCATCGACAACCAGCTGGCAAAGCCGAACTCCGGCCGTGAGTCGTCCGGCCCCAGGCGGATGTTGCCGTAGCCACTGCAGGCAATGGCGATCAATACCAGCACGAAGATGCCTACCGACAGCGTGTAGAACCAGCCGAAGTGGGAACCTACCCAGGTCTGCGCAACGCCGAAGGCGCGCGAACTGGCTTCCGGCATGAGCGTGCACACGGCCAGCAGCACCGCCACGATGGCGATGCTGGGCAGAAACACAGGCATGCGCAGCGTCGTGCGATGGGAAACAGGCGGCGTTGCCGGCGGTGGTGTCGCAGTTGCAGAATCTTCAATTGTCATTCGTGTCATCGCGGGGTGGGAATGGGCGCCCCAAGAGCAATTCTTGTGCCGCAGCACACGTCGTCGAGGGCAGGTCTTCGGCGGCTCCAGCGGTATGGGCTATGTGTCAATGCGTAACGCGCCGGTTTGTCCGCGCGCGCAATGTGAAAGAATCCAGGGTGTCCGGCACCAGCCGGACCGGCGACGGGACGACCCGCCGTGCGATCACTTGTTCGGGGACGACCCCATCCTGGAGGGTCGTATGGCCTGGATTATTTTGTTTTTCGCGGGTCTGGCCGAAGTGGTCTGGGCCGTCAGCCTCAAGCACACCGACGGATTCACGCGTTTCTGGCCATCGGCAATCACCGTGGTGTTCATGGTGATCAGCGTGGTGTTGCTTGCCTACGCGATGAAAACCCTGCCGTTGGGCACGGCCTACGCAATCTGGACCGGTATTGGCGCTGTGGGCGCCTTCATCGTCGGCATTGTGTTGCTGGGTGAAGCGGCCACGGCCGCGCGGATTGCCAGCGTGACCTTGATCGTGGCGGGCCTGGTGGGATTGAAGCTGTCCACCTGAGCATCACCGCGTGGGCCGAAAAACGGGTTTGTCGATATCGCATCGGCAGACCCGTTTTTCATGGATTCGCAGGTTGCCATTCTGAAGATCCTGCGAAACCAGTCCAATATTTACCGGGCGCTGCGCCACACTTGTCACGGTGCGCTCTTGCGCAGACGCCTGCGTGGCACCATCTACCTAGATCTTTTCCCGACACGGAGTTGTCATGGCTGTTGCAGGTCCCAAAGCGCCCACGGTGTCGCTGCTCGCGCTGGTGCCGTTTCTGCGGCCCTACCGCAGCCGCGGTCTGCTGGCTTTTCTCGCGCTTGTGGTGGCCGCCGTCTCGACGCTCCTGCTGCCGGTGGCTTTTGGCCGCCTGATCGACCACGGCTTTGCAGCCGGCAATCGCGAGCACATCGACGCCTATTTCCTGGCGCTGTTCGTGGTGTCGGTAGTATTGGCCGCCGCCACCGCCGGGCGCTTCTATCTGGTGTCCTGGCTGGGCGAGCGCGTCACTGCCGACCTTCGCCAGGCGGTCTACCAACATACCGTGCGCATGAGCCCGGCCTTCTTCGAGACCACCCGCACCGGTGAAGTGCTGTCGCGTCTGACCACCGACACCACACTGATTCAGACCGTGGTCGGCACCAGCCTGTCGATGGGCTTGCGCAATGTCTTGCTGTTGGTCGGTGGCCTGGTCATGTTGACGGTCACCAGTCCGACGCTGACGGCCTACATCCTGGGCACGCTGGTATTGGTGATCGCGCCGATCATCTTCTTCGGCCGCAAGGTGCGCGCCTTGTCGGTGGCCAGCCAAGGTCGCGTGGCCGATGCCAGTGCGCTGGCCGGCGAGGTGCTCAACGCCACCCCGACCGTACAGTCCTACGTGCAGGAAGCGTACGAAACCCGTCGCTTCGGCACCGCGGTCGAAGCCGCGTTTTCCACAGCGTTGGCCCGGATTCGCGCGCGCTCCGCGCTGACCGCGGTAGTTATCGTGCTGGTCTTCGCCGCCATCGTGTTCGTGCTGTGGCTGGGCGCCAAGGCCGTGCTGGCTGGCGCCATGACGCCGGGCGAACTGTCGCAGTTCATCTTGTACGCCGTCGTCACCGCAGGTGCGGTCGGCGCCGTGTCCGAAGTGTGGGGTGACCTGCAGCGCGCCGCCGGCGCCACCGAGCGCCTGCTGCAGTTGCTGGCGTCCACCTCGCCGGTGGTCGATACCGCGCAGCCTGTGCCCATGGGCGTGGGCGGCGATGGCATCCGCTTCGAGAATGTGGACTTCAATTACCCCTCGCGGCCGGATCATCCGACGCTGCGCGGGCTGTCCTTGCACGTGGCCCCGGGCGAACACGTGGCGCTGGTCGGTCCCTCGGGTGCCGGCAAGACCACCTTGTTCCAACTGCTGCTGCGCTTCTACGATCCCCAGGAAGGCCACATCACGCTCAACGGCGTGAAGATCTCGGCGCTGAGCCTGGCCGACTTGCGCAGTCATATCGGCGTGGTCTTGCAGGAAACCGTGATCTTCTCGGGCAGTGTGGCCGACAACATCCGTTATGGCCGGCCGGACGCGACCGATGCCGAATTGCGCCGCGCGGCCGAGATGGCTGCCGCAGCCGAATTCATCGACGCGCTGCCCGAAGGCTTCGATACCTACCTGGGTGAACGTGGCGTGCGTCTGTCCGGTGGCCAGCGTCAGCGCATTGCAATCGCCCGGGCGATCCTGAAGAACCCGCCGGTGCTGCTGCTGGACGAAGCCACCAGCGCGCTGGATGCGGCCAGCGAACGCCTGGTCCAGCAAGCCTTGGACAACGCCTCGCAAGACCGCACGACGCTGGTGATTGCGCATCGCCTGGCGACCGTCCAGCAAGCCGACCGCATCGTGGTGGTCGACCAGGGACGCATCGTCGCGCAGGGGCGGCATGAGGAACTGCTGCTCAGCTCGCCGCTGTATGCGCGCCTGGCGCGTCTGCAATTTGCAGATCGTCCGCCCGGTGCTGATGAAAATGTGATGGATGCGGCGCCCGCGCCGGCATCTTCGGAGCACTGAACATGGCGCAACTATTGTTATTGCGCGGCGGCATCATGATCGACGACAGCGAGATCGATGTGTCGGCCGTGCGCGCCCAGGGCGCGGGCGGACAGAACGTCAACAAGGTTTCGTCGGCCGTGCACCTGCGTTTCGACGTGCACAAGTCGTCCTTGCCCGAGATGTGGAAGCGGGCCTTGCTGGCCACGCCGGACCACCGCATCACCAAGGACGGGGTGATCATCATCAAGGCTCAGGTACACCGCAGCCAGGAATTGAATCGGGCCGACGCCGTGGCGCGACTGGGCGCGTTCATCGAGCAGCGCACCACGCCACAACGTCGCCGCGTGGCGACACGGCCTACCTTGGGGTCGAAGCGTCGCCGACTGGAAGGCAAGGTGCAGCGTGGTGAAACGAAGAAGCTGCGCGGCAAGGTCGAGGAATAAATCCAGGCCGGCGTGCGGCTGCTTCAGTGCTTCTCGTTCAGTGCTTCTCGGCTACTTCCGCGACCTGCAAGGCCAGGCGGCGCGACTTGGCGTTGCGCACCTCGGCCACGCCCCAGTCCGATGCGGCAGCGGCGTAGATCTTCAGCACCCGTATCTCGCCCGCCGCCAGGCCGGTTGCGCCGAAGCCTGCATACAGCGGCGCTTGCTTGGCATTGCGGCGTTTGCCATTGATCAGCACCGGCTCGGCGCCGTCGTTGATGAACAGGCGCGCGTCCAGCAAGACGTGTGACAGCGTCGCGGCGGAGGTATTGCGAACGCTGAGTTCGATCAGGGGCTGTTGGCGCGACAGCGCGTTCTTCTGGTAATTCAAGGTCACGGCCTCGATGCGCAAGGCCTCGTCAGCGACGCCGTAGTAACCGGTGCTGGCGTCGGCGGTCGGCGCGGGGCTGGCGGCGGGGGGGCTGCCCGGTTCGGGGTTGGCGTCTGCACTGGTTTCGCCGTTTGTCTCACCACCGGTGCCGGCAGTGGCCGTCGTGCCCGAGCGCATGGCCGTGGCAGCAGGCGTCGCCTCGGAAGCGGGGGGTGTGGCAGAGGCGGGTGCCGTCGACGGTGTCGCTGGCGCCGGCGTCCGAACCGCTTCGAACGCGCTGGCTTGCGTGCTGGCACCGCGCTCGGAAGCCAGGTAGCCGCCAACGAGCAGCGCCAGCACCACGACCGCACCGATGCCCCAAGCCCACGGTTTTCCCGACGGTGCTGCGGCAACATGGCTGGTGCGGACAAGCTGCCGGTTTGCATGCAGCTCGCGCAGTTCTTCCACCAGGCGCGCGCAACGCTCGGTGAAGGCGGCCGGATCGCCGAGGTCGAAGCGCAGCTCGTGCACACTCTTGTTGCGCATGGCGGCAACATAACGAATGCGTCGCTGCAGCGCCTGCGGAATGGGAATGCGGGACGATGCCATGTTGGCGTACAGCCCGCGCCCCTTCGCGCCGAATTCTTCGACCAGGACCTTTTCGATGGTCTTGGCGCCGCTTACCACTGTCTGCAGATCGCTCATGTCGCGGGTATTCGGTGTGTCGTGAAGTTTCAGGGGCGGAGTGTATATCGGTCCATGCGATTGCACGCAGCGGTACGCTTTTTGCGTTGTTATTGTGCTGTGCTTGCGCGCCGTGCACCCACGCTTTCAGGAGATGTCGATGATGTTTGCCAAGTCCATGAGCCGTGCCGAGTTCCTGCGTCTGTCGCTGGGCGGCGCACTGAGCCTGGCAGCCGCGCCGTATTCGATGGCCGCCGGCCCAGCTACCTCGGCAGCGCCGTTCAACATCGCGACGCGGCCGATTCCCGCCTCGGGTGCGCAACTTCCCGTGATCGGCTGCGGCACCTACATAGGCTTTGATGAAACACCCGGCTCCGCAGACTACGCGCGCCTGCCCGGTGTGCTCGACACCTTGTTCGTGCATGGCGGATCGGTCATAGACAGCTCGCCGATGTACGGACGCGCCGAGCAGACCACCGGGGAACTGCTGACGCAGTCGAACCGTCGCGCCCGTGCCTTCGTCGCCACCAAGGTGTGGACCAGCGGTCGTGAAGCCGGCATTCGACAGATGGAGGAATCCTTCCGCTTGCTGGGCGTGGACAAGGTAGACCTGATGCAGGTGCATAACCTGGTGGATTGGCGCACGCAGCTGGCAACCCTGCGCGAATGGAAAGCCGCCGGCCGGATTTCCTACCTGGGCGTCACCCATTACACGGCCAGTGCCTATCCGCAGCTGGAATCGGTGTTGCGATCGGAAAAGCCCGACTTCGTGCAACTGAACTACGCGATCGACGATCGCGAAGCCGCACAGCGCCTGCTGCCGCTGGCTGCCGATCTGGGCATTGCCGTGCTGGTGAATCGGCCGTTTGGCGGTGGCGGGCTGCTTCGCCGGCTGCGTGACAAACCGCTGCCGGGCTGGGCAGCCGAGGCGGGTGCAACAAGCTGGGCGCAGTTGCTGTTGCGCTTCGTGCTGGCAAACCCTGCGGTCACCTGCGCCATTCCCGGCACCAGCCGGCCCGAGCACATGGCGGACAACCTGGCGGCTGGCCGCGCGCCGTTGCCGGATGCCGCCTTCTGGACGGCAGCGCGTATTGCGTCCGTGACGGGCTAAGCCTGTTTGTTTTCCACGACGGCCCTCGAAGACGGCCGTCAACGATGCTTATCGACCATCGTCGCCAACCACCTGTGTCAAGGTCTGCACGGCAGTTCTGATCGCTGCCTCGTTCACCCCTGCAAAGCCCAGCACCACGCCGCCCTGTGCGGGCTCTGCCGAAGCCGGTAGCCAGAAACGTTCAAGCGGTTCCAGTTCGATATCCGCCGCACGCGCAGCGCTCACCCAGCGTCGTTCCATGGCGACCGAGGGCAGCCACAGCATCGCGTGCAGTCCCGCATCGATGGTCGGGGCTGCCACGCCACCGGGCCGATATTCATCCCATGCCGCCAGCAAGGCATCCCGGCGCGATCGGGCGGCGCGGCGCATCCGCCGCACGTGACGCTGGAAATGACCTTGTGCGAAGAACTCGGCCAGCACCGCCTGCTCCGAGGTCGAGCAGTGCCGGTCCAGGTGATTGCGCAGCGCCGCCAGCGAGCCCGCCAATTCTGGTGGCACGACCATGTAGCCCAACCGAAGCCCGGGGAACAGCATCTTCGACAAGGTGCCGACGTAAATGGTGCGCCCGCTTTCATCCAGCGAGGCCAGCGGCGGCAGCGGCACGCCGCGATACCGATACTCGCCGTCGTAGTCGTCCTCGATGATCCAGCGTCGCCCGCTGCGCGCCCAGTCCAGCAGCGCCAGCCGGCGCGGCAAGGCCAGTGTGACGCCGCTTGGATAGTGGTTCGACGGGGTCACGTATGCCAGTCGATGGCGCCGCCCGGTCGGCAAGTCATCGGTGCGCATGCCGTGCGCATCGACCGCGACACCGTGCAAGCGCGCCCCGGTCAATGCAATGGCGGCCGCCGCGCGCGGGTATCCCGGGTTCTCCACCACCGTCACATCGCCGGGGTTGAGCAGCATCTGCGCGCACAAGGCAATGGCCTGCTGCGCACCGGATGTCACCAGCACCTGCTCGGGGCGGCAATACAGCCCCCGCGCGCCACTGAGGTATTCGGCAATGCGCAGGCGCAGCGCCGGGTCGCCAGCGGCGTCGGCATAACCCAGTTGATCGGACGGTGCACGGCGCCAGTAACGCGCATGCAGCCGCGCCCAGGTGTCGAAGGGGAAACCATCCATGGCCGGCACACCCGCCCGGAACGCGCGTGGCGGCCCCGGGCGCGCGGGCGAGTCGCCAAGCGCCCGCAGGCGCGCTGCAGTCTGGGAATCGAAGGCGTTGTCGGGGATGGCCGGAGCGGGGACCGCCGCAGCAATGGGCGCGGGAATCTGCGCGGCCACATAGGTGCCGTCGCCGACCGTGGCCGTCAGGTGGCCTTCGCTGTAAAGCTGCTCATAGGCACTCAACACCGTGCTGCGTGACACGCCCAGCAGTTGCGCCAGTTCACGGCTGGCAGGCAGGCGGCTGGCCGCCGGCAGCTTGCCCGCGCGGATGCGGGTGCGCAGTCCGTCGACGATCTGCAGGCCGATGGGCCGTGCCCGATCGAGCACCAAACCGGTCGGATCGAAAATTGGCATGCCCATAATTCCCAGAATTGGACCTTTCATCGTACCAATTGCCGGGGATAGGATGAAGCCCTGACTGCTTCACTGACTGCATCAACTACCCGTAATCACTCGGAGCCCCTGTGTCCCAAGCCGCCCCCATTCAAGATCCGACGCCGTATTTCGATTCACCGCTGCGCAATGATTTTGATCAACCTATCGGTCCCGACATGGCCGGATGGACGCCGCGCGCAGCACCGCCTGCCACCCCGATGCAAGGCCGCTACTGCCGTGTGGAACCCGTGGATGTTGCGCGTCATGGTGTCGAGCTGTTCGAGGCCAACATGGACGATGCGCAGGGCAAGAACTGGACATACCTGTTCAACGATCTGCCCACGACGCAAGCGGCTTATCTGGAATGGCTGACCGCCCACGCCGCCAAGCCGGACCCGATGCCGCACGCCATCATCGACCTGGCCAGCGGCAAGGCAGTGGGGCTGGCGAGCTTCATGCGCATCGACACCGGCAATGGCGTGGTCGAAGTGGGCCACATCAACTATTCGCCCCGTTTGCAGCGCCAGCGGGCGGCCACCGAGGCCATGTACCTGATGATGCGCCGCGTCTTCGACGAGCTGGGATACCGGCGCTACGAATGGAAGTGCGACGCGCTGAATGCGCCGTCGCGCGGCGCAGCGCGTCGCTACGGCTTCCGCTTCGAGGGGGTCTTCCGCAAAGCGGTGATGTACAAGGGCCGGGCGCGCGATACCGCGTGGTTCGCGATTACCGACAACGAGTGGCCGGCAGTGCGGGAAGCCTTCGAACGCTGGTTGGCGCCCGAGAATTTCGATGCGGCAGGTCAGCAGCGCAGTTCGCTGGCGGCCGCGCAGGAGTAGAGCGCAGCGGCATGGACTCGGCAGGTGCCGAGACCGTGTGCACAGCGCGAGTCCATGAGCTTGATTGAATCAAGGCATTCACAAAACACATTGGCCTGGGCGAGTGCCCAGGCCATGTGTCTATGCGCTTTTTGGTCTGTTGCTTATTCCTTCTCGATCCCCGCCTTGCGGACGATCTCTTCCCACTTCTTCGACTCTGCCGCCTGGAAGCTTGCCAGCTCGGCGGGGGTGGTGATGAAGGGCTCGACGCCGCTGTTGGTATAGAACGTCTTCGCTGCCGGTGACTTGGCGGCGGACGCGAACCAGGCGTTCAACTTGTCCAGGATCGGCTTGGGGGTGTTGGCCGGCGCGTAAGCGGCGAACCAGTAACCCATGTCGTAGCCGGGCACGCCTGCTTCGGCAATCGTCGGCACATCCGGCACCATCGCGACGCGGGTCGAGGTCGACGCACCCAGTGCCCGCAGCGCACCGCTCTTGATGTGCGGCATGCCGGTGGCGGTGTCGGTGATCATCATGTCGATCTGGCCGCCCAGCAGGTCGGTCACGGCAAAAGTATTGCTCTTGTACGGCACGTGCAGGATCTGGATGCCGGCCAATTGTTGCAGCATTTCACCCGCGATCCGGCTGGACGAGCTGCCGCTGCCGAAGGTGAGCTTGCCCGGCGACTTCTTCGCCTCGGCGACGAATTCCTTCACGCTGGTGATCGGCGACTTGCTGTTGACCACCATGATCTGCCCACCCTTGCCCAGCCCGGTGATCGGCGCGAAGTCCTTCACGGGGTCATAGGGCAGCTTCTTGTACAGGTGCTCGGCGGCGGCATGGGTGGTGTTGGTGGTGATGAAAACGGTGTAGCCATCGGGCGCGGCACGCGCTGCTTCGTTGGCGCCGATGAAGCCGTTGGCACCCGGCTTGTTGTCGATGATGACCTGCTGACCAGCCTCGGCGGTGATCGCCTGCCCAAACGAACGGGCGATCTGGTCGGTGGCGGTGCCCGATGCGAAGGGCACGACGAAGCGGATGGGCTTCTCGGGATACTCGGCAGCAGCGGGGCCGGCGGCAGCCAAAGTCAGGGCGCCGAGCAGCAAGGCGGGGACGAAGCGGGGTGTCATGGGTGATCTCCTGGGGAAATTCTTGTGGGGGGTGTTCGTGTTTGTCTGTCGGGAATACGTCAGGCCGCGTCTTGCGGCAGAACGAGCAAAGACTGCAGTGAAGCGGGAACGTCGATAGGCGCCTGCAGCAGCAGGAACACCAGTGATTTGCCGTGCGCATCCAGGTTCAGCGCATCGTTCACGCCGCCGTCGAGCACACCGTCCAGCACCAGGTTCATCGCGCCCATCTTCGGCAGCAGATACCGTGTGACCGCCTGCGGATTGCGCCCGGCAAACACCTGGCGCACCAAGTCCTCGGTCACCTGTGCTTCCAGCAGCGGGTACAGCTCGGGATGGAAGGCAATAATGCTGATGTTCGAGCGGTTGCCCTTGTCGCCGGTGCGGCCATGGGCCAGCGCGCGCAGCGGAAACGTCGTGGTCGGCGGGTGCATATCATGCCTCCACAAAAGCGAATTGTTCGGACACGGCATCGCGCGGCAGCAGGCACGACGTGGCGTTCAGGCGCGTGCGCATGCTGGTTCGTACGCCGCCACCTCCCGCCGGGCCGCAGGTGTAAAGCGCGTTGAGTTCGCGCGGCAGCAGCGCTGCGGTGGCGCGGTCCTCGTGCGCGCACGCGGCACGCAGGCGCACGTCGGTAGCGGCCTGCAGGCGTGTGGCAGACACGTCTTTCAGCGTGTCGTTGCCGTCGTTGTCGAACAGGCTGGACACGCCGATCAGGTCGAAACGCATGTGCAACTGCGGCAGGCGTTGCTGCAGGATCTGCATCGCCAGCCTGGCGCGCGCGCCGGCACCCGGCCCTGCATAGGAAATTTCGGCCTCAGAAAACCAGCCGCCCTCAGAGAAAATATTTGCCTTCAGATGCGACGGCCGCGGGTGGCCCTTGATGCCCGTGACCGCCACCCGGTTCGGCCCGATCTGTCGTACCTCGGCTTCTGAAATATCGGCCGTCACGTCCGGCGTCAGATAGGCCGCCGGGTCGTGCAGTTCGTACAGCAGCTGTTCCTTCACAGTGCGCGTGTCGACCACGCCGCCCGTGGGTTCTGACTTGCCGATCACGAAGTCACCGCTGTCTTCCAGTTCGATGATCGGGTAGCCCACGTTGGCGACATCCGGCACGTCCTTGTAGCCAGGGTCGGCGAAGTAGCCGCCGGTGACCTGCGCCCCGCATTCCAGCAAGTGACCCGCCATGGTGGCGCGCGCCAGGCGATCCCAGTCGTCCATGGCCCAGCCGAAGTGGGCCAGCGCAGGTCCCAGCGTCAACGAGGGGTCGGCCACCCGCCCGCAGACCACGATGTCCGCCCCGGCGCGCAAGGCGTCGGCAATGGCTTGGGCACCGATGTAGACGTTGGCGCACACGAAACGGTCTGCCTCGAAGCGCTCGCCAAGCTCCGCTTGCAAACGCGCCCGGCCAGTCGCATCGGCGATGTCGTCGCCCGACACCACGGCAATGCGTGGTGCCCGCAGACCTTGTTCAACCGCAATGCGATGGATGCGACGCGCCGCGCCTGCCGGGTTGGCTGCGCCGAAGTTGCTGACGATGGGAATGCGGTGCGCCAGGCAGGTGGCCAGGATCGGCGACACCATATCCACCAGCAGTGGCTCGTAGCCGGCATCCGGGTCGGCTTGCTTGGCGAGTTGGGCGAGCGCCAGGGTGCGTTCGGCCAGCGTCTCGAAAATCAGGGCGGCGGGGCCGCCCATGCGGATCATCGTATCGACCACCGCGCGGGCGGCGTCGGTGCGATCGCCCGAGAAGCCGGCGGCAGAGCCGATCAATAACTTGGTCATGGGAACATCCGAGCGGAAGCGTCCGCGTGAAAAAAGCACTGGCAGCAAGCACAGGCAAGTTGCCATTCAGCGCCGATTGTAGGAATCGCGTTGAACGGATTCATGGGTAGTTGTGATGTATTGACCTGAAAGGCAGGTCAATGGCGAAATAGCGTAGGTGCCCTGGTTTAATCCCCTAAGGGCAAATACCAGGGTTTTTGGCAGCCGTGCACGCTGGTTCCGATCCTTGCGTTTTGCCGCCCATCGTCAGCCCGTCAACCTCAATCCGGAAGGAATGCCGCCATGAACGTGTCCGTCCGGGATCTACGCGCCTTCATCGCGCTGGTCGAGCGCCGCAACTTCACGCGCGCCGCCGAGGACTGCAGCCTGTCGCAGTCGGCATTCAGCGCCTTGATCCAGAACCTGGAGACCTCGCTGGGCACGCGCCTGTTCACCCGCAGCACGCGCCGGGTCGAGCTGACGGCGGCGGGGCAGGTGTTCAATGATTCGGCCAAGCGCCTGCTGGCCGAATTCATGCAGCTTGATGCCGACATGAAAGACCATGTGCAAAAGCGCAAGGGCAGGGTAGCCGTGGCCGCCTTGCCTTCCCTGATGGCGGGCTGGCTGCCGGTGGTGTTGAAGGAATTTCGCGATGCCTATCCCGGCATCAGCACCGAGATCTGGGACACCTTGTCCGACGAGTGCTTGGCGCTGGTTCGCAGCGGCAGGGCCGACTTTGCCTTGTGCGCAGCGGGCGCCGAGATGGCGGGGTTGAGCGCCGAGCCGCTGTGCACCGACACGTTCTTCGTGGTGATGCACAAGGATCACCCGCTGGCGCGCAAGAAATCGATCGTGACGGGCGACCTGGCGAACCAGCCCTTCATTCACCTGGCACACACCACCAGCGTGCGCCAGTTGCTGGACGCGGCGCTGCACCCCATGAGCATCAATGGCGTGATCGAGGTGGCGCATCTGGCCTCGGTGGCATCTTTGGTTGCCAATCAGGTGGGGATCAGCGTGATCCCCTTCCTGGCGCTGTTCCAGTTTGCGTCGCCCGACATCATGGTGCGGCCGCTGCGCGAACCGAAGATCATGCGCACCATCTACGTCGTGATGCAGCAGGACAAGCCGCTGTCGATTGCGGCCGAGACGCTGCTTGCCTTGCTGAAAAAGCGTCGCTCACGCATCCGGTCCGAGCTCGGCAAGGACTGATCGATGGACGTGGCCAACGCGGCTCGAATGCGGGCATCTGAAATACAAAAGGCCCGGCAAGCCGGGCCAATCGATTTGCGATGCCGACCCGCGGGCTCAAGGCCGGCGCGAGGTCTGCGTATCGCACGTCCGCGGAAATCAAAACCGCGCAACGTTGTCTTGCCGTGTCGACTTACTTGACGTCGACAGCGTCTTTCAGAACCTTGGCTGCTGCGAAGGCCGGTGCCTTGCGAGCGGCGATCTGGATGGCTTCGCCGGTGCGGGGGTTGCGGCCGGTCTTGGCTGCCTTTTCCTTCACCGAGAACTTGCCGACACCAGGCAGCACGACTTCTTCGCCGCTTGCCAGGGTTTCGCGCAGCGCTTCACCCAGCGCGTCCACGAATGCTTCGGACACATTCTTGGGCTGTTGGGTACGTTCAGCGAGAGCGTCGATCAGTTCTTTCTTGGTGCGCATGAAAACTCCTTGGACATAGGCCCGGCTGGGGTGCCGGGAAAACACATGGGTGGGCATTCAAACAATGTTGGCCCACAAAAGCAAGTCGCATTGTAGTTCAGACACCCAATGACTGCGCCATTAAACGGCCGGAATGGTCTGGAGAGGGCCGTATTTACTCACTGCGACAACTACGCAACGCAATGTTTCAGGATGCGGGCAAAGGTCTTGGGCATCTAGGGGTACTACCGTACGTATTGCGTTTCAGAAGGTGAGCGAATTTCAGCAAAGCAGATCCTGGTGCGGAAATCTGCTTGCGTCGAACACGCAAAAAACCCATTCAAACGAATGACGCAAGCGATGGCCGACGGTGCCTGCTCAAGCAGCGCGCTGGCGTTGCAGCGATTCTTCCAGCGTGGCCATGCCGCGTGGCAGATCCACCTTCACACCCAGGTCTCGCATGGTGGAACCCAAGGCATGAACGGTACGGAAAAGGTTGTGCGCACGGCACTGTTCACCCATCTGCCCGATGCGCACCATCGGCAAGCCGAATGATCCCGATATCTCGACGTGATAGCGCTCGGAGATATGGCCGCACACCTTGGCATTGTCCAACTGCACCGGCACCACGATGCCGACCACCGAATTGAGCCGCGATGCGGACTCAGTGAAGAGCGACAAACCAGTGGCTTCGATGCTTTCCTGCAAGGCACGCGAACAGCGCGCGTGACGCTCGAAACGCACCGGCAGCGTCTCGGCGCAGACCAGGCGCAGCGCTTCGTGCAAGGCCAGCACGCCGGACACGGGCGCGGTGTAGTGGTACGAGCCCTTGTGCCAGAAATTCTCGGCCAGCTTGGCATCCAGGCACCAGTGCGTGTTCTGGTCGGTGCGCTGACCAATGCGTGCCCAGGCCTGATCGGAGAACGCAATCAGCGACACACCGGGAATCGATGACAGGCCTTTCTGGCCGCCGGTGATGACCGCATCGATTTCCCACGCGTCCATCTGCAAAGGCATGGTGCTGAGCGTGCACACCGCATCGACAATCACCAGGCAGCCATGGCGCTTGGCGGCCCTGGCAATTGCCGGCAGTTCGCGGTTGAACACCGTGTTGGACGTCTCGCCCTGCACAATGGTCAGGCACTGCGGGCGGTGTTGGGCAAGCGCGGCTTCGACAGCCTCCAGCGTGGCTGCCGTGTGATTGGTCACGTCCAAGGTGACCACATCAGCGCCCAGGCGGCGGCTCATTTCGGCCATGCGCGCGCTGAAGAAACCGTTGACCACACACAGCACTTTGCTCTTGGGCCACACCAGATTCGACAAGGCCATTTCCATCGCGGCCGAGCCCGGGCCGGCCACGCCCAGCACCCAGTTCGACCGGGTCTGGAACACGTAGCGGGCCATCGCCTTCACCTGCGTGATGATGGTCGACATGGTCGCGCCCAGGTGGTTGATCACCACTGAATTGGCCTGCGCCACAGCGGGCGGAATCGGCACCGGGCCGGCACCCATCATCAGCAAGGGCTCGTCGGGCAGAATGTCCTTCAGCGCCAGCACCATGGGCGGAAGGTAATCGGCCGACACGGTGTCGACGACTGCGGGAATCGGGGGGGTACTGCGGGTCAGATCGCCTGCGGCGCGATCGGCAGAGACTTCTAGCATGGCCAGCCATCGAAAGTGGGCCGGTGCCGACGCGCAGGATGCAGCGCGGCAAACGGCCGGCAATTATAGGACCGATGGACGAGCGAAAACAGACGCATCCGCAGAAGATGCGTCAGGCGGTGGGCGCGGCGGCACAAGCTGCCGCGCGGCTGGCTTGCGAAAGGAGATTCGGCGGTCAGTCGGCCGCGAAAATCACATAGACCTTGCGCAGCGTTTCCGTCACGTTCCACACCCCGAAGGTGTTCTGCGGGAAGAAGACCGTGTCGCCGGCGCCGAAGGCCAGCGGCTCGCCGTCGGTCGGCGTGAAGGTGCAGGCGCCGGTCAGGATGTGCATGAGTTCGGCCTTGGCGATCTGGCGCTCGAAGCGACCGGGGGTGCATTCCCAGACACCGGTGTCGCTGCCGCCAGCGCCTTCCAGCAGCACTTCCAGATCGCTGGTCTTGGGCGAGGTGCCATCCAGGACGCGCAGGGGCGGGGTGGAGGGCAGCAAAGTGGTGATGCTGGCGGTCTGTTTGAGCAAGGTGATGGGCATGATCCGGGGCGCGAAGAGTCGGCAGATGACAGGCAGAAAGCGGCTCGGTGACCTATGCGTGATTGAACATAAGCGTGACAGGCTGCCTGGCCCGATCCACCCGAGAAAACCGGACTCTATCATCTCTGAATCGCTTGGCGCGAGCGCCATTGCACAGGGCTTGCACCCCTGGCGACCGCGTATTTGCTGGGTTCTGCGTGAGGTGGTTTTGTGTCATGCCAGATGGGGTGGAGAAAGCTGCCGAGCCAAACCTGAAAATCGGCCGAATCTGTTTTTTGGGGGCGGGACTTCAGGGAAAAAGCCTGGGGGGGCGGTGCTGTAATGAGTGCACAAATTCCCTCAGCAGGCGGCTGCTCATCATGCAAACTTCATCGCTCCTCGACCTCGACAGAAAACACCTCATCCACCCGGTGGTCAATTATCGCGACCACGAGAAAAAGGGGGCGAATCTGTTGGCGAGCGCGAAAGGCGCCTACCTGACCGACGTTAAGGGCCACGAGCTGCTCGATGCCTTCTCTGGTTTGTGGTGTGTGAACGTGGGCTATGGCCAGCAAAGCGTCGTCGACGCGGCCACGGCCCAGATGACCAAGTTGCCTTATGCCACCAGCTACTTCGGTTTCGGGTCGGAACCGTCGGTGGAACTGGCTGCCAAGCTGGTGGACTATGCGCCTGCGTCCTTGCAGCACGTGTACTTCACGTTGGGTGGATCCGATGCGGTCGATTCCGCCATCCGCTTCATCACCTACTACTACAACGCCATCGGCAAGCCGGCACGCACGCAGTACATCGCGCTGGCGCGCGGTTACCACGGCACGTCGACCATGGGCTCGGGCCTGACTGCCTTGCCCGTGTTCCACAAGAATTTCAACATGCCGGCGGCGCACCAGCACCATATTCCGTCGCCCTACGCCTATCGCAGCGAGGTCGGCAACGACCCCGCCGCCTTGATCCAGCAAAGCGTGCAGGCCTTGAAAGACAAGGTCGCCCAGCTGGGTGCCGACAATGTGGCTGCGTTCTTCTGCGAACCCATTCAGGGTTCCGGCGGCGTGATCGTGCCGCCTGTCGGCTGGCTCAAGGCCATGCAGCTGGCTTGCCGCGAACTGGGCATTCTGTTCGTCGCCGATGAAGTCATCACCGGCTTCGGCCGCACGGGCCCGCTGTTCGCGTGCAATGCCGAAGACGTGCAACCCGACCTGATGACGGTGGCCAAGGGCCTGACGGCCGGTTATGTGCCGATGGGCGCGGTATTCCTGTCAGACGCTATCTATTCGGCAATCGCCGATGGCGCGCCCAGTGGCACGCCGGTCGGCCACGGCCATACTTATTCGGCTCACCCGGTCAGCGCGGCCGTCGGCCTGGAAGTCCTGCGTCTGTACCACGAGGGTGGGATACTGGCCAATGGCGTCGCAATGGAACCGACGTTCTCGGCTGGCTTGAAAGACCTGGTGTCGCATCCGCTGGTGGGCGAGGCTCGCAGCCGTGGCCTGCTGGGCGCGCTTGAACTGGTTGCCGACAAGACCACCAAGCGCCAGTTCGATCCGGCACTTCGACTGCACGAGCGGATCTCCACAGCAGCCTACGCCGAAGGTTTGATCTTCCGTGCTTTCGGCGACAGCATTCTGGGATTCGCGCCGGCGCTGAACTACACCGACGACAACTTTGCACAGATGTTCAGCCGCCTGCGCAAGATTCTGGACACGGTGCTGGCCCAGCCTGAGGTGCGCCAGGCCGTCGCCTGAGGTCGCGCGGTGTCCATGCTGATGGCGTGAGACACGGCGGGCTTCACAGGTAGTCCCTGTTTTGGCGGGGGACTCACTCGCTCTTCATGACATACATACGGCCCTTGCACGCTTAGCCATGCAAGGGCCGTATGTCGTTCAGGCTGCTGCTGTCGCACAATGGTGCAGCTGGCCAGGCGACTTGTTCAGGAATGGTGCAAGCGGGGCGATGCGCATGCTGCCTCGACGCTTGTATGTCGTGCTGTGCCGTGGTGGGACGACCTTGTTCCCCTACGGCATGGATGTTGCATGATCGAAAGACCGTTACGCGTGTTCCCTGTGCATGCCCGTTCGTAAGTTCGTTCGTAAGTCCGTCCGTATGTCCATCCGTGCTGTTCAGCACCCAAGGCATCTATCCCGGATCATGGAACTCAGCTACTCGACCGCCACTGTTGAACGCAGCCGTCGCTTCGACTACTGGAGCGACGTGGTCTGCCAGCACTTCATTCCGGCGGCCAGCCGGGTTTCCCAGCACACGGATTTCGACGCACGTTTTTCAGTGCGGGCGCTAGGCGGTCTCATGCTCGCCGAGATGAAGTCACCGCGCCATTTCTGGGAACGCGACGCTGAGCACTTGCGTACCGGCCCCAACGAAGACTTCATGCTCAGCCTGATGGTCTCGGGCATCGGCCACCTGTCGCAGTGCGGCCGCAACGTCACGCAGCGTGCGGGCGATCTGGTGCTCTATGACGCCGCCCATGCCTTCTCGTTCGATCTCGCGCCCGAGTCCACCTTGCTGCTGCGCATTCCGCGCAAGCAGTTGCTGCTTCGGGTGCCCGAGGCCGGTCGCCTGACCGCCACGCGCCTGGCCGAGAGCCTGCCGATCGCCACCTTGCTGGGCTGCATGATCCGCCAGGCTGCCGTGCTCGACCTGAGCCTGCATCCGGTCGCGCAGGCGCGCTTTGCCAGTTCGCTGCTCGACATGCTGGCCGCCGCGCTGCAATTGCAGCTCGATGGCCTGGGGCATGCGTCTTCGTCGCATGAGAGCGTGTTTCAGCGTGCGCGCGAGTTCATTGCCGCCCATCTCGACGACGCCGATCTGGACGTCGAGCGCATTGCGGCGGCACATCATGTGTCGACGCGGACCCTGACGCGGATATTCGCCGAGCACGGCACTACACCAACCCAGACCTTGTGGAAGCAACGGCTGGAGGCCAGCCACTGCGCGCTGGCCGAGGGGCGGGTCAAGCAGGTCACGCAGGCCGCCTTCCAGTGCGGCTTCAGCGACCTGTCGCACTTCTGCCGAGCCTTCAAGAAGGCCTACGGCGTCACGCCGCACACCCTGCTGCGCAACGACTGATCCCTGAAATCCTGGTGCACCGACGTTCCCTGAACGTCGCTGGTCACGCCCGCGCGGCGCGCGTGTGCCCGCTCATCCACTTTATCTAGACCAATGGCGGGCACAGGCCAACCGCCTGGCGTGCACAGACAAGCCACCACGGTAATGCCCCTCTATCGTTGAACTGCTGCAGCCCTATCCACTCAACGAAGAGGCCTTGTACATGCCCAACCCGGATCTGCACTATCTCGAATTGCTGGAAGTCGGCCGCCTGATTCAAGCCAGGGAATTGTCGTCGCGGGATGTGACCCGTGCGCAGCTGGATCGCATCGCGGACCTGGACGGCAAGTTGAAGAGCTATGCCACCTTGATGGCCGACAGTGCCCTGGCCGATGCCGCGCTGGCCGACGACGAGATCGCCAAGGGCCAGACCCGCGGCCCGCTGCACGGCGTGCCGATCGGCATCAAAGACTTGTGCTGGACTACGGGCGTGCCGACCGCCGCGGGCATGCCGCTCTTGAAGGATTTCGTGCCCACCGAGAATGCCACCGTGGTCGACAAGCTGCGCCATGCAGGCGCGGTGATCCTCGGTAAGCTGCAACTGACCGAAAGCGCCTACGCCGACCACCACCCCTCGATCTCGCCGCCGATCAACCCCTGGAACGCCGCGCACTGGACTGGTGTCTCGTCAAGCGGCTCGGGCGTCGCCACTGCCGCCGGCCTTTGCTACGGGTCTTTGGGCAGCGACACCGGTGGGTCAATCCGTTTCCCGTCCGCCGCCAATGGCCTGACCGGCATCAAGCCAACTTGGGGCCGGGTCAGTCGTTATGGTGTGTTCGAACTTGCTGCCACCCTTGATCACATCGGCCCGATGACACGCTGCGCGGCCGATGCGGGCGCGATGCTCGGTGTGATCGCAGGCGCCGATCCCAATGACCCGACCGCCAGCCTCGCGCCGGTGCCCGATTACCTTGCGACCATGAAGCAAGGATTGAAGGGCTTGCGCATCGGCATTGCCCCGAGCTGGGCGCCGGAAGGGGTGGATGCGGCTACCCGCGAGGTGCTGGACGCGGCGATCCAGATCGTCACCTCGCTGGGCGGCGATGTGCGCGAGATCAGCTTCCCCGATCCTTCGCAGGTGATCGACGACTGGTTCCCCTTGTGCGGCATGGAAGCAGCTGTCGTGCACGAGAAAAACTACCCGGCACACAAAGACCAATACGGTCCGGGTCTGGCCGGCGTGATCGAACTCGGCCTGGCGCAGCGCGGCGTGGATTATCAGAAAATTGTGCTGCACAGGCTCGACTTCAGCGGTCGGGTGCGGGCGTTGTTCGAAGAGATCGACTTGCTGCTGATCCCCGCCACCGGCGTGGCTTCGCCCACTGTCGCACGCATGGCCACCATGGGGGTCGACGCTGACCTGATGTACGCGATGCTTCGCTACACCTGCCCCTTCGACATGAGCGGCAGTCCGACCATCACCTTGCCCGGCGGCTTCACCGAGGCCGGCACCCCGATCGCTTTCCAGTTCGTGTCCCGTCACTTCGAGGAAGCGCTGCTGGTGCGCGCCGGCTGGGACTTCCAGCAAGCCACCGACTGGCACTTGAAACACCCCGCGATCTGAGCGTCCCGGCGCGCGCATTGGCGCCGGACTTCCGCTGTTTTTGCCCGCAGTTTCCCCGCTGTTTTCTTCTATCCATCGTCGGTGCATGCCGCACTGGGAGCTCATCATGAAACTTCGGAACACCTTGTTGTCGGTGGCCTGCGCCGTTACTGCAGCTGCCTTCTCGGGCAGCGCGCTGGCGGCCGACACCTTGAAGGTCGGCCTGCTGGAAGACGTGTCGGGCGACCTGGCCTTCATGGGCAAACCCAAGCTCAACGGCTCGCAGCTGGCCGTCGAAGAAATCAACAAGGCGGGCGGCATCCTGGGCCGGCAGGTAGAGCTGATCCATCTCGACCCGCAGGGCGATAACGCGCGCTACCAGGAGTTTTCGCGCCGCCTGTTGAACCGCGACAAGGTGGACGTGCTGATCGGTGGCATCACCTCGGCGTCACGCGAGGCGGTGCGGCCCATCGTCGATCGCACCCAGACGCCGTACTTCTATACCAACCAATACGAGGGCGGTGTCTGCGACGCCAACATGTTCAGCGTCGGTGCGGTGCCCGAGCAGCAGTTTTCCACGCTGATTCCCTACATGATGGAAACCTTCGGCAAGAAGGTCTACGTGGTCGCGGCCGACTACAACTTCGGTCAGATCTCGGCCGAATGGAACCGCCAGATCGTGAAAGAAAAGGGCGGCACGGTGGTTGGCGAGGAGTTCATCCCGCTGGGCGTGTCGCAGTTCGCGCAAACCATTCAGAACATCCAGAAGGCCAAGCCAGACTGGATTTTGACCATCAACGTCGGCGCCGCGCAAGACTCCTTCTTCGAGCAGGCCGCGGCTGCCAAGCTCAACCTGCCGATGGGCTCGTCGATCAAGGTGATGCTGGGCTTCGAGCACAAGCGCTTTGCCCCGCCCGCGCTGAACCGCATGCACGCCACCGCCAACTGGTTCGAGGAAATCGACCCGCCGGCCGCCACCGATTTCAAGAAGCGCTGGCACGCCAAATTTCCGAATGAGCCCTACATCAACGACATGGGCCAGAACGCCTATGTGGCGCTGTACATGTACAAGGAGATCGTCGAGCGCGCCAAGTCCACCAAGCTGGCCGACATGCGCAAGGTGGTGGCAGCGGGCGACGTCTGCATCGATGCGCCTGAAGGCAAGGTCTGCATGGACCCGAAAAGCCAGCACAGTTCCCACAACATGAGCCTGATCTCGGTGGACGAGAAGCACGCGGTCAAGGTGGTGAAGGACTATGGCGTGATCAAGCCCTACTGGCTCGAGCAGATTGGTTGTGACCTGACCAAGAAGAACGATCGCAAGCAGTACACCCCGACCGATCTGCCGAAGACTTGAGTCCTCCGCCTGCCGCGCGGCCCCATTCGCGGGGGCGCGGCAGGCGGCAAGCATGCCGGCGTCCGAGCCGCCATGTTCACTTTGTCGCAGGGGGCCATGTGTTTGCAGAAATCTTTTCCTTCGCCTACCAGTTCGCAGATGTGTTTGCGTTCCTGATTCTGTCGGCGGCCGGCCTGGCCATCGTCTTCGGCATGATGGGCGTGATCAACATGGCACATGGCGAATTCATCATGTGCGGGGCCTATGTCACCGTCGCCCTGGTGCACGCCGGTCTGCCGCTGCCGCTGGCACAGCTGTGCGCCACGGCAGTCGCCGGGGCGATCGGGGTGGTGCTGGAATGGTCGCTGGTGCGCAAGCTCTACAAGCGTCCGCTGGATTCCCTGCTTGCCACCTGGGGGCTCAGCCTGATCGTCACCCAAGGCATGTTGATCCTGGTGGGCTCGTCCTCGGCCGGCATCGGCACGCCGGCCGGCAGCTTCACGGTAGGGGCGTACACCTTCTCGATCTACCGCATGGTCTTGTTTGCCTGCGCGATTGCGGTGCTGGGCGTCGTCTACCTGATCTTCATGCGCACGCGTTTCGGCGTGCATGCCCGCGCCACCATGCAGAACGCCGGTATCGCACAAGCCACCGGCGTGCGCGTGGGGCGCGTGTATGCGACGAGTTTCGGCATAGGCACTGCACTGGCGGGTTTTTGCGGCGCGATGTATGCGCCGACCATGACACTGATTCCCACCATGGGCGCGGGTTTCATCGTCGAGAGCTTCGTGACCGTGGTGGTGGGCGGCGCCAATGTGCTGCTTGGTACCGCGCCCGCCGGCATCTTGCTGGCGACCGTGCGCACTGCGCTCAATAGCTGGGGCGGGCAGATCGTCGGCCAGATCGGCATGCTGGTCGCCGTGATTCTGGTCATCCGGATATTGCCTGCCGGCCTGTCGGGGGTGATGGCCAGGCGCACGCGTTGACTGCTGCGCAAATTCTGGCTTGCTCAAATTTCAGTTCGTCGATGCAGGCCTGACCTTCCTGTTTTCCGGAGCACACGTATGTCCTCGAGCACGTTCTCGCGCACGTTTTCGCTCATCAATGGACCGCAAACGCTGGGCAACAGCCGCAGGTTCTGGCTGGCCTTCCTGCTTGTCCTTGCTGCGGTACTGATCTATCCCGTGTTCGCCGAGTCCTACGACGTCGGCAACATGGCCTACCTGCTGATCTGGGTGTTCATGGCCATGGGCCTGTGCCTGGTGTGGGGCTACGGCGGCATGCTGTCCTTCGGCCAGACCTTCTTCTTCGGCATTGCGGGTTACGGATACGGCGTGCTCGCCATCAACTTCGGTGGGGAAGGGCTGACCACCTTCGCGGCCTTGTTGCTGGCGGTGGGGCTGTCCGCGCTTGCCGCACTGGTCCTGGGTTACTTCGTGATCTGGGGGCAGGTTGCCGGGGTGTTCTTCGGCATCGTCACCTTGTCCGCCACGCTGGTGCTGGCCTTCTTTCTGGGGCAGACCGCAGGTCCTGAATGGCATATCGGCGAGGCCCGCCTGAACGGCTTCAACGGCATGAAGGACATGCAGCCGCTGAACCTTCCCTGGAATGGCGAGGCGTTCTACTTCGAAGGCACCTCGTTGTATTACCTGGTCATCGGCTTGATTCTTGTCGTCTATGTCGGCCTGCGGGTTCTGCTCAATTCGCGGTTTGGCAATGTGGTCGTTGCGTCGCGTGAAGACCCACAGCGCGCCGAACTGCTGGGCTACGACGTGCGCAAGTACCAACTGGGGACCTTTGTGATCGGCTCGGCGCTGGCTGGCCTGACCGGCGCCTTGTACACCTCGTGGGGCCAGTTCATCACACCTGCCAGCATCGGCTTGCCGGCGGCTGCGATGCCGATTGTCTGGGTGGCGTTTTCCGGCCGCAGCGACATCACCGCCACGCTGGTCGGCTCTTTCCTGGTCTTGTGGGCCTTCCAGGCCATCACGGTTTACAGCCAGCAGATCGCGCTGATCCTGATGGGCGCGATGCTCCTGGCGTCAGTGATCATTGCGCCGCAAGGCTTCGTGATCGGCATGGTGCGCGCGGTCCGGCGCGTGGTTGGTGGGCGGCGTGCGGGGGTTGGGGGTGCTGCAGGTGCCTCAAGTGGCTCGGTCGCGGAAGGAGGCAAACCATGAGCATTATTTTGCAGACGGCCGGCCTGTCGAAGCGCTTCGGCGGCCACGCGGCCGTGTCCGATGTGGACCTGGCCATTGCCCAGGGCGAGCTGCATTGCCTGATCGGTCCCAACGGCGCAGGCAAGAGCACCTTGTTCAAGCTGATCGTGGGCACCCATGAGGCCACGGCCGGCAGCATTTCCTTCATGGGCGAAGATGTGACCGCCAAGCGCCCCTATCAGCGGGTGCGGCGCGGCATGAGCATCAAGATGCAGGCGCCCAGCGTGTTCAAGGAATTGCCGGTGCGCCAGAACATCCACATCGCGCTGCAGCATCACACGTCCCGGTCCGAGCTCGCCCGCGAGGAAGACCGGCTGCTCGACTTGCTGGATCTGTCGGCCGACGCGAACAAGCCTGCCGGCGAGCTGGCACACGGCCAGCAGCAGTGGCTGGAGATCGGCATGGCCTTGGCCTTGAAGCCCGCCTTGTTGTTGATGGACGAGCCGACGGCAGGGCTGTCCCCGGAAGAGACCTTCAAGACCGGCGAGCTGATCATGAAGCTCAACGCGGAGGGCATGACCGTATTGGTGGTCGAACACGACATGGCCTTCATTCGTCAGATTGCCACGCGGGTCACCGTGCTGCACCTGGGCAAGGTGTTCGCCGCCGGTCCGATCAGCGAGGTCATCGCAGACCCGCGGGTTGCCGAAATCTATCTGGGAAAGACCCATGATCACTGAGATATCGAGCGACGTCGCCATCGACATGGCGATTGCCCATCCCGACCCGATTCTCGATGTCTCGGGCCTGCGTGCGCACTACGGTGCGACGCCGATTCTTCAGGGCGTGGACATGCGGATCGGCAAAGGAGAAATCGTCAGCCTGATCGGCCGCAACGGCGTGGGCAAGACCACCACCATGCGTTGCCTGATCGGCCAGTTGCGGGCACGCGGCGGCAGCATTGTGCTTGACGGCCGCGACATCACCACGCTGTCCAGCGATGCCCGGGCGCGGCTTGGCATCGGCTACGTGCCGCAAGGCCGGGATGTATTCCCGCGCATGACGGTGGCTGAGAACCTGCTGGTGGGTGAGCTCGTCGGCGGCAAGCATGGCCGCAAATTGCTCGATCTGGTCTACACCTACTTCCCTCGACTGGCTGAACGTCGCCACCAGCAGGCTGGGACCATGTCCGGCGGCGAGCAACAGCAGCTGGCCATTGGCCGCGCCTTGGTGGGCAACCCCATGCTGATGCTGCTCGACGAACCCTCGGAAGGCATTCAGCCCTCGATCGTGCAATTGATCTGCGACGTACTGCGCAGCACCCGCCGCGATCTTGGCACCACGATCGTCTTTGTCGAGCAGAACCTCGACACCATCCTTGATGTCAGCGAACGCTGTTATGTGATGGAAAAGGGCCGCGTGGTCGGACAGATAGATGCCGGGAAGGTGACGGCGCAGGCGGTGCGCGAGCATCTGATGATCTGACCCGATCGCCCCTCCCGATTCGACCATCTGATTCGATACCCCAGGAGCAACACATGGAATGGCTGAGCACGTCGATCATGGGCACCCGCGGTGAAGGCCGCCATCACACGCCGACCACCCACGCGCTGACCGAGGCCCGGCAGGGCACTTTTCACTACACCATCGGCCCGTATTCCGAGCCGGTGATGCACATCAAGCCGGGCGACCGGGTCATCGTCGATACCCGCGACGCCTTCGAGGGCAAGATAAAGACCGAGCAGGATCTTCCCTCGAAAGTTCTGACGCTGCCCTTCGTGAATCCGCAGAATGGTCCGATCATGATCGAGGGCGCGGTCCCAGGCGATGTGATTGCGGTGTACATCGAGTCCATGGCGCCGCGCGGCCCCAATCCGCGTGGCACCTGCTGCATGATTTCCGATTTCGGTGCGCTGAGCGGTACGGCGTTCACTGCCTTGCTGAACGAGTCGCTGCCCGAAAAAGTGCGCAAGGTCGACCTGGACGAGCAGGGCGTTTACTGGAGCAAGCGTGTGACCTTGCCCTACAAACCGCACATCGGCACGCTGAGCTGCTCGCCCGAAATCGACTCGATCAACAGCCTGACGCCCGATCAGCACGGCGGCAACATGGATCTGCCGGACATGGGGCCTGGCAGCATTACCTACCTGCCAGTGCGCTCGGTGGGCGGGCGCTTGTTCATCGGCGATGCTCATGCATGTCAGGGCGACGGCGAGGTCTGCGGCACGGCGGTGGAATACGCCAGCGTCACCACCATTCAGGTCGACCTGATCAAAGGCTGGAACCTGCAATGGCCGCGCCTGGAAACCGCTGACATGATCATGGCCATTGGCAGCGCAAGGCCGCTCGAAGACGCCACCCGCATCGCCTACAAGGAACTGATCCTGTGGATGGAGCGCGAATATGGCTACGAGCGCTGGGACGCCTACATGATGCTGAGCCAGTGCGGCAAGGTGCGCCTGGGCAACTTTGTCGATCCCAAATACACGGTGGGCGCCGGCATTTCCAAGACCTATCTGGCTCCTTAGCCTGATACCACAGGCGTGCGCTCACTTGGCTTACGGCACGCTCTCTGGCTGCTGGAAGCTTGGCGGCGTGGCGCAAGCAGGGCATCCATCCGCGAGCCATGCTCGGTCCTGAGTCATTTGCCGCCTGCCGCAAAAGCCGGTTCAATGGAAACTCGGATGTGTGGACGGTGAGAGAAAAGATGCAAGGTTCACTTGTGTGTCTAGCCGCTGCCATGTTGCTGGCAAGCGCCGCAGGAACCGCTTTTTCGCAGACCGCCGGTGCGACTGGCAACGATGCCTGGGTGGAGCGGAATTTCGATTTCGCTGCCCCCGCCCTGAACTTCAGGGGCCTGGTTCCCAAAGATGCGAAGGTGGAAACGGTGGCCATGCCTGCGATGGCGCCCCAGACCATCGGCAATGTGAAAATCGTCGGCAAGGTGATGTCGGGAAAGCTGGGGCCGGGCAAAGGTGGGCTCCAGGTCGAGACCACCATCGTGGGATACAACCTGCAGGCGCCCGGCGCGGCGTCGCGCTTATGTGCGTTCGAGGCGCAGGCATCCGGGTACGCCACACGCGCCGCCAGCGTGACACGGGATTTGACTGAGGCGCGGCTGCTTGCGAATCAGCGTATGAAGGGCGCGCCGCAAAGCACGTCTGCGAGCTACTGTTTCTCACGCGCGAACCAGGCACTTGCCGTGCATTTCGTGGCTGGTGCGGAAGGCACGGAAACGGCCGAGGTCGCAGACGCGCGTGCGCGCCAGGTCGAGGCCTATGCAAGGTCATTCATACAAGGCATGAAATTCAGCGATGGTGCATCGCCCAGCCTTGGCCACGATCTGCAGACTGTGCCGCTTCGCATCGGCGATACGCAGACGCAACTGCGCGTACTGAACGGGTGGGACATTCCCATCAACGATTTTCGCGGATCCTTGCCCGCCGAGCTGCACCTGAGACAGCGCAAGAACGGAAAAGATGTCGGGCTGGTCTGGCTGTCTATGTTTGATGCGAAGCAAAAACCCGATCTTGACCGAGCTGGTGTTGCCATCGTGAAAGACTATTTCGGCAAGCAGTCGGCGGACGTGCAGGCGCCGGTGCTGCTGTCCAGCAAGGACGATCCTTTACTTGCGCAACGTGGCATTGCCGCGCGTACTTTCCGTTTTTCGGTGAGAAACCGGCAGGGCGTGGATGCTGGCGAGATCGATGCGACCGTCGCGTGGCGCGACGGACGCGTTCACGTGCTCACGCTGTGGTCTGCATGGAAATCGGAGGGCGGCCGGAACAGCTTCTTTTCCCGGCTGCCGGGCCTGACGGTCTATGACAGCGTGTACCAGGACGTGCTCAACAAGCTGCCTTGATGTGCCATGTCACGCCGGGCAGCGATCAGAAGCTGATGGCGCGCGCGCTCAAGTCGGCCGCGACCTCGGGCGGCCAGCCTTCTGCGTACTCATACGAAAACACGCGGCCCACGAGGCCTTGGAAAACCTGTTCGTCCAGTTGCCAGGGCAGGGACTGGCCAGCGCCGATGCAGTCAGCCTCAGCCTCGCGGTAGCGTCGTTCCTTCTGCGCCAGATCGTCAGGGTCGCTGCTGGCGATTTCGCTACGGTGGTAGAAGCCCGCGTTCCACCGGGTAATGGTGGGCAGCAACAAGTCGAAGGGCTCGACGTTGTAAGGCGCTTGGGCCATCACCGCATCTCGGTCGGCAAAGCGCACGAAGTAATCCGCACCGCCGTTCAGGATCAGGTGCTGTGCGGTGGCGCGGTCGCATTCAGGTTGTGACGCAATCCATGCCAGGACATCGAGGCCCGCATCCCAGTTCCAGTCGATGGCAACCTGGTGCCAGTCAGCAGGGGAGTGCGTCTTGAGCCATGTCACCAGGGTGTGTTCGTGTGCTTGCATGGAGACCTGTGGGGTGGCGCGTGGTGGGATGTGTCGTGCGGTCCGCCGCGGCCGGACATGGTCGCGGCGAGCGCATTTCATCTTTTGTTTTTACACCAGCCTGAAGGGCGCCCATGAAGGGCTTGCCTGCGCGCCTTACGCAGCAGGCGCAAACACACGCAAGCGATGCCCATCGGGGTCTGCCGCCGTGAAGGTAAAGCCGAAGTCCATGGCGGTGGGCGCTTGCAGAATCGTCACGCCGCGCTGCTGCCAGTCGGCATGCTTGGCGAGTACGGCTTTTTCGCTGTCGACGGTGAACGCCAATTCACTGCTGCCTGCCGGCGTGGCCGAGGCGGGTTCGACACCGTCGCGCACCCACAGGCCCAGCATCAGGCCGGGTTGAAGGGCGAACATTGCAAAGGTGGGGGACGATTCGAGTGCCGGGCTGCCAAGCAGATCGGCGTAAAACGTCTCGCTGCGGGCGGGGCTTTCGACGTAGAGCAGGACAAAGGTGGGCTGGGACATGGATGACTCCTGGCTGGGATGCGTGGACATGGCTCGCCGTGTCGGCTTGTCATGGGTTGTGAACAGGCATCCATACTGCAGGGGCACACTGACAGTTTCTGTCAGCATGGTGTTGGCTACTGCTGAGGCGCAACGCCTTCTTGTTCGCGCCACATCTTGAGCAAGCGCTGACGTCGCTGTGCATAGCGCTCATCAAGCTCCCCAATGGCCAGCAAGCGGTCTACCCGGAAGTGCCGCAAGGCCTCGCGGGTTTCGCACCAGGCGATCAGCACACGGACACGATCGAAAAACCCCAGCGCCACCGGCCAGATCCGGCGCTCGGTTTTCTGTCCAGACAGGGCGTGATAGACGATGTCGAGTTTGTGTTCCAGCCGTATCGCACGACGCAGGACAGGCAGATGGTCGTGCTGATCCGCAGGCAGGTGTGTGTGCAGGTCAGTGGGCAGGCACCTGGGGCCCGCCAAGAGTGGCGTGGCGGCCATGGCTTCCCGCAGGTCTGCCGGCAATACCGCACTGATCTTCGCCAGCGCGTTGCTGGCGGCCTGCGCCAGTTCCGGGTCGGTGTGTTGCGACACCCAGCGAATGCCAAGCGTCAGCGCATCGAGCTCCGCCGCAGAAAACATCAGCGGCGGCAGCGTGAAGCCGGGTCGCAGCACATAGCCCACGCCCGCCTCGCCCTGGATGTCCGCCCCCTGCGCCTGCAAGCTGGCGATGTCCCGGTACAGCGTACGCAGGCTGACGCCCAGGCTTTGCGCGAGCGCCGTGCCGCTGACCGGATGCCGGTGGCGGCGCAGGCACTGCATCAGATCAAGCAAGCGTTCGGCACGGGACATGGCTACGGCGACACCCGACAAAGATGCGAGACGATAAATGCAGCGCAGGGGCCGCTGCAATCATGGGCGGAATATTTTCTGCGCTGACTACGTCCGCGACCATGTGCGATTACCGGGCCCCGTGTCCTGTGCCGTCCAGGTAAGTATCCAAGCAGGGTGGTGCCACGCAAATTCGCGCCAGTCTGGCTGCTGCCAGCGCAAGCAACGCGAACGCTCTTCAGCGAAGCCAATGTCGAAGGGTGGTCTTAAGCCAAATGAAAAAGCCCAGTTCGCTTTCGCGAACTGGGCTTTTGAATGATTTTTGGCTCCCCGAACTGGACTCGAACCAGTGACCTGCGGATTAACAGTCCGTCGCTCTACCAACTGAGCTATCAGGGATCAGCCAAGAAAAAGATTATAGCAGTGAATTTTCACGACTGTCAAAGCGCGGGTTTCCAGGACTGCACGGATAAAGTGATCCAGGTACAACCTAGCTACGTATAAGGGACACCGGCGCATGAGTAACTTTGGTAAATTTTGCGTCTCACTTTCGCTTCGTCGATCAGGCCCTGCAGTTCCGCATGGCACCGACGCAAGCTTCTGACATCAGCAGGCCGCCATGATCGCGTTATCGACCCCCACCGCACGCAAGCTCGGCGCCAACATCTACGGCGACAGTCCCGAGACCCTGCTGTTTCTGAATGGTTTCGGCACCGAGCAGCGGGTCTGGCAGCACCAGGTCGAACGCTTTGCCGACGCCTTCAGCGTCATTACCTTCGACCACGTTGGCTCCGGACACTCCGATGTCGACGCCTATTCTGCCGCGCGCTACACCTCGTTGTATGACTATGCAGACGACGTCCTGGCGTTGATCGACGAACTGGCGCTCGAAGATGTCTCCCTGGTTGGTCACTCCGCAGGCGCCATGGTGGCCGCCATCGTCGCCGTGGCAGCCCCCGCGCAAGTGCGCCGCCTGGTGATGATCGGCGCCTCGCCGCGCTACCTGAACGACGGCGCCTACGTTGGCGGCTTCGACGCGGCCGCCATCCAGTCCATGCTGGGTGCGATGCAGTCCGACTATCACACCTGGGCTACCGGCTTCTCGAAGCTGGTAGCGGCCAACCCGGACCATCCGGAACTTGCCGATACCTTCAGCAACTACCTGCGATCGATGCGGCCCGATATCGCGCACGCCACGCTGAAGACCATCTTCAATTCCGACATGCGCGGCATTCTTGCGCAGATCCTGCCGCCCACCCTGGTTGTCCAGGCCGATGAAGACGTAGCGGTGCCGCGCGAAGTGGGCGAATACCTGGCCAGCCATATTCCGCGTGCCGAACTCTGTGAAATCGGTTTCACCGGCCACTTGCCGCACATGCTCGACCCGGAGGCCATCGGCAATCTGATCGAAGACTTCCTGATCCGCGAAGACACCAGGCGCAATGCCATTTGAGTCCACGCGCGCACGGCTGGATGCGCTGCGCGCATTGAGCGGTGCGGGGCTGGTGGTGGCGCTCGAATGGGCGGAGCCCGGGCGCGCGCAGATCATGATGTCGGCGCCGCCTTTGGGCGATCTGCGCCAGATTCGCCTGGCGCAACCGGCCGATGACACCGACGGCGTGGTGATGAGCGGAAGCGGGCAGGGCATGCGGATGCCGTCCGCGCTGCTGGTGCACTTCGCGGGCGGAGTGACGCGCTGGCTGGTCTTGCGCAGCGGCGTCAATACCGGCGCATTGCTGGCCTGGGGGCCAGGCAACCCCTTGCCGCATTGGATAGATCTGCCTGCTGCCGAGCTGGTTGCCGCCTTGCGCCCTGTTCTCGCATCGTCGTCGGCACTGTCGGACGACAGACCCTTGATTCGTCTGTCGGCCATCATGGCTACCTTGCCGCAAGCCATCGTGCTGGTCGATGACGACGGCGGCCCTGCGCTGGTGAACGACCCTGCGGCCGCGCTGCTGGGCGTGTCCGTGGGCGAGGTGCCCGCCGCCGATCTGCGCGAAGGTTTTCAGCGCCTGCTGGCGCAGGTCGACCCGGCCCAGAACATTCCTGCCGCCGCCGAACGCATCATCGCGTCACAGCGTGACGTTGGCGACTGGTTATGGGAACTGGACGGGGCGCAGGGTGACGTGCTGGAAAAGAAACGACCCCGCAGTTTCCGCGTCACCACCGTGGCCTTGTCCGGCGAGCGGGTCAGCGGGCGGCTGTGGGTCTTCGATGACATCACGGCCTTGCACGAGGCCGAACGTGCGCTGACCCTGCGCAACGGTGAGCTTGCCGCGCTGAACACCGAACTTGAGCAGGCCCGGCTGGTGGCCGATGCGGCCAACGCGTCGAAGTCTTCCTTCCTGGCCAACATGAGCCACGAAATCCGCACGCCAATGAACGCGGTGATCGGCCTGAGCCATCTGGCATTGAAGACCGAGCTGGACGCGCGCCAGCGGGACTACCTGAACAAGATCAAGTCCTCGGGGACGGCCTTGCTCGGGGTGCTCAACGACATTCTGGATATCTCGAAGATCGAGGCAGGCAAGCTGTCGCTGGAACATATCGACTTCGATCTGCACACGGTGCTCGAAAACCTGTCCGGCGTGATGGCGTATCGCGCCATGGAAAAGAACCTGGAACTGGTCTTCGCCTTGTCGCCACAGGCGCCGGTTGCGCTGGTAGGCGACCCGCTGCGGCTGGGCCAGATCCTGCTGAACCTGGCGACCAACGCAATCAAGTTCACCGGGCAGGGCGAGATCCTGGTGGCCATCGATGTGCTCGGCGTCACCGACAGCACCGCAAGCCTGCGTTTTTCCGTCCGCGACACCGGCATCGGCATGACGCCGGCCCAGCAGGCGGCGCTGTTCCAGCCCTTCACGCAGGCCGACAATTCCACCACGCGGCGTTTCGGTGGCACGGGCCTGGGGCTGGCGATCAGCCAGCAATTGGCGGCGATGATGGGCAGCCGCATTGCCGTGGACAGCGTACCGGGCGAAGGCAGCACCTTCTGCTTCGACATCGAGTTCGAGCGGCAACAGCATGACGGCGCGGTCTTGCTCAGTCGTCATGCCAACCTGGCCGACCGTCGCGTGCTGGTGGTCGACGACAGCCGCAGCGCCCGCGACATGCTGGTTGCCACCTTGTCCGCGTGGTCAGCACAGGCCCACGCCGCCGCATCTGGCCGTGCGGCGCTGGCGTGCATGGAAACGGCGGCCGATCAGGGCCAGCCATTCGAGCTGGTGTTGGTCGATTGGCGCATGCCGGACATGGACGGCATCGAGCTGATTCGCGCCATTCGCCAGGATGCCCGCCTGGGCACGCCGCGCATCTTCTTGCTGTCCAGCTATGGCCGTGAAGATGTGGTCAGCGCAGCCGATGCCTTGGCCGTGGATGCCTTGCTGATCAAGCCGATTGATGCGTCTGTCCTGTTCAACGCGGTGCAGGCGATCACGCTGGGCAACACGGCCCACGCCTTGCCTTTGCGCGCACGGGCGCCGGCAGCCAGCGCAGGCGTCGAATTCGCATCGCTGGCGGGCGCGCGGGTCTTGCTGGCCGAAGATAACGACATCAACCAGCAGATCGCCGTGGCCTTGCTGGCAGAGCTCGGCATCGACACCGACGTGGCCGAAAGCGGGCGGGTAGCCGTGGCCAAGGCTCTTGCGCCGGGCGCACGCTACGACGCCGTGCTGATGGACTTGCAGATGCCGGACATGGACGGCCTGGAAGCCACGCGACTGATACGCGCGCAGCGTGCTGCCGAGGTCTTGCCGATCATCGCCATGACTGCGCATGCGATGGAAAGCGAGCGCCAGCGCTGTCTGGATGCCGGCATGAACGACCATGTGTCGAAGCCGGTCGCCCCGACTGTGCTGGCGCGTACCCTGTTGCGCTGGATTGGCGCACGGCTGCCAGCATCCCACGCGGATTCGGTCATGGCCGCGCCGCCGGATTCTGCACAGGCGCCGGCTGCCTTGCCTGCCGTGTCGACACGCGAGCACGTGCTTGCTCGCGTGGGCGGCGACCATGCGCTGCTGGATCGGCTGTTGAGCCAGTTCACGCAGCAATACGCCAGCTTGGCCGCGGAGTTCGACAGCTTGCTGACCACGGGACGCAGTCCTGACGCCGCGCAATTGGCGCACAGTGTGCGCGGCGTTGCCGCAAACCTGGGCCTGGATGCCTTGGCCACAGCCGCAAGCGAAGCCGAGCGGCAATTTTCGGCGCCCACGCGCGCAGGTGACGCCGCCTGTTTGCAGTCGCTGACGCAGGCGCTTGCCGACGCCTTGGCGGTGGCGGCGTCGTGGCAAGTCAGCGCTGCTGCGGCAACACCTGCCGCACCCGCATCGGTTGCACCGCCGGACGCGCCGCGCATTCTGGTGGTCGATGACGAGTCCATCAACATCGCCATCTTGACCGGCGCGCTGGGCAACAGCTATTCGATCATCCCGGCGCGCAGCGGCCAGCAGGCGTTGACCTTGGCGGTAGAGCAGCGTCCCGACCTGATTCTGCTCGACGTGTTGATGCCCGGGATGGATGGCTACGAGGTCTGCCGTCAACTCAAGGCCAGCGTCGACACCCGCGACATTCCGGTGATCTTTGTCACCGCCCTGAGCGATGGGCAGGCCGAGGCCTTTGGCCTGGAGCTGGGCGCCGTCGACTACCTGACCAAGCCGGTGCAGTCGGCCATCGTGCGGGCCCGTGTACACAACCACCTTGAACTCAAGCATGCGCGCGACAGCTTGTCGCGGCAGGTCATGGTCGATGGACTGACCGGCATTGCCAATCGTCGTCGTTTCGATCAGGTGCTGGCTGTCGAGACCCGCCGCATGCGCCGCAGCGGTCTGCCGCTGTCGGTGATCATGATCGATGTCGACCATTTCAAGCGCTACAACGACCGTTATGGCCATGGTGCGGGTGACGTCTGTCTGCAATCCGTCGCGCTGGCGATTGCGGGATCGCTGCGCGATCAGACCGATTGTGCTGCGCGCTATGGTGGTGAGGAATTCGGCTGCATCCTGCCCGACACCGGCGCCATCGATGCGCAGATGATTGCCGAGCGCATTCGTACTGCCGTGCACGCCCTGAACCTGGCGCACGAGGATTCACCCACCAGCAGCCGCGTCACGATCAGCCTGGGGGTGGCAAGCCTGGCGTACCTGGCGCAGGCGATACCCGCGCGCGAGTCCGACGCCGCCAGGCAGGCCGATGCCGCAATCGGAACCACGCTTGTCGCCTCGGCTGACGAGCAGTTGTACGAGGCCAAACGCCGGGGTCGTGATCGCGTGGTGATCGCCAGCTTGCCGGTGGGGCTTGTCTGAGGGAAAGTCCGCATTATTCTGTCGGGTCGCCGCGAGCGGATTCTGAGATGCTTTCGCACCATTTGCGCAGGTTTTTTCTGCGTGGTCTGCACAGGCGACCGCAAAACAGCCTGGCGTCCGCCATGCACACCCGCTCCCCGGCGCCTGATTTTCCGGCGTCGTATTCGATTCAGGACTCTTCTTTCATGAAACGCTCCGTCTTTCCTTCCCTTCTTCCTTTGGCACTGGTCATCTCCATGTATTCGAGTCAAGGTTTCGCGCAGCAGGCTGCCGCGCGCGACGAGTTCTTCTGGTTGGGCGAAATGAACAAGGCCACGACCGTGATCAACACGGACGAAGGCTTGCTCGACAAGGCGATTGCGCCGCGCATGGCAGCGGGTGTGGCCAAGGTCATCAACGACGGCAACCAGCCCGGCGGCAAACGGCCCACCATCGTCATCAACTTCGAGCCGCTGCTGATTGCCGCAGCCGGCCCTGAAATCACCTTGCTGCATGCCGGCCGATCCAGCCAGGACATGCACGCCACCTACCGCGCCGCCATCTTGCGCGACGACATGCTGAACCTGGCCGACCAGCTGAACAAGACCGCCGGTTCGCTGGTGCAGCTCGCCGCCAAGCACCGCGACACCGCCGTCCCCAACTACACCAACGGCGTGGCCGCGCAGCCCAACAGCTATGGCCACTACCTGCTGGGCCATGCCGCCGGCCTGGACCGCGACGCGCAGCGCATCCGCGAGGCCTACGCCCGCGTGGACCGCTCGGCCATGGGCACCACCGTGTTGAACGGCACCAGCTGGCCGCTCAACCGCACCCGCATGGCCGACTACCTGGGCTTCGCTGCCACGGTCGACAATGCCTACGACGCCGCGCAGATTTCTTCCGTTGACGAGCCCGTCGAAGTCGGCGCCATCGTGACCAGCATCGGCCTGCACACCGGTCACTTCATCCAGGACCTGATGACCCAATACGCCCAGCCGCGTCCGTGGATTCTGCTGGCCGAAGGCGGCGCCAATACCTACGTGTCAAGCGCCATGCCGCAAAAGCGCAACCCCGGCCTGCTGATCTCCACCCGTGGCGAAGCATCGACGGCCGTGTCGCTGGCGCAAGGCGTGGTCATCATGGCGCACAACATCACCCCGGGCATGGAAGATCCCAAGAAGACCAAGGCCAACAGCGCCATGGTCAACAGCGCGATCACCGCACTGAAGGGCTGGGATCAGATCCTGAACGCGATGGTCATCAATCCGGAACGCGCACTGGAAGAACTCAACAGCGACTGGACCGCATCGCAGGAACTGGCCGATGTACTGATGCGCAAATACAAGCTGCCCTTCCGCGTCGGACACCACTTCGCGTCTGAGGTCGTCGGTTACGCCAAGCAGCAGAACATCAAGCCGCTGGACTTCCCGTACGCCGAAGCCAAGCGCATCTACGCCGAGACCATCAAGCACGACACCTCGGGCGGCAACTACGCAGCCGAGCTGCCGATGGACGAAGCCGAGTTCCGCGCCACACTGGACCCGATCGCCATCATCAAGAACCGCGCGTCTGCAGGCGGCCCGCAGCCGGCCGAGATGGACCGCATGCTGAAGGCGTCCAACCAGAAGCTGGCCGACCAGGCCACCTGGATTGCCGAGAAGCGCAGCCGCATCGATTCGTCGCTGGCCAAGCTGGACACCGACTTCAAGAAGTTGCTGCCGGAAGCGCAGGCGAAGTAAGCGCGGTGTCTCAGGCAGTGCCAGCGTGAGTGGCACTGCTTGATGATTGGGCAAGGAGGTGAGGGGATGTTGCCCGTTCGACAAGCAAGGTTCTGAAGCATCCCGCCACCACCCGGAACGAAAAAAGCCCAGGTCATTTCTGACCTGGGCTTTTTTGAATTCTGGCTCCCCGAACTGGACTCGAACCAGTGACCTGCGGATTAACAGTCCGTCGCTCTACCAACTGAGCTATCAGGGAATAATCTTGTCGAACTTGATCTTTCTAACTTGGTTTTTCTGCTTTATTTAAAAAGCAGTTCTAAACCTGCTTTTCATTATAAGCATTTAAAAAGCCCAGGCTGACTAAGCCCTGGGCTTTTTCTGAGCTGCGCGGTTTGCTGCGCAACCCATTAATGTCGACTTTGCTGTCGGATCTTGCTGAATTCTTGGCTCCCCGAACTGGACTCGAACCAGTGACCTGCGGATTAACAGTCCGTCGCTCTACCAACTGAGCTATCAGGGAATTGAGACAAACATTATAGCTAGTCTATCAATCGTGTGCAAATCGAAGCAGGCTGTTTTTGCTTGATTCGCACACGATTTGTGCAGGCCGAGGATCAGTCCTTCAGCACATCGGCAATCGCGTCGACCACCGCATCGATATTCTTGTTGTTCAGCGCGGCCACGCAGATGCGACCGGTGCCAATCGCATAGATGCCGTGCTTTTCGCGCAGCACGTCGACTTGCGCGGACGTCAGGCCCGAATACGAGAACATGCCGCGCTGCGCCAGCACGAAGCTGAAGTCGCGCTGCACACCGCGCGCACGCAGCTTTTCGACCAGTGCGGTGCGCATGGCGCGGATGCGGTCACGCATCTCGCCCAGTTCGTCTTCCCATTCCAGACGCAGGGCAGGGGTGCTCAGGATGGTGGCGACGACCGTGCCGCCGTGGGTCGGCGGGTTCGAGTAGTTGGTGCGGATCACGCGCTTCAACTGACTCAGCACCTTCGGGGTCTCTTCGCCGTTGGCGGTGACGATGGTCAGCGCGCCGACGCGCTCGCCATACAGCGAGAAGGACTTCGAGAACGAGGAGCTGACCAGGAAGGACAAGCCCGACGCGGCGAACTGGCGCACGGCGAAGGCGTCGGCGTCGATGCCGTCACCGAAGCCCTGGTAGGCGATGTCCAGGAAGGGGACCAGGCCACGTGCCTTGATCACTTCCACGACCTTGGCCCACTGCTCGGCCGACAGGTCCACGCCCGTCGGGTTGTGGCAGCAGGCGTGCAGCACGACGATGGTGCCTTCAGGGTAGCTGTTCAGGCTGGCAAGCATGCCTTCGGGGTCGATGCCATGGGTGGCGGCATCGTAATAGCGGTAGTTGACGACTTCGAAGCCGGCGTTCTCGAACAGCGCGCGGTGGTTTTCCCAGCTGGGGTCGCTGATGGCAACCTTGGCATTCGGCAGCAGGCGCTTCAGATAGTCGGCGCCGATCTTCAGTGCGCCGGTGCCGCCCAGGGCTTGCGCAGTGACCAGGCGCTTTTCCGTGATCAGCGGCGACGATTCCGTGAACAGCAGCTTCTGCACGGCCTGGTTGTAGCCGACGATGCCGTCGATCGGCAGGTAGCCGCGGGCGCTGGCTGCTTCCAGGCGCGCCACTTCGGCGTTGCGTACGGCTTTCAGCAGCGGAATTCGACCTTCGTCATTGAAGTACACGCCCACACCAAGATTGACCTTGGTCGTGCGGGGATCCGCGTTGAATTGTTCATTCAGACCCAGAATCGGGTCACGGGGAGCCATTTCCACATTGGCGAAGAGCGAAGTCATGAGCGTGCGTCCCTTGGGGTTTCGCGTGAGTTGATGCTGCTCTATCTATATAGAGACAACACGAAGGCGCTGCAAAGATGCGGGCACAAGGTTCGGGCTTGTATCGGTGCTGTTGCAGTCATTCCATCGCTATCTGGAACTTGTAGACCGACTGAACTTGCAAAACAGACAACTGCCCTACATCTGTGCTGCTGGCGCCGGGACCCTGACCCTTTGTCAGGGGCACTCCGATGCCGGCCGTTGGCAACTCTTGAGTCTACCATGCAGACAGCCCCCTCCGATCTAGACACCGCAACCTCAGCCCCCGTGGAAGCTAAGCCGCAATTGATCAATGGCGGCGTGGCTGCGCCCGGTTTTCTCAAGTACGAAAACAGTCCGTTCGAGCTCTATCAACCTTACCCGCCGGCGGGCGATCAGCCCACGGCAATCGAAGGGCTGGTTGACGGCATACGTGACGGCCTGATGTACCAGACCCTGCTGGGCGTGACTGGCTCGGGCAAGACCTTCACCATGGCCAATGTGATCGCCCAATTGGGCCGACCCGCCCTGGTGCTGGCGCCGAACAAGACCCTGGCTGCGCAGCTGTATGCCGAAATGCGCGAGTTCTTCCCGCGCAATGCGGTCGAGTACTTCGTGTCCTACTACGATTACTACCAGCCTGAGGCGTACGTGCCGACGCGCGACTTGTTCATCGAGAAGGACTCGTCGATCAACGAGCACATCGAGCAGATGCGCCTGTCGGCCACCAAGAGCCTGCTGGAGCGGCGCGACACCATCATCGTGGGCAGCGTGTCCTGCATCTACGGTATCGGCAACCCCAGTGACTACCACGCGATGGTGCTGGTGCTGCGCAGTGGCGACCGTATCGGCCAGCGCGACCTGATCGCGCGCCTGGTGGCCATGCAGTACACCCGCAACGACGCGGACTTCACACGGGGTGTGTTCCGGGTGCGCGGTGAAACCATCGACATCTTCCCCGCCGAACATGCGGAACTCGCCTTGCGGGTGACCCTGTTCGACGACGAACTGGAAACCCTGGAACTGTTCGATCCGCTAACGGGCAAGGTGCGCCAGAAGATCCCGCGTTTCACGGTCTACCCCAAGTCGCACTACGTGACGCCGCGCGACACCGTCGTGCGTGCCATCGACAACATCAAGGCCGAGTTGCGCGACCGCGTGAAGGTCTTCGTCAACGACGGCAAGCTGGTGGAAGCCCAGCGGCTGGAACAGCGCACCCGTTTCGACCTGGAAATGCTGCAGGAACTGGGCTTCTGCAAGGGCATCGAGAATTACTCCCGCCACTTGTCGGGTGCCCAGCCGGGTGAGCCGCCGCCGACTTTGATCGACTACCTGCCGCAGGATGCGTTGATCTTCGTGGACGAAAGCCACGTCACCATGGGCCAGATCGGCGGCATGTACCGCGGTGACCGCTCGCGCAAGGAAACGCTGGTGACCTACGGCTTCCGTCTGCCGTCGGCCATGGACAACCGGCCCTTGAAGTTCGAGGAATACGAGGGCAAGGCGCGCCAGTCGGTGTTCGTGTCGGCCACGCCTGCAGCTTATGAGCAGACCCATTCCGACAATGTGGTCGAGCAGGTGGTGCGTCCGACCGGCCTGGTTGATCCGATCGTCGAAGTGCGGCCGGCCGGTTTCCAGGTCGATGATGTGCTGGGCGAAATCCATCAGCGGGTGGCGGTGGGCGACCGGGTGCTGGTCACCACGCTGACCAAACGCATGGCGGAAGACCTGACCGACTTCCTGGCCGATCACGGCGTGAAGGTGCGCTACCTGCACTCCGATATCGACACGGTCGAACGGGTGGAAATCATCCGGGATCTGCGTCTGGGCACCTTCGACGTGCTGGTGGGGATCAACTTGCTGCGCGAGGGCCTGGATATCCCCGAGGTCTCGCTGGTGGCGATTCTGGACGCCGACAAGGAAGGTTTCCTGCGTTCAGAACGAAGCCTGATCCAGACCATCGGCCGGGCAGCGCGAAACATCAACGGCCGGGCCATCCTGTATGCGGACCGCATCACGGCATCGATGCGTCTGGCAATCGACGAGACGGCCCGCCGCCGCGAGAAGCAGACGCAGTTCAACCTGGAGCATGGCATCACGCCGCGCGGGGTCAACAAGCAGGTGCGCGATCTGATTGACGGCGTCTATGCGCCGTCTGGCGACCAGGAAGCCAGCAAGGCGTCGGAAGACGCGCTGCGCATGGAGGCCATGGGTGAGAAGCAGTTGGCCAAAGAGATCAAGCGGCTGGAGAAGGCCATGCTGGATCACGCGAAGAACCTCGAGTTCGAGCAGGCCGCCAAGGCGCGCGACCAATTGGCCAAGCTCAAGGAGCACGTGTTCGGCGCGTCTGGCACCTCGTGATGCTTTTTTTGGGGTTTTTTGGAACCGCCGGCGCATGTCGGCGGTCCATTGTGCAGTGCCCCTGAAAGTACGCACTGATTTGGTGCTTTATGCCCAAGCGTCGGGAATAGCACAACTCGAGAAATCATGCGTGTTTGTGTAAATCCGCATGATATTTATCTGCAAGTGTTTGATTTTATTCGAGAATCTTGGCTATATCGAAATTCGTCGAATGTAAAAAATGCTTGATCTGAGCGGGGTTTTCCCGCACACTTCTGGACATGATGACCAAGGTTCTTTTCGTGTGCATGGGCAATATCTGCCGCTCCCCGAGCGCAGAGGGCGTGTTTCGTCGTCTCGTCAAAGACGGCGGTCTGGCTGACGTAGTCTCTATGGACTCCGCGGGCACACACGCTTTTCACATCGGTGAATTGCCGGACGCGCGGGCGCAAGCTGCTGCTCGCAAACGTGGCTATGATATCTCAACGCTGGAGGCGAGGCAGATCCGTGCCGACGACTTCCGCGAGTTCGATATCATTCTGGCGATGGACTGGGACAATCTGTCGCTGATGCAGCAGCAGTGCCCCAAGCAGTATCAGCACAAGCTTATGCTGCTGATGCGCTTCGCCAACGAGTACGAGGAAGCGACCGTACCCGAGCCGTATTACGGCGGGCCGGAAGGCTTCTCCAAAGCGCTCGATTACATCGAGGACGCCTGTCAGGGTCTGCTCGAGGTAGTGCGCAAGCGCGCCACTCAGTACCAGGCAGCCTGACGTCGTTGCCAAGGTTCCGAGGGATCGGAATCTCGCCGCGTCAGCAAAGAAACACCGCGCCATGGCGCGGTGTTTTCGTTTGCGCCAGGCGCCGGCTGCGCTCCAGCCATGCCCCTTTCTTGCGCATCCATCGGTCCATACCCTAGTAAAACGTTCGGGAATTCGCTATACTTGACGAAATTAGTAAGGAATCGCCGTTACAGCCAAGCGCCCGCGAGTATACCGCCGGACGCCAGCCCCGCAGCGACGACTCCGCACCGTCAGGGAGTCCTGAATGCGACTGACTACCAAAGGTCGGTTTGCCGTAACCGCAATGATCGATCTGGCCCTCCGTCAACATGGCGGCCCGGTCACTTTGTCGGCCATCAGCCAGCGGCAGAATATTTCGCTGTCCTATCTAGAGCAATTGTTCGGCAAGTTGCGCCGGCACGAACTCGTGGACAGCATGCGTGGCCCAGGCGGCGGATATTCGCTGGCCAAGCTTGCGCGCAATGTGACTGTTGCCGACATCATCTATGCCGTCGACGAACCGCTGGACGCCACCGACTGCGCGGGCAAGCAAGATTGCACCCGTGGCAACGATGGCAAGGCCGGCAAGTGCATGACACACGAACTCTGGTCCACGCTCAACCGCAAGATGGTCGAGTACCTGGACTCTGTTTCCTTGCAGGACCTGGTTGACCAGCAGCGCATGCGCGAGCTGCACGAATCCACCAAGTCCGTGCTGGTGGATCGCCGCTGCGGCACGCAGCCCGCCGAGACTACTGCTGCGCTGTAATGCGCGCGGTCACTTTTTCGCAGGACAAGACATGAGCAAGAAGCCCGTTTATCTCGATTACTCCGCCACGACGCCCGTCGACCCCCGTGTGGTCGACAAGATGGTGCCGTGGTTGTACGAAAACTATGGCAATCCGGCATCGCGCAGCCACTCCATTGGCTGGGACGCAGAAGCCGCGGTCGAGAATGCGCGTCAGCAGGTGGCCACGCTGGTCAACGCTGACGTGCGCGAGATCGTCTGGACCTCCGGCGCCACCGAATCGAACAACCTGGCGATCAAGGGTGCGGCCAACTTCTACATCGAACGCGGCAAGCACATCATCACCGTCAAGACCGAACACAAGGCAGTGCTCGATACCTGTCGCGAACTCGAGCGCCAGGGATTCGAAGTCACCTACCTCGACGTGATGGAAAACGGCCTGCTGGACCTGGACGTGCTGCGTGCGGCCATCCGCCCGGACACGGTGCTGGTCTCGGTCATGTTCGTGAACAACGAAATCGGCGTCATCCAGGACATCCCGACCATCGGCGAAATCTGCCGCGAGAAGGGTGTGATCTTCCACGTCGATGCGGCGCAAGCCACCGGCAAGGTCGCGATCGACCTGCAGACGCTGAAAGTTGACCTGATGTCCTTCAGCGCGCACAAGACCTACGGCCCCAAGGGCATTGGTGCCTTGTACGTGCGTCGCAAGCCGCGCATCCGCATCGAAGCGCAGATGCACGGCGGCGGTCACGAGCGCGGTTTCCGCTCGGGCACGCTGGCCACGCACCAGATCGTCGGCATGGGCGAGGCGTTTGAACTCGCGCACAAGGAAATGGCCACCGAGAACGAGCGCATCCGCATGTTGCGCGATCGTCTGATGGCGGGTCTGTCGGACATCGCCGAGATCTACGTCAACGGCGACATGGAACACCGTGTCCCGCACAACCTGAACGTGAGCTTCAACTACGTCGAGGGCGAGTCGCTGATTATGGCGGTGAAAGACCTCGCGGTATCCAGCGGTTCGGCCTGCACGTCGGCCAGCCTGGAGCCGTCGTATGTGTTGCGCGCCCTGGGTCGCAGCGACGAGCTGGCACACAGCTCGATCCGCTTCACCATCGGCCGCTTCACGACCGAAGCCGAAATCGATTTCACGACCTCGCTCATGAAGGGCAAGGTTGAAAAGCTGCGCGATATGTCGCCCCTGTGGGAAATGGTCCAGGAAGGCATCGACATCAATACCGTGCAGTGGGCTGCACACTGATATTGGAGAGTTGACATGGCATACAGCGAAAAAGTCGTCGACCACTACGAAAATCCCCGCAACGTCGGCGGGTTCGACAAAAACGACACCTCCGTCGGTACCGGCATGGTCGGCGCGCCGGCTTGCGGCGACGTCATGAAGTTGCAGATCAAGGTCAACGAAGCAGGCATCATCGAAGATGCCAAGTTCAAGACCTACGGCTGTGGCTCGGCGATTGCTTCCAGCTCGCTCGTGACCGAATGGGTCAAGGGCAAGACGCTCGACCAGGCACTGGATATCCGCAACACGCACATCGCCGCCGAACTGGCTTTGCCGCCGGTGAAGATTCACTGCTCCATCCTCGCTGAAGATGCGATCAAGGCAGCGGTCGAAGACTACCGCGTCAAGCATCAGGCTGCGGCGCATTAAAGGCACCAAAGGGACCGATATGTCCATCTCGCTGACCGCAAACGCGGCACGTCACGTCAGTCGTTATCTGGAACGCCGCGGCAAGGGCCTTGGCCTGCGCCTGGGCGTGCGCACCACCGGATGCTCTGGCCTGGCGTACAAGCTGGAATACGTCGACGAACTTGCTCCCGAAGACCAGGTCTTCGAGAGCAATGGCGTGCGGGTCATCATCGACCCGAAGAGTCTGGCCTATCTTGACGGCACGGAACTCGACTACACGCGTGAAGGCCTGAACGAAGGCTTCCGGTTCAACAACCCGAATGAGAAGGCGCAGTGCGGCTGCGGTGAGTCGTTCACTGTCTGATGCGCGACGACCCTGATCATTTCACGCTCTTAGGCTTGCCTGCGAAGTTCGCGCTCGACCGCACCCGTCTGGATGCGGCGTGGCGCGAGGCGCAGGCGCAAGTCCATCCCGACCGGTTTGCCGTTGGATCGCCCGCTGAGCGGCGCGTTGCCATGCAGTGGGCGTCTCGTGTGAACGAGGCCTATCGTGTGCTGCGCTCCCCGCTGGAGCGGGCGCGTTACTTGTGCGAACGCGCGGGCCAGGACTTGCAGGTCGAGACCAATACCGCGATGGCGCCCGGCTTCCTGATGCAACAGATGGAATGGCGCGAGGCGCTCGACGATGCCCGTGCCAGCCGTCAGATGGCGCCGTTGGATGCATTGGCAGACGACTTGGCCGCCACACGCAAGCAGCTCAGCGAAGACATTGCCGTCCTGCTGGACGAGGCGGGCGATCACGCCGCCGCCAGCGCGCGTGTGCGCGAGTGGATGTTCATCGAGAAATTCTCCGACGAGATCGACACGGCGCGTGATCGCCTGGCCGACTCGCACTGAAAAGAAAAAGAATCGCATGGCGCTTTTGCAGATTGCCGAACCCGGCATGTCGGAAGCCCCGCACCAGCGCAGGCTGGCAGTGGGCATCGACCTCGGGACCACCAACTCGCTTGCCGCTTCCGTGCGTCATGGCGCAGCCGAAGTGCTGCGCGATGAAGACGGTTTTGTGCTGATGCCGTCGGTCGTGCGTTACCTGCCGGGCGGTGCCGTGAAGATCGGCCGCGAGGCTGCGGCTGCGCAGTCCGACGACCCGCAGAACACCATCGTCTCGGTCAAGCGCTTCATGGGTCGCAGCCTGGCCGATGTGGAAGCGGCTGACGCGCCGTACCACTTTGTAGACGCGCCCGGCATGCTGCGCATCAAGACGCTGCACGGTGAAGTCAGTCCGGTGGAAGTGTCGGCGCAGATCCTGGCGAAGCTGCGCCAGCTGTCGGAAGACGTGCTGGCCGATGACATCGTCGGCGCCGTCATCACGGTGCCCGCGTATTTCGACGATGCGCAGCGCCAGGCCACCAAGGACGCCGCCAAGCTTGCCGGCCTGAACGTGCTGCGCCTGCTGAACGAGCCCACCGCAGCGGCGATTGCCTACGGCCTGGACAATGCGGCCGAAGGCATCTACGCGGTCTACGACCTGGGTGGCGGGACCTTCGATATCTCGATCCTGCGCCTGGCGCGCGGTGTGTTCGAAGTGATCGCCACGGGTGGCGACACCTCGCTGGGCGGCGACGATTTCGACTCCGCCATTGTTGCCGACTGGACCGCCACGCACGGCATCGAGGTCTCGGGCCTGGAAGACCGTCGTGCCTTGCTGGTGGCAGCCCGCGCGATGCGCGAGGCCATCACCGACGTGCCGGTCAGCACGCGCGATCTGACGCTGACCAACGGGCGCGTGCTATCGCTGTCCTTGTCCCGTGACGCATTCGAGGTCCTGGTCGCACCGCTGGTGCAACGCACGCTGACCAGCGTGCGCCGTGCCCTGCGCGACGCCAAGCTCAAGCCCGAAGACGTCGACGGCGTCGTGATGGTGGGTGGCTCGACCCGCATGCCGGTCGTGCGTGATGCCGTGGCCTCGGTCTTCGGCAAGCCGCCGCTGACCGATCTCAACCCCGACGAAGTCGTGGCTCTCGGTGCCGCCATGCAGGCCAATCTGCTGGCCGGCAATCGCGCGCCCGGCGAAGACTGGCTGCTGCTGGACGTGCTGCCGCTGTCGCTGGGCTTGGAAACCATGGGTGGGCTGGTCGAGCGCGTGATTCCGCGCAACAGCACCATTCCCGTGGCGCGCGCACAGGAATTCACCACCTTCAAGGACGGCCAGACTGCGATGGCCATCCACGTGCTGCAAGGCGAGCGCGAACTGGTTTCCGATTCTCGGTCGCTGGGTCGCTTCGAGCTGCATGGCATTCCGCCGATGGTGGCCGGCGCCGCACGCATTCGTGTCACGTTCCAGGTCGATGCTGATGGCTTGTTGAGCGTGACCGCGCGCGAACAAAGCTCGGGCGTCGAGTCCTCTATCACGGTGAAGCCGTCCTACGGCTTGTCCGACGACGAAGTGGCCAAGATGCTGTCCGATGGCATGGGTCATGCCGACGAAGACATGCATGCACGCAGCCTGCGCGAACAGCAGGTCGATGCACGGCGTCTGGTGGAAGCCGTCCAGGCTGCGCTGGCGGCCGATGCCGATTTGCTCGATGCCGAGGAACTGGCGGCAGTGCAGGCCCAGTTGGTGGTGACTGAGCAGGTAATTGCGCATTCTGAAGTGACTTACGCCGCGCAAGCGGCCGCCAAGGACAGTGCAGACCCGATCACAGCCGCCGTCGACGCCTTATCGCACCTTACCGAAGACTTTGCGGCCCGCCGCATGAATCGCAGCATCCGCGCGGCACTGGCCGGCCGGAAGCTCGACGACATTTAAATACAGACATCACCATGCCCAAGATCACCATCATGCCGCACCCCGAACTCTGTCCCCAAGGCGCCGTGCTCGACGCGCCCAAGGGTCAGAACATCTGCCGCGTCTTGCTGGACAACCACATCAACCTGGAACATGCATGCGAGCTGTCTTGCGCATGCACCACCTGCCACGTGGTTGTGCGCGAAGGCTTTTCCTCGCTGGAAACGGCCGATGACAACGAAGAAGACATGCTCGACAAGGCTTGGGGTCTGACCTCGACCTCGCGCCTGAGCTGCCAGGCGATCGTGCAGGACACCGACCTGACCGTTGAAATTCCGAAGTACACGGTCAACCACGCCAGCGAAAAGCATTGATGCGTGGTGGGCTCTGGTTTGCGCGGGCCGATGCCCGGACGCCTGTGCCACCAATGTTTCATTGGTATGAATGATCAGACGGCCCCATTGGGGCCGTTTTGACGTTTCGCGCATACGAAACACCGCGCTGCCATAGGCCAGTCTGTATCATTATGAAACTCCAGGGCCGAGCACGCAGTCCCCGCTTGCGGGACATCGGCATCTGAATCGAGAGGATCGTTTTGGCCAGAAAGAATAAATCCGCCGCAGTGCTTGGCTTGGCGGTAGTCGGCTTGTTGGGCCTGATGGGATTGTTGGTGCTGCCGATGACGGATTGGTGGTGGTTCAGCATCGCCATCGCGGTAGGTGCCTGGGTGATCTACCTGGTGTCCACCAGCATCGGCGCGTCTGCCCCCGTCGCCACCGTCAACAGGGCGTCGGCAGCGGGTGGTGCCGCCCGACCCCAGGCAGCGACGCCCGGTGCGCCGTCGATGGTGCGCCCCAGCGCGTCGACCAAGAAGCCGGTGGCGGTACGTGCGCCCCTCGAAGGTTTCGGTCCGGGCATGTGGATTCCGCAGGGCCAGGCAGTGTCGGTCGGCGGCGTCACCATTCCCGGCGGCATGCTGTATTTCGGCACCTCGCTGAAAACCCACAACGGCAGCATCGATCCCTGCCTGATCGACCCATCCAAGGAAGTGGCGGCACGCGGTGACTACACCGCGCGTGACCTGGGCTCGTGGCCCAGCTATTCCAACATTTCCAACATGGCGCGGCGCGCCTACCTGAACTGGCTGGCCGGCGGTCGTTCCGACCCTGCTGCCAATATCGGCTACGTGTACCTGTTCTTTTACGGCCTGGAACGTCGCGCGCTGATCGACATCACCAACGAGCCGGAAAGCCGCAACGACTGGCCGGTCATCATCAAGGAAGTCTGGCGCCTGCTGAGCATCTATGGCGCCAAGTCGCCTGCCTTCAGCGGCTCTGCCAGCCAGTTGCTGAACTGGCTGCTGGTCTGCGATCGGCCCTCCAAGCTCTACAAGAACCCGGTACCGCCGTTTCCCAAGACCTTCGAGCTGCCGCTGTACATCCGCTTCGCATTGGGCGATGCAGTGGTCGACGGCGTGCCGATTCCCGACCACCTGGCGCTGGCCTGGGCCAAGCTCGATCCGGACATCCACTTGCGCACGCCGGCCATCCGCTGCGCCGAGCAGTTCGACGCGCTCTTCATGTCTCACTATTCCAAGGCCCACGGCTTTGGCATGACGATCGGCCGCAACCGCACCATGCTGAAGTTCATCTACCGCGCGGCATCGCCCGGCTTCCATGGCCTGAACGAAATCAAGCTGAGCTTCGGTGAAATGCCCGACGTGACGGTGATGACTGCACCCCGGCAGAAGATCATCAACATCGTCGACGCCGTCACCAAGGAACTCGAGCCCTATAGCCGCGCCATCGGCCGCAACCCCGAGGCAAACGAGCCGCTGGATGGCCTGCTGCACCTGCCGGCCAACCTGTGGCCGGAAAGCGCCAAGAGCCTGCCCGACCAGGTTGGCGAAGAATTCCTGGTCGCGCCATTCCAGGACCTGCTCGCTTGCCTGGAAGTGACCACGCCGTTCACCAGTGATCGTGGCCCGGCGCTGACCCGTGTGCTGGAAGCCTTGAACCTGGGCATGGCCCCCGAAGTGGTGAACGGTTCCGAGGTCCCTGAAGGAACTGCGCCCATCGTGCTGTTCGCCGTGCCGCCGGGCGAGGCCACGGCAGCCGCCACGCCAGACTTCCAGGCCGGTTTGCTTGGCCTGCAACTGGCGGTAGCGGCTGCGCATGCCAACGGCAGTTTCGGCGATGCCGAAATCACGCACCTGAGCTCGCAGATCCACGCGTGGACACAGCTGAATTCGAATCATCAGCGCCGCTTGATGGCTTACCTGCGCCTGCTGATTGATGTGCCGGTGTCGCTGGACAGCCTGAAGGCCAAGCTTGCGCAGCTCGATGCGGCATCTCGCGAGTTCCTGGCGGCTGTGATGGCCAGCCTGTTGCAGGTGGGCAGTACCGCGACGCCTGACGAAGCCAAGATGCTGGAAAAGATTTACGCCGCACTTGCCGTCGAATCCATCCCGGACCCCGCACGCATTTCCGGCCTGCGGCGCGACACCGCCAAGGTATCGGCCTTGCTGGCCACTATCTTCAGCGAGGAAGAACCGCCGGCCGTGGTGCGCGCGCCTGTCGAACCCGAATACGAAGCGCCCGAACCTGAACCCGGCTTGCTGGGCCTGGACGCCGAGCACACCAGCGTGGCCCGCATGCTGCTGTCGCGTTCGCGCTGGCGCCGGGACGAATTGCACGATGTCGTCACCGACCTGGACATCCGCCTGGATGGCGCGCTGGAACGCTTGAACAATGCGTCGTTCAACAAGTTCGGCATGCGGTTCACGGAAGGGGACGACCCGATCGATGTCAGCCCGATGGTGCGGCAGAAGATCGAAGGCGGTTAAGCCAAGTCGCCAGCCGGGCAGCTTCGGCTGGATTTGCCGCACGAATGAACGAGGGGGATCGCCGGTTGGCGATCCCCTTTTGCTTGACGGTGACCCACGAAATTTGCGACGAGGCGCAATTTCCAGTCGCGGCGATGACGAGTCACGCTACCTTGGCCGTTGGAACGTCCGGCTGCCTGTTGCCGCCAACCCTCGGAGAAAGTTTGTGTCCTATCCTGAAGCTGTCGATGCCCTCGTCCGGTCTGCAGCCGCGTCCGGTGTCGAGATATCGCTGAAACCGCCGCAGGGCGAATCGACCACGTTTTGCGAGCAGGTTTTCGGCAGACCCCTGGCTGCGGCGATTGCCGCGCATGGCTACCCTCACGATGCCGAGCTGCCCTGGATCGTGGAAGACCTGTACCTGTACGGCCCCGATGAGTTATCCGATCGGCAAGCGGGTTACCGCAGCGATGCGGGCGAGGGCAGGCCGTCTGCAGGCTGGGATGCCACACAGTTCGTGATCGCCGACTGGGCGGCCAATCCGGTCACGATCGCGCAGGATGGTGTCATTCATTACGCCCGCCACGGCACTGGCGCCTGGATGTACACCCGCATCGTGTCGGACCTTCCCACCTTCTTCCTGTTGCTGGCTGCCTGGCTGGATTACATGCGCGACAAGGCTGGTGCGCTGTATGACGACAACTTCGAGATTCCGGACGCAATCCGTGCAGATATTCGCAGCAAGGTCGTGAGCATGGTCGACGAGGCAGATCAAGACGCCGCCTGCCGATTTTTGCTGGGGGAGTTTTGATGCGTAGGCTTCCTGTCGCGTTTCGCATCGGCAGGCTTTGCCTGTTGCTTGCGTCCCTGCAGGCGCCCGTAGCCTTTGCCGCGCCCGCCTATCTGCAGGGCAACAACATCACGACCTACGCCTCGGCCGCCAGCACGGACGGCAAGCTGCAGCTGTACGTCTACTGCAACCGGCTGGGCAAGCTCGACACCTACGTCGAGGTTGCGGTGAAACCGGACAGCTACGTCATCGTCTTGCAGCAGTTCGACAAGGAGCCGAAGGTAGAGACCAGCTACATCCCCGAGATGAACGGCAGCATCCTGTTGCTCGCGCAAAACAAACGACCGGCGTTTATCGAGCAGTTGAGGAAAAGCAGGAAGCTCACCATGACTCTGGAAGCGCAGACGTACACGGTCCCCCTGGCGGAGCTGAACAAAACGCTGAAGAGCTTTGTATGCAAGCTCGGTGGGTAATCAAGGGCAGTCTCAGATCGCCATGCTGATCAGCACCAGCGACAGCAAGGCGACATAGATCTGCGCGTGCAGCCGGTCGGGGATGCGCCCGATCATTGGTGTGGCGGCCTGCACACCGATCAACGAGCCGCAGGTCAGCACGGCGAACGCGGCCAGGTCGACGTAGCCGACGTGCCAGGCGCTCAGTGGCACGGGCTGGTGCCAGGCCATCAACATGTAGGTGGCAGTGCCAGCCAAGGCCACCGGCACGGTCAGCGGATTGGCCATGGCGGTGGCGCGCGTCATGTCCAGGCCGCGGCGACGCATCATCGGTACGGTCATCACGCTTCCGCCTACGCCGAGAAAGGTGGCGATCACGCCAATCACGACGCCTGCGATGGCGGTGATGAATACGCCAGGCGCCTGCGGTGTCTTGTCGTCGGCCTGCGCCATGAAGCCCTTGCGCGCCACGCAGTCCAGAATGCTCACGCCTAGGTAGACCACGAAAGCCCAGCGCACAAACTCGCCGTTTGCCAGCGTGGCCGCTGCTGCGCCGACCACAGCCCCGATGCCGATGTAACCCGCCAGGGGCCAGACCTGCGGCCACAGAATATTGCCCTTGCGTGCATGCCGGCGGGTCGCCAGCACAGCAGTGACGATCATCACGCAGGTGGAGGTCGCCACGGCGATATGCATCGCCACGCCGCCGATGGCGCTGTCGGTGCCGTAGTGGGCAATCAGCGTTCGATAGAGCAGGGGAACGACCACGAAGCCGCCGCCGAAGCCAAAAAGCACGGTAGTCACGCCTGCCAGGCAGGCAAAGCCGGCGAGCATCAGATAGAGAAGCATGGGAGGTTCGCTGGTTGGCTGAGGATGAACTTGTCGCTGACGCCGAGTGCGCAGCTACGTGGGTGGCACATACGCAGCTCATGTGCGCTCCATGCGCGGCCGGTGCTATCGACAAAGTGGCAGTCGCTGATCAATTGCCCGATATCGTCACGATACGAGCGTCAGCCATGGCTGGCTTTCGAATATCAGCCAATAATGTCGGTGTTTCAGCCATGCTTTTATCAGGGTGCCGATGCGCAACGTCTCTGTCGATTCCGTCGACCACCTTCCCCGCGACATCCTCGCGATCGGTACCGATTATCCGGACGGCACGCTGCTGCCCTGGCACAGCCATCGGCGGGCGCAGCTCTTGTACGGCGCGGTGGGTGTGATGCAGGTGAGCACAGAAGAAGGTGCCTTTGTCGTGCCCCGGCAGCGCGCCGTGTGGATCCCGGCGGGCAGGCCGCATCAGGTGCGCATGCTGGGGGTGAGCACACGCAGCCTGTATATCGAGCCTGCTGCGGCACCGCGCACCGGGTCGACAAGCGAGGTGCTGGAAGTCAGCCCGCTGCTACGCCAACTGCTGCTGGAAGCCGTCGAGGTACCGCCTGAGTACGCCCTGGATGGCCGGGATGGCGTCCTCGCCAAGCTGTTGCTGCACGAGGTCGCGCGCGCATCCACCTTGCCGCTGCACATTCCGCTACCCAGCGACCCCACGTTGGCCAAGCGATGCCTGGCCTTCCTGCAGCAGCCCGACATCCACGAAGCGCCCGAGGCCTGGGCGAAAGACCTGCACGTCAGCCCACGCACGTTCAGCCGCTGGTTCCGCGCGCAGACCGGCATGGCCTTCCTGCCCTGGCGACAGCGTGCGTGCGTGGTGCTGGCCTTGTCACGGCTGGCCGATGGAGAGGCGGTGACTGCTATCGCGCTGGACCTGGGTTACGACAGCCCTGGGGCGTTCTCGACGATGTTCAAACGCGTACTGGGAGAATCGCCGTCTGCATATGTCGGGGTGAAGACGGACTAGTCAGGAGGGGGCGTCGCTGACACGCAGGGGGACGCTTGGCGCGCGCTGCCACCGCACGGTCGCCAGCAGCGATGCCACCACAATCAAGCCGCCGCCCACCCATCCCAATGCGGGAATCCGTTCGCCCAGCCACAGGCTCGCGAACAGGGCACCGAATGCCGGCTCGCTTCCCATCAACAGCCCGACCCGCGTCGGACTGCTGCGCTTGATCGCGTAGTTCTGCGCGAAGAACGCGAACAGCGTGCAAGCCAGGACCAGGTAGGCCACGTAGCCCCAGAACGATTCATTGCCCGACCACGACGGAATCGCCTGCCACTGCTGCGGGGCGAAGATCAGCATCACCAGCACACTGCCCAGCGTGACCACACCCGCCTGCAGTGCCGTCACGGACAGCGCGGGCAGGGCGGCCGCCTGCATCACCCGCTTGGCCACGCATACCTGGATGGCGCGCAGCAGCGCGGCCAGCAGGATCAGCGCGTCTCCACGATTGAAGACCAGTTCCCCATCGCTTGTCAGCAGCGCCGCGCCCAGCAGCGACAAGGCCACCGCCAGCCACTCGATGCGGCTGGGTCGACGCTTGAGCATTACCCACTCCGCAAGCGGCGTCAGCACCACGCACAGGCTGATCAGGAAAGCGGCATTGGCAGCACGGGTCATCAGAATGCCAAAGGTCTCAGCTAGGAAAATCGCCAGCAGAATCACCGACATGACCAGCACCCCGCGCACGTCGCGCCAAGTAGCATGACGCAGCTGGCGCAGCGCAGGCAGCAAGATCAGGAAGGTAATGCCGAAGCGCAGCGCGAGCAGCCCCAATACCGGATACACCAGCAACGCGGACTTCACCACGCCGTAGCTGGTGCCCCAGACCACGGCGACGGCCAGCAGCATCAGGTCGGACACGAACAGCAGCGATTTGACGGAAGAGGGTGAAGACATAGGGCCTCGCAATGGTGGGCACCTATTGTTCATCCATGCGCCGCTGGTGATAATCGGGTTGAACGGAACAACATTTATGCGTCAGCTGCATAGCTGAATCATCAGGACATCTGTGGACCCCACCGCGCTTTTCGCACTGTTGCCCGATATGGCGGTATTCGCACGCGTGGTCGATGCCGGCAATTTTTCCGTCGCGGCTCGTCAGCTTGGCAGCACGCCCTCGACCGTCAGTCGGCAGATCAAGCGGCTGGAAGATGCGCTGGGTATCCGGCTGCTCGATCGCTCCACGCGCGCCGTGCGCATTACGGAATCGGGCACCGAGGTCTACCGGCATTGCCGCGAGATGCTTGCCGCCGGCTCGGCCGCGGTGGACGCGGCAGGTCAGTCTGTCGGCCGGCCGCAGGGCAAGGTCAGGCTCAGCGCCCCGATCTCGTTTGCCAAGTCGGTCATTCATCCGCTGATCCCGGCGTTTCTGCATCGCTACGCGGACGTCGACGTGCAGTTGGTGTTTACCGACGACGAACTCGATCCCTTGGCGGACAACATGGACTTGGTGATTCGCCTGACCGAGCATCCGCCACTTGGCTTGGCAGGCCGAAAGCTGGGATCGGTGCGATGGCTGCTGTGCGCGTCTGAGGCTTATCTGTCAGCGCGCGGCGCACCAGCCGGCCCGCTGGACTTGGCTGCGCACGATTGCATCTATTTGGGTGAGACCGCAGACGACCATCACTGGCGGTTCCGCCGAGGCAACGAACACTTGGCGGTCGATGTTCGCGGGCGATACATCGCCAATGACGTGGGCGCGCGGCTGGAAGCGGCAAGCGCGGGATTTGGCATCGCCATCCTGCCCGAGTTCGCCGCCGCCGAAGCCTTGCGGGAGGGGGAACTGGTAAAGGTGCTGCCCGATTGGGAGCTCGAGGCCCTGGCGTATGTTGGAAGCGTCTGGCTGCTCTATCCGCCAAACCGTTTCCTGCCGCCGAAGGTGAGGGTGCTGATCGATTATCTGGCCGAGCAGATGGGGTAAGGCCAAGCCTGCCGGTGCCGAATCAAGTTAGCGCAGCGAGATGCTCTACGGTCTCTGGGAACTTCTGCACCAGACGAATCAAGGTTGTTGCCTGGGCATTCGGTTTCGCACGGCCTTGCTCCCAGTTTTCCAGCGTGCGCGCGTTCGTCCGCAGGTACATCGCAAAGACCGGCCGCGACATGTTCAGGTGCTCGCGAATGCTGACCAGCTCATCTGCAGTGATGTCGGGGAGCTTTTCCAACTGCAGCGTGTGAGAGCGGAGAGTGACCTTGCCCTTACGCTCCTCGGCAAGCGCATCGAAACCTTCGACCAGTTCGGAGAAAATATCGCGTTTCATGATGGGTTCCTCTCCGCAGACTCGGCATCCAACAAACGCTTCAGTGCTTTTCGCTGGGCTGTGCTCATATCGTCTTGAACGTCTTTGCCGTATAGCGTGAACAACCAGAACTGCTGCCCAACTCGCCACCAGTAATAAATGACTCGGATACCACTGCGTTTTCCTTTTTGGCGACGCTCGTCGCCAAACCGCATTTTGCGCAGGCCGCCCGTTCCCGGGATGACCTCTCCTACTTCAGGCTGCTGTAGAAGCAGTACCTGGAGTTCGATGAACGAGTCATCGTCGAGATATGTTGATCGGTAACGTTCGAAAGGCGGCAACTCTACGAAGCTCGCTCTCATGAGTGTACGTTACTTGCGTATATTTTCAAGGGCCACCTATCAGTGCAGAGACGTCGGAAGCGCCTTAGCGTAGAGTGGTTTGGACCTTGAAGTGCCGCACTATAGGACAAGCTTGTCCTTGAAACACACGTAAAAAACCCCGCATCCGGCTAAGCCGAATGCGGGGTTTGTCGTTCAAGACCGCGTCTGCACTCAGCCGTGAAATACCTCAGTCTTCCTTACGCAAATGCGGGAACAGAATCACGTCCCGGATATTCGCGCTGTCGGTCAGCATCATCACCAGGCGGTCGATACCGATACCGCAGCCGCCCGTCGGGGGCAGGCCGTATTCCAATGCGCGGATGTAGTCGGCGTCATAGAACATCGCCTCGTCATCGCCCGCGTCCTTGGCTTCAACCTGCGCCTTGAAACGCTCTGCCTGGTCTTCCGGATCATTCAACTCCGAGAAGCCATTCGCAATTTCACGACCGTTGATGAACAACTCGAAGCGCTCGGTGATGGCCGGATTGGCATCCGAACCACGTGCCAGCGGCGAGGTTTCCACCGGGTAGTCGATGATGTAGGTGGGGTTCCACAGCAGTGATTCCGCGGTCTCTTCGAACAGCGCCAACTGCAGCGCGCCCAGCTTGGCACGACCCAGCACCGGACCGGTCACGTGGGCGCCGCGTTTTTTAAGCTCGGCACGCACGAAGGCTTCGTCATCCAGCTGTTCCTGGGTGAATTCCGGGAAGTACTTGATGATCGCGCCGCAGATCGTCAGGCGATCGAAGGGCTTGGTCAGGTCCAGCTCGCGGCCCTGGTATTCCAGGACAGCGGTGCCGCGCGTGGCGATCGCCACGGTGCGGATCAGCGCTTCAACGAAGTCCATCAGCCAGCGGTAATCCGCATAGGCCGCGTAGAACTCCATCATCGTGAATTCGGGGTTGTGACGCGGGCTCACACCCTCGTTGCGGAAGTTGCGGTTGATCTCGAACACGCGTTCGAAACCACCCACCACCAGCCGCTTCAAATACAGTTCCGGCGCAATGCGCAGGAACATCTGCATGTCCAGCGCGTTGTGATGCGTGGTGAACGGCTTGGCAGCCGCACCACCCGGAATCGAGTGCAGCATCGGCGTCTCGACTTCCAGGAACTTCGAGTCCGTCATGAAGCTGCGCAGGGCAGAAATCGCCTTGCTGCGCGCAACGAAAGTCGCGCGCGTTTCTTCCGACATGATCAGATCGACATAGCGCTGGCGATAGCGCATTTCCTGGTCGGCCAGACCGTGGAACTTGTCCGGCAGGGGACGCAGCGACTTGGTCAACAAGCGCACTTCCGATGCATGGATCGACAGTTCGCCCTTGTTGGTCTTGAACACCTTGCCGGTCACGCCAAGAATGTCGCCGCTGTCCCAGTGCTTGAAAGCTGCGTGCGCGTCGACACCGACTGCATCGTTGGTCACGTAGATCTGGATGCGGCCAGTGGCGTCTTGCAGCGTGGCAAAGCTGGCTTTGCCCATCACCCGTTTAAGCATCATGCGACCGGCGATCTTGACGTCGAGGGCGAGTGCGTCGAGCGCCTCTTTTTCCTCGTCGTCGTACTTGGCGTGCAGATCGGCCGCTTGCGCATTCGGCTTGAAGTCGTTCGGGAAAGCCGGACCGGCTTCACGCAAGCGGGCAAGCTTGGCGCGACGCTCGGCGATGATTTGATGCTCGTCGACGACGTCTGGCGTGGGCTGCTGAGGTTGATTCATGATGCTCTTGCGGGTTATGGGGTTTTAGCTTTTGCTGGACTTAGTAATTGCGAATGTCGTCGATTTCGATCGAACCGAAATCATCACGCACGACATAGGCCGCAATCTTGGCGGCGACTGCATCCGGCGTCGCCAGCTTGCCGGTTTCCTTCATGTCCTGGAATGCGGCCACACCCGGGAACTGCTCCGGCGTGGCGCTGCGAATGGCAACCTGCATGTCGGTATCGACCACGCCCGGTGCCAGCGACACGATGCGCGCACCGTGCTCGCCGTGTTCCGCTTGTTCCAGCTTCACGGACTTGCTGAACATGTCCACCGCGGCCTTGGTGGCGCAGTACACGCTCCAGCCCGACTTCGCCGCGCGGCCAGCGCCCGACGAAATGTTCACGATACGACGATCGGCCTTCAGTGCTTCCGTGGCCGACAGGAAGCGCGAGGTCAACATGATCAGCGCAGTCACGTTCAAGGTAAACGCGGTCGCGACATCAGCTGTCTCGAAATTGCCGGCCTGTGCCACCGGAGCAACAGCGCCGGCGTTGTTGATGAGCACATAACGTTCGGCAGCACGCGGCATGGCAGCGATCACGGTGCAGATGTTGCGATCCAGCGTGGCTGCGTCCGACAAGTCGACCACTTGCGCGTCCAGTGTTGCACCCTTCGCTTCGACATCGGCGCGCAAGGTGGAATCGGTGCCACGGGCCAGCGTGATCAGGTGCACGCCCGGCGCAGCGAACGCGCGGGCCATCGACGCACCCAGACCACGAGAAGCACCAGTAAGAACAACGACGGTATGCGGCATGCGGTCAAACTCCTTGTTTCAGGCTTGCCTGAATGAATGGGTCCAGATCACCGTCCAGCACCTTCTGGGTGTTGGAGATTTCCACGTTGGTACGCAAGTCCTTGATGCGGCTTTGGTCCAGCACATACGAGCGGATCTGATGACCCCAGCCCACATCCGTCTTGGAATCTTCCAGCTTCTGCTGCGCAGCCATGCGATTGCGCATCTCCAGTTCATACAGGCGCGACTTCAGCATCTGCATGGCTTCGGCACGGTTCCGATGCTGCGACCGGTCGTTCTGGCACTGCACCACAATGCCCGTCGGGATGTGCGTCAAGCGCACGGCCGAATCGGTCTTGTTGATGTGCTGCCCGCCCGCGCCCGAGGCACGGTAGGTGTCAGTGCGGATGTCCGCCGGATTCACATCGACCTCGAACGAGTCATCGATTTCCGGGTACACGAACACGCTGGCAAACGAAGTATGACGGCCACCCGACGAATCGAAGGGGCTCTTGCGCACCAGGCGGTGCACGCCAGTTTCGGTACGCAGGAAGCCAAAGGCGTACTCGCCCTCGATCTTGATCGTGGCCGACTTCAAGCCCGCGACTTCACCGTCGGACTCTTCCAGAATCTCGGCCTTGAAGCCCTTGCGCTCGGCATACTTCAAGTACTGGCGCAACAACATCGACGCCCAGTCCTGGGCCTCCGTACCACCCGCGCCAGCCTGGATGTCCAGGAAGCAGTTCAGCGGATCGGCCGGGTTGTTGAACATGCGGCGGAATTCCAGGCCCTCGACTTGTTCCTTGAGGGTGTCGACATCGGACACGATCGCTTCCAGCGTGTCGTCATCGCCATCGGCGAGTTCGAACAGTTCAGCGGCATCGGTCAGCGACGCGGTCAAGGATTCGAGCGCCATCACCACGTCTTCCAGCGACTTCTTCTCGCGGCCCAGTTCCTGGGCGCGTTTCGGGTCGTTCCAGACGGTCGGGTCTTCTAGTTCGGCGTTGACGACTTGCAGGCGGTTCGCTTTGTCATCGTAGTCAAAGATACCTCCGAAGTTCGGTCACGCGCGCCCGCAGGTCGTCGATGAGGGCGGACAGGGCGTTGATGCGTTCGGCTTCCATGAGGGGATCCAGAGGTGAAAATTGGGGGTAGCCGGGGATTTTACAGTGTGGGGGGGAGTTGTGCCGGAGGGCTCAGTCAACATCAGCTTGGTTCGAGGTTGATCGATGCTTTTGTAGTCGCCTGACTCTCTGGAGCACGCTCCGCGGAAAGCTGGGCGTGTCGGAACCTCGTTAGTAAATTTTTAGAGGGTTCCGATATGTTTGTGGAGCCCTTTTTGGAGCTGTACTGGTTAATGGAGAATATGGTGCATGTCTTTTATCTCACTGATCCGTGAGGCTGGCTATATGCGATTTGCAAGAAAGTCACTTTTAGAGCCATTGCAACTGGAGGTCGCATGAAATCGAAATCACTGTTGCTGCTGGCGTTAGGTGTGGATTAGCGTGCATCTAAAGTTGCATTGAGCTAAAATTTGATGATCAATAGATGTCGGAATACTATGAAAGCTCCTACGGCACAGACACTGCTTAAACTCCAGGAACAGCTTGATCGAGAGCGGAGACTGGTCTCGTTTGATAGCTATGACTTGAGTGTTAAGCAGCTGCTTGACATGTTTGAGTCATCCGTTATAGATATCCCTCCTGAGTATCAGCGGCAATTTATTTGGGATGAGCGGCGGCAATCCTCTCTTGTTGAGTCGGTGATGCTCGGAATTCCTATACCGAATATTTTTATGGCAACAAATCCCGATTCAACTTGGGAGATCGTTGATGGCGTACAGCGGCTTGGAAGCCTCTCGCATTTTGCTGGAAATCCGCCGTTGCTTGCAAAAATCAACAAGAATGATTCTTTAGTTGTGACTGGTCTCGAAAAGTTATCTGCGCTTAATGGCTTGGGTTATTTAGCCTTGCCGCGGCCCATGAAAATAATGTTCGATACTCGCCCGGTTAGAGTTACCGTTCTGAATGATAAGAGTGATATGAATGTTCGCTTCGATTTGTTTGAGCGCCTTAATACTGGAGGGGTTTCGCTTACTAATCAAGAAATCCGGAATTGTATTTTTCGAGGCCCTTTCAATGAGGGTTTGAAGCGGCTTGTTAAGGCTCCTGGGTTCAGTGCTGCAGTCAAGCTCAAGCCTGGTGATGTAGGGAATGGGACCGCCGAGGAACTTGCGCTAAGGTTCTTTGCTTTTCTCGAGAACTATGAGAGTTTCGATCATAGCGTTAAAGATTTTCTTAACGATTATATGAAATCGAAGCGAGAGAAACCTGTGCTAAGAAAATCTAAAGCGATTTTCGAGAGTACTTTTAATGTTCTTTCCAATGCGCTGCCAAATGGAATTGTGCGTGGCGGCAGAGGCGTGACACCTGTGAATCTATACGAAGCCATCGCTGTAGGCACCGCATTGGCATTGGAAGGTGGAGCTGCCATCGACCCTGCCGCGGTAGAGTTTTTGCTGGACGACCCAAAGTTGAGAAAATTCACAACGGGTGGAACAAATGCTCGCGGCATGGTGACGGGGCGTATTAACTATGTGCGTGATGCGCTCTTATAATGTTCGCTGCGCTAAAACAAAAAATTCAACAGCGGCTGGTCGAGCCCAGACAAATTCTCGATATCATCATAAGCAAAGAGAAAGCGCCGCCTGCGGTTGATGATGATGAGGTTCTCGTTTTAAGAGGCCTATTTTATGTTCAGTTGTACGCTGCATTTGAATATTCTGTAAACTCAGCGGCTGCTCTTTTGATTCAGTCGATAAATTCTCACTCTTTGCCTGTGAGCGAGTTGGTAGCTCCTTTGTATACGGTAGCATTGCACAGTAATATTCAGTCGCTTCAGATGTCCAATGGATCGGCTTGGGAAAAGAGAGAAAAGTTCGTGGCCTCTATTTTCTCACCTGATCCCGTAAGTATTCCTCCCAATGTATTGGAGAACACTCTGCAAAATGTGTGGATAAAGGAGTTAGAGTTGGCTTATCGGTTGCTTGGCTTGAGCTGTAGTGTGTCGCCATCTCCAGAGTTAATCCCTTATATCGCAGAGGTGGTTGATAAGAGAAATGCGGTGGCTCACGGACGCCGTAGTGCAGCAGATGTTGGTAGAGGCACAAGATCTAATGATCTAACCTTGCGATTAAATGCTATATCTGCACTTGTGATTCACATGGTTGATAACTTTGAGAGTCATTTTGCTTGCCTTGGTTTCAAGCGCACTTAGTGCGTGTTAGGAACTTCGGGTATGGGCTGGTCAGCGATGTGAAAAATTTCTGACTGTCTCGCAAGCGTTATTCCTCTGATAGCATTAATGAAGAAGTTAGCTCCTCAGTACAGTATCTAACAATAATGGACATATCTACGCCGCAGTGCGGCAAGTGACAGGCGAGACAGTCAAGCTGGTGTGGACTGATCGAGGCTATATGGGCGAGAATGCCCAGCAGGCCCCGCAGACTCGTGGTATTTGTAAGATCGTCAGCTGGCCAAGGCCAAAAATCCTTTGTGTTGTTGCTTAGGTTTTGGGTCTTCGAACATAGTTTCGACTGGCTAGCGCGCTTTCACCGCTTACGAGCGTCTATCAGCTGTCCTGAGCTGGCAGCATTTTCGGATCTTTGCCATCCTGATGCTGCCTGCCGCAACCAACATACTGGCGGCAGCAGGAAATTCATAAAATGCTCTAAAAGTGGCTTGTGCAAAACATGATCATTTTTTATGAATCGCTCATGAGTAGTTTCCTGGGATTTTCTGAATATCTATGATGTGGCCTGAAAATTCGGGGTCGTTTGTAAATATTCGTCCGTTTTTTTGAATTTCTTGATGAAATTCGAGGGAGAAGTCTTCAATATTTAGACTTCCGAAAAATGTTTTAACCTTTGAATAGGCAGGATCGGATCGTAAAATTTTTAAGACATTTTCTTTTGTCTTTTCGCTTGCGTCGCATCCGAATGTTACGGAGATTACGGCTTCTTTAGTAAATTTAAAAAGATCTATGCCTGCTTTTGGGCTAGAGTCAGATTCGATCAATAATTTTATTAGACGCCACTCATTTTCGTAGCGCCAAGAAGTGCTTTTGTAATGAAATGTTGGGAAGCTGCTTGCTTCTATTTCTTCAAAAGTTAACAGCGGACGTTCGTCTGTGTAAATTACCTCGGTTAGTTCTGCATCCATAAATTTTTCAGAAAATTCGATCGAGAAACCTGTGTGGCTGGCACTGTAGTGCGACCACATTAAGAAATTTCGTCTAGGGTCTTTTTCGTACCCTAGGTACAAAGAAATGTCTGGGTTTGCTTCTTCCGAAGCGCTAAGGGATAAAATTCCGTGTTTCTTCGCCTGCTCATCAATAAGAGAGGCGTAGTCTTCCCTCTTGTTATATCTTTCCGTTGAAAAATCGTAATCTTCTTCTGAGAAGGAGTTTTTGTATGAGTGTATGTTTTCGGTTGTTGCGGTCCTTAAGTGATTGAGCCAGCATCTTGTAAGGTGCGTAATGCTAGGGCGCAACTCAAATGGATCATTAAAGTCCTGGGGCGGTGTAAATCGAATCATTCCGTTGGAAAGAATGTCGTGCCGATCTGGTGTCACAAATTTAAAGAATGATCGCATTTTAGATTTGGTAGGAGAGAAGGAGTAGGTGTAGGTGTAGGTTTCAAACCAGTTGTTGGAAAGATGTGCTTATTTTAACTTTGCGGCATATTCGATAGTTGGTTGTGTTGAAAATGTTCTATTTTAATTATCTCAAGAAAAATGGCATCCAGCTTGGGTGTAGTCTCCCAAGGTTCTGTGCGTCCAAACCAAACCAAACCAAACCAAACCAAATAGAATCGGAGTTTCTAGTTCATGATTAGGAGCTAGCTTCTAGTTTTTTCCGCCCATGTGTGCTTGATGTTCAGCAGTTTAAGCGGTACGGGTCGGTGACTCCTCCTTTGTAGATGACGGCGAACTGGTTCATCGCAGATTTCCAGTCATGCTTGCCACTGCGCCAAGAATTGTGATAGTTGCACGGGACTAGCCACAGCAGTTTGGTCGCTGCCTCGTCGCTCGGGAAGTGCCCACACGTTTTTCACCGTCCGGTGCAACTGCGCATAGATGCTCTAGATGGCATTGGTCGTTTAGATGATGTTGTGGATCGCCGATGGGAACACAAGGAGCAGGATTACGTGTTACGTCCTCCGTCCGATCGGGTTATAGCGCTGGCTCCGCAGCCCTTGCTCGAACTCATCTAGTGCGGACAGGGCGGCCTCCGAAGTCGGGGCGGTGTAGACCAATTTGAGTGCGGACCCACGGCGCGCCATTCCCTATAACTTGCATAGTTCAGGCTCGACCGGATCAGACACATGATGCAGGTGTGTGAGGTCGTCTCGGGAACACTGCATTCAGGGCCTACTCCATGCCCTTGAGCCCATCGGTGATCCCGATCAGCAGGTTGTGCGTGCGCCGGTTTTCCGTTCTTCGAACACCTTCATCCAGAACTTGGCGCCTTCGGGCTGTTCCCCCTTAGTCCTAAGACGTCACGCGTGCCGTCGTGCAACACTCTCAGCGCCAAGTCATGGCCTTGTTGCGCACCATGCCGTCCTCCCGGACTAGACCCACAAGGCGTCGAAGAACATCAACGGGACATGACCTCAAGCGGCCGCGTCTGCCAAGCCGTCACCTCGTCTATCTCCGCAGCGGGAACCGCTCTGATGAAATCCGGCGATGGTATTGCTCAACTAGAAACGTCTGTGTGTCGCGCACTGTCATGCCACGTGCATACATGCGATGACCTTGTCCTCGAAGCCCGTAAGTCGGTGCTCGTGCTTGGGGAGCAGGACTGGCGCTAAGCTGCCTGCTCGGTTAGGTCGAACATCGACGGCCAGCGGTCCGTCCTCGATATCCAGCTCCTCCCAGTTGCCTACGCGGTATACCAATCGTCACTCAGGGTTTCTACCGGATGCTGGACGCGCGCCATGCCGTTTCCGCAGGCTCGGCCCTTCCAAGACAGTAAAGGTCGCAGTCCCAGCAGACACGTTTGGGGTACGGGGGAGGTTGAATTTCTTGGCCATTGTCTTGCCCCTTGATGCAGCAGTGTCCCTTCGAGGTGGTCCTGCGCGGGCAAGTCGGTATTGAGTAGGGGCAATGGTGTGTAGGTCGATCCGCGAGGACATGACGCTGACCTCCGAAATAGTGCCAGGAGCGGATGCATTGTTTGCATCGCTTTGTGAGGCAGATTTCTAGAGAGCTTCCTATTAGGCCGCCGTGGCATGCTCCACAATCAGCTGCACCGAAATGACCCCATTCCAACTGTTCTTGGACAGTCGGTAAGCCACTTCAACAAATTCAGGTAGGGGTTCCGCGTGCCCGAACCATATGGCGTCGAATCGCTGGTGCCCGCGTTCTAGCACCAGCTTCAAATGCTTCTCGCCGACCAGTCGCTGATTGCGAATCGTGAAGGTGTCGCGGAACATCGGGCCAGGGAAGCCTGATCCCCAGACGTGCTCGTCCAGTATGTCGGCGACACTGACATTGGCATAACCCTCTTCGAGCGACCCGTCCGTAGCCAATTCTGGGTTGAACTGCATTTTGCCAGTCAGGTCTTGCACGGCTTTTTCGAAGGCGACCTGAAACACCGGCAAATCCCGCTCCGCCAGCGTCAACCCAGCCGCCATCGCATGACCCCCAAACTTCGGAATCAACAGCGGATGCCGCTTGGACACCAAATCCAGGACATCCCGCAGATGCACATCTGGAATTGACCTTCCAGACCCACGCAACTCCCCATCCCCAGCATTCGCAAACGCCAGGGTAGGCCGCCAGTACTTCTCTTTCAACCGAGAAGCCACCAGCCCCACCACCCCTTGATGCCAACTAGCGTCATACACACACAGCGTCGCCCGCGGACTTGCATCCAGCAATTCGACCGCAGCCAGCGCCTGCTCCCGCATCGTCGTCTCGATTTCCCGACGGTCACGGTTCATCGTGTCCAGCTCGCGCGCCAGGGTCAGCGCCTCGTCTTCGTTATCCGTCGTCAAACAACGAATCCCGATCCCCATATCTGCAAGACGCCCAGCAGCATTGATCCGCGGGCCAACTGCAAAGCCCAGATCAAACCCACCGGCTTCCCGGAACGAACGCCCAGCAACCGAGAATAAGGCCGCAACACCAGGCTGCATCCGTCCAGCGCGCATCCGCTTCAAACCCTGCGCAACCAACAGCCGATTATTCGCATCCAGCTTCACCACGTCGGCCACGGTACCCAGTGCCACCAAATCAATCAGCGCATCCAACCGAGGCCCACCATTCGGCGGATAAACCCCGCGGCGCCGAAGCTCAGCCCGCAACTCCAGCATCAAATAAAAGATCACCCCCACGCCAGCCAAGTTCTTCGACGGGAAATTACAGTCGGGGTGATTCGGATTCACAATCGCCAGGGCATCCGGCAGGTGATCCCCGGGCAAATGGTGATCCGTCACCAGCACGCCAATCCCTGCAGCATTCGCCGCCGCCACGCCATCGACACTGGCGATCCCGTTATCCACAGTCACCAACATGTCCGGTTTGCCGGCGTGGTGTTTCACCGCCAGCTCAACCACCGCAGGCGACAAGCCGTACCCAGTCTCGAACCGATTCGGCACCAGGAAGTCGACAATCGCGCCCATTTGCGTCAATGCACGCAGCGCCACTGCACACGCAGTCGCACCATCGCAGTCGTAGTCCGCGACAACCAGCAGCCGCTTACGCGCAGCAATCGCGTCCGCCAGAATCCCGGCCGCTTTTGTTGCCTGCGTCAAATGCGCGGGCGGCAGCATGGTGGTCCACTCGGCGGTGGTCTCGGCGATGTTGGTCACACCACGAGATGCCCACAGGCGAGCCAATAAGGGATGCGCACCGTCGCGTTCCAGCGCGGCGCGTGCCGCCGCGTCGACGCGGCGGGTCAGGAGTTGGGGCTTGACCACCAGGTAGTCCAATCGTGTTTCGGGGTGGGCAACCAGCGGGCCAGGCCGCGTTTCGACGGGATGACGAGCTGGGCGATGCGGTCGTGGCCGGTGAGGATCAGTTCGATGCTGTCTACGCGGCCTTCTGTCAGGGCTTGCTGGGCGGCGGTGAACAGGGTGCTGTCCAGGCGCGCCATTTCTATCAGCCAGCGGCCCCAGTCTTCTTCGCGGTGCGCAAGGTCCAGCGACCCGACACAGGCGATGGTGCCGGGGGAGGCAATGTTGTCGGTCAGGGCTTCCCAGGGCAAGCCGGCGGCTTGCGCCAGGCCTTGCACCCAGGCGGGGCCCCCGACGAGTCGGGTGGCATCTAACTTTGGCTTCCACTGCGGGCTGCCGCCGAACAACCACAAGGTGTTGATCTCGGGCTGGCCGCGGTCGCGGCGGGCCTCGTTGACAGGGTGGGCATACCACTCCATCTGGATTTCGTTGACCAGTCGGCGCCAGGGGCGGGCGACTGTGCCTTGCGGCCACCAGGCGTCGATGTCGCGGTCTACCGCGGCGGCGGGCGTGGCGCCTGGAATACCGGGGTGGCCGGCCGTCATGGGGGTGATGCGCCAGTCTTGGGCCGACAGGTGTTGCAACGAGAAGCCGTCCAGCTCGAAGACGCTGCGGGCGGCGTTGGCCAGCTCGATGGATTCTTCTTCCGTGACGTGCAATTCATCCGGGTCGGCCAAGGCCAAGTGGTCTTGCGAGATGCGGATGTGCGCCAGGCGGCCTACCCATACCGGCGTGGTGTCGGCACTGGGTGGCACCAGCAGTGGGGCCAAGCCTGCGCCGAAGACGGGGGCGGGGGCTTCTGGGGGGCGGTTCGCACGGGCGGCGTCCAAGTCGTAACCGGCGCGGGCCAGCCACCAGCCTTCGTGCGGCGAGCAGCCTTGCTGGGACACGTCGAAGTCGCTGATCTTTGGCTTGGCGCGCGATAGCCAGGCGCTGAAAACTGGCGAGCTGCCCGGTGTCGGCGAGACCGGGGCGCGCAGGGCAGCCGCTATGTCGCCCGCGATGTTGGACGGGGGCAGGGCACCGGGTAGCACAAGGGTCAGGGATGACGAGGCGGGCACGGGGAACCGAAGCAGGGGATGACTTCGGATTGTACCGAGGCGTTCGCCATTGCCATCTTTCTGCGTCAAACCACTCAAGCTCAAGTTCTACATCGGCGCGAGATGTCTCCGGACCAAATACGTGCAGTGCGAACTTAGTTCGCCGATCAGACTCGTAACTCACCGCACACAGCCGCTAACACCTGTCCCCCGGCTGCTAAGCTCCAGCACCTTGACCATCTGACATAATCCGCACGTGCTCAAAATACCTTACGAATTCTGGGTGGGCTGGCGCTACACCCGAGCCGGACGCGGAAAGCGGGACCGGTTCATTTCCTTTATTGCTGCCAGTTCAATGGCGGGCATTGCCCTGGGCGTCGCGGCGCTCATCGTGGTCTTGTCTGTGATGAACGGCTTCCAGAAGGAAGTGCGCGATCGCATGTTGTCCGTCTTGCCGCACATCGAGCTGTTCGCATACAGCGGTGGCGGTGGGCCTGCTGTCGACCCGCTCTCACAGTGGCAGTCGCTGGTCGCGCAGGCCAAACGCAATCCTGAAGTTCAGGGCGGCGCGCCGTTCGTCGCTGCGCAGGGCATGCTTGCGCGTGACCAGGTGCTGCGCGGTGTGCAGGTGCGCGGCATTGACCCCGCCGCTGAAAAGAATGTGTCTGGCTTGGCCGGGCAGATCAAGCGCGGTTCGCTCGATGCCTTGGTGCCGGGCAGCTTCGGCGTGGTCTTGGGCAAGGCGCTGGCCGATGGCCTGGGCGTGACCCAGAACGATACGGTGCTGATGATGGCGCCGCAGGGTTCTGTCAGCCCGGCTGGCTTCTCGCCGCGCATGCGTCAGTTCACGGTGGTCGGCATTTTTGAAGCCGGGCATTACGAGTATGACTCGGGCATGGCCTTCATCAATGTGGAAGACGCGCAGCGTCTGTTCCGCGATAGCGGCTCGACGGGTGTGCGTCTGCGCATCACCGACATGCTGGAAGCGCCGCAGGTGGCGCGCCAGCTTGCGCAGACCTTGCCGCAGGGCTACATGGCCAGCGACTGGTCGCGCAATAACCGTACGTGGTTCGCTGCGGTGCAGACCGAAAAACGCATGATGTTCCTGATCCTGACGCTGATTGTGGCCGTGGCTGCCTTCAACCTGCTGTCGTCCTTGGTGATGACGGTGAACGACAAGCAGTCGGACATCGCCATCCTGCGCACACTGGGTGCAAGCCCGGGTGCGGTGGCGCGGATATTCGTGATTCAGGGGGCCTTGATCGGCATCATCGGGACGGTCATTGGCGTGGGTGGTGGTGCGCTGATTGCGTTCAACATCGACGTGATCGTGCCGGCGATCGAGCACGCGTTGGGCATCCAGTTCCTGCCCAAGGAAATCTATCTGATCAGCAAGTTGCCGTCTGACCCGCAAATGCGCGACATCATCACCATTGGTGTGGTGTCGCTGATCATGTCGTTTGCTGCGACCCTTTATCCCAGCTGGCGCGCCTCGCGTCTGCAACCGGCAGAGGTGCTGCGTCATGACTGATTTTTCGAATCGCCCTGTGGTGCTGGAAGGGCGTGGCCTGTCGAAGGTGTATGTCGAGGGCGGCCGCGAGCTTCAGATTTTGCGCAGCGTGGACCTGACGGTGCACGAAGGCGAGATGGTTGCCGTGATTGGTGCCTCGGGTTCGGGCAAAAGCACCTTGCTGCACGTGCTGGGTCTGCTCGACCAGGCGTCTTCCGGGTCGGTCACGATCTCGGGCACGGCGACGGCAGGGCTGTCGGAAGCCAAGCGCAGCGAGTTGCGCAATCAGCGCTTGGGCTTTGTGTACCAGTTCCATCATCTGCTGCCGGAGTTCAGTGCGCTGGACAATGTGGCCATGCCGCTGATCATTCGCCGCATGGACCGCAATGCCGCACGCGAACAGGCGCGTGTGATGTTGGAGCAGGTCGGCATGGGCAAGCGTAGTTCGCACTCACCCGGGCAGTTGTCGGGCGGTGAGCGTCAGCGGGTTGCGCTGGCTCGCGCCTTGGTGACCAAGCCGGCTTGTGTGTTGGCCGATGAGCCGACCGGCAATCTGGATCGCCACACGGCGCGCGAAGTGTTTACGCTGCTCAAGCGTATCAACAAGGAAATCGGCATGGCCTTCGTGCTGGTCACGCACGATGCGGAACTGGCCAAGCTGGCAGATCGTCAGTTGCAGATGACCGACGGCGTGCTGACCCCGGCTACCGCAGACGCAGGTGTCGTGGGACTTGCCGCGGCAGATGCCGGCTTGATCGGGCTCGCGCCTGGGTTGGCCGAAGCGGGCTGATCGTCTGCATGGATGGGTCTGACGGATGTCCGATCCATCCGGCCCGTTGTTTGGGGCATTTCAGGTTTCCCCGCCTGATGGCTCATCAGACAGTGGTGCAGGTGCTCACTGTCTGGTGAGCCCAATCTGCTCAAGGAGACACGCATGCTGATCGATACGCACTGCCATCTCGACGCCTCTGAATTCAACGAAGACCGTGCACAGGTCGCCGATGCCGCGATCCGTGCAGGCGTTCGCGCCATCGTCATCCCGGCCATCGGCCGCGTGAACTTCGCCACCGTTCGCGACCTGGCCCACACCTTTGAGGGCGGCAGCTACGCGCTTGGCATCCACCCCTTGTTCGTCCGCCACGCGGCCGACGAAGACCTGGACCATTTGCGCGATGCCATCGAGGCCTCGCTCGACGATCCGCGGTTTGTCGCCATCGGTGAAATCGGCCTGGATTTCTTCGTGCCCGAGATTTCTTCCGGCGAGCCGCGTGCGCGCCAGGAACGTTTCTTCGATGCGCAACTCAAACTGGCTCGGGACTACGGCTTGCCGGTGCTGGTGCATGTGCGCCGCTCGCAAGACATCGTGCTGAAGTACTTGCGCCGCGTGGATGTGCCGACCGGCATTGCACATGCCTTCAATGGCAGCCACGAGCAGGCGCAGGCCTTTGTCGAGCGCGGTTTTGCGCTTGGCGTGGGTGGCGAGATGACGCATGAACGTGCGCAGCGCATCCGCCGCCACGCCACCGGCTTCGATCTGGCACATCTGGTGCTGGAAACCGATTCGCCTGACATCCCGCCGGCATGGCTGCACAAGCCCGACCGGCGCAATACGCCGGGCGAGATCCCGCGTATTGCACAGACGCTGGCCGAGCTACGCGGAGTAAGCGCTGACGCTATTGCCGAGGCCACTGCTGCCACGGCTTTCCGCGTGATGCCGCGTCTGGCACGACTGCTGCAGACACAGACTGTCTGAATCCCCGTTTTGGGTGCAATGGCGTGCGGGAACGTTGCCGCATGCATTGCTATTGCTCTGACTGATACAAGGAAATCCACGATGACCGAACAGACCAGCCGCAAGATCGTTCTCGCCTCGCGTCCGCAAGGCCGCCCGTCCGCCGACAATTTCCGCACGGAAACCGGCCCGGTGGCGGCGCCCGGCGATGGTGAAGTTCTGGTGCAGGTGAAGTTCCTGTCGCTGGACCCGTACATGCGCGGCCGCATGAGCGACGCCAAGTCCTACGCCAAGCCGGTCGAAATCGGCCAGGTGATGGAAGGCGGCACGGTGGCCGAGGTGCTGGATAGCCGCCATGCCGGCTTCAAGAAGGGAGACGTGGTCTTGGGCTACGCAGGCTGGCAGTCGCATGCGGTGTTGAAGGGTGACACCTTGCGCAAGGTCGACACGGGCAGCGAGCCGGTGTCCACCGCGCTTGGCGTCTTGGGCATGCCGGGCTTTACCGCCTACGCCGGCCTGCTGACCATCGGCCAGCCGAAGGCCGGAGAAACCGTGGTGGTTGCTGCCGCCACCGGCCCGGTGGGCTCGGCCGTGGGCCAGATCGCCCGTATCAAGGGCGCACGCGCCGTCGGTATTGCTGGCGGAGAAAAGAAGTGTGCACTGCTTCGCGAGAAGTTCGGCTTCGACGTGGCGATCGATCACCGCGCGCCTGACTTCGCCGAGCAGTTGAAGGCGGCTTGCCCGGATGGCATCGACGTGTACTTCGAGAACGTCGGCGGCAAGGTATGGGAAGCGGTGTCACCGCTGCTGAACGACTTCGCGCGCATTCCGGTGTGCGGCCTGGTCGCCGAGTACAACGCCACCGGCCAGGCCGAAGGCCCCGACCGCCTGCCGCGCCTGATGCGCGACATCTTGTCCAAGCGCCTGACCATTCGCGGCTTCATTCAATACGACTTCAAGGACCAGCAGCCGCAGTTCGAAAAAGAAATGAAGGCCTGGCTGGCCGAGGGCAAGGTCAAGTACGTTGAAGACGTGGTCGAGGGTCTGGAAAAAGCGCCCGACGCCTTCATCGGACTGCTGGAAGGCAAGAACTTCGGCAAGCTGGTGATCAAGGTCTCTTGATCTTGCGGTCATTGGGCAGCTTGCTTTGTTCGGTCGTGCTTACCGAGTGAAGTCAGGGGCCGCTACGTAGGCATCTGCTGCCCTGTCCGGATACACGCGTGTGCTTGGTGTCGTAAGCTTTCAGCTGCGGCGCCAAGCCACCCGTGTCGAAGGAAACCATGACTGATCTGCTTCTGAAGAACGTTCGCCCGCTCGGCGGCCCCGCTGTCGACGTGCTGGTGCAGAACGGACGAATTGCCCAACTGGGCGCCGGCCAGCAAGCGCCGCAAGGCGTCGCACAAGAAGACGGGCAGGGCGCCTTGCTGCTGCCCGGTCTGGTCGAAGGCCACACTCATCTGGACAAGACCACCTGGGGCGACGCTTGGTATGTGAATGCCGTCGGGTCAGCGCTTACTGACCGCATCGACAACGAACGGCAATGGCGTGCGAAGACTGGCCATGATGCGCAAAGCCACGCCAAAGCGCTTGCGCTGGCCTTCCTGCGCGAAGGCACCACCTGCATCCGCACCCACGTGGATATCGACACCGATGCCGGCCTGAAACACCTCGATGGCGTGAACGCCGTGCGCGATGAGCTTGCTGATCGCATGCGCATTCAGACGGTTGCGTTTCCGCAGTCTGGCCTGCTGGGCCGGCCGGGGACCGCAGAATTGTTGGACCAAGCCTTGGCCAACGGCGCCGACGTGCTGGGTGGACTCGACCCCTGTGCCATTGACCGTGACCCTGCGCGCTCGTTGGATGTGTTATTCGACTTGGCCAACAAGCATGGCAAGCCGATCGACATCCATCTGCACGAGCCGGGCGACCTGGGCGCGTTCTCGATGGACTTGATCCTGGACCGCACGCAGGCGCTGGGGATGCAGGGCAAGGTGGCCATCAGCCATGCGTTCTGTCTGGGGGCTTTGGAAACACCGCGCTTGAATGGTCTGCTGAGCCGCTTGGCCGAGCTGCGGGTGTCCATTCTGACGACTGCGCCGGCATCTCGCCCGGTACCCAGCGTTCGTGCCTGCCGCGATGCGGGCGTGACGATCTTCAGCGGCAACGATGGGATACGCGACACCTGGACGCCGTTTGGCGATCCGGATCTGTTGATGCGGGCCCGGCTGGTTGGTTTGCGCAATGACTTCCGGCGCGACAGTGAGTTGGCGTGGGCACTGGGATGCGTGACGGGATCGGCGGCGAAGGCCTGCGGGTTTGCGGACTACGGTCTGCATATCGGTGCGCGGGCGGATCTGGTCTTGGTGGATGCGAGCTGTGTCGCCGAAGCCGTGGCGCAGCATCGGCCGAAGCCGCTGGTGGTGGCGGCTGGGCGGGTTGTGGCGAGGAATGGTGTGGCGGTCTGATTGGTCCTGTGGCTTGCCCGCATGGACATATGCATGCGGGTGGTCACTTCCCTCACCATCTGCCCAGTAGCCTAGTCGTTTCCCTTCCCAGGCTTCCCGCCGATGGGCCGACTGAGCCTTGCCGCCTTTGTGCTGGCGGCTGCCTTGGTGCAGACGCTGGCTGCATTGCCCGCCTTCTCGATCATCGTGGCCATGCTTATTGCATCGATCGCCTCGATGGCGATCGCTGTATGGCAGCGCGCACGTTTGCGCTCATCGCGTATCAAGTTCTTCATCTGGCCTCTGCTGGCATTCACGCTTGGCGCATCGCTGGCCATGGTCCGCGCCGACCTGCGACTGGGCGATGCGCTGGACCCTGAACTCGAAGGCGGCAGCATTCCCACGGTTTTTCGCATTGCCAGCCTGAGCACCACTGGCCAGCAAGGACAGCGAGCCGAGGTCGACATTCTTGAATCCCGCAAAGGCATGCCGTCGCGCATTCAGCTCGCATGGTTCGGCGATCCGCGCAGGCAAGAGGCCTGGGCGCCGGGGCAGCGCTGGCAAGGTTATCTGGTGCCGAAGCGCCCGCACGGCGGCATCAATCCGCATGGCTTCGATTACGAAGCGCTGTTGTTCGAGCGCGGCGTGCGTGCCACTGCTTCCATTCGCAACACCCCAGAGCTGCTGGCTGATGAGCCCTATGCCACGCCGCTGATTGCCATCCAGCGCCTGCGTCATTTTCTACGCAAAGCCATGCAGCAGACGCTGGGCGATACACGTTATGGCCCGGTGCTGATTGCGCTGGCTATCGGCGATCAAGCTGGCATCGCGCGCAACGACTGGGTGGTGTTCAACCGCACTGGAATAACACACCTCGTTTCGATCAGTGGCATGCACGTCACGATGCTCGCCGCCATGGCAGGGCTGGCGGTGTTGCGTGTCTGGTCGCGCGCCCGATGGCGCGGTGTGCCGTTGGCGGAGTACAGCCCGGCGCAGGTGGTTGCTGCTGGCGCAGCCTTGTTCACGGCCTTGTTGTACTGCTTGCTGGCAGGCTGGGGCGTGCCGGCGCAGCGCACGTTTTTCATGCTCGCTGTGCTTGCCATCGCAGCCATCGCACGCTTGCCCTTGTCGGGCTCGCGCGTGCTGGTGCTGGCCGCAGCCTGCGTGGTCGCGCTCGACCCCTGGGCATCGCTCGCGCCCGGCTTCTGGCTGTCCTTCGGCGCCGTGGCGGTATTGATGATGGCCGGCACCGGCCGCTG